>MTLC01002383.1_pt1 | contig 18544 bp, 17 predicted proteins | sample 1982451 | NCBI WGS metagenome assembly MTLC01 (sample SAMN05710165, study PRJNA340218) | biofilm metagenome | isolation source: sample SPH anode biofilm adapted to +100 mV | place: USA | collected 2012-02-03 | reverse complement strand
CCCTCTCCGGGGTTCAAATCCCCGCACCTCCGCGTTGACTAGGGGAAACGCCCCTCCCGAGGATCTCTCGGGAGGGGCGTTTCTGGCCGAATCGGCGGAATTGTCTCAGTTCTTGTCTCAATTGATGTCCAGAGAGGGCCTCCGCAGGCCTCTCTGATCGCGGCTGTTCGGGCTTGTCCGGGAGCATTCGCGAGGCTCCCTCGAACCCCTGTGAGGCCCACGCGGCCCGACCCATCAGGACCGGTCCGACGCTGATTCCTGCTGGCCTTCATCGGTGTGTCACATCGCGAACGGGCCTCTCCCCACTGCCCCAGATGTAGGTTCCGACCTTCGCTGCGACGTCCTTGCGGACGCCGTCGGTGATGTGTTGGTAGACCAGCGTCATCTTGGTGGTGGACCATCCCATGATGTCGATCACTGCCCGCTCGGAGACGCCAAGAAGCAGGAGTGTGGTGGCTGCGGTGTGGCGGGCGTCGTGGAGCCGGGCGTCACGGACGCCGGCGTCTCGGATGAGGGCCTTCCAGCGCCGGTAGCCGCTGATGTTCTGCAGGGGCTCCCCGACGAGGTTGGTGAAGACCCAGTCGCCACGCTGCCAACGATCGCCGGCCTCCAACCGTGCCGCCGCCGCCAGCGACATCAAGGCCGCCTTCAACCTGAGCACCGGCGACTTCGGGCTCGCGTCCTCCGCCTTCAGCTGGGCGTACCTGGCCCTGCTGATTCCGTTCGGGATCCTCGCCGACCGGGTCAGCTCCCGGATCATGATCACCATCGCCCTGGTCGTGTGGTCGATCGGGGCCGGCGGCACCGGCCTCGCGGTGGGGATCGTCTCCCTCTTCGTCGCGCGGCTCGTGCTCGGAGCGGGCGAGTCGCCCACCTTCGCCGTGGTGCCGCTCAGCGTGAGGGAGTGGGCCCCCGCGAAGGAGCGGGGCTTCTTCACCGGCGCGTTCAACGCGGGCACGGCGTTCGGGCCGGCACTGGGCGCGGTCCTCTGCGCCTACCTGGTGGTGTCGATCGGCTGGCGAGGCTCCTTCCTCGTGATGGGCGCCGTCGGCCTGATCGTCGGCCTGATCTGGTGGCTCGCCTACCGCAAGCCCGAGGACGCCAAGTGGCTCAGCAAGGGGGAGCGGGACTACATCATCGCCACCCGCGGCGGCGATCAGGCCGACGCGAGCCCCGTCCAGCCGATGAGCATCGGCCGGCTGCTGCGGTCCCGCACGCTGTGGGGCCTGATGCTCACCCAGGGCGCGGCGGTCTACACCAGCTACCTCTTCCTCAGCTTCCTGCCGCTGTACCTGCAGCAGGAGCGGGGCCTCGCCGTGCTGAGCTCGGGCTGGGTCACCGGCATCATCTACGTGATCACGGCGGTCGGCAGCATCGTCGTCGCGACCGCGAGCGACCGCATCGTCAAGGGCGTCCACCTCGCCGGCGGTGCCCGCAGGAAGGTCGTGGTGGCCGTCATGCTGCTGTCCCTGCCGCTGGTCGTCCTGCCCTGGGTCACCGACACCACCCTGATCGTGATCCTGGTCGCCTGGGTGCTCACCATGGACACCACCGCGATCACCCTGAACTGGGCGCTCGCCAGCGACCTGATCAAGGACAAGGCCTCCGGTGGCCGGTCGTTCTCGCTCGTGGCCGTCGGCGGCAACACCTTCGGCCTGCTCGCGCCGATCGTGACCGGCTACCTGGTCGACTTCACCGGCAGCTACACGGTGCCGTTCCTCGTCGCCGCCGCGCTCATGGTCGTCGGCGCCGGCGCCAGTTGGTTCATGGCCAACCGTCCGCTCCAGCTCGCCCAGAGCTGACCCCGACCCGAACCGCCCCAGAAGGAGGCAACATGTACCGGCTCGATGTGCTCGTGACAGGCGTACCGGGAAAGACGGCGACCCACGGCGGGCTCGGCTGGAGCACGCTCGCGCTGCTGCGGGACGAGACCAAGGTGGTGCTGGTCGACACCGGCCCGCCCCAGTACGTCCAGCTCATCCACGACCGGCTCCCGGCGCTCGGCGTGAAACCCGAGGACGTGACCCACGTGCTCGCCACCCACCTGCACTGGGATCACGTGTCGAACTTCACGATGTTCCCCGAGGCCCGCGTCGTTGTGGGGCGCCAGGAGTTCGAGTGGGCCTCGGTGCAGCCGCCGGGCACCTTCCTGGTGCCCGACGTCCACGTCGCCAGGCTCGCCTCGACCATGGAGAACGTGCAGCTGGTCGAGGAGGGCGAGGAGGCGCTGGAGGACGTCGTCTGCCTCGTCACCCCCGGCCACAGCCCGGGTCACGTCACCTACAAGGTGAAGACGGACGTGGGCGAGATCCTCTTCGCCGGCGACTCGTGCAAGAACCGGTTCGAACTGGCCACCAGCACCGTCGACTACACCCTGGACGCGGCGGCCAGCGCGGCCAGCGTCGACCGGCTCCGGGAGCTGATGCTCAGGGATCCGTCGCTGGTGATGCTGCCCGGGCACGACGTGCGGCTCGCCCTCGTCGACGGAGAGGTGACCGCCCTCGACCCGCAGACGGTGCAGTTCTCGATGGTCTACGACACGGTCAACGGCTCGGTCAACACGCCATGGGCCCCCGAGCCGGCGGTCGCGCGATGAGTCACCCGAAGCGAGGGATGCAGAAGTGAGCGGTCCGATCAGCGTCGTCGCCATCGTCGGCGCGGGCTACATGGGCAAGGGGATCGCCTCCTGCCTGGCACGGGCGGTGGAGCGGGTGGTCCTGGTCGACCAGGACGCCGGCCGGGCCGAGCGCGCTGTCGCCGACCTCGTGGCCGACGTCCGGGCGGGCGAGCGCGACGGCCTGATCGAGGAGGGCTACCACGAGACGGTCGCGGCGCGAACCACCTGGGCGCCGGACATCGCCTCCGGAGTGAGCGGGGCGGACTACGTCGCGGAGGTCGTGCCGGAGAGCATCCCGGCGAAGCTGCCCGTGCTGCGAGCCATCGAGGAGAGCGCCCCGCGCGAGGCAGTGATCGCGACGAACACCTCCTCGATCCCGGTGGCGGACCTCGCCGTGGCGCTGCGGCACCCGAGCCGGTTCTTCGGCGTGCACTGGTTCAACCCCGCGCCCTACGTGCCGGGAGTGGAGGTCATCGTCGGCAAGGACTCCGACGAGTCCTACCTGCCCGCGATCATGAGCATGCTCCGGGCGGCCGACCACTATCCCGAGCGGGTGAGCGACGCCCCCGGATTCGTCTGCAACCGGCTGCAGTTCGCGCTGTTCCGGGAGGCCGCGCTGATGGTGGAGGAAGGGCTGGCCACGCCCAACCAGATCGACACGGTGGTCCGGAACTCGTTCGGGTTCCGGCTGCCGATCTTCGGCCCCTTCGCGATCGCCGACATGGCGGGACTGGACGTCTACGCCGGATCCTTCGCCGTGCTGGCCGCCGCCTACGGAGACCGCTTCTCAGTACCGGCGTCGCTGCAGGAGCGCGTCGACGGCGGCGACTACGGGACGAAGTCCGGCGGTGGCTACACGGGGATCGCGTCCGCCGACCTGCCCGCCATGGCCGCGCACCGGAACCGGTCCTACGTCGCCCTGGCCCGCCTCCGCGCCGAACTCGAGGAGCGCAGTGGCCTCAGCCTGTGACCGCGCCGGCGCGCCCCGGGCCAAGAACCTGCCCTTCACCCGTCCCACGCCGACCCGGAAAGGGGCTGCCCTCGATGCTGGGGATCATTGCCGATGACTACACCGGGGCCACCGACGTCGCCGGCTACCTGGTGCGCGAGGGGACGCCGACCGTGCAGTTCTTCGGCGTCCCCGACGACGGGGTGCGGGTCCCGTCCGGGTTCGGCGCCGTCGTCGTCGCGCTGAAGTCGCGCGCCGAGGCGCCCCAGGTGGCGGTACGGGAGTCGCTCGCCGCCTGCGAGTGGCTGACCACCCGCGCGGGTGCGGAGCGGGTGTACTTCAAGTACTGCTCGACCTTCGACTCCACCGAGCAGGGGAACATCGGCCCGGTGGCGCTCGCGCTCGCGGAGGTCCTGGGGGAGCGGGTGGTCCTGGTCGCTCCCAGCGCGCCGGAGAACGGCCGCACCGTCTACCAGGGCAAGCTGTTCGTGCACGACCAGTTGCTGAGCGAGTCGCCGATGCGCGACCACCCGGTGAACCCGATGCGGGATTCCGACCTGCGGCGCCTGCTGCTCGCCCAGGGCGTGCCCGAGGTGAGCCTGGTCGACCACACCGTGGTCCGGCAGGGCCCGCGCGCCGTGACGACCCGGCTCGGCATGGCCGGGCCGGATGCGCCGGTGCTGGTCGTCGCCGACGCCGTCACGAACGAGGATCTCGACTGCCTCGCCGCCGTCGGTGGGCAGTTCCGGCTGACCTCCGGCTCGGCCGGCCTGGGAGCGGCCCTGGGACGCAGGCTGCGCGGCACGTTCGTGGAGCCGAGCTGGCCACGGTTCCCCGACGGGGGGCGAATGGTGCTCTCGGGCAGTTGCTCGCAGGCGACCCTCGCCCAGGTCGAGGCGTACCGGGCCCGTCGGCCGAGCCTCAAGCTCGACGGGTTCAGCGACTGGTCGGGCATGGTCGAGTCCGGTCGGGCGTTCCTCGAGCAGCACGGCGGGGACGACCCGTTGATCTACACCTCCTCCAGCCCCGCGGAGGTCGCGCGCGTGCAGGCCCGGTGGGGAAGGCAGGAGGCGGCCCGGCGGCTGGAGGGGGTGCTCGGCGAACTGGCCCGGATCGGGGTCTCCCTGGGCCTGCGCACGATCGTCGTCGCCGGCGGCGAGACCTCCGGCGCGGTCGTGCGGGCGCTGGACGTCAGGTCGGTCGCGGTCGGCAAGGAGATCGCGGTCGGTGTCCCGTGGAACGTCTCGCTCGGCGACGTGCCGGTGGCCCTCGCCCTCAAGTCGGGGAACTTCGGCGGGCCGGAGTTCTTCCAGGAGGCGCTGGACGTGGCCGGCCGGAACCAGGTCAGGAGCGATGCGTGAACGATGCGGACCGACTGGTGGCAGCCGGACGGCAGCTGTCGTCCATCGGCCTCGCGCCGGGAACGACGGGGAACATCAGCGTGCGGGGAGAGGGCGCGATCCTCTGCAGCCCGACCGGCGCGCGGCTCGGCGCGCTCGCACCGGACGCGCTGAGCGTCCTCGACCTCGACGGTGCCTCGCTGGCCGGCCCCGCTCCGACCAAGGAGTCCTGGATGCACGTGGCCTGCTACCGCGCGGCGCCGCGGATCGGCGCGGTCGTGCACCTGCACTCGACGTACGCGGCCGCCTGGTCGACCCTGGCCGGCCTCGACGCGGAGAATGCGTTGCCGCCGCTCACCCCGTACCTGACCATGAAGGCGGGCAGGGTCAGGCTGGTGCCCTACTCCCGTCCCGGGGCGCCGGGCCTGGCCGAGCACGTCGGGCGGGCGCTCTCCCAGGGCGCCCGCGCCCTCCTGCTGGCCAACCACGGCAGCCTCGTCGCCGCGCGAACCCTCCCTGACGCGATCGCTCTCGCCGAAGAGCTCGAGGAATCGGCGAAGGTCGCGCTGATCGTGGGCGGGCGCGCCGTGCGGGCGCTCTCCGAAGGCGAGGTCGCCGAGTTGTTGCCCGGGTCGGCCCGCCCGTGACCCGGGCGGGGGTCGCGGCGGCGCGGTAGGCGATCAACGGCGGCCCGGGGCCGCGGTCTCTCTCACCGTCCGGCAGCGACCGTCCGCGAAGGGACCTTCCGCAGCGCACGGCCGGCCTCGCCCTCTCCCGCTCGACCCGGAGGCCACCAGGGTCCGGTTGTGGCCCGCAGTGCGCGCGGCAAGGGTGGCCGCAGACCTCGCCGCTCCGGCGAGGGGCACCCCCGCAGGGCCGCCCCGAGCGATCCCGCCGTCCCCCGATCCGCGTCGGCCCGGCCAGGTCCCTGTTGTGAATCGATAAACGATACGGCCGCCACGCTTGGGACAGGTTCCGGTCACGAATCCCGAACCAGAAGCGATTTGACGGCGATCTGGTCCCGGTGACTCCTTGTGGATCAATAAACAAACTGCTAGTTTCGGGGACGTGGGTAACGAGGCCCACCTCCTCGTGATCGGAGTCCAGTCCGTGCAACAACGTCGTTTCTCGACAGCGGCCCTGTCCGCTGTGACTCTCATGGCCCTGCTGTCCGCGTGCTCCTCGACTGGTGGCCCCTCGAGTTCCTCGGACGCGCAGTCCCAGGCACCCGCCGGCGCTAAGGTCGTCGCGTTCTCCCAGGAGGGTCTGGAGAACGACTGGCGTTCGGAGAACACCCAGTCGATTCAGTCCAGCCTGGAGGGCGCCGGGTACAAGGTCATCTACCAGCAGGCCGACGAGGACCAGGCCCGCCAGGTCGAGCAGGTCCAGAACATGCTTCAGCAGAAGCCCGACATCCTGGTCGTCGAGCCCGCCGAAGCCGAAGCCGCCACGCCCATCGCCAAGCTGGCCGAGGACGCCGGCGTACCGCTGATCGTCGCCGACCGTTCGCTCGGAGTCGCCCCCGATCCCACGACGCAGTACAAGGTGCTCATCACACAGAACTGGGAGGACATGGGCACCAAGCTCGGCGAGGCGGCCGTGAGCCTGCTGACCAAGGTGAACGGTTCGCCCAAGGGCAACATCGTGGAACTCGTCGGCGTGCTCGGCTCATCCCCCCAGGTAGCGATGGACAAGGGCTTCAAGGCGGTCATCGAGCAGCACCCGGAGATCAAGATCCTGGATGCGCAGGACGGTGACAACAAGCGGGCCCCCGGCATGCAGATCATGGAGGACTACCTCTCACGGTTCCCTGCCGGCCAGATCGACATGGTCTGGGCGCAGAACGACGAGATGGGCCTCGGCGCGCTGAAGGCGATCCAGGACGCGGGCCGGGACGAGCTGATCGGCCGGATCATCTCCAAGGACGGCCAGGTCGAGGCGATCCAGCAGGTGGCGTCCGGCACCTTCGCCACGGTCTGCACCAACACCCCCTACTTCGGCCCGATCATTCTTCCCTACGTCCAGGACATCCTGGCCGGCAAGGACGTCGCGACCACCCCGGACAAGCCGTTCACGTGCTTCGAGAGCATCACCGATGCGGGGCTCGCCGAGGCCAAGGCGCAGTACGACGAACTGAAGGCCGCCGGAGCCAAGTTCGCCAACCGCTGACGCCGCGGGGACACGACCGACCACCACAACCGGCCCGCCCCGGTGGTGGTGGTCGGTTCCCGGGAAGGATTTCCAGAGTGGAAGACAACGCACCGGCCGATCGGCTGGTCCTTCAGGCCCGCGGCCTGACCAAGCGCTATGCCGGAGTGACGGCGCTGGCGGAGGTCGACTTCGACCTCCGCCCCGGAGAGGTGCACTGCCTCGTCGGAGAGAACGGCGCCGGGAAGTCGACCCTGATCAAGATCCTCACCGGCGTCGTCGTTCCCGACCGGGGCACGATCGAGGTCGACGGCGTCGATCTCACCTCAGCGAGCATCAAGGAACGCCGCGACGCCGGCATCTCGGTGATCTACCAGGACCTGAACCTGGTGCCGCAGCTCACCGTGACCGAGAACATCTTCCTAGGCCACGAGCTCCGCACCGCCCGCGGCATCCTCGACCGGGCCGCGATGCGCGCGGAGGCGGAACGCCTCATCGGCATCCTCGGCGTCGAGTTCTCCGCCCGGACCAGGGTGGACGAGCTGGGGATCTCGCTGCAGCAGCTGACCGCTACCGCGCGCGCCCTCTCGCTCGGCGGCAAGATCCTGATCATGGACGAGCCGTCGGCCGTCCTGGGCGGCAAGGAGCTGGAGGAGCTGTTCGCCGTCGTGAAGCGACTCACCGAACGCGGCATCGCCGTCATCTACATCTCGCACCGCCTGGAGGAGATCTTCCACATCGGCGACCGGGTGACGGTCCTGCGCGACGGCCACTACATCTCCACCTCGGACGTGCGCGACATCGATCAGCCACGACTGATCCGGGAGATGGTCGGCCGCGACGTGGAAGGCTACGAGAACCTCGACATCGACGCCGAGAAGGGCGGGGAGATCCTCAGGCTGGAGCACGTGTCCGCCAAGGGCGTGCTCCACGACATCTCACTCACCGTGCACAAGGGCGAGGTGCTGGGCATCTCCGGGCTGGTCGGTGCCGGCCGGACCGAGCTGGCGCGCGCGATCATGGGCCTCGACCCGATCGACTCCGGCACGGTGTACCTCGACGGACTTCCCACCCGCATCTCGAGCGCGACCAGAGCCGTCCGCCTCGGGCTGGCCCTGGTGCCGGAGGACCGGCGTTCCGAGGGCATCGTCTCGATGCTCTCGGTTCGCGACAACGCCTCCTTGTCGGTCGTTCGGCGGATGTCCCGGTTCGGCGTCGTCGCCTTCAAGGCGATGTACGGCCGGATCACCGAGCTCGCGGGAGAGCTCTCCGTCAAGGTGCCCGATCTCCGCAACCCCGTGTCCGGACTCTCCGGGGGGAACCAGCAGAAGGTCGTTCTGGTGAAGTGTCTGGCCACAGACTGCAAGCTGCTGATCATGGACGAGCCGACCGTCGGTATCGACGTCGGCGCCAAGAAGGAGATCTACACCATCATCGGGGAGCTGAAGCGCCGCGGAATTGGAGTGCTGGTGATCTCGTCGGAGCTTCCGGAGATCCTCGCGATCTCGGACCGCATCGTGGTGATGTCCGCCGGGCGCATTCGCGGCGAGGTCGATCCGCGGCACACCACGCAGGAGGAGATTCTCGACCTGGCCATCCCGCCCATGCAGGAACTGGCCGGAGTTGGAGGCAAGAGATGACCGTCCAGAACGCCCGGTCCTCGATCCGGCTGCTCGAACTGACCCCGGCCCGCAAGCGGTTCGTCATCGACTACATGGCGTGGTTCCTGCTCGCCGTGCTGGTCGTGATCGGGTTCGCGCTCAAGGGCACCCTGTTCGTCTCGCCCGACAACCTGACCAACATCCTGGAGCAGTCGGCGATCATCGGCGTACTGGCGATCGGCCAGTTCGTCGTCGTGCTGACCGGTGGGATCGACCTCTCGGTCGGCGCCAACATGGCGCTGATGGCGATGGTCGCGGGGATCTCGATGCCGGCCGGGATGTTCGGTTCGGTCGGTGCCACCCTCGTGGCAGGGATGATCATCGGCCTGGTCTCCGGCCTGGTGGTCGCCTACGGCGGACTGCCTCCCTTCATCGTGACCTTCGCCATGATGGCCGTGTGCCGAGGCCTCGCACTCACCGTGACCGGTGGGGAGTCGGTTCGGGCGATCGACTCGCCCCTCACCGCGGTCGGCTACGGCTGGCGGCACTGGATCATCTGGCTGGCGCTCGCAACTCTGGTCTGGTTCCTGCTCGCGAAGACCAGGACCGGGATCAGCGTCTACGCGATCGGCGGCAACAGCGAGGCGGCCCGGGTCTCGGGGATCAACACCAAGCGGATCCTGATCCTGGTCTACGTGATCTCCGGCGTGTGCGGAGCCGTCGCAGGACTGATGAGCCTCGCCCGCAACGGCGTGGCCGTGCCGACCTCCGGCAGCGGCTACGAGATGCAGACCATCGCGGCCGTGGTCCTCGGCGGAATCAACCTCTTCGGCGGCGAGGGCCGCTTCACCGGGGCCGTGGCAGGAGTGCTCTTCGTCACCATGCTGCGCAACATCCTCGACTCCAACAACGCCGACCCCTTCTGGGCGTTCTGCGTGATCGGAGCCGTGCTCTGGATCGCCGTGATCATCCGCGGCTTGCTGGAGAGGATCCGATGATGGGTACGTCCCTGGTCACCGCGGTGGAGGAACAGGCCCCGGCCGCCGTACGGCTCAGGGAGTTCCTCGGCAGGTACCTGCTGGTGATCACCCTGGTCATCCTCGTAATCGTCGCGCATGTGCTGTCCGGCGGCGCGTTCCTCACGCCGCGGAACATCATCAACGTGCTCGCGCAGAACAGCGTTCTGGGAGTGCTCGCGGTGGGCCAGACCCTGATCATCCTGACCGCGGGAATCGACCTCTCGCTCGGCTCGATCACCGCGCTGGCTGCCGTGGCGACCCTCACCTTCCAGGACCTCGGGTTCGTCCCCTCGCTGCTGATCGGCCTCCTGGTCGGGCTGGCGGCAGGCCTCGTCAACGGGCTGTTGGTGGCGGCGGGCAGGGTGCCGCCGTTCATCGCGACGCTTGGCATGATGCAGGTCGCGATGGGCCTGGCGTACGTGATCTCGCACGGCTTCTCCATCAACGACAACGATCATGTGGGGCTGTTGTTCGGCGAGGACAAGCTCTTCGACCTGATCCCGTCCGTGGTGATCGTCTGGGCGCTGGTCACAGCCGTCGGGTGGTTCATCACGAGACGGATGCGCTACGGCAGCTACATCTACGCCGTCGGTGGCAATCCACGGACGGCCAGGACGTCCGGCATTCCGGTGAACCGGGTCCTCACCTTCGTCTACGTCTTCGGCGGGCTGTGCGCGGCCATCGGCGCGATCCTCTACATCAACCGCTACGGGAACGCGGAGCCCTCGATCGGAACCATCACGACCCTCAGCATGTCGATGGCGCCGGTCGTGGTCGGCGGTACCAGCCTCTTCGGGGGCACCGGGGGCGTGGGCAAGACCATCGTCGGCGTGCTCATCCTGGGCGTGCTGACCAACATCATGAACCTGGTCGGGGTTCCGGCCAATCCACAGGAGGCGGTGCAGGGCGTCATCATCCTGCTCGTCGTCTTCATGTTCGTTCGCCAGGAGCGCCGGCGGAGACTCCGCTAGGGAAGGAAGAGATGACAGAACTACTGGACACGGCACGCCGGCTGACCGCGGCGGCAGAGGGGCGTGCCCGCGGGCTCGGGATCACGATCGCGACCACAGTGGTCGACCGGGGCGGCAACCTGGTCGCCTTCTCGCGGATGGACGGCACCCAACTCGCCTCCTCCGTGATCTCCCAGGGCAAGGCCTACAGCGCGGTCGCCTTCGAACGGCCCAGCCAGGACATGTTCGCGGTCAGCCAGCCCGGTGCGACCGGGTACGCCCTGCAGTCCATCGACGCCCGGTTCGTCTTCGCCGGTGGCGGCATGCCGATCCTGGTCGCCGGCGAACTCCTCGGCGGCCTCGGAGTCTCGGGCGGCACCGCCGAACAAGACCAGGAATGCGCCGCCGCCGCCGTGGCGACCCTGACGAACTGACCCCACTCACAGAACCCATCGACAAGGAACGAGCATGTTTGAGCTGACTGGCAAGATCTCGGCAGTGACCGGCGCCTCGCGCGGCCTGGGCAGGGCGATCGCGCTCGGCCTGGCCGAGGCCGGCGCCGACGTGGCCCTGGTGGGCACGTCGGGGGAGAAGCTGGAGGCGGTCGCCCGGGAGGTGCGCGCCAAGGGTCGCCGGGCGACGGTGATCGAGGTGGACCTCCGCGACGTCGCCGCGATCCCGCCCGCCTTTGCGAAGGCGGAGGCCGAACTCGGCCCGATCGACATCCTCGTGAACAACGCGGGTGTCAACCAGACCGAGCCGTCGGTCGACGTACTCCCCGAGACCTGGGACCGCCTGAACGAGGTGAACCTGCGGGCGCCCTTCTTCTGCGCCCAGGCCGTGGCCAGGGGGATGCTCGAACGGGGTGCCGGGAAGATCGTCAACATCGCCTCCGACGCCGGCCAGAAGGGCTACGCCGAGCACGCGGCCTACGGGGCGACGAAGGGCGGGCTGATCCAGCTCACCCGCGACCTGGCGGTCGAGTGGGCACCACGCGGGGTGCAGGTGAACGCCGTCGCGCCGGGTGCGGCCTGGACCGACATGACGACTCCGGCCATGCAGATCCCCGAGGTCGCCGCTTCGATCCTCTCCCGCGGGGTCTCGCCGCGGATCACCGATCCGGAGGAGGTCGCGGCCGCGGTGGTCTACCTGGCCTCGCGGGAGGCGGACCAGGTGATCGGTCATGTGCTGAACGTGGACGGCGGGTCCGGGGCACAGTGAGCGAACAGCGGGATCGGGAGGAGCGGGGCGTGAGCGGGAGACTCCAGGGACAGGTGGCGCTGATCACCGGTTCGAGTGGCGGGATCGGCCGGGCCAGTGTTCTCGCGCTGGCCTCTGAGGGGGCACGCATCCTCGGCGTGAGCCGGGGCGTGGACACCGACGGCCGGCTCGGCGCCGAGGTGGCGGCGCTCGGGAGCCGCTACGTCCACCTCTCCGGCGACGCCCGGAGCGCCGACGTCGCCCAGCGCGCGGCGGCGCTCGCCCTGGCGGAGTTCGGACGCATCGACATCCTCGTCAACAACGCCGGCGTCGGCCACTACGACGACATCACGAACGCGACCGAGGAGCTCTACGACGAGATCATGGACACCTCGATGCGAGCCACCTTCCTGTTCTCCACGGCGGTGATTCCCCACATGATCGAGCGGCACAGCGGCCAGCTGATCCAGATCGCCTCCCAGGCGGGCATCCAGGGCTTTCCCAGAGAGGCCGTCTACTGTGCAGCGAAGCACGCACAGGTCGGATTCTCCAGGGCCTTGCGCAAGGAGCTGCAGCCGCACGGGATCAAGGTGAGTGCCATCGAACCCGCGGCGGTCAAGACCAACTTCGCGATGGCGAGGGGACGTGACGAGGAGTTCTACTCCCACGACGACTTCTTCCTCACCGCGGAGGACGTGGCCCATGTGGTGCTCTTCCTGGCGACGCAGTCCCCGGGTGCCCGGACGCCCGAGTTGCAGATGGTGTCGCTCGGGGAACCGCTGTAGGCTCCGGAACGCTGAAGGCGCCTCGAGCCGGGTGGTCGCACCCCCGCAGCTCGAGGTGCCGGCGTCCCGGATCACGGCCGAGGCCGTGGTGCCCGCGCTGTGGACTCCGGGACCCTCGTCTGAGCAGGGACGGGCAATGGAGAGAGGGCATGACGGAGGACACGGCGGGTCGGATCACCCTGCAATCGATCGCTGACGCCCTCGGGGTTTCCCGGACGACTGTGTCGAATGCCTACAACAGGCCCGATCACCTCTCCGCCGAGTTGCTCGACAAGGTGTTCCGAACGGCAGCGGAACTGGGCTATCCGGGGCCCAACCCGGCCGCCCAGAAGCTCCGCACCGGCAGGAACTCCGCGGTCGGCCTGGTGACCACCGACTCCCTGCCCTACGCGTTCCTCGACGAGGCCGCGGCCTCCTTCCTGCAAGGGGTGGCCCTGGCCTGCGAGCGGGCCGCGACGTCGCTGCTGCTGATCCCGCTGATCGAGGGAAATGCCAAGAGCCTGAACCAGATCAACCTCGCCGCGGTGGACTCCGTGATCTGCTACTCGATCCCCGACCAGCACCCGGCTCTGGAGGCCGTACTGCAGCGGAAGCTTCCGGCCGTGATCGTCGACGGCCCGCGAGACATCCCCTCGACCGACTGGGTGGGCCTCGACCAGCTGGCCGCCTCTGCGGAGACCGCACGCTACATTGCCGGGCTCGGTCACCACGAGGTCGCCGTGCTCTGCCACCGGCTGGCCGACCAGCAGTACGTCGGCCACGTCAGCGACGAACGGCTGGAGCGGGCGACGTACCCGGTGCAGCGCCAGCGGGTGCTGGGCTTCCGCGACGAGTTCCTCAGGGTGACCGGTGACCGGGGCGTCGTGCACGTGACCGAACAGGTGGTCTCCGACGTGGAATCGGGCAGGGCCGGCGCCGAGGCGATCCTACGCGACTTTCCCGACGTCACGGCGATCGTGTGCACCTGCGACGCGCTGGCGAAGGGCGTCCTTGTGGCCGCCGCGAGCAGGCACCTGCGGGTGCCTGAGGACCTGTCGGTGACCGGCTTCGACGACATCCCCTCCGCGGTGCGCGCCGACCTTACGACGGTGTGGCAGCCGATGGTCGAGAAGGGCAAGGTTGCCGGCGAGATGCTGCTGGGCCAGGCCAGAACGGGCCTTCGGCGCGAGCACTGCCTGCCGACACGACTGGTGGTCCGCGGGACGACCGGCCCGGCGCGGGCCTGACCGGCGCCGCGGCCCTGGCGGGTTGCCTGCCGGGGTACCGCCGCCGGCCAGCACGCACGAGACGTCATTTCACCGAACGAACAACCCTCGTTCACCCAGGCCCGGATCTGTGTTGTCGCCGGCTCGCTAGCGTGCCGACGAGGACGCCTCGCGCGAGCCTCCCTGGTGCCGATCGACGGCGCCGGGACCGATGCAGATCGCAAGGCCCTCCATCTTCCACAACCAGGTCTCCGCTCACGGTCGGCGGTATCGCCGCGGCCTGCGTGGCCGCCACGCTCCTGCTGACCGGCTGCGCTGGTCGGCGCCAGGGCGCTACCGCGAAGCGCGACCCAGTCCGGCTCGCTTTCGTCGCCTCAGAACCCGGTCCGGCCAGTGGCTGACAGCCCGCAGCCTGGGCACCTCGAGGTCCACGAAGCAGCGGGTGACTGGACGCAATTGTCCGAACCGCTCAGGTAGTCATCGTGGAACGGAACCCAGATGCGCGGCCAGGTCATGCTGGAGCTCGCGGAGCCGAGGATACGTGCCGATGTGGGCCTTGACGAACGGTGCGTAGGCCTCGTGTCGCTCGGCGTCGGGCTCGAACTGCCGCGACTCGTGGACCATCGCCGCGGCCGCCTCGACCAGCGAGGGGTACGCGCCTCCCGCGGTCGCCGCCATGATGCAGGCGCCGAGCGACACCGCGTCCTGTACCTGGGTGAGCAGCATCGGGAGACCGGTGACGTCAGCGTGCATCTGCATCCACTGTGCACTGTGCGTCGCCCCGCCGCAGGCGACCAGGTGCTCGGCGAGGTAGCCATGGGCGGCGAGGTGCATCGTCGACGCGACCGACTGGATCACGTTCATGCTAACCGGGGACTGGGCGGTCAACGCCAACTCGGCTGCGCTGCGGATGTATCACAACGCCGACACCGGTGGCTGGCCTCACGACTTCTACGAACATCTGGGCTTGGGGGACGTCTTCAGCAAACTGCCGGAACGGATTCTCGCACCCGGGGCGCTCGCCGGAAGCCTCACGTCCGCGGCTGCCCAGCACCTGGGTCTTGTGCCCGGAACGCCCGTCGGGCAGGGCGCGACGGACGCATCTGCAGGCGTGATCGGGCTCGGTGCGGTGCGACCGGGCAAGGCCGTCCTCGTCACGGGCAGCTCCAATGTTCTCTTCGGGCAGACTGCCCAGGCGATCCATGGGGACGGATTCTGGGGCGGCTACACCGACGCGATCATTCACGGTCAGTACACGGTGGAGGCCGGTCAGGTCTCCACGGGCTCGGTGATGAAGTGGTTCCGGGATCAATTGGCACGAGACATCGTCGAGCGCGCCCAGCGTGAAGGACGTTCGGCCTATGACCTCCTCAACGAAGAGGCTGCAGACGTCCCGATCGGTTCTGACGGGCTCATCGTGAACGAGTACTTCCAGGGCAACCGGACGCCGTACACCGATGGCAAGGCACGCGGGATGTTCTGGGGGCTGTCCCTGGCTCACTCGCGAGCGCACCTGTACCACGCCATCCAGGAGGCCATCTGCTACGGCACTGCGCACAACCTGCGGACCCTGGCAGCGGCCGGGTTCGCCGCGACCGAGATGGTGGTGTCCGGTGGAATGACCAAGTCGCGGGCCCTGCTCCAGCTCCACGCCGACGTCACCGGCGTTCCGATCACCCTCACGGAGGTCCACGACGCGCCGATCCTGGGTTCGGCCATGTGCGCGGCCGTCGCTGCAGGGGCCTACGCGGACCTGCCCTCGGCGGCGTCGGGTATGGTCCACGAACTGGCTGCTATCGAGCCTGATCGGGCACGCCACGAGGCGTACGCGTTCTACGTGGACGCCTACTGCGCCGGCTACCCCGCGCTGCGGGACGAGATCCACCGACTGGTGAGCCACGAGGCAGAAAAGGAGCTGGTGGATCCGGGCGCGGCCTAGGGTCCGTCAGCGTCGCCCGTCGGCGACTCGCCGCCGACTGGCCGGGCGCCCGGTTGCCCGACACGTGCGAACCGGATGATCGACAGGAAATACCAAGGAAGGAACAACAGGAGATGTCTACGATCGCGGTCTACGGAGCTGGAGTAATGGCGTCGGCATTGACCAATCCCGCACGAGACAACGGTCACGAGGTTCGGCTGATCGGCACCCATCTGGACACAGAGGTCATCGACTCCGTGAAGTCCACCGGCGTGCACCCGAATCTCAACGTCGCGCTCGACCCGGGAGTGAAGGCCTACTACCACACGGAGGCCGCGGAGGCGTTCGACGGTGCTGACGTCGTGATGGTGGGCGTCAACTCGTTTGGCATCGACTGGATCGGCGAGCAGCTGAAGCAACTACTCTCGCCCGGGCAGAGGGTGATCGTCGTCACCAAGGGCCTCCAGGCCACGCCGGACGGGACCCTGCACATCCTGCCTGAGGTCCTTCAGAAGGCCGTGGGACCGATAGCCGACGAGGTGACGTGGCACGCGATCGTTGGTCCGTGCCTGGCCGGGGAGCTGGCTGTGCGACACGAAGCGTGCGTGGTATTCACCGGAACGAATCCTGTTACCCTGGACTATCTGGCCCGCCTATACCGGACGGACTACTACCACGTCTGGACCTCCACCGACTTCGTGGGACATGAAGTCGGAGCGGCCACGAAGAACGTGTTCGCGTTCGCCCAGGGATTTGCGGCTGGTCTGGTGAAGGCGAATGGCCTAGTGGATTCTCCGTACCAGTTGTTGAACTACATGTCCGGTCTGTTTGCTCAGGGATCACGCGAGATCCATCAGTTCGTCGAGATGATGGGTGGCGATCCGGCGACCGCCGACGGGCTCGGCGGCGTCGGAGACATGTACGTGACATCCATGGGCGGCCGGAACGTCCGTGCCGGTGGTTTCGTCGGCGAGGGTGTGCCGTTCTCGGAGGTTCGCGATGGGCGCATGAAGGGTGTCACGCTCGAAGGAGTGGCGGCGATCGTCGTGATCGGCGGCGCACTCGAGAAGCTGACTGCGCGCGGGGTCATCGCGCCGGACGACTACCCATTGACGCGTTTCCTTTACGACGTGGTCGCTCACGATGCGCCACTCTCGATCCCTTGGTCGGACTTCTTCGGCGGTGAGCCCGTCTGATCATTGGCGCTCGGGCGTCCGGAACGACTCCGGAGTCGGAGGGTAGCGCTCCTCGCGGCAGCGTGCCGATCGAATCGAGTCAGTGTGAGCGTGATGGCGCCGCGCATTCCAATTCACCTAAGGTATCGACGCCCTGCCGGAGCCAGAATGAACAGAAGTGCTAGACAAATGCTCCGAGTCTGGATGCTGCGTTGGGGGCACGCAGAAGCGGGTTGGCTGGTTCCGAGGCCGTGGCTCGGGGGCTCCGGCGTCCGGGTTGTCGGGGACAGCCGACTCCCGCGGCGCATCGGCGAGACGAACCATGCCGCGAAGCGAGGGTAGTGGTGCCCGGAAGCCGTCGCGGTCGCATGGCTCCGGGGGGCTCGGACGATCGCTATGAAGATTGTTACCAGGCGGCCGTGCGCTACTACGTCCACGGACAGACGATCCAGACTATCGCCACGCAGTTCTCCACCTCACGATCGACGGTGTCCCGGCTTCTCCAGGAAGCCCGCGAGCAGGGCATTATCCAGATCACTCTGGCGGACCATATGGGGTCATCCTCAGCCGCGGCGGTGACCCTGACCCAGCTGTTCGGCGTACGCGTCCATCTGGTCCCTCTGAATGCCGGAACCACCGATGGCGCGCGTCTTGAGAGGGTAGCGAAGCATGCTGCCAACCTGCTCAGCGTCGCGGTAAGGGACGGCGTGACGATCGGAGTCGCCATAGGCCGGACCGTGACCAAAGTCGTGGAGCATCTCTCCCGCCGTCCCCTAGTCGGCGCGACGGTGATCCAGATGAGCGGCACCGCGACACCCTGGGCGTGCGGTGTGCATTCGGCAGGAATGAGCCTACTGGGGATGGGTGCAGCGTTTGAAGCCGAGCTTGTGCCCTGCCCCTTGCCCGCCTTCTTCGATCGGGTGACCACGAAGGAGACTATGTGGCGCGAGCGCTCGGTGCAGAAGATCCTTCAGGCGCGGAGCCAGGTCGACGTTGCGATCTTCGGCGTCGGCAGCCTTTCGGTCCGTCCGCCGTGCGAAGCCCATGTGACGAGCTGCCTAGATGGCCTGGACCTCGGCGCCCTCATTGAGGACGAGGTGGTGGGCTACGTCTGTACGGTCCTCCTCCGGCAGAACGGGTCATACGCCGATATTCCTCAGAATGCTCGGGCGACCGGGCCTACGCCGGCGGAACTGCGCCGGATTCCCCGACGGATCTGCGTTGCTGCCGACCCTACGCGGTCGGCCGCGCTGCTTGCAGCGCTTCGAGCCGGCGTTGCGACCGACCTTGTACTCGATGAGCAGACAGCGCAGGCACTGATTCACCGCGTCGCGCCCGACACGATGACAGCCTGTGCGCTGTGCGTCGCCCCACCCCAGGCGACCAGGTGCTCGGCGAGGTAGCGTGGACCGCTCGGTGTTGCAGATTATGGGCCAAGGCATAGCGGATCGACTCCTCAGGGGTGGGTTTGGCCAGGAGTTGTCTCAATCCGCTTCCGTCCGCGGCGGTTCCCCGGGGTCCGCCCGAAGACTGAACTGGCTGGTGACGGCCATGTACGAACATGTGCGAACAGTGGGGTGCCCTACTGCTAAGCGGGTTGAGGGCTTCAACCCTCTCCGGGGTTCAAATCCCCGCAC
>MTLC01001739.1_pt1 | contig 18553 bp, 11 predicted proteins | sample 1982451 | NCBI WGS metagenome assembly MTLC01 (sample SAMN05710165, study PRJNA340218) | biofilm metagenome | isolation source: sample SPH anode biofilm adapted to +100 mV | place: USA | collected 2012-02-03 | reverse complement strand
TCCTCTCCTGTTCCTCTCCTGTTCCTCTCCTGTTCCTCTCCTGTTCCTCTCCCTATCCTCTCCCTATCCTCTCCCTGTTAACTCGTGTAAGAAAGGATTAAACTAGGTAGAGGATCAAGAGAAGATCGAAAGAGGATAGGGAGAGGTATAAGAGATGAATAGGAGAGAAATAACAGATGAATGAGTAGAGAATGAGAAAGTACCTAAAAGGAATTAAACTTTTACTAATCCAGCTTATTTTCTTTCCAAAGCTGATAAAAGTTCTTTTTAGCAATTGATGGTAATTCACGTCTTTTACCCCATAAACCAGCAGCAAAATACTTCAAAAGGAAATTCTTCTGGTTAGCACTGAGTAGATCAAGCCATCTGCGTTTCTTTAGTAAAGTTTTTGATACCTTCATACCGGTATTCCAATTACCAGGCATAAAACCAGCCTCCACTGCCTCCCTCCTATTGGCTAATAAGAGCTTATGCAAAGGGATACGAACAGGACAAACTTCAGTACATTTTCCACATAGACTACTTGCAAAACTTAAATGTGAGAAATTCTCTATTCCATTTAAATGAGGTTCGATAACAGCACCAATAGGTCCCGTATATGTAGTTCCATATGTATAACCTCCAATATTCTTATAGACAGGGCAACCATTTAAACATGCACCACATCGGATACATGCAAGCGCTACTCGCTGCTCCTCTTTGGCAAGCACATTTGTTCTTCCATTATCTAACAAAATAACAAACATCTCGGAAGGTCCATCTGTCTCATTCTCCTGTCTGGGACCATAAATCAAACTGTTATAAACCGTTAACTCCTGTCCACTTCCATGCGTTGCAAGTAAAGGCCAAAAAAGATCCAAATCTTCCAGAGCAGGAAGTACCTTCTCAATTCCAACAATAACTATATGAACACCTTTGTTCGAAATAGATCTGATAGCATTACCTTCATTCTCAGTCAAAGCAATAGCACCACTATCGGCTACAATGAAGTTTGCTCCCGTAATACCACAATCAGCCTCAAGAAAATCCTCACGCAAGCGCTCTCTAACAAATTCAGTTATCTCAGAAGCCGAGGCACCTTTATCCAATCCAAATTTCTGATTGAATAACAAGGCTACCTCTTCTCTATTTTTATGCATCGCCGGAGTGATAATATGATACGGTTTCTCACCAGCAAGCTGTACAATGTACTCTCCAAGATCGGTTTCAACAGACTTTATTCCCTTCTTCTTAAAAAAGGCATTCAATTCCAATTCCTCAGAAACCATCGACTTACTTTTAACCACTCGCTTGATGCCATATTTCTTCACTATTTGCTCAATCTCCTTAAGAGCCTCTTTAGCATCCTGAGCCCATAAAACCTTTCCTCCCCTCGCATTAAACTTTGCTTCAAATTCAACAAGGTACTTCTCGAGTTCATTAACAGCTCTAAACTTAATGAGTCCAGCCCGATCTTTAGCAAGCTCAAGATTAGAAAATTGAAGTTTACCCTTTTTTACAGCGATATCATACTTACCAATGTTATACTTAAGCTTAGCACGATGACCTTTATCAAAAGCTATTGTATCGCAGTTCTTTTTAAAATCAAATTCATTGCTCATCATCTAACAATTGATTTAACAGTCAATCTTATCAACCCTGATTTGATGTCTTCCTCCTTCAAAATCAGTACTTAAAAATGTCTGCACAAGTATTAATGCCTTTTCAAAACTAATAAATCGAGCACCTAAAGCAAGAACATTAGCATCATTATGCTGTCTGGATAAGATAACTAACTCCTCTTCATAACATAATGCGCATCTTACACCTTTATGATGATTAGCAACAATGCTAACTCCTATCCCACTACCACAAATAACAATCCCTCTTTGAAATCTCCCGCAACTTATATCGCTTGCTAAAGGATGAATTGCATCAGGATAATCCATACTTGAAGTAGAGTTAGTACCATAGTCTTCAATCTGATAACCATTGGTTTGAAGCCAATTCTTTAGAGCCTCTTTAAGTTCGAAACCAGCATGATCAGAAGCTATCGCTAAAATTTTAGAACTTTGCATCACAGTTAATAATTTAAAGAAACAAAGTTAATCAATAAAAGACGGATTAATATCAGCCTCATTTATAGACAATTCAATACATCTATAACTCTCCATTCAATTTTAATCCGTTGATTAGTATTAATTTATAACGTTATTAACAAAAACTTAAAATTACTGTTGAAATGTTGTTGATAGATGATCTAAGAACTTTAGACAATTGTTGATAAAATGAGCATGCCAAACATAGTTGTTAATAACCTCGAACTTATCAAAAGTTTCAAGCTGGTTTATTCACAATCCAAAGAAACACTTTCTCATGTTAAAAACAGATAGTTCACGCTTATCAACAATTGTTGAAAACCTTCTTTAAATTCTGATTTTCAAACCATATTTTATCAATAGTACGTTGAAAACCTTCTAATAATTTGGTAACAAAATAGAGCAAAGAGTGCAGCTGGCATAGTTATTAACCAAACTAACAGCCATTCTTTAATTATTATTTTAAAATTTAAGAATAAAAATAAAGAGCGATGCCCAGAAATGAAGAACTCATTGAATCAATCAAACGATTGAAAAGAGAAAAAAATGCTATAATACTTGCCCATTATTATCAAGTTCCAGAGATACAAGATTTAGCCGATTTCATCGGCGATAGTCTTGCTTTATCACAATTTGCATCAAAAGTAGAACAAGATATTATTGTTTTTTGTGGTGTTCACTTTATGGCTGAAACAGCTAAGATTCTAAATCCATCAAAAAAAGTACTCTTGCCTGATTTACTTGCTGGCTGTAGTTTAGCCGATTCAGCTCCTGAAGCCGATTTCGCTGAGTTTAAATCACAGCATCCTAATCATAAGATAATCACATATATAAATAGTACAGCTGCAGTAAAAGCACTTTCTGATGTTATTTGTACCTCCGGAAATGCTCTACAGATAGTAGAATCTTTTCCTAAGGATCAACCGTTAATCTTTGCACCGGATAAAAATCTGGGTGGTTATATCAACCGTGTTACTGAAAGAGAAATGATTCTTTGGCAAGGCAGCTGTGTTGTACATGATCAACTCAATACTCAACTAATCATAGAACAAAAACAGAAGCATCCGGATGCTTTAGTTATTGCGCATCCAGAATGTAATGCCCCTGTCTTGCAACTTGCTGATTATATTGGATCAACGAATGGTATGATTGCATTTGCAAAAAAATCGCCTGCTTCGCAGTTTATAGTTGCATCTGAAACGGGTATTGTTCATCAGATGCAGAAAGATGCTCCCGGTAAAGAGTTTTTTGTTGTACCAGCTGATGAGAGTTGCTCCTGTAATGACTGTCCGTTTATGAAGTTGAATACACTTGAGAAGTTATATTTAACTCTGAAAAATGAGACACCAGAGATAATTTTAGACGAAGAGATGATTTTAAAAGCATATCAACCAATTCGGAAGATGCTGGATATAAGTATTGAAAAGGGAATTATCAAATAGTCAAACACGTTTTAACTTGTTAGTTCAAAGAAAAAAAAATTTTCCGGCCTTCGGCCGGTTTTGTTATCTTTGCTGCCCTCAAGTATAAAAAAGCCACTTTAGCTCAGTCGGTAGAGCAGCGCATTCGTAATGCGCGGGTCGTGGGTTCGAGTCCCATGAGTGGCTCATAAGGAATCTGAAAAAGATTCCTTTTTTTTTCAGATGATTACAACCAGACAGTCCATTTTGAGATAGAAAATTGACAGATAATTTTGATCGAAAAAGCATGTTAGTATACAGAACAGTTGATTTTTTGCTTAAAAACTGTAGGTTTGTAATTGTGAACGGATAAAAACGGAAAATATGGATAAATCATCTTTTGAATGGGCTGAGAATGCACAGGCTGCTATCACAGTGTGCGATGAAAACGCAATCATCATTTTCATGAACAAAAGAGCCAGACAGGTCTTTCGTGGTCGTGGTGAAAACTTGATTGGAAATAGTCTTTATGATTGCCATAATCCAAAATCAGCTGAGAAAATCAGAGAGTTACTAACCGAAGGAACAACGAATAATTATACCATTTCCAAAAATGGAATTAAAAAGATGATTCATCAACAGGCATGGTTTAAGGAGGATGGCAGCATTGGGGGATTGACTGAGATCAGTTTCGAGATTCCACAAGAGATGCCTCACTTTGTAAGAAGTTAGAATTGATTAAAGCATTTGGCACAATAATGGGTGCAAAATCTACGTATATAAATTTTCCCTATTTATAAGTAATTGCTTATCAACAATCAGATTATTTTGAAAAGAGCATACAGAACAGTTGTACTTTTTTGTGGGGTTTTATTTCTTGGCGAGTTGACGGCTCAAAACGTCATCCCGAGTTCGGATACCCTTGAAATGCAAGACACCGTTTTGCTTAAGCGTGAGAACTTTAATTCGGCATTTCCTACGCGTGTTGATTTGGTGAAGGATAGCCCAGTAGTTAAGGCTTTGGATAGTCTGGCGAACTTAAAGTTTTTCTCTGAGAATGGGCTTTTAGGAACAGTCGATTTTAACAATGGTTTTTCTTTTACCGAAGGTCCGGTTCCTCCTATCATTGATTCTGTTGTAGAAAGAAGAATTGATGAGATGAATCGAAATACGCCAATTGAGTTAACATATAATCAATATGTTAAGGATTTTGTTCAGCTTTATGCGGTGCGGAAAAGGGGATTGACCAGTCGTGCATTAGGCTTATCGAAGATATATTTTCCAATTTTTGAGGAGATGTTGGATAAGTATAATATGCCACTTGAGTTAAAATATTTAGCAGTTGTTGAATCAGCCTTAAACCCTACTGCACAATCTCCAGTGGGTGCGAAAGGATTATGGCAATTCATGTACAACACCGGTCGTATGTATGGTCTGAAAGTCACCTCCTATGTTGATGACCGATCTGACCCATATAAAGCTACAGACGCGGCATGCCGGCATCTGAAGGATCTCTATAACATTTACGGAAGTTGGTCTCTTGCTTTAGCTGCCTACAACTCGGGCGCAGGTAATGTAAACAAAGCAGTTCGCAAAGCCGGTGGTAATAAGAGTTATTGGGCGGTCTGGCCTTATCTGCCAAAGGAGACAAGGGGTTATGTACCAGCATTTATCGCCGTTGCCTATGTTATGGAACATGCACCCCAGCATAATCTTTTTCCGGTTCATCCCGGGATTTTGTATCAGGGGATCGATACTGTTATGGTTAAAGACGTTCTCTCTTTTGATCAGATCACAGAGTTAATAGGGATTAGCCGTGATGAATTAAAGTTTTTAAATCCATCTTACAAAGAGGGTATTGTTCCTGCTACACCTGCAACTCCATTCGTTTTAAGACTTCCAAGAAGTTATGTCGCTGATTTTATGAATAATGAGACGGCGCTTTATGCCTTTAAGACTCAAAAGGGTATTCAACGAGAGAAACTTCTTGAGGACATCAAAAAGGTTAAGGAGCGTACACTTCATGTCGTTAGAAAGGGAGAGACTCTTGCTCGAATAGCATCACGATACAACGTTTCATCGCAACAGATCATCGCCTGGAATAAACTTAAGAAAAAAGCAGTAAGAAAAGGGCAGAAACTCATTATCTATCCGGGTGCAAGCTCAATGGAGGAGCTAAAAGCCAGTGATAACCATGGTAAAAAGGATAGTGCAAAAACCGTAATTGCTAAGGCGGATACCGGTAGAAAGGATACATCTCATATTGCTAAACTGCCTGCTAAAGAACTTAAAGCTGAAGAGAAGATAACCATGACTCGTCATAAGGTTAGATCAGGTGAGAGTCTTGGTGTTATTGCTGCTAAATATAATATCACTATTGCCGATCTAAAAAAGGCAAATAACCTTCGCGGTAATTCAATTGCCGCCGGAAAGTACCTGCAAATTCCAACAACAGGTGAACAGGTGGAAGTTCATGAACAGGTTTCTAATTCTGCGCCTTCGAAAGCCAAGATAGATGAAAAGAGTATGGCTTCTAAAACCGAGAAGAGCACTCAGAAGGTATCTGCAAATTCGGAATCTAAGAGATCCACAGACGAAAAGACTCAATATTACGTTGTAAAAAAAGGTGATACTTTTTACAAGATTGCTAAGATGTTTGAAGGTCTTACGGTTGATGATATCTTGAAGCTGAATGATCTTACAGTGAAGAGTACGCTTAAAATTGGTCAGAAATTGCTCGTTAAAGGTTCCCGATAGTTGTCTTAACTAAAAATTGCATATCATGAAACAGTTGTTTAGCGCATTTCTTCTATTGCTTCTGCTGGCGGGGCTTATTACAGGTTGTGATGAGAGTTCGGTGCTTTCAACACAGTCAAGTGGTAGCACTTCAGAGATTATGGTTGTTACCAAATCAGTAGAGGTTTGGAAAGGCTCAGTTGGTGATACTATAAGAGCCTATTTTGCTCAGAATACCGATGGGTTACCACAGCCAGAGCCCCTTTTTGATCTGATGCAAGCCCCATTAGGTGAGTTCAATAAAAATCAAATTTTTAAGCAACATCATAGTGTTTTCATTGCTGATATTGACCCATCATATACTAAAACTGAGGTGGTCTTTTCAAATGATATCTGGAGTAAACCACAACTGGTATTGACCATTAAGGCGGGTTCTGATACCGCATTTTTCAGTGCTCTGAAACATTACTTCCCTACCATTGAAAAGAAATTCAGAGACAGCCAGCTTTCGAGAACACTCAACTTCTATAGGGTTTCTCAAGATTCAAAGACGGAGTTACTCTTAAAAAATGCTTTTGGATTTAATTCTATCCTTCCAAGTAGCTTTACTATGGCGGTCAATAAACCTGACTTGATTTGGTTAAGACAAAGCATTCACAGAACAAAGCAGGATACTGAGATAGGGTTATTGTTTTATTCTGTCGACTATAGCGATACTTCGCAGCTAAGTCAAAAGAGCCTTATTGCTCTTCGTGATTCTATAGGGAAGAAATATATATTCGGTCCAACAGAGGGAAGCTATATGTTAACTGAGAGTGATGTTATTCCGGTTAAAAGCTATATACTCACTAGTTCAACCTCTCCCTATGTTCGGGTATCAAAAGGTCTTTGGGCTATGGCTCATGACTTTATGGGTGGCCCCTTTGTTCAATATGCCTTTTTATCTCCTGATAAAAAGAAAATCATTTGTGCTGAAGGCTATATCTACAACCCTAATGGTGAGAAACGAAATATGATGATTCAAGTTGAATCAATCCTCAGATCAATTGAGTTCGTTACCCCTGAAAAGAAATAGGTTTATATAAGCCCTGAAGAAAGGAGCGACTCTGTATAGAGTTGCTCTTTTTTTTGGCTCATTCTGGCTAATCCGACTGAACAATGACTCTTCATTAAAAAAATCTTTAATAGCCTTTCTAGGAATTTATCATCTTTGTAATCGAAAAGTGAATTTTAATCAAATATCTTGTAAAATGAGAAGATATATCCTGTCTATAGCGGTTGTTCTTTTCCTGGGAGTGACTGCCTTGCCCCTGAGTGGTCAAGAGAAAAAGCATCTGACTCCCGCCGATGCTGCCTATCAAAATCCAGCTTTGTATGCAAGAGGGTTGTCAGGCTTACAATGGATCCCTGAAACTAACAGCTACTCTTTTATCTCTAAGAATAAACTGGTTGTGGCTGATGCCTCAAGTGGAAAAAGTGATACAATTTTGAATTTATCAGAGTTAACCGATCTCTTTGCAAAGCTTACTCTGAAAGCTCCCTCCCGTTTTCCTGCGGTAAGTTTTAAGAATCGAAATGAGATTTTTATTCAACGTGATAAGGCTTTAGTTTCAATTGATTTGAAATCAAAACAGATTAAGAAGGTAAGCGAATGGCCCGCCGATGCAGCTAATCTGGATCTGGCTAATAATACCCATTATGCCGCCTTCACGAGAAAGAATAATCTGCTGGTAGTTGTAGGTTCAGATACGGTTAATATCTCCAAGGAGTCAAACCCGGAGATTGTTTATGGTGCTGAGAATGTTCATCGTAATGAGTTTGGTATCTCAAAAGGAACCTTTTGGAGCCCGGATGGTAACAAGTTAGCCTTCTATCGGATGGATCAGACTATGGTAACCAACTATCCATTGGTTGATATCAATCCCAGACCAGCTGAGTTGAATAACATAAAGTATCCCATGGCCGGAATGAAGAGTCATCAGGTCACTATTGGCGTTTATGATACCCGTAATCAATCGGTTATCTATCTTAAAACCGGAGAACCTGTGGATCAGTATCTGACTAATGTTACCTGGAATCCTGAAGGTACTGAAGTATGGATTGCCGTTCTTAACAGAGATCAGAACCATTTAAAACTAAACAGATATAGCGCTTTAACAGGCGAGTTTCTCTCAACAATACTCGAGGAGAAAAACGAAAGATATGTTGAACCTGAAGAGGGGCCCTTCTTCCTTTCTGGAACAAAAGGCGAATTTCTATGGCTTAGTGAGCGTAATGGATTTAACCATATCTATCGTTATACCACAGATGGTAAATTAGTTAAGCAACTAACCGATGGTCCATGGGTGGTATTATCCATTGATCTGTATAATCCTAAAACAGGAATGCTCTATTTCACCTCAACTAAAGAGAGTCCTCTTGAAAAAAATGGGTATAGTCTGAATCTAAAGAATGGCACCATTAAGAGGTTAACACCAGAGCACGGTAGTCACTCGGTTAAGTATAGTTCTGATGGAAGTTATATCGTTGATCAATGGTCTAGTACAGATGTAGCATTAGCCCAACTCTTGATCAAAACAGAAAATCTAAAAACAAAAGAGCTTTTTAGAGCAAAAAGTCCTGTTGCTGATTATGCTATGGGCAAAACGAAATTATTTACCCTAAAGAACAAAGAGGGTATTGATCTTTGGTGCAGAATGATAACCCCTCCTGATTTTGATTCTACCAAGAAGTACCCGGCTATTGTATACGTTTATGGCGGACCTCATGCTCAGTTAATAACAGATAGTTGGTTAGCCGGAGCAGGGTATTATTTGAATTATCTTGCCTCTGAGGGGTATGTTGTCTTTACTCTTGATAATCGTGGTTCTGCAAACAGAGGCTTTGAGTTTGAGAGTGTCATTCACAGGCAATGTGGTAAGCTGGAGATGGAGGATCAGATGACCGGCGTAAATTGGCTTAAGGGTCATAGTTGGATTGATTCAGGGCGTATAGGTGTAGATGGATGGAGTTATGGTGGGTTTATGACCATCTCATTGGCTTTAAATTATCCGGATGTCTTTAAGGTTGCAACAGCCGGAGGACCTGTTATTGATTGGAAATATTATGAGATTATGTACGGTGAGAGATACATGGATACACCAGAGACTAATCCTGAAGGTTTTAAGAATAGTTCTTTACTTGATAAAGTCACCAATCTTAAGGCTCGGTTGATGATTATTCATTGTACGACTGATCCCGTTGTTGTATGGCAAAATAGCTTGAGTTTTGTAGATGCCTGCATCAAAGCCGGGGTATTGATTGATTATTTTGTCTATCCGGGACATGATCATAATGTGGCCGGTCCTGATAGAACCCATCTGGTCAAAAAGATTGAGGATTATTATAAGCGAAATCTATAAACTAACAGCATATAAGGCTAACTCAATTCGAGTTAGCCTTTTACTTTTGCGGTGGATTGAGACTATCAAATTAAAAATAATCGGAGGCAACTATTTAGAATCTATGTTATTTATATCTTTGATAGCTCTCATTATCAATAAATCTTAAACAAATCAATTAATCTGTCTATGAATTTTAAGTTTACTTTTTCAATGGTTTTATGGATGATTGGTCTCTCTGTTGCCGCTCAACAGACAGCTCCAACAATGCCACTTACACATTGGATGACGCCAGATGAAATCCTTAGGAAACACGAAATTGGAAAGAACTTTGTACCTACAGCCCCCCCTCCTGCCCCTGTCTTCAGCGTGGCAGAGTTTATGCCAAGTGAGGAGGTATTAATCAGATATCCTTTTGGAATACCGATGTCATTGATAAAAGATCTTGCTGCTCATGGCAAGATGATGACTATCGTTAAAAGTGAGAGCGAAAAGACTACGGTTATTAATCAATATACCAGTAATGGAGTCAATCTTGCTAACTGTGAGTTCTTGATCACTCAAACAGATAGCTATTGGACTCGCGACTTTGGCCCGTGGTATGTTATAGATGCTGATTACCGTGTAGGAATCGTCGATTTTCCTTATAACCGCCCGCGTCCTAATGATGATGAGGTGCCTAAAGTCCTTGCCAATCAGTTAAATGTCCCGTTATTTGGAATGAATGTCAGCCACACCGGTGGCAACTACATGAGTGATGGAATCAGCATGGCCGCTTCTACTGAACTTGTTTGGGAAGAGAACGGGAATGACAGTACAACTGTTAAACAGCTTGTGAAGGACTTTCTCGGTATTGAGAAGTACCATGTAAGACCCGATCCTAACAATACCTATATCGATCATATTGACTGTTGGGCAAAGTTTTTAGATACCGACAAAATATTGATTCGTTCTGTTCCGCAATCTCATCCCCAATATGATGAATTAGAAGTTGCAGCTGCTTACTGGCAAAGCGCAATCTCATCGTATGGAACACCTTATCAGGTTTTCAGGGTTAATACTCCGAACAATGAGCCTTATACAAACTCATTGATTTTAAACAAATACGTTTACGTTCCCATAAAGGGATCTGCCAACGATGCTCCTGCATTAGCGGTTTATCGTGATGCTATGCCGGGATATACCGTTACCGGTTACATCGGCAATGCATCAACACCTTGGGAATCGACTGATGCTCTTCATTGTCGTACTCACGAAATGGCTGATAGGGGCATGCTCCTGATTCGTCATATTCCTATTCTGAGTCAACAGCCTGCTGATGAAGATTATCTTATTCAGACTGATATCATTCCAATAAGCCAAAGAGGAGTATATGCTGACTCCTGTTTTGTAAATTATAGTGTTAATCAAGGTGCTTGGCAAAAAATAGCATTAACCCAAGAATCGGGATATATCTACAAGGCTTTGATTCCAAGACAACTTGAAGGTAGCCAGATCAGCTATTATATTCATGCCGCCGACTCATCAGGAAGATCTGAGAATCATCCCTATATCGGACAACCCGATCCTCATAAGTTTGTAGTTGGTCCTGCAATCCATCCGCATATTGCTTTTACTCCTGCAAGTATTGATACTTTGACTGAGCCCGGTGTTAGCTTGAGTGTCACTGTTGAATTGCAGAATACCGGTGCTGCATCACTTGATTGGTCATTTACTACTGCCGCTGGTGCCTCATGGATCGTACCAACCCAGTCAACAGGAGTTATTGCTGTTGGAGGAACCTCCAATGTAGTAGTAAATCTAAATCCTGGTTCTTTAACTACAGGAACACTTGATGGTTACCTGAAGATAGCCTCTAATGACCCTGATAGAGAACTTGATTCTATTCATGTCGTAATGAAAGTTACCAATCATATTGGCATAGAATCAGTATCAATGCCTGCGGTTGCACTTTATCCAAATCCATCAAACGGAGTATTTGACATTCTACTCGATGCAAACATCGCCGGAAGAGCAGTAGTAAGACTAATCTCTTCAAATGGTGAGATTTTTGGCAAGATGTTGAGTATTGATCTGAAAGAGGGCCAAAATAAGATCTCATCAACAATGATCGCAGAGAATCTACCAGCCGGTATTTACTTCTTGCAGTTAAGTCAGAAGGGGCATCAACTCAATAGAAAAATTGTTATCACAAACTAGTGATTTGAATGCCTAGATTCTTTTTTACCGGAGCATGGGCTATTCTTTTAATTCTGATATTTCCAATGACTGGTTTATCTCAGTCGGTTGATACCAGAATTGATAATATGGGTTACTGGATTAAGTTAGCCAGAGAGGGAAAGATTCCATATAGCCCAATACTCCCTGTGAAAAAGCACAAAAAAGGTGAAGGTCAGATAAGGGGGTTGTCTGAGCCATTCGGACAACCCTCACCTGATCAAAGAATAGGCGATAAAGAGATGATGCTTTCTGAAAACTCTGTTGGTATTACAAAAGACGGAGAGCGAATCATTGTATCATCAAATAGCAATCTTAATCCGGCTAAGGAGATATACGGAGCAAATCGGTTTGAATCAGAAGATGCCGGTGAAGAGTGGGAAGGAGAGGTTGAGGGAGTTGGTGGAGAGAATAATGGAGATCCTGCAATTGGGATAGCCCTCGATGGCACAACGTATGTAGGCAGGATAGGCCAGAATAGATGCCAGACGGTTGCGGTTAGATTGCCCGGAAGTGATGAGTGGATCGAGACTCAGGTTAGTACTCTTTCGGTTCCAAATGAGATTCATGATAAAAATCACCTTGCGGTAGACCATAGCCCGGGTAGCTCATACCTTGGGAATGTCTACTCAGCATGGACTGTTGTCAATAATGTAGCAGGACTTTATGGTCATGTGTTTTTAGCCAGGTCAACAGATAGGGCTAACAGTTTTAGTCAACCCATTAATCTGTCGACAGGGGTAGAGGGCATAGTTTATAATCATGGCGTTAACCTTTCTGTTGGGGTTAATGGAGAGGTTTATGCCGTCTGGGCAGGCTATCAGACTTGGCCGTCGGATGAAAATGCGCTTCTTTTCACCCGTTCATTGGATGGGGGAGTGACCTTTGAGAATCCAAGAAGGATAGGTCCTCAAATCAGAGGGGTAAGATTGACAGGTCTGGCTGCGCCCATCCGTACAAACTCATTTCCGGTAATGGCGGTGGATCTGAGTGATGGACCAGGGAGAGGAAACCTCTATATTGTCTGGACTAATTACGGAAAACCTAATGAGAATGTGGGACCGGCTCCGGAGGTTTACTTTATAAAAAGTACCAATCAGGGTATGACATGGAGTGAGCCGATTAAAGTAGCCTCTGCGGGTACAGCCGATGGGGGAGAGCGTTTCTTCCCATGGATAACCTGTGACCCTGTAACCGGAAAGTTATTCGTGATCTTTTATGATTCGAGAGGCCTTACCGCCGGCGATTGTCGGGTTTGGGTCGCTGCATCAAATGATACCGGAGAGTCTTGGATAGATTTCCCGGTATCAGATGAAGTATTTAGTCCGGTGCCAATTCCCGGCTTAGCGATGGACTATTTTACAGATTATATTGGCATCTCGGCATACAATGATCTGGTTATACCCGTCTGGACCGATAATAGAGACGGGGTGGCTGCCAGCTGGTGTTCTCCGTTCAGGGCACATCAGGGAGGGTCAGAAGAAGGGGTTACCATCAGGCGGGTTCAGATTTTTAAGAAAGAATCAAATAGAGGCCTTTTAAGCGTCGATCATATTGAGGCTGGGGATGAGTTCTATCTGCGTCCTGTTTTGGTCAATCCAGGGCTAAAATCATCAAATAAGGTAAAATTAGAGGCACTTAATCATACCGCCGGGGTCGAGCAATTGACCTTTCGGGATACTATAGTCTCACTTAATGCAGGCGATACGTTGGTTAGCAGTGTTATGTTGCGATTTAAAGCCGATTCTTCTATCAGCATGTCAAAGGATATTAAGATTGACTTTCTCTTTTCAGTGGTTGATCTAGAGGAGGACACTCTTAAGCAGGATGAAGACTCACCTGAAAGTTGGAAGTATACCTATTATGCCCCACTTTGGAGCTCCTCACCCAGGGTTTTAAGATGTTATTTATCAAACGAGAGTATTAATGCTAATGGGGTTCCCGAAAAAGGTGAAACATTCAGGATAAACTGGGTTATCACTAATAGTGGCAAAACTGTTATGCCATCTACGATTGCGAAAAATAGTCTTACAGAGAATACACTGGTTTATCCGGCTCTATCCTCCTCGAATGTTCCTTCACTAGCCCCGGGAGATACAGTGGTACTCTCCTTTGAATCCGGGGTCTATCCTAAGGCGAAGTGTGGAGATCGTTTTTGCTCTAAGCTGAGTTTTTTACGAGATAGCAAAGAGGAGGTCTTCAGTCGCACCTGGCAGCTCTGTTCGCTGCAAGAGGATTGGGAAAATAAACTTGACGGGGTATTACCCTGGATATTTAGTAGTGATTCATCATGGGTGATTGATGACATTGAGAAGAGATCTGGCAGATACTCTTTACGAAGCGGTTCGATAGATGATTTAGAGAGTACATCATTCAAGTTGAACTATTATGTTGAAAAATCAGACTCTGTTAGCTTTTGGATAAAGACCAGTACAGAGCGAAATTGCGACTATCTGACCTTTTTTGTTAACGATACATTACGGGGCTCATGGAGTGGCTTTACCAAGTGGAAGCAAGTTTCAATAGCTCTTAAGGGTGGATATAACCGATTGGAGTGGAGATACAGTAAAGATCTATTTACAACGATGGGCAAAGATGCCGTTTGGGTTGATGATATCGTACTGCCTCCTGCTAAGGCCAGCAAGGTTGAGATAATCTCTGATTCGGTTATTTGTTATAATGATTCGCTTATTTTGATGGGGTTATCGAAGGAGGCTGTTGAAAGAATCAGATGGAGATCAGATGGTGACGGTCTTTTTCTTCCAACCGGAATGAGTGGGCTGGCTTACAGACCCGGAGAGAATGATAGGGCAGAGGGGGAGGTTAAAATCTGGGTAGTGGGCTATGGCCTATTATCCGAGGTATCAGATACACTTCATCTGAATCTTCCAAAAGAGGCATCGATAAGGTTGGATACAACTCTCTGTGAATACCAGAAGGTTGAATTTAAAGCTCCGGAAGGAAGTAGTAGTTGGGTATGGTCTGATGGTACTGTCAATTCATGGAACCTAGCTGATTACATTGGTTTAACCCCGGGTAAGACCGATAGCTTATATCTCGAATTTAAGGATAGGTTTGGTTGTCCCGGATCCGGACTATTTACAGTAAAACAGGGAGAGTGCATGGAAAACCAAGATCCATGGTTTGTTGCAGACGATGGGTTCATAATCGTTAGTTCACCTTATTGCGATCCCGGATACTATCTGGTAGAGCTCTTTGATTTAGGGGGAGCTCAGATCATCAGCGAAAGGATTTTACATCAGGGGGGGCCTATGCATCAGAAGGTCTATTCAACGAATGGTAAGAATGGAATCGTGATTGGCAGGGTTACTACTCCGATAGGTGAGCAGCATGCAAATAAGGTAAGTTTCTAGGGTAAGTCTTAATAGGTTGCCCCATGAAGGTGAAAGAATTGAAAGTCTGACCGAGCATAATCTTATTACTGATTCTTTAGTTTCATCATTAGCCGGGTTCTATTCATCTATGTTATTTTAACACCCTGAATAATGGATATTTACTGAGTAATAATCTTATTAGTAATAAACTTATTAGTAATAAGATTATTACTCAGTTCTCTTTATGCTATCTTTGTAAAAATAAAACCGCATAAAACTATGGAGAACAGACCCTTTGTTTTCGGTAAAGCGGCATCGGGAGAGAATTTTACCGATCGAGAGAAGGAGGCGATCCGATTACAGTCCAATTTTAGAAATGGAGTGAATACGATATTGATTTCGCCGCGCAGGTGGGGTAAGACCTCGTTAGTAAAGAAGGTGGGTAAGTTGGTAGAGTCAGACAGGCTGAAGGTGGTTTATATAGATATCTTTGCTTGTCGTTCAGAGGCTGATTTTTACAAGAGTTTTGTTGAGGCGGTTTTGAAGCAGACCTCCTCTAAGTTTGATGAGTTGCTGGAGGATGTGAAGATGTTTTTATCGAATATCAGTCCGAAGTTTACCATAGCTACAGACCCAATGACTGATTTTTCGATATCATTAGAGTTAAAGTCAAAGGATAGAGATATCGAGGAGGTGCTTCAGTTACCTGAGAATATTGCAAGGAAGAAAGGCATACAGATAGTGGTATGTATTGATGAGTTTCAGCAGATTGCTGAGTTTAGTGATTCAAAGGTATTTCAGAAGCAACTAAGGACCGTATGGCAGCATCAGAAGTTAGTTTCTTACTGTCTGTTTGGAAGCAGGAAGCATTTAATGAATGAGCTTTTTGAGAAAAGGAGTCTTCCGTTATATAAGTTTGGAGATCTTATGATATTACCAAAGATTCCGACATCAGATTGGATTGAGTATATCGTACAACGTTTTGAAACGACAGGGAAGCGTATATCGAAAGAGTTGGCGGAGGCTATATGTAACACAGTTGATAATCACTCCTCTTATGTTCAGCAGTTATCCTGGTTGGTATGGATTCAAACGGATGGTGAGGCAACTGAGCATGATTTCCAGAGAGCCTGTCAGGATTTAATAGACCAGAATAGTCTGTTATTTGAGAGACAAACAGAAAACTTATCGTCGTATCAGATGAATTTTCTGAGGGCATTGGTTGATGGGTTTCAGAGTGAGTTTACGACGGCAGAGATGTTGAGCAGGTATCAGTTAGGATCATCGGCGAATGTCTCGATTATAAAGAAGGCTTTGGTTAAGAAAGACCTTATTGAGAATGAGAATAAGACGATTACTTTAGTAGATCCGGTTATGAAGGTCTGGTTAAGGCAGAAGTTTTTAAAGACCTAATAGATTAGGGTCTATGTTTATAGATTTTAATAGTGTTTGATAAGCAGGGTACCGGGAACGGGTCTGAAGAGTATTATAATTGCATCGTTACCACGGCAACCATTTGAATCAGTTACCTGTACCTGATATTCACCGCTGGTAGATACCTGAAGGGTTTGTTGGTTCCATCCATTATTCCAATGATATGAGTTAAAGCCGCTTCCGGCATCGAGCTGTAACGGGTTTCCGCTACACAAAGTGGTATCATTTCCGAGGTTAGGTTGGGGGAGAGGTTTTATCTCGACATCATGGCTTAGCGTACCACTTGCACCGGCAGTCCATGTAGTTAGGGTAACTGTATAGGTTCCGGGGGCTGTGAATATATGGGTGGTTGAGTCTTGCGAGGAGGTATTAAGTGAGCCTGAAGCAGGATCTCCAAAGTTCCAGAAAAGAGAGTCGTAACCAGAGATTTTTATAGGCGAGAAACGAGTTGTATCGTTAAAACAAAGGTTTTCAAATTGAAAAGAGAGCGGGTTAAAGAAGCTTTGAATAAAGGAGGGAAGACCCAATGAACAAGACCCCACAGTAAGATTAATGGCATTGGGTTTCAGACCACAACCTATTCCGGCAATATTGGGGTAATTAATAAGACTGAGTGTTGTTTGGGTTGTAGAAGAGAGATACATCTTACCATCAGGTCCCAATTGTAGAGATCCGCCGCCATTGACCATACCAACAAGAATTTGAGAGGCTACTATGGTTGCAGAGTCGCCTGAAGAGAGATCCGCCTGATATACAGATGAGCCAGCCAAAGTTCTATAATAGAGTAATTGTGAGTTAGGTGAGAATTCGGTACCATAGTAAGAACTCGGATTTGTAAAGCCGACCACCGGCCCGATTACCTGGCCCGTTGCATTATTAAATCCGAAAATTTCCAAGCCTAATTCATAAGGACAGGATAGACGGGTCCCATCGGGTGATACTTTCATATAGCCAGCATAGTTACTGCTGTGTATAGATCCAATGTGAGAGGCTACATAGATTGTTTTTATTCCGGTTGCCATCACTTGAAATGCACAGAAAATATTGTTATTTCTTTGATGGGTGATCACCCAATAATCGGTGTTGTTTGCATGTCGTACAGCTGTGATCTGTTCCGTAACATTTCCTGATAGTTGTATATTTTTCTCAAGGCTATCTATTGCTCCAAGACCGTTATCGAGTTCCATATTAATTAAAGAATATCGTAGTCCACTCATTCCAGCCGCAGAAGGAACGGTAAAGATGTAATAAAGGTGATTTGATCCTGGCTTAGGAATCGCAATGCAGCTCTGAGTGGCATCAGAGCTCCCCATTAGACCTGTGCCGTTGGGCATTACCACATGGTTTCTGTTATAGACTTCACTACCATCGGAATAGAAGAGTAGGTTTCCGTTTGCATCACTAATAGTAGCGCATCCTTCTGTAGTCGTGATGGCGCTGTTGGTAACAGAGACCGGTATTCCATCGGGCGTGTTGAAAGTGATACCGGCATTGTAACCAAAATACCAGTTGTAAGCCTCCTTTTGGGCGAATATTTCAGGCAGTGAAAGCAAAACTAATAATACCATCAACTGCACTCTAAGGATAATACCTTGAAATAGATTTTGGGGTTGGTTCATTTTTAGGGAAGTGCAATACCAAAATTATAAAATCAATAGCAAATGTATTATTATTTCAGAAAAAAGATAGATAATCGTTGTATTTAATTCGTTTTTCGGAGACTAAGTTGTATGGGTAATTGAATTTCAGTCCCTTAAGCATCGCATTAGATCGTGACATTGTAACCATCTAATTTTCTAAGTTCCTATTGTCTCTCTCCCGTGAGGGGGTGCTGCAATGAACGGATATAAAGAGAGCATCCGGCACCCGGAAGCCAGATGTCAGTAGCTGTTCGCTGCTTGCTAATCTTGAATTCTTGAATTTTGAATTTAGCCAGCGGCCAGTAGCCAGCAGCTCATGTCTCTTTCAACATC
>MTLC01000148.1_pt1 | contig 18568 bp, 19 predicted proteins | sample 1982451 | NCBI WGS metagenome assembly MTLC01 (sample SAMN05710165, study PRJNA340218) | biofilm metagenome | isolation source: sample SPH anode biofilm adapted to +100 mV | place: USA | collected 2012-02-03 | reverse complement strand
GTAACCAACAGCGACAATAATCACATCTTTTTGAAATTGTTTCCCTTTGAAAAGATCCATCTGTCTACCCTCACTCTCGTTTTCTTACATTTTACAATAAATCAGGAGTTATGGGGAACTTTGCAACAGAACCCTTTTAACGGAAGCAGTCAGGCTTTCTTTGAAAGTGACAATCCGCGAATTCAACTTTATCTGCAACAATTATTATAAGCTAAAAGCCGACATCAGAATTTTGATGTCGACTTTTTCATGCGGTTGATCTAGCTTACTATTTGTTCAATTGTGCATTTGTTTTTGTTTCTAGAACTTTTATTATGATCATCTTAGTGATTTCCATCAATAAAACTGCTGAAATTGCTAGAACTAGAGCCAAACCAATTTCCTTCAAATTAAAGGTTGCTGGAATAGCGAAAACTTCTCGTAACCCTGGTAATAATGTCAGACTGAAGAATCCACCACAAACAAGAATTGCCAGCAAAACCATTTTATTCGAGAATAAACCAACTTGTATAGAAGTTTGCGTGTTCGAACGAGCTGCAAAAGTTTGTAGTGTCCGACTTAAAATCAAGGTTGAAAAGGCCATCGCGACTCCCATTTCAGCGGATTGCAGATTTCCGATCCATTGAGCAGTAATCACAGCAATGGCGATCAAAATCCCTCGATAGGTTACAGAAATCAATGTTTTTCCAGTGAAAATCCCGCTATCTGGATCCCGTGGCTGACGCTTCATAATCGTTGGTTCCGCTTTTTCCATGCCTAAAGCAATTGCCGGCAGTGAATCATTTACCAAATTGATAAAAAGTAGCTGCAAAGCAGTAAATGGATTAGCCCAACCGATTGCTAAGGCAAAGATGATCGCGATAATCGCACCTAAATTCCCAGCAAATAGATAAGCAACAGCCTTTTTGATATTATCAAAAACATTTCGTCCAACTTCGACAGCTTTAATAATTGAAGCAAAGTTGTCATCCGTCAGAACCATAGCGGCAGCATCTTTCGCAACATCTGTTCCGGTTCCCATCGCAATCCCAATATCTGCTTGTTTTAACGCGGGTGCATCATTAACACCGTCACCAGTCATAGCAGAGATTTTGCCTTTGTCCTGCCAAGCACGGACGATTCGGATTTTATTTTCTGGTGAGACACGAGCATAGACAGTGATTTGCTCTAATTGTTCGGCTAACTCAGCTTCACTCAACTGATCCAATTCAGCACCAGTCAATGCAAGATCACCTCGTTGAAAGATTCCAATTTCTTTAGCGATGGCGACAGCAGTCGTTTTATGGTCACCGGTAATCATCACTGTTTGGATACCAGCAGAGTTGGCATCAGCGACTGCTTGGAATACTTCTTCCCGTGGTGGGTCGATCATTGCCAGCAATCCGACTAAGATCAGATCTTTTTCGTCATCCAACGTTAATGAATCTGTTGCTACCTCTTTGTAAGCAAAAGCTAATACACGCAATGCCCGTTCAGAAAAGGCTTCATTTTGTTTTTGAAACCGCGTTTTAAGCTCTGGTGTAAAATCAACGACCTGTCCGTCAAGCAACACTTTCGAGCTGCGTTTAAAGACGATATCTGGGCCACCTTTAGTTACCATTGTTTTCTGTTGATTGATCGTGTGAAGCGTCGACATCAATTTACGGTCCGAATCAAAAGGCAGTTCCGCCTGACGAGGATATTTTTTACGCAAGTCACGATACGATTGGTTTTGTTCTTCACAGTAGTCGATTAATGCAATCTCGGTTGGATCACCTAATTTAGTGCCGTCTTCACTAATCGTTGCGTCATTTGCTAACACACTGATTTCAATCAAACGTTGTTCATCTGCTTCCCAGTGTTTAGGATCGTTTGAAAATTCTCCGCTTTGTCCGTCGGCTAAGAAGTGGTCAATAACGGTCATTTTGTTTTGTGTCAAGGTCCCTGTTTTATCAGTACAAATAATGCTTGTTGAACCCAGTGTTTCTACAGCAGGTAGCTTACGAATGATCGCATGCTGTCTCGCCATTTTCTTCGTTCCTAATGAAAGAACGATTGTAACGATTGATTGCAGTGCTTCGGGAATCGCCGCCACAGCTACAGCTACAGCGAACATAAAGGCATTAACAATATCTTGCGTCATATCAGCTGAACCTTCTAAGAAAACTCGCAGTAATTGAATCCCTAAGATGACTAAAGATAAGACCAAAATCGCCATACTTAATTTCTTACTAAAACTATCTAACCCTCGTTGAAGAGGTGTTTTTTGTTCAGTAGTTGATTCTAATAAACCAGCAACCTGACCAATCTCAGTATCATTGCCTGTAGCAGTTACTAAAAATTTCCCGCGACCATAAGTCACGATTGTTCCGCTAAAGACCATGTTGATACGGTCACCAATAGGGACATCATTACCAAATGTTTTGATTTCTTTTTCAGCTGGTGTCGATTCACCAGTCAGCATCCCCTCATCAACTTTTAGCGATCTGGCTTCGAGTAAACGCCCGTCAGCTGGTACATAGTCACCAGCTTCTAGAATAACGATATCTCCAGTAACGATTTCTTTAGCCGGAATACTTAGCTCCTGTCCGCCACGAAGAACACTAGCATCAGGTGCAGAAAGTTTTTTCAAAGCATCTAATGAGCCCTCAGCCTTTTTTGTTTGGATGACACTTACGACTGAATTGAGTAGTAACACAGCAAAAATAACGATTGATTCAACATGGGCTCCCATAATCATTTGAACAACGGCAACGATCAATAAGACAATCACCATCGCGTCTTTGAAGGTTTCTAAAAATAAAGTTAGCGAGGATTTTTTCTTCGCTTCTTTTAATTGATTTGGACCATTTTCTTGTAATCGCTGTTGAGCTTCTGTTTGGCTCAAACCTTCTGGTGAGGTATTCAAGTCTTTCATTAATCCGTCTGTTTCTTGTTGGTACACGTGTTTTGTCAATTTATAGCCTCCAATAATTTTTATTTCACTTGATTCGTAACTTTTGGCAGTTGATACTGTTATGTGCGTGTGATTGACTAATCCGTTAATAGTGACTAGCTCAATATTTACGAAATCCTTTTTTCAAAAAACGAAAAAAGGAATTTATTTTCGTACGCATATCATTTTTCTAATCACGCTGAAGCGTGATTAGAAAAACTGACAAAAAGAGACCTAAGGCAAGTGTTTAAACTTACCTTAGGTCTCACCATTTCATACGATACCAGAAAACCATCGCTGGTTAACTTACTGTTGATATCACAACAACAACGTTGTCGGTTACTCCCCTAAGGAGTTATTAATATAACTAAATCCTAACAGAAATCATTTTCGATTGCAAGAAATATGCTGGTTTCATTTAATAAAGTCATCAAATAAGTTAGGAAAGCCTTGATAATATTGATTTTTATGAAGTTATTTAATTTTTCTTAAGCAGCTATTTTCCTTCGATGATCGTTTTGATCGTACTTTCATCCAATCCTTTTAAAACTTGAATCAGCATTTCCCGAGCGGCATCAAAATCAGCGATGCTGAACATTGTTTGATGGGTGTGGATATAGCGACCACAAACACCGATCACGGTACTTGGGATTCCTTCATTCGCTGTGTGAGCAGCACCTGCATCGGTTCCACCTTTAGAAACTATGTACTTGGCGCTACGTCCATCACTCGTAAGAGCATCCGAGTCGGATACTCGTTACTTTCATTTTTGATGAAGAGAATTTTACTGTGTAAGTTTACTTCTTGAATATAGCATTGCTTTTTTTAAGATTTCGTTCTCCTGACGCAGACGAGTCATTTCTTTTTCCATCTGTTTGATCTGAGCAGGGGTCAACGAGCTACCAGCGACTGGGCTGTTGTTTTTCTTCCCATTATAAATTGTTTGTTCTGCAATGCCATATTCACGGGAAATCTCGGCGACGGGTTTACCAGTTGCAACGAGTTGAAGAATCATAACCATTCACTTTGATAGCAAAGTATTTTTTGGGGGCTTTATCTTCTTTCATAGCAGTTGTATGCTCCGAAAGATAGAACCCCTGCCACTTCAGCATGCCACGATCCTGATACTCTCTGACTTCTTTGTAGGGACTATATGATCTATCTACTCTTGTCATGTTAAACCGTCCAATCCACCTGCGCTATGACCACCAACCAATTTACTTCTTGCGACTACTCTTGATCCATCAAGTAGTGAAGTTGCTTTTTGTAGTGCTAAGAAACCATATTGACTTCTTATCTCGTCAATTGCCCCCTGAAGAATTTCTGTCTTGGCTGCTTTTTTATCAAAGGTGTCAAACAATGAAATTAGCTTAACTTCTTCGGTACAAAGTCCACTAAATGAAACACCAATCCGTCTAACACTACCACCAGAATAACCTGCTCTGAATAATGATATGATATGATCGCTTAACACAGCAATGCTGTTTGTAACTTCTATTTTCTTTTGAGCATGCAGACTTTTCTTATTTTCAGAATAAGCATAACCAACATACAAGCTAACGACAGTCGTCTGCTTTTTTGCTTTCCTTAATCTGATAGAGACTTGTTCCGTCATTTCTTTAATAACCAACTCAATTTGAGTTTGATCCACGTAATCTTTAGGCAATACCTGAGAATTACCAATGGACTTAGATTTAGCATTATAAGGTTCATAGACCGTAGACTCGTCAATACCATTAGCGTGAAAAAATAACTGAACTCCAACAATGCCAAACTCTTTTTTTAATAGAGCAGGGCTACAATGTGCGAGATCATAAACTGATTTGATACCAATTTTGTTCAATCTCTTTTCTGTTCGAATATTGATGCCCCAAAAGTCAGTCAATGATTTAATTTTCCAGACTTTTTCTGGTATGTTTTCATAAGTCCAGAGCGCACGCATATTAGCATTGTGTTTGGCTTCATTATCAAGTGCAAGTTTAGCAAGTAATGGATTGCCAATACTCATGCCAACAGTTGAGTAAATACCAGTGTGTTTGAGAATAGCTAACTGAATTTTTCTTGATAATCTATCGAGCTTTACTTCAGCAGGCAAAGACCTTTCATAAAAATAATTCAAGGAACTAGTCAAATCAACAAATCCCTCATCGATAGAATACCAAAATATATCTTCAGGAGATGCAAAATTTTGAATGACATGTTGAATTTCAATGTTCTTTTCAATATATTTTGACATACGTGGTGGAACGATTTTAGTTCGTTTTGCCCAAGACTCGATAAATGCTACATCACTTATTGAGGGTGGCGCTACTTTATTCAACCAGTCACGTGGAGCAGTCCGATAATAATTTGAATAGTTAAACTTACGATTATGTATATTGAAAGGCAAGTCTCTACTTCTTCCAACATTGCTTTTCCCAAAGACTTTTTTGAAGGTCGGGGAGCTTGCAAGTATAAGCCCTGCTGAGTTGACAACATCACTCATAACACAGAGTGATGTTGTCAAAGGATTTAATCCCAATTCAACACATTCAACACTTGCATAGAAAGACTTCATGTCAATAAATGCTATTGCCCTGCGTTGTTCTTTTGAATAATCAATTAAAGGGTCAATCTCAATCATATAGACACCTCTTTTGTAAATAGTGTTAGTTTTTTTGACTAACACTATTTTAGCACTTTTAAAGTTGATGTCAATTAATAACTCATATTTTGAAAAAAGAAAAAATAGGCGAAGCCTATCTTTATTTATCTTATATATATTTATCTTTTGTTCTTTTGCGTACAAAAAATGTCAATGTTTATGCACTCTGATAAGATTATATAGTCACAAAAAACTATGTATACAGTCACAAAAAACTATGTATACAGTCACAAAAAACTATGCATACAGTCACAAAAAACTTTACAAAGTGACTGTATACTTGTATAATAAAAACATAGAGAAAATAGACGACTAAATCACTTTCTCTATGCCTATTACACTACCCTCAAAGGAGAAGATAGCTCATGCCTATTATAACAAAAGAAAATCGGATAATCAAAATGAATGACATTGAAAAAAGAAAAGTAGTAGAGCATAACGATCTCATTTCGTCCGTTGCAAAAATGGATAAAACACCTCTTAAAATTTTTGAATTGGCAGTATCTTATATTGATACGGATAATCCTCCAAAAGATAATATCATCTATTTATCAAAAACTGAACTCTTTAAATTCTTTAAAGTTACTGACAGCAACAAACATACTCGGTTTAAAGAAGCGATTGAAATCATGCAAAAGCAGGCTTTTTTTGAAGTGAAAGAAAAAAAGGAAAAGGGTTTTGAATATAGAAGTATCGTGCCAATTCCAGAAGTGAAATGGACTGATTATCATGATGAAGTGATGATACGATTTGATATTGCTATTATGCCTTATTTAATTGATCTTAAAACGAATTTCACACAGTATGCTTTGTCTGATGTAACAGAGCTAAATAGTAAGTATTCTATTATCCTTTATAAATGGTTATCCATGCACTATAACCAGTATGAACATTATGCTAATCAAGGCGGAAGACGACAGGAACAATTAGAAGAGTATGCTAACCCTTCACTACCTGTTAAAGAATTAAGACAACTTACTGATACGCTAAATGAATATAAACATTTCCCTCATTTTGAAACAAGAGTTTTAAAAAACGCAACGGAGGAAATCACTCAACATACTCATTTTAATGTTTCGTACGAAAAATTGAAAAAAGGACGTTCAATCGACTCCATACAGTTCCATATATCTAAGAAAGCACAGCCACAGGATCTAAATGGAGAATACAAGGAAAGAGAACAAGACCCTGCATACCTACAAGATAAAGCAAATAGAGAAGTGAGTCAGCAGGCATTATTTGCTGAAGCAATGCAGAGTATTTTTACTATGGAGTTGATAGATAGCTCATTGATTTCTCCAGTTGAAATGACGGATATTTCTTTAATGGCAAATCTTCAACAAGAAGTTTACCCACTTTATAAACAGCTAGAAGAAATAGTCGGTATAAAAGGAGTCAGAAAGCACCTAGAATACGTCTCAAGCAAGAAATTGGACTATTCTAAGCCTAACCTTGTTAAGTACCTTAAAACAGCTGTAATGCGGTATCTTGATAGTGGCGACACAGAGCAACCAGAAGAAAACAAAACTAGATTTCTAAAACGTACTCCTAGAACAATAGAAGAAGTAGCAAAAGAGTACTTATAAAAAGTATATTATGTATACATAGTATACTTTTTATATTTGACAACACTTTCCTTTTAGCATATAATGTATATATAGAATACAAAGTATACATTATATACTAAAGGAGAACCTATGACTAAAGTAATTACATTTGGTAATTTTAAAGGTGGTGTTGGAAAGACAATGACAAGTGTCATGACAGCATTAGATTTATCAAAGGACGGAAAAAAAGTACTATTTATTGATTTCGACCCTCAGGGAAATGGTAGTGATGTTTTAGCAAAAACATTTAATATAAATTATTTAGATAGACCAACAATATTTGAGGGCTTAGAAAAGGGTGAACTAACTAAATCTATACATATACTTGATGATAATATTTCTATTGTTCCCTCTGATATAAGTCTAGTTGGTTTTCAATTTTTGTTATCAGATTTGACAAAGAATGATTATTCAAAAAGAGCATATTATTTAGACGCACTAATAGAACCTATAAAAAAAGACTATGATTTTATAATAATCGATACACCACCAACAATAAGTGATTTTACGAATAATGCAGTATTAGCTAGTGACTATATTGTTTTGGTAATGCAAACTCAATTATGGTCTCTTTATGCAGTTGAAACTTATATCCCCTATATTCACCAAATGAATACAACTTATGGTTCAGAGTGTGAAATTTTGGGAGTAGTTAGTATGTTATTAGATAAGAAAGGTTCTGTAGATAATGATGTCATAAGGAAAGCAAAAGAAACTTTTGGGGAAACCATGTTTAGTACTTTAATATATAATCGTCAAAGAGTAAAAAGGTACAGTTCTGAAGGAGTTCCATTACTTTTGGAAAAAAATAGTAGTATTCATGATAAAGATGCTCTTAATATGTATAAGCAATTGAATATAGAGATTTTAGATAGAATTGGAGATAATTAAAATGAAGAACAATCCATTTAGTAAAAACACAAACGTAGCAGATGTGGAGAGTACACTAAATACAAAAGTAAAAAATCCATTTATTGAAATAAAAGAAAATGAAGATTTGAAAAAGGTCAAGAAGAAAAGAAAATCAATTTTATTTTCTATAGATGATTACAATAAAATTGTTGCATTAAGTAAAACAAATGGTATGTCAATAGTTGGCATTGTAAACGAATTAGTAGATGCATCTATAGAAAACTTAAATGATATTGATAGAAAACGGTATGATCAATTTTTATAAGGTATTGCCATACTTTGTATACAATATACACTTTATATACAATATATACTTTGTATATAAAGTGTATCATAAGTGCTATATATATATTATAAAAAACCCTTTACCAAGGGTTTTTTTTATTTTCTATGAATATTATATTTTTACCTATATCTTTGAAACGTCCTGCGGTTGATACTTGTTTGCCGTTCAACATCTTTTTCAGTCGCTCCTTTGAGGTATACTTTATATGCAAGTTATAGTCAAGGATCATTTTCAGAAAATTTAGGCTTTCCACCTCTAAACTTATCTTATACTGATTTTTGGTGACACCGTTATTTTGTTGAGTAGATTGCTGAGGTTGCAAGAAAGTTACTGTTAAATTAATATTTTTCAGAAGAAGAAATTAAAGAACTGCATATGAAAACGGAGATATACTTAAGTTATCTTAAAATTTCAACAAGGTCTTTTCTGGCTGCCATATTAGCGGGTGTTATTGAGAAAAGTAATCCAATGACTACTGTTATTGTTATCGTCAAGATTATTGTTAAAAAATCTGGAAAGACTTTGAATGGTAGAACAAGTGATATCGCAAGTGCGACTAGATAGCCTAAAATATATCCAATTAATCCTCCCGAAACTGTTAGCATTAGTCCTTCTGCTAGAAACTGAGTACGGATATCAACTCTTCTAGCACCAACACTACGACGTACACCTATTTCTTTTGTTCTTTCAGAAACTGATGTATACATCATGTTCATTACTCCAACTCCAGCTATAAAAAGTGAAATACCAGCGATGCTAGAAACAAAATAGGTTAATATTTTTAAGACTTTACCAATACCATCTGTCAACACAGTCATATCAAATGTTGTATACTGTCCAAAATTACGACTCGAACCAATATTTTCAAGTTTTTTGATAACCTTTTGGGAAATATTGCTTGGCTTGAAGTTATCAGCAACAGTTATTTTTATCTGGCTTGGATTATCCTGAGCGTTTTCATAATACTGATAAGTGCCTTTAGGTACTTTTATATCAGGGGTCATATCAAATACTTCAGATTTACCACCTTCATAAATACCAATAATTTGATAAAGTTTTCCTTTTAAATCAAGACCTGATCCCAAAACTTTTTTGATATCTTGATTAATATCTTTAGCTGTATCCTCAGTAATCAAAACTACTTTTTGATGGGTGTCCTCATCCAAATGTGTAATCTTACGCCCCAGTATAATAGGGTCTTTTTCAAGTTTTGAAAACCCTAAGCTCTTAGTTGTTTTTTTATTCCTAACAAATATATCAATATTTGAGATACTTTGATCTTGTTTAGCATATTCAACTTTTTCTACTCCCTCAACTTGTCTAACAAAATTTAAATCTTCATCTGAAAAAAAATGCATTTTATTATTTTGAAATTGTGATATATTTGTCGGTTCAAAGCTAATATCAACTCTTACATTTTTATCGTTTGAATCGGTTAAATTTTTAACTGTATATGCTTCAAAACCTCGTCCTAATGATAGTATTGTAATGACACTAGAAATTCCAATAATAATTCCAGTCATTGTAAGCAGACTACGTCTCGTATTTTGACGTAAGGATAGATATGCATTCTTCATTATTGCACGAATATTCATATTAGTACCTCACCATCAGAAACTTTAAATTCATGTGTGCAAAAAGTCATTAGACTGGGATCGTGAGTCACCAAAATAATGGTAACTCCTTTTTTATTTAATGACATAAATAGTTGCATAATTTCAAGAGATGTTTTGCTGTCAAGTGCACCAGTTGGTTCATCTGCAATAATAAATTTAGGATGGTTAACAATTGCACGGGCTATTGCAACACGTTGCCTTTGTCCACCAGATAATAATTTGACAGATTGGTTCGAAAAATTTTCTAATCCAACTTGTTTTAAACTTTCTGAAACTAATTTTGACTTAATAAGACTAGGAATACCTGAATATAATAATGGTAGTTCAACATTTTGAGCTACAGTCATTGTTTCAATTAGTCCAAAGTTTTGAAAGACAAACCCCACATACTCATTTCTGATTTTAGATAAGTCATCATCTGTGTATTCTCCAATTAGCTTATCTTCAAAATAATAGTCTCCAGAGAATTGTTTATCTAAGAAACCAATTAAATTTACCAAGGTCGATTTTCCAGAACCGCTTCGGCCCATTATACCTACAAAATCTCCTTCTGAAATAACTAGGGATACGTTTTTTAAAACGGCATTTTTTTCCCCAGCCACCTCATAAAACTTAGTGACATGATCAAGAGCGATTAACATAATTTGTCGCCTCCTTGATTAGTTTATCTCCCACTTTTACCCCAGATAGAATTTGTAGTCTCCCATCGGAATCTTTTGTCTGTACTTTAACCTTTTTAATAGTGTTGCCATCCTTAACATAAACACTTCCAGATTTGACTGCGGATTTAGGAATATATAAATTCGTATTGGGTAGATGAATTTGAACTGTATAACCATTTTGTAAACTGTCATCTAAATTTACTTTAAACTTGTATATGCTGAAAGATGAAGTATCATTTGTTTTTTCTGGAACAGGAGATATATATGATATCTTTCCTGTTACTTTTCTTTTTAAGTCAACTGTTTCAATATTAACAGAATCGTTTATTTTCAATATATCATAGTCATATTCGGATACTTCTCCCTGAACAAATGTATCTTGGCTGACAATACTTAGTAACGGTGATGTTTCTGAATCTGTCCCCATCACAACAGTCCCTGCTGTTTTAGACGTCACTGACACTGTTTGATGTTCAATTTTGTTATTTAAAGAATTTTGAGCTTGATCTAATACTAGTTCAGCTGCTGTTACAGCACGCTGTGCTGTTTTCCATGCATCATTATTATTTTCGATTTGGTTAGTAATCTCTTGTTTTTCTACATTATCTTTTACTTTAGAAAGCTTTGAACGCAGGGCTACATCTTTATTCGTTATTTCCAGTAAATCTGATTTTGCATTAGATAAGTTGTTTTTAGAATTTTTTACTTCAAATTCTTGACTGGATAAGTCGTCAGAAGAACTCGTATAGGTTAATAATATATCTCCAATATTTACTTTTTGTCCATCAATTACATCAATTTTGGAGAGCTCACCAAGTGCAGTGTTTTTAGTATAGTCAGTCGTGGTATTTGCTGTAACAGTCCCTTTAAACAAGTAATCGGGTTCTTTTTGAATTGTATAAAATGAATACCCTTTGTTCTTGCTTGATGGATTTTTAAACATTAAAACAATGGAAAAAATAGTTGTAACTATAATGCCTAAAACGATAATGGATATTGATATAAAAATAAAAGGCTTTTTTTGTAATTTTTTTTTCATGTTAACTCTCAATCAAGATAATTTTAGTGCTTAAGGAATAATATGTAATTTAAAATTATAATATCAAATATATTTATTTGATATTATAATTTCTTGAAATACGAAATATAAGTAAGGGGCTGTCTTGTACTTAAAAATAAAAGTGTTATAATATTATACAATATGGGAGAGGAGTCAGAAGGTAATATGCAGAACAACTATTTTGACGAAGAAATAATACAGATTTATTCATGTTTTAAAGAACTCAGACAATCTAGGGGATACACACAAAAAGATGTCAGTGATGAAGTAGTATCTAAGGATATGATTTCCAAGTTTGAAAGAGGAGCTAATATGTTGACTGCAGATAAACTTTTTCATGCAATTACCAATATCAATATGACACCAAATGAATTTATGAGCACTTTGAATGGCTTTAAACCAAGTAAATTGCAGAAACTATATGACACACTTAACAATATACGATTTTCATATCCTAAAAGTGTTGTATCCGCAGAAGAGCTCATTGTCAATGACACAAAAAATAAATTTAATGTTTTATCAAATATTATGATAAAGAGTGTTATACAGGATGTAACTGGAGAAAATTATGTTTCCAGTGATGAAAAAACATTAGTCGGTAACTATCTAAATGGAATAGAAAACTGGACTACTTTTGAATTAAAGCTTCTTTATTATGTTTGTCCCATATTAGATATTGGGGATGTAAAGTGGTTTGGGGAAATACTTTTAGAGAGAAGATTTCACTGTTTTGTTGGCGAAAATAGATCGCTTACTATAAATGTTTTAATGAATTTATATGATACTGTGCTTGATTATCAGGATATAGAGTATGCAGATTTTTTTAGAAAAAACATTGAAACATTTGATATATCCGATAATTTAAATGCCATTGTTAATTTTAGAATTTTGAAAGATGTTCATGATTATATCGTATCCAGGACAAATGAAAATTTTCAAAATGCAATTTTATATTTAGATAGTATAGAAAAAATTGGACTGACTTCCATTATTAGTTATTGTAAAGAACGTTTAAAAAAATTAGCTCCACCAGAACCAGATATTTAAAATTGGGAACATAAGGTGCCTCCTTTCGTTTATTGTCATTTAAAATTTAGACAAATCCTTCAATAACCGCACTTACTACAAGTAATATAAAAGATATCTTCAGTTGATTAATTTCGTTATGGATATTTTTTAATAGAGGTTTATCATCACCCAATAACTTAACCAAGACTAGCTTTGATATGTTCAATGAAATATATAGTACAATTATTATAGCGATAGTTTCTGATAAAAAATGAGGATACTTCAAGAAAAAATAGAGTAGAAAAGGTTTCTCTGTTATAGCGGATATAGATGTTCCAAAAACATAGAATGTTATGAATGTCATGAATATCGGTCCGATATAGATTAATAATATGGACGAAACAATCATGAATATCGAAATAATAATATTGTGTAGTAGTATATTAAATAATTTTTCAAAATAATTTCCGTGCAATATTGAGGTAACTTGCGTTACCTTTTCTGTGAATATATTCAAGTATCCTAAAATGAAAGAAGTTATTGTGATAATGCAAGCTAAAAAAAGGTTGATTTTGTTTCTCATATAAATTCCTTCATAAAAACTACTATAAAAGAGAGAGATGTATTATCTCTAATATTTAAAATAACACATAGGTTTATGAATTTTTCATAGGCCTATGCGTTATTTGACGTGATTAACTTACCATGAAATGATTGTCCTTTTCCCTGCCCATTTAATCAGAGTTTTAAGTCCATTTTCAAGAAACCAAGCAGCACCGCCGGCTAGACCTGCATATAGTGATAACGCACTAGCAATTGTGAGACCACCAAAGATAGCATCAACAACACTTGCTGCAGTCCCTGCTCCCATACCAGTAGCAACTAAATCAAACATTTTATGTCCTCCTTTCCTGTTTTATATTTATAGTATAGACCATATATATTGAATTTTTAAAAAGTGGAATATATTCCACTTTTTAAAAAATAGAATTATACTTGATACAATATTTCTATCAATAACTATTATTAGTTAAGTGAAGTATAGGGGAGTAAATGTTTAAATCAAAAAAAATGCCAAAAATTATACTTTTGGCTTCTTGGATTATATACACAATTTTAAATTTCTTTTATGTACTTTTAAATAAAAAGAATTTATTTGAAGGACAAACTATAGATAATAAAGCAATCACAATCTCTATAGTGACTGCCACTCTATTTATATCATTAGCTTGGATTATATCTGTTTTAATAGTTCGTTTTTTTCTTAATCTAGTAGAAAAAGAAAAATCGAGCAATATTGACTTTAATTTTATGTTCAGTATAATGATATTTGTAAAATCACTATCTACTATATTGATAAAGAGCAAAAGCTATGGTATGGTTGCATATATTATTATTTGTTTAGCTTTATCTCTGATGACAATAATTATGTCAGTTAATAATAAATCAATATCTATCTCCAATAGGAAAGACCTCTTAAAAATAATAATTATAATCCTTGGCATTTTTTTAATCTAGAAAGCTTAAAATGTACTATTTTAGTTTACTAAAAATCTATTTATGCTCACTCCAAAGAGAATTTCAATACAAAATTTTCTCGTATTTGAATAAAGAATTCAATTATCTATCAAAAAGGATTGTACTATTTCTCTCAAAAATATCATCATATTTTTCTATCTTTTCGATACTTGGAACTATATTTCTGGTATTTTTATTACCTTTATCTATACAGTACATGACATTTATTTTGTACTATACCTATTTTTTGTTTTCTATATTTAAATATAAGAAGGAAAAAATCCTGAACAAGTATTTTTTAAGATGGGCTTATGAGACACATCTTCTACATCTTCTGATACCTCTATTCATTCTTTCTTTAATTCTATCGATGCACTCTTTTGGGTTATCTATCTTTTTAATTGTTATATCACCTATTATTATAAGGAATGGTATAAAACGTGTTTTAACTATTGCTTTCTACCTTAGTTCATTATTTTTATACTTATTTTTCCCAGTATTTAAAATAGAAAAAATAATCGTAATTTTATCTATTTATTTAAGCATCAAATTTATCGAGTATTTCGTATATGTAAAACATAGTACTTTGAAAATTACTTTATATAAACTAATTTTTAAAGATTCATACCAGTATTTAAATAGAAATAAAATATTGATATCAAACTTCATTATTTTATTTTTAAGGTTTATTTTAGATATGTTGAAGATCAACACTTCAGATATATTTTTTGTTCTTTGCACAGCTTCTATTACATTGTTTGTTATCCTTAAAAAGAGCAGTCAGCTAAATAATAGATTTTCTTTATTTATAACTGGTTATGATTTGTTAAATTCAAATATATCTAGTCGAATTTTTTATAAAGTACTATCTGATTTTGTCTTATACATCCCTGTCATATCTTCAATTTTTATTTTCCTGATTTTTAACTTTAATACTGAAGCATTTATATTATTTGTGTTATTTATTATAACCTTAGTATTATTCAATTTGCATTCAAATACTATTTTCAACTCCTTGAAAAAAATTCGTTCCATAGTAGAAAATAAGTCGTTGGAAGATTATACGAGTATAACGATAGCGGACAGTTTATTATTTTTTATACTTATAGTTCTGTTTCAACTGTTTGTATATAAGATAAATAATCGCAATATGTTTTCACATTTTAAATATTCTTTGGCATTCTCGGAGTTTATAGTTGTGTTACTATATTGGGTTGTTTCATTCATATCTATTTCAATTAATATATTAAATTTTAAGCAAACTAGAAAGCGGTAAGTTATGACTATATACTTGAATATATTTATCTTGTTAATATCAATTCATATTGTTTTAAAAGAGTTAAGTAAAAAGGGATCTAAAAATTTTTTTGTTTTATTTTTAGCAATCTCTGCTTCAATTGCGTTATTAATATCTATTCTTATTCAGTTGGTAGGATGATCTATGATTAGGATAGAAATTAAAGAATTTGGATTCAAACAAAAGAAGATGTTTTTAGATATGGAGTTTGAATTAAAAAATAAAGTGTATGTATTAAGCGGTGTGAATGGTATAGGAAAAAGCACGTTGATTAACCTAATCACGGGTTTAGTAGATTCGGATATTAGAATTTATGTCAATGACAAAAAGATAGAACCATATTTCAATGACTATATTTTCAAAGTAAACGATTCTCTGAGTAATTTCAAGTATTTTACTCTTTCTGAATCCATAGAATATTTTTCACTTACACAAGGTCAGAAATTACCCAATGTTGAAGACATAATCTATGAACTTAAGCTAAATGAATTCCTCAACTCTAAAATAACCATAGGTGACATGTCTAGAGGAACGGTTCAAAAATGTGAATACCTTATATCAAAGATAGTTTCAGCCTCCTGCTTATTAATAGATGAAGGGCTAGAAAATATAGATGTAGAGACTCGAAGTTGTATAATGAGCGACATTTTACATAGATCCCAATTTGATGGGAAATGCTTTATTATTGCTACTCATGATACTTCTATTGAGAATAGAGCGACAAACTTCATTAAAATGAGTAGACTAGAGTCATCAAGTACAGTTAATATAGAACTAAAATAAAGTATAGGTAGAGGAACTAAAGTTCAAAAGTAAAATGTTAATTGAATAAAAAGCACTCGAAGACAAGTGCTTTTTAATTTCTATGAATATTAAATTTATTTCGGTACCTTTGAAAAGTCCTGCGATTGATACCAGTCTGTCTTTCAACATCTTTTTCAGTCGATCCATCAAGATAGAGTTTAAATGCAAGTTGTAGTCGAGGGTCATTTTCGCTAAACTTTGGTTTACCACCTTTAAATTTACCATTTTCTTTAGCAAGGGCAATACCCTGCGCTTGTCTCTCTTTAATTCTTTTGCGTTCAGACTCAGCCTGATATTTATAAAGCTCAATAACAAGGTTATTGATCAATCGTCTTAGGTTGTCATCTTCAATGCCGTTCATAGACGGTAAATTTTGTACTTCTAAGGTAGCACCTTTTTGTTGAATTATATTCATAATCTGAGTTAAATCTTTATTATTACGTCCTAGGCGATCCAACTCAGCAACTACCACAATATCGCCTTCACGGATATAATCAAGCATTGCTTGTAATTGAGGGCGTTCGGTAGTAGCTCCACTTATTTTGTCTGAAAAGACCTTAGAAACGCTCTCTAGTGCTTGTAGTTGTCTATCAAGGTTCTGTTCTTTACTTGATACACGAGCATATCCTATTTTAGCCATATTTAACCTTTTCTGTTGCGCAAGTCTATTGTCTATCTATAAATCTATTATATCATAGAAAAACGACAAAGACAATAGAGTGTACTCTATTGGCGCGACTTGTTAGAAAGCGTACTATGAAAGAAAAAAATATTTAATTACTTTTTCTTATTTGGACTAAACTTCTATACTTATTTTTAAAATAAGTTATTTATGTTGACATATAAAAACGATGTGCTATAATTAAAACATAAAATACTTATTAGATAGATAAGTAATAAGGAGAATAATGACTATTAAAAAAAGAAATTACTTCCGTGTAAGAGCGTTCCCAAATCTTGAAGACCATTATGATGACTTTATAAAATACAATGTTGTGGCGCTAGGTTGGCCAGACATTGGTGATTTGACAGGTAAATCAAAAGAAGAAATTAGAGATCTACTAGTAAAAGGATATAAATTTAAAAATAACCGAGCTTTAGGTCTAGCAGTTGGTTTTTTTATGAAACTACTAAGTATGAAGAAAGGAGACATCATTGTCGTACCTCATAATAATAAGACTATTACTTTTTTAGAAGTCACTTCAACTTATGTATATGATAAAACATTTATAAATGTACACATGGCTCATCAAGTTAAAACAAAGTTATTGAAAACAGTATCTGTATCTGATATTCCACATAGTTTTAAAAAGTCAATAGATACCATGGCAACCCTAACTTCATTAAGAAAATACGCTGAACTAATAGAAGGTATATTACACGAAAAAGAATCAAAAAAAAGCGGAATTTCTACAAACACTTTTATTTCTGCTTCAAAGAAGATAATTATAACTATCTCTGAAGATGTTGATAGGAATGACCTTGATATGTTTATAAACAGTTTATATATTTAAACCAACAAGCCACCATAGTGTACTTAATAGTCTATTGATAGAAAATTTGTAGACTAATATTAAAGGAGATAATTAATGCCATTTCTAACGTCTAAAGAAACATATAAAAAGGAACGAAAAGAACAAAGAAGAATATTGAAAGAGTATATGGAAACTTTTACTACGATAAGTGGACACTTTTTAAACGGATATTCTGCTATTTATGGAGGTAATAGTGGGCAAGGACATTCAGATTACACTAATAATGGAACTATATCGGAGTACGATTTATCCAATTGGAAATGGTTAACGTTTAAAAAAATAGAAGATAATTTAAAATATTACATCACGGTATATTTTCAATCTCCCGACATTGACATAAAATCGAAGAATAGTCATGTTTTATTCGATAGATTATATTTTTCTTTTGAAATTAGAGATTTAGATATAAGAAAAGATTATAGAAAAATTTTTACAGATATTGATTTACCATTAGATGAAACAGATATGAAAAAATTGTTATCTATTATGGATAAAGAAATTGGCTCAATAGCGAGAGAAGTAAAAAAACAACATGTTTCAGAAAAATGTTAATTTTTCTGAAACTTAAAAAGACGCTGTTAAGCCATTTATCGTGAAAATCATCTAAAAAAGACCAAAAAAGCCTAATTTCAACGGTTCTGTTGCAAAGTTTCCCAAAAGAGTATAGAAGTCCTAGTTTAACATTTTGACTATGCTGGGATCCCC
>MTLC01000014.1_pt1 | contig 18651 bp, 18 predicted proteins | sample 1982451 | NCBI WGS metagenome assembly MTLC01 (sample SAMN05710165, study PRJNA340218) | biofilm metagenome | isolation source: sample SPH anode biofilm adapted to +100 mV | place: USA | collected 2012-02-03 | reverse complement strand
GGGGCCCGCCGCAGGGCCACCCGGGGTCGTGTGCTCCTGGTGGCCCTCGGCGGGAGCGCCATGCTGGCGGGTCTCGACGCGGCCTTGGTGCGGCTCGGCGTCTGGGCACCGGTGGCCTCGTCCCGATTGGGCGATGTGCACGGACAGGTGATGGTGCTCGGCTTCCTGACCACGCTGATCTCGCTGGAGCGTGCGCAGTCCCTTGGCCGGGCCTGGGCCTACCTCGCACCCGGCCTGTACGGGCTGGGCGCGCTGGCCCTGGTCAGCCCGGCGCCCGCGCTTGTGGGGCAGCTTCTGCAGGTCGAGGCAGGGGTGCTGTTCGTCGCGGTCTATGTGGCGCTGTGGCGCAGGGCGCCCCGTCCGCTCGTCGCGGCGCAGGTGCTCTCCGCCGTCCTGGCGCTCGGGGGAGCGGTGGTGGCCGCCACGGTCGACGTCCCCCACGCACTGCCCTGGCTGGCCGGGTTCGTGGTGGTCACGATCGCGGCCGAGCGCGCCGAACTCGCCGCTCTGACCATGGGGGACGTGGCTGATCGGCAGCTGCTCGCCCTCGCCTCAGTGCTGACCCTGGCCATCCTCGCCGCCCTTCTTGCGCCGGCGGGCGGGGAGAGGCTGGTCGGGCTGTCCTTGTTGGCGGTCGCCGGCTGGCTCGTGGCCCACGACGTCGTGCGGCGCCAGCTCGGGCTCGCCGGCCAGCGACGCTATCTCGCTGCCGCGCTGCTGGCTGGCTACGCCAACCTGGCGCTCGCCGGCGGTGTACTCGCTGCCGTCGGCCTGCTGGCCGACCCGGGGACCTACGACGTCGTCGTGCACGGGGTGTTCCTCGGCTTCGGCGTCTCCATGGTGATGGCGCACGCTCCGGTCATCCTGCCGGCCGTGCTCGGCCGTCCGCTGCCCTACCGGCCTGCGCTGTGGGCGCCCCTGGTGCTGCTGCAGGCCGGCCTGGCCGCCCGGTTCGGTGGCGCGCTCACCGGCGCGACCGTGCTGTGGCAGGTCGGCGGCGTCCTCACCGTGCTCGCGATGCTCGGCTTCATGGTCACGGCGTTCGTGTTGGTGGTGCGCCGATGAGCCGTTCCACCGCCCGGGGCAGGTCGAAGCTGCGTGACCTGCCGCTGCTCGGCTGGCTCGGTACCGCCGCGCTCGTCGCGCTCGGCCACCGCTGGTTGCCGGACGCGAACTGGCTGATGCTGCACCTGGTCCTGCTCGGCGCGGCGACCCACTCCATCCTGGTCTGGAGCTTCCACTTCGCTCAGACTCTGCTGCGCACGCCCGTGTCCGAGCAGCAGGCCCGGTGGCACAACCGGCGCCTCGGGCTGCTCACCGCCGGCGCTGTGGCGGTCCTGGTGGGCGTGCCCACGACCTGGTGGCCGCTCACCCTGGCCGGGGGCCTCGTCGTGGCCGGCGCGGTCGGCTGGCACGGCCTCGTCCTGCTCGGCATGCTCCGCCGCGCGCTGCCGGCGCGGTTCCGGGTCAGCGTCCGCTACTACCTGTGGGCCGCCGCGGCGCTGGTCGTCGGCGCAGGGTTCGGCGTGACGCTCGCGTGGGGCTGGCCTGACCCGTGGCACGGGCGCCTGCTCGCCGCCCACGCCCTCACCAACGTGCTCGGCTGGGTGGGCCTGACCGTCACCGGGACCCTGCTCACCCTCTGGCCGACCATGCTCCGCACCCCCATGGACACCACCGCGGAACGCTGGACCCGACAGGCCCTCCCCATCCTCGGCGGCTCGATTCTGGTCGCAGACGCGGGCGCGCTCACCGGGCTCGGCTGGCTCTCGGCGGTCGGAGTGGCCGGCTACGTCCTCGGCCTCGCCGTGTGGGGCAGAGGACTCGTCCGTCCCGCGCGCACCAGGCCCCCGCGGGAGTTCGGGCCCGCCTCGGTCGCCGCCGGCCTGGCCTGGCTGGTCGTGGGCCTCGTCTGGGCGGGTTGGCTACTCGCAACGTCCGAGTGGGACGCGGTGGAGGAGAGTTTCATCTGGCCGGCCGCCGTTCTCGGCGCAGGTTTCGCCGGGCAGGTGTTGATCGGCGCGCTGTCCTACCTGCTGCCGTCGGTGCTCGGCGGAGGGCCGAGCGTGGTACGGGCCGGGCAGGCCTGGTTCAACCGGGCCGGCGGGTTCCGGCTGATCGCGACCAACGGCGGGCTGGCGCTGTGGCTGCTGCCGACGCCGAGCTGGGTGCGGGTGACGGGCTCGGCACTCGCCCTCCTTGCCGCCGCGAACTTCCTCCCGCTCATGGTCCTCGGGGTGCGAGCCAGCGTTGCTGCCCGGCGCAAACTGCTCGCCGGACGGGACACGGAGACAGCCTCTCCCGGCCCGCCGCCGGCACCGGTGGAGCGTCCGAACATCTTCACCGCCGGACAGCTGGTCGCCGGACTCACCGCCCTGGCCACGGCTGTGGTCGTAGGGGTCGGACTGGATCCCTCCGCCGCCGGGCTGGCGGCCGTCCCCGCGGCCGCCGCAGCCGTGCAGCCGACCGGCCGCGTGGTGAGGATCGAGGTAACCGCGAAGGACATGCGCTTCATCCCCGCCGAGATCCACCTCGACAGTGGCGACCACCTGGTCGTCCACCTGACCAACGCCGACACCACCACCCACGACCTCGTGATCGGCAACGTCCGCACCGCAAGGATCGCACCGGGAGCGCAGGCTGAACTCGACGCGGGACTGATCGGGACCTCCGAACAGGGCTTCTGCTCGGTGGCAGGCCACCGGCAGATGGGAATGGTCCTCAACATCGTCGTGGACGGCGCACCACCCGCCGCCGGAGCAACCGCCGCGCCGATGGGCGAGCACGAGATGGGCGGAACGGGTGATCAGGCCCGGTCGGCGCCACCGGCCGACACCGTCGATCCCGTGCTGGCGCCGCTGACCGACGAACGGGTGCACCGCCTCACCCTGACCGTCCAGGAAGTGCCGCTGGAAGTGGCCCCGGGAGTCTGGCAGAAACGCTGGACCTACAACGGCTCGCCGGTCGGGCCGACCCTTCATGGCCGGGTGGGCGACATTTTCGTGATCACCCTCGTCAACAACGGCTCGATGGGCCACTCGATCGACTTCCACGCCGGAGAACTGGCCCCCGCGGTCCCGATGCGGACGATCGAGCCCGGCCAGAGCCTCACCTACCGATTCGCCGCGGCCAGGGCGGGCATCTGGATGTACCACTGCTCCACGGCGCCGATGAGCGCCCACATCGCCGCCGGGATGGCCGGGGCGGTCGTGATCGAACCGCCCGGGTTGCCGAAGGTCGACCGCTCGTTCGTCCTGGTCCAGTCCGAGGTCTACCTGCAGACGCCGGCCCCGGACGCGGCGTCCGCGACCGAGGTGGACGCCGATCGCGCGGCCGCCGCGGGCGAGCCCGACGAGGTCGTGTTCAACGGGGTGGCGAACGGCTACGACAGCACGCCACTGACAGCGCGCGTCGGCGAGCGGGTGCGCTTCTGGGTACTCGACGCAGGACCGAACCGGGCCACCAGCTTCCACGTCGTGGGGGCGCAGTTCGACACCACCTTCAGCGAGGGCGCCTACCTGCTCAGGCGTGGCCGGGACCCATTCGGCGACCGCACCGGCGGATCACAGGCACTCGGCCTGCAGCCTGCGCAGGGTGGGTTCGTCGAGACCGTGTTCACCGAGTCCGGACGCTATCCGTTCGTCTCCCACGTCATGGCCGACGCCGAACGAGGCGCCCACGGCTACATCCAGGTGTCACCCTGACGCCGCATAGGCCGCGCAACACCCAACCGCTCCCACGGGAGCCCGATGAAGGAGAGAAATGACCAATCCGATCCAGCTCGAGACCCGCTCCGGCGGATGTACCTGCGGACACCACGACGAGGAGGACATCGTGCTGGACGTGCGCACCATCCCCCACGCCATCCGGCACGCCAGCGTGTTCGGGGCGTTCGATGCGATCCCGACCGGCGGCTCGCTGGTCCTGGTCGCCCCACACAACCCGCTGCCGCTCCTTGGCCAGCTGTCGGAGCGCTTCCCGATCGGCGTCGAGTACCTCCAGGAGGGGCCGGATGAATGGCGCCTGCGGATCACGAGGGAGGCGGGTCCGCGCCACGCCGGCTGAGGGCGTTCCGCGAACCCGGATTGCTCTGGCACCGAACCCGCGCATATCGACCGGCTCGTTGCCGGACGTGCTGCCCAGGACAGGGGTGGCCATGCGCATCGGGCATGAGCGACCTCTGCTGTGGCAGGACTCACGTGGTGTCCGACGGGTGCAGGGCGGTGCTTTGGCCTCGCTGGACCGATGTTGGCTGATTCGAACATTGCGCTGTGAGCCTTAGTCTCAGTTTTAGTCTCATTCCTGCCCGTTCGGCGCTGTTCGCTGCCGACCGCGAGATTGGCGAAACGGCTAGCCACGGCCATGTACGGACCTTCCTGAACGGCCGTCCGCCCAGTTGGAAAGCGGGTTGGGTTCACGCCCTCACGAGTTCGAATCTCGTATCCTCCGCCACTTGACTAGGGGAAACGCCGCCCGGAATCTCACCGTCTGGGGACTTTCCGTTGCTTAGTCTCAGTTCTAGTCTCATTTGGCGGTCACAGGCGGACCCGTGCGGCTGCCGGTGGACGCCGACGGGCTCGGGTGAACGGCTCGAAACCGCACCTGTGGATGAATCTGGCACTCCGTTCGAGTCCAGCGCACCCTCTCGAGCATGCGCAAGCGAACCTGGATGCGACTCCAGCGGGGGAGCACGATGCTCACTCTCATAGCCGAATGCAGGACGTTCCGTCAGCGCCACGGGATTCACGAGGCGGCTTCGGCTCGCGGCCGGATGCGGAGGCTGTTGAGTGCTGCCAGAAGGATGAGGGTGGCGGCGATGCCCAGGCTGAGTCGGAGGCCCTGGTCGATGTGTTCGGGGTCGGCGATGAGGGCGCCGAAGATGGCGATGGCGACGGCCCCGCCTACTTGGCGGAAGGTGTTGAAGACGGCGCTGGCGGTTCCTGCTTGGTGGGCGGGGACGCCCTCGAGGACGACGCTGGTGACCGATGGCATGGCCAGTGAGCCGCCGGCGCCGATGGGGATGATGCTGATGGCGATCAGCCACGGGATGCCGAGGGGGGCAAGGATGACGAGGGAGGTGAGGCCGACGACCATGGACAGCAGGCCGGCGACGACGGGGACGCGGGCGCCGAAGCGGTTGGTGACGAAGCCGGAGGACAGGTTGCCGGCGATCGCGAAGAAGGCGGACGGGAGGAAGACGAGTCCGGCGTTGAGCGGGGACATTCCGAGGTGTTGCTGGAGGTAGAGGGCGACGACGAACACGTTGCCGAAGTTGCCGACCATGAACGCGAAGCCAACGGGCAGTGCGATCCGGAAGCCGTGGGCACTGAACAGGTCCAGCGGCATCATCGGGTGCGGCACCTCGGACTGCGCGAAGACGAACCCGGCCAGGGAGATCACCGCGACGGCGAGGGACGCGACCACCTGCCCGGAGCCGAAGCCGGCGTGCCCGCCCTCGATGAGCCCGTAGATGAGCGTGGCGAGCCCGATCACGGCCAGCACCTGCCCGATCCAGTCGAACGGCTGGGGCCGTTTGGGCGAGGTCGAGACCCACGCGAGGAAGATGAGCATGGCGGCGCAGACGGGCAGGTTGATCGTGAACACCCAGCGCCAGTTGTAGGTGGTCAACAGTCCGCCCAGTGGCTGGCCGACCAGCCCCGCCACGGCGCCCCCGACGGCCCAGACTCCGAGGGCACGGGCGCGGCGACCCGGGTCGGGGAACGCCTCGCGGACCAGTGACATCGAGGCGGGGAGCATGATCGCCGCACCGGCACCTTGTGCGCAGCGGGCAACGATCAACGTTGCCGTGCTGGGTGCCAGCGCGCAGGCGGCCGAGGTGATCGTGAAGATCGTGATGCCGATGGCCAGGGCACGTTTGGCGCCGATGCGGTCGGACAGGTTGCCGGCGAACAGGAGGAGGGCGGCGAACATCAGGGTGTAGCCGTCGATGATCCACTGCTGGCCGGTGATGTCGCCGCCGAGTTCGGCCCTGATCCGGGCAAGGGCCACGTTGACGATCGAGATGTCGAGGGTGATCAGGAAGAACCCCATCGAGGCGATCGCGAGGACGACCCCGGCATGCGGAGCGTTGGGAATGCCTTCCTCGGCGGCCAGGTCCTCGTCGTCCACGAGCCCTTCCACTGCGATCGGATCGACTCCTTCGACGAGTTCAGCTGCGGTGTGTGGCTCGTGGTGGTCTGCAGGCGCCATGACAGTCAGAGGTTGGTCTGGGCTTCGAGGAAGTCGGGGTACCGGCCGCCTTCGATCTCGATCGCATCCGATGCCGCGGTGAGCGTGTCGACGTCGTCCGAGGTGAGCTGGACGTCGGCCGCCGCAGCGTTCTCGGCGAGGCGGTGCGGTTTAGTTGTTCCCGGGATGGGGACGATCCACGGCTTCTGGGCGAGCAGCCAGGCGAGAGCGACCTGGCCCGGCGTGACGCCCTTGGCCTGGGCCACCTTCTTGACCTCGTCGACGAGCGCCAGGTTCTTGGCGAGCGCGTCGTGGGCGAAGCGCGGGATCAGCGCTCGGAGGTCGCCGCCCTTCTCGAAGGTCGTGCTGGTGTCGACGGTGCCGGTGAGGAAGCCCTTGCCGAGCGGGCTGAACGGCACGAAGCCGATGCCGAGTTCCTCACAGGCGGCGAGCACGCCCTCCTCGGGCCGGCGCCACCACAGCGAGTACTCGCTCTGGATCGCTGTGACCGGAGTGACGGCGTGCGCCCGGCGAATGGTGGCCTCTGCGGCCTCGGACATGCCCCAGTGCCGGATCTTGCCGGCCGTGATGAGGTCGCCGAGCACGCCGGCGAACTCTTCGATGGGGGCTTCGGTGTTGACCCGGTGCTGGTAATAAAGGTCGATGACGTCCACGCCGAGGCGCCGCAGTGATCCCTCGACCGCGCCGACCACCTCGTGCGGCAGCAGCATGCGTCCCCGCGGTGTGCGTTCGACCGGGTCGATGTCCTGGGCGAACTTCGTGGCGATGACGACCTGGTCGCGGATCGGCGCGAGCGCTTCACCGACCAGTTCCTCGTTGGCGTGCGGGCCGTAGATCTCGGCGGTGTCGAAGAACGTGACACCCAGATCGACGGCGCCGCGGAGCATGGCGATCATCTCGTCACGGTCAGGGTGATCGCTGTAGCCGCCAGTGGTGGTCATGCAACCCAGCCCGATCGCTGAGACCTCAAGACCCTGTCGGAATGTGCGTGTGTGCATTGCGAGTTCCCTTCAATGCCTGCTGGTGATCAGCGATGGTCGAGACGTGGGCGGATCCGGACGCCGGCAGCCCGAGCGCGACCGCTGATCATGGGTGGGAGGTACGGGCTGGTGGCGTACTTGGCGCTGTAGCCGGCGTCGATCGCGTCCGCAAGATCGGCCGGTGCCGGCTCGAAGACCACCTCGTGCACCGCACCCGCCGCGTGGATGCGTCCGGCGGGGCGGGCCATCGCCGCGGTGTACCAGCTCGACGCCGTCCCGTTGTAGCCGCGCACATACAGCTCGCCGTCGACCACGACCGACCAGATCCAGGTCGGCGTGCCGTAGGTCACCCCGTCCGGGCGCAGCGGCGACACCAACAGGTCGTCGGCAGCGTCGATCGCGTCCAGTTCAGCGGCATCCCACTGGGTCATCGGTGCATCCTCTCCACCCCACCAGTCAACACTCGGCGCTGCCCCCCGGGGAGTCACTGCTGTGAGGTGTCCTGACAGGGCATCCGTCGATGGCGTGGAGAGTTCTACGGTGGTGGCGTGGACAACCAAGCCGAGGTGCGGGAGTTCCTGGTCTCCCGCCGCGCCAAGCTGACCCCGCTCGACGCGGGGCTCGCTGGCGGGGCGAACCGGCGCGTCCCCGGCCTGCGTCGCGCCGAGGTCGCCATGCTCGCCGATGTCAGCGTCGAGTACTACTCACGGATCGAACGCGGCGCGCTGACCGGCGTCTCCGACGGCGTGCTCGAGGCCATCGCCGGCGCGCTGCAACTCGATGAAGCCGAACGCGGGCACCTGTTCGACCTGGCCCGTGCCGCCAACAGCACCTCCGTCGTGCGACGCCGCACACGAGCCGCCCGAACCGGCACCATCCGTCCCGGTCTGCAGGCCGCGCTCGACGCGATCACCACCTGCCCGGCCCTGATCCGCAACGGACGCATGGACCTGCTGGCCGCCAACCTGCTCGGCCGCGCCTTCTACAACGACCTTTACGCCATGGGCGACCGCAGGCCGAACATCGCCAGGTACACCTTCCTCGACGACACCGCCCGGACCTTCTACCCAGACTGGGAAGCCGCCGCCGACGTCACCGTCGCCATCCTGCGCACCGAAGCCGGACACGACCCCCACGACAAAGAACTCCACGACCTGATCGGCGAGCTGTCCACCCGCCGCGACGAGTTCCGCACCCGCTGGGGCGCGCACAACGTGCGCCGCCACGGCAGCGGCATCAAGAACTTCCACCACCCCATCGTCGGCGACCTCACCTTCACCTACGAGAGCCTGGAAGTCACCGAAGACCCCGGACTCCAATTCCTCATCTACACAACCCAACCCGGGTCAGCCTCCGGGGAACGGATCAAGCTCCTCGGCAGCTGGGCCGTCGACCAACCCTGGGCCGAGCGATACGCCACCACGCCCAACGCGAGCCTGCACTGACTGTCCAGTCGAGGACGACGCACGGGCTTTGAGGCCGGGTGGAACCACCCAACCCAGTATCCGCACATGCCGCGGAGTTCGCCGTCGGGCGACACGCTTCGCGCTGCCGCCTGCACACTTAGGACATGGATCGGATGGGTCGCTTGGAACTGCACTATCGAGCGCTGGAGGGAGACGTCGAGGGCATTCTCGCTCGCATCGCCGCCGGCGATTCGGTCGGGACTCCCCACTACGCCGGCTTCACGCCACTCCACCTCGCCGCCCAGCAGTCGCAGTCAGCGGCAGCCGCAGCTCTCATCGACGCCGGGGCCCCCATCGACGCGCGGACGAGTTCGGAAACACGCCCCTGTTCAGAGCTGTATTCAACTCGCGCGGACAAGGCGACACCGTCAAGACCCTCATCCGTGCCGGAGCAAACCCGGACCTACCCAACCACTCGGGAATCACCCCAAGAGCGCTCGCCCAGACGATCGCCAACTACGACATCACGCAGTTCCTCCCGGCTGAACCCAGGAACATCTGATCGCGCGCATCTGCTGCGCGCCGCGGGAGCAGAGCGGTCTGCGTGCCGCCCTTCCTGCCCAGAACCAGTCAAACCAGGGCCGCCGGATCTCAGGCACCGCCAGGACGAATCGCCCGACACTCTGGTTCAACTGCGCAAGCACTCCCCATGGATTGATCGGCGCCTTCTCTAGGCGAACCGATGTGAGGTGCGCCACTTGCTTGTCGACAACCTTCGCAATCGCTGGAGCCGGATCCTGGCCGGCCCACGTGGGCGCGTAGTGCCTGGCTATCACGTCATCCCCACGTGAACCGCGGTTGGCGAGAAAGTCGCCGAGCGCCCGAGCGTGGATGCCGAACGACTCGATGTAGGCGTTCCAGGTTGGATCCGCCGTGGCCCTCGGGTGGGCCGTGGTCAGCCAGCTGGCAGTCTCCCTCAACATCCAAATCTCGTAGCTCAAGTGCTTGCGAGCGAATGTCTCCAGGCCGCCGTCGTCCATGACCAGAAAGCTAGCGGTGGCTCCGATGTTGGAGCGTCTTCGGGACGAAGGTCTGAATGAATGCGAGCCGCCCACCGGTTGCGGCTTCAGTAGACCGAGGCATCGGTGATGATGCGGTGGGTGAGACGCGCGGTGTTCCCGCTGCCGACGACCTGTGGCTGCCCGATCGGCTCGATGGTGTGGTAACGGAACTGGCCGTGAGTCATCTCGGAGAGCCACTTGGACCGGGGCTACACGCATCCGGTGATGTGGGTGACGTTGCCGAACTCCTCCAGCACCAGCGCCGTGCCGTACAGGTCTACCGTCAGGATCGTCGTCGGCGACGCCTGGGACGGGGAGACGCCGGCGGCGTGGATCAGATGGGTGATCTCGCCCAGCGCCGAGGCCTGCTCGACCAGGGCGTGAACGGAGGTCCGCGACGAGACGTCCACCGTGGCGGTGGCGACCTCGAAGCCGGCGTTGCGGAACACCTCCGCTGCGGTCTCGGCATTCTCCTGCCGCAGGTCGGCCAGCACCCACTAGCGTGCCTGCTCCGACGCGACGGGCGATCGCCTACCCGATCAACCCGGCACCGATGACGACTACCACTCCAGACATGGCCAGTCACTCCTCGACGCGGGCCGCCCAGGGCCCGCCTGATGAGTTCCTTGGTGCCCAGTGAACCAACCCGCCACGCGGCTGGGCAGTCCCTGTCGACAGGGGTACTGCCAGAGTCTGTCTCGACGACAGGCAATTGTGGTGGGCTGGTCTCATGTTCGGAGCAGTCATTTACGCACCCGGGGACGTCCGCTACGAAGAGCGCGAAGATCCCACCATTCTCGAACCCACCGACGCACTCGTGCGGACGGTTGCCGCCTGCGTGTGCGGTTCGGACCTGTGGCGCTACCGCGGCATCGCACCGGTGCCCGAGCCGACCCCGATCGGGCACGAGTTCTGTGGCGTCGTCACCGCGGTCGGAGACCTGGTCAAGACCGTCAGGCCCGGGGACTTCGTGGTGGGCGGCTTCAATCCGTCCGACGGCACGTGTCCGGTGTGCCGCAAGGGCGCCCACGCGAACTGCCAGCACGGCTCCCACTACGACGGCGCGCAGGCCGAGCAGATCCGCATCCCGCTCGCGGACGGCACCCTGGTCGCCACCCCGACGATGCCGGACGACGACCTGATCCCGAGCATCCTGACCCTCTCGGACGTGATGTGCACCGGCTGGCACGCCGCAGTGTCGGCGGGCGTAGGTCCGGGCAAGTCGGTGGCGGTGGTCGGGGACGGGGCGGTCGGCCTGTGCGGGGTCCTGGCTGCCGTCCAACTGGGTGCGGAGACGGTGATCGCGATGAGCCGCCACGAGGCCCGGCAGAAGGTGGCTCGCGCGTTCGGCGCCACTCACGTCGTCGCCGAACGGGACGAGGCCGGCATCGCCGCCATCAGGGCACTCACCGACGGCATCGGCGCCGACTGCGTCCTGGAGTGCGTCGGGACGGAAGAAGCCCGGCTGCAGGCCCTCGGCTGCGTCCGCGACGGCGGCAATGTGGGACTGGTCGGCGTTCCCCACGGAGACCTGCCGGTCAACGACCTGTTCTGGCGCAACGTCGGCATCAAGGGCGGTCCGGCGCACTGCCGGGCGTACCTGCCCGAGCTGCTCGACCTCGTCCTGGCCCGCACCATCAACCCCGGCCTCGTCTTCGACCTGCAACTCCCCCTCGCCGAGGTCGCCGAAGCCTACGCCGCGATGGACGAACGCCGCGCGATCAAATCCTTGCTACGGCCCTGAACAGGCGGGCGCTGGGTGGTACCGGCGGTGTCTGTCTGGGCGCGGGACGGGAGGTTAGCGTGAGCGGCATGGATGTTCGGAAAGAGGCGAGCGAGTTCCTCAGGTCACGCCGCGCAAAGGTGACGCCCGACCAGGTGGGGCTGCCCGCCTGGGGCGTGCGTCGGCGGGTGCAGGGCCTGCGCCGCGAGGAGGTTGCCCTGCTCGCTGGGGTGAGCGTGGAGTACTACGTCCGGCTCGAACGGGGCAACCTCGCCGGGGTGTCCGACTCGGTGCTCGACGCGGTGGCGAGCGCGCTGCGTTTCGACGAGGCCGAACGGGCCCACCTGTTCGACCTGGCCCGGGCCTGCGAGTCGCATCATCGCGCCGGCCATCAGCCCGGTCGGACGTCTCGGCCGCAGGTTCAGTGGCTGCTGGATTCGATGTCGGACACCGCCGCCTACGTGCGCAACGCCCGGACCGACATCTTGGCCTCGAACACTCTGGGTCGCGCCCTGTACGCCCCCGTCTTCGACATGCCGGGCCGGCCGAACATCGCTCGGTTCCTGTTCCTGGATCCGCGGGGGCCTGAGTTCTTCATCGAGTGGCAGAAGGTCGCAGCGGAGTCCGCCGCCCTGCTGCGGACGCTGGCCGGCGAGAACCCCTACGACAAGGGCCTGACCCAGCTGGTGGGTGAGCTGTCCACCCGTAGCGAGCTGTTCCGGTCCCTGTGGGCGACCCACGACGTGCGTCAGCACTTCACCGGTGTGAAGAAGTTCCACCACCCGATCGCCGGCGACCTGACGTTGTCCTACGAGTCGTTGGCGCCGACGGCCGATCCCGCCCTGCGGCTGAACGCCTACGTCGCCGAGCCCGGGACGGAGTCCGCGCAACGGCTCGCCCTGCTCGCCAGTTGGGCCGCCACGCCCGTATCGACCGAAGTGAAGGAGTGACCATGCAGGAACAACCGAAGCTGCCGACCACCAAGGGACCGGCTGAGTGGTTCATCGGAGATGTGTTCGTCGACACCGTCGTCGGCCACCCCGACGCCGGCTTCAGTGTCGCGTCGGTCCACTTCACTCCCGGGGCCAGGAACGCCTGGCACTCCCACGCCGCCGGCCAGATGCTGCACTGCACCGACGGGCTCGGCGTGGTGGTCACCGACGAGGAGGTCATCGTGCTGCGTCCCGGTGTGACGGTGTGGACCCCGCCGAACCAGCGGCATTGGCACGCCGCGGCCCCCGACCGCTTCATGACCCATCTGGCAATGAGCGGGGTCGTGGAGCTCGCCGACGGCCAACCTGCGGCTACCTGGGGAGAACACGTCAGTGACGATGAGTACAACGCAGCAACCAAGGGGATCTGAGATGGAATACACCCGACTGGGCAACTCCGGCTTGAAGGTCAGCCGGATCGCGCTGGGCTGCATGAGTTTCGGCGACACGTCCCGCGGTTTCAGCCAGTGGTCGCTCAGCGAGGAGGATGCCCAGCCCTTCTTCCGGCAGGCTGTCGAGTTGGGCATCACCTTCTGGGACACCGCGAACGTGTACGCGCTGGGCAGCTCCGAGGAGATCACCGGGCGGGCGATCGCGACGTTCTCTCGTCGGGAGGACATCGTGCTGGCCACGAAGGTGCACTTCAGGATGCACGACGGCCCCGGCGGGCAGGGCCTGTCGCGCAAGGCGATCATGGAGAACATCGACGCGTCCCTGCGCAGGCTCGGCACCGACTACGTCGATCTGTACCAGATCCACCGCTTCGACCCGAATACCCCGGTCGAGGAGACGATGGAGGCGCTCCACGACGTGGTGAAGGCCGGGAAGGCGCGCTACATCGGCGCGTCGGCGATGTGGGCCTGGCAGTTCTCGAAGATGCAGTACACCGCCACGCTGCACGGCTGGACCCGGTTCGTGTCCATGCAGGACGAGTACAACCTGATCATGCGGGAGGAGGAGCGGGAGATGTTCGGCCTGCTTGCGGATCAGGGCGTCGGGTCGATCCCCTTCTCGCCGCTGGCCAAGGGCCGGGTGTGTCGACCGTGGGGCCAGACCTCCGCACGGATGGACGTCGACCCCGTCGGGCGGCGTTACGACCAGGACGCCGACGCCCCGATCGTCGGCGCCGTCCAGGAGATCGCCGAGCGGCGAGGAATCCCGATGGCCCAGATCGCGCTGGCGTGGGTGCTGAGGAACCCCGCGGTCACGGCTCCGATCGTCGGCGCCACCAAGCCGCACCACCTCGACGATGCGGTCGCCGCCCTCGACGTGGAGCTCACCGACGAGGAGGCCACCCGGCTCGAGGAGCACTACGTCCCGCACATCCCCCGGTCGTTCTGACCCTGCCGACGCCAACCCATCACAGGAGACCCACCATGGCGATCAGTGAAGCCGCCCGACGCAACCATGACCAGCTGTTCGGCGACCGGGTCTCGACCCTGGCCACGACCGATCCGGAGTTGATCGAGTACTTCGACAACTTCGCCTTCGACGAGGTCCTCGCCCAGGGCCGGCTGCCAGTGCGGCTGCGGCTACTCACCCAGCTGGCAGCGCTGATCGCCTGCCAGGCGCTCACCGAGTACCGGATCGTCCTCGGCGCGGCCCTGGCCAACGGCATCACGCCCACAGAAGCCAAAGAGGTCGTCTACCAAGCGGTGCCGTACCTGGGGATCGGCAAGGTGTACGACTTCCTGCACGCCACGAACGCCGTCCTGACCGAGCGCGGTGTCGAACTGCCGCTGCCGCCCCAGTCGACGACCACCCCGGAGACCCGATTCGCGAAGGGATGGGTGGCACAGGCGGCGATCGTCGGCCTCGACCGGCTCCAGACGATGCACGACACCGCCCCGGCGGATCAGAAGTTCATCCAGCAGTGGCTGACCGCTAACTGCTTCGGCGACAACTACACCCGGGGCGGGATCGACCTGCAGACCCGCGAGTTGCTGACCTTCGCGCTGCTGGTCGCCCACGGTGGCTGTGACCCGCAGGTGCGTGGCCATGTCGCCGGCAACCTCAACGTCGGCAACGACCGCGGGGTTCTGCTCGATGTCCTCAGTCAGCTGGTGCCCTACATCGGCTACCCACGGACCCTGAACGGGCTCGCGGCCGTCAACGAGATCGCCCCGGCAGCGGAGGCCAAGTGAGCGGCCTCACCGTGCTCGTCGTCGGCGCCACCGGCAGCATCGGACGCCACGTCGTGGTCGAAGCGCTCGCGTCCGGCCACACCGTCCGCGCCCTCGTCCGCAGCCGCGAGCGCGGAGCGGTGCTCCCGGCAGCGGCCGAGCTCGTCGTGGGAGACGTGACCAGGCCGCAGACCCTCGGCGCAGCGGTTGAAGGCGTCGACGCGATCGTGTTCACCCTCGGCTCCGACAGCCAGGGAGCGGACGGCGCCCGGCAGATCGACTACGAGGGGGTGCGCAACGTGCTCGCCGCCCTCAGCGGACGCCCTGTCCGGGTCGCCTTGATGACGGCTATCGGCGTCACCGACAGGGAGGGGCACTACAACCGCACCACCCAGGCGCACGACTGGAAGAGGCGATCCGAACGGCTCCTGCGCGCCAGCGGGCACGACTTCACGATCGTGCGTCCGGGCTGGTTCGACTACAACACCCCCGACCAGCACCAGCTGGTCTTCCTCCAGGGCGACCGACGCCACGCGGGTACTCCTGCGGACGGAGTGGTCGCCCGCAAGCAGATCGCCCAGGTACTGGTCGCGTCCCTGACCAGCGACGCCGCCTGGCACAAGACCCTCGAACTGGTCGCCGAGGCCGGACCCTCACAGGCCGACCTCGAACCGTTGTTCGCTGCGCTGGCCACCGACCCGGCGAACTCACTCGACGCCGTCGACGACCTGCCGAACATGCCCCTCGCCGACGAACCCGAAAGCGTCCGCGCCGACCTCGACGCCGCCACCCCGCGCTGACAACTCCCAGCGCGTTCAGGGCAGCGCCCACGGGCGCCGAGCCACAGGCCTCGCGTGGTCCCACGCTCTGGGATCCGCTGGGCGAGAATCGCCCCGGAATGACCCGGGGAGGGTCCATGTGGGGTCGTGCCCAAGCTCTCGTGTCCCAGGCCGACCCCGCGAGTACAGGGGATCAGCCCAGCGCTTCATGCCCGCTGCCGCGCTCCCCGAACACGCTGAAGCCTGCGGTTGCGTGGTCGAGGCGCGCAAGTGCATCGTCGCTGAGCGTCAGCTCGGCCGCGGCGAGGTTCTCCTGCAGTCGGTGCAGCATCCGGGTGCCGGGGATGGGGACGAGGTGCTCGCTGCGGGACAGCAGCCAGGCCAGCGCCACCTGCGCCGGTGTGGCGCCCGCGTGCGCGGCGACCTGGTTGACGAGCTCGACGATGGGCTGGTTCGCCGCAAGGGCTTCGGGGGTGAAGCGGGGGAACCGGCTGCGGATGTCGTCGTCGCCGAACGTGGCTGTGGAGGTGACCGTGCCGGTCAGGAATCCCTGGCCGAGCGGGCTCCATGGCACCAGTCCGATGCCGAGCTCTTCGCAGGTGGGCAGCACGTCGGGTTCGGGGTCGCGGGCCCACAACGAGTACTCGTTCTGGACGGCCGTGACGGGCTGGACGGCGTGGGCGCGCCGGATGGTGTCCGCGCCGGCCTCCGACAGCCCGAAGTGCAGCACTTTGCCGGCCTCGATGAGTTCCTTGACGGTGCCGGCGACGTCCTCGATCGGCACGCTCGGGTCGACCCGGTGCTGGTAGAGCAGGTCGATGTGGTCGGTGCGCAGCCGGCGTAGGGAGTCGTCCACCGAGCTGCGGATCAGCGCGGGACGGCTGCTGACCTTCCGGCGGCGCGGATCGGCCGGGTCGATGTCGAAGCCGAACTTGGTGGCGATGACGACTTGGTCGCGCAGCGGCTCGAGGGCCTCCCCGACCAGGTCCTCGTTGGTGAACGGGCCGTACACCTGGGCGGTGTCGAAGAACGTCACACCGAGGTCGAACGCGGCACGGGTGAAGGCGATCAGGTCGGCCCGGTCGGGGGAGGGGCCGTAGTTGACGCTCATGCCCATGCAGCCCAGACCGAGCGCGGACACCTCCAAGGCGCCCAGGGTACGGGTCTTCACGGTCGTCACACCTCGAGGGTGCGACCGGACAGCCAGCGCACCATCTCGGGGTCGCGGTGGTCGAAGAACTGGCTCGACCCGGTGTCAAGGCCGGCAATCGCGGCCATCTCCTCGGGGCTGAGTTCGAAGTCGAACACGTCCAGGTTCTCCGCCATCCGCTCGGGACGGACGGTCTTCGGGATCACCACCACGCCGCGCTGGGTCAGCCAGTGCAGAACCACCTGGCCCACCGACTTGCCATGTGCGGCGGCGATGCCGGCCAGCACCGGGTTGGTGAACAGGCCGTTCTTACCCTCGGCGAACGGCCCCCACGACTCGATCTGGACGCCCTCGGCAGCCATCACCGCCTGGTCGGCGACCCGCTGGTGGAACGGGTGGGTCTCCACCTGATCGACCGCAGGGACTACCTCGTTGTGCATGATCAGGTCGACCAGCCGGTCGGGGTGGAAGTTCGACACCCCGATCGCCCGCGACAGGCCCTCCGCGGCGATCTTCTCCATGTCCCGCCACGCCCCGTACACATCGCCGAACGGCTGATGAATCAAGTACAGGTCGACATGATCCAGGCCCAGGCGCTGCAGGGACCGCTCGAACGCGGCCCGGGTCTTGCCCTCGCCGGCGCCCTGGATCCACAGCTTGGTGGTGACGAACAACTCCTCACGCGGGATACCGCTGGCGGCGATCGCACGCCCGACCGCCTCCTCGTTCAGATACGAGGCCGCGGTGTCGAGCATCCGGTAGCCCGCGGCGAGCGCATCACTGACCGCCCGTTCGCACTCGGTGGCGTCGGCGATCTGGAACACGCCGAAGCCGAGGATCGGCATCTCGACGCCGTTGTTGAGAGTGACGGTACGCATCAGGGCTTCCTCCAGGAGAATCGGGTGCTTCCAGTGGACCGCCTCCCCCGCGAGCGGGGAAGGCCCTGCCGAACCACGCACTGCCAGTACCTGTTCCGCAACACCGAACCAGCGGTAGCGTCCCGACCGTGGACAACCGGCGCGAGATCAGCGACTTCCTAACCAGCCGCCGCGCACACGTGCGGCCCGAGGACACCGGCCTCCCCGCCCACGACCAGCGCCGCCGGGTACCCGGACTCAAACGCGAAGAGGTCGCCCTGCTGGCCGGGGTCAGCGTCGACTACTACGCCCGCCTCGAACGCGGCCACCTCGCCGGCGTCTCCGAACCCGTTCTGGACGCGATCGGCGACGCGCTCAGACTCGACGAAGCCGAACGGCGCCACCTCCACGACCTGGCCGAAGCCGCTGCAGCCCCGGAACGGAAACTGCGCACCCGCACCAAACCGAGCCCACCATTGCGGCCCAGCGTCCGCGCGCTGCTGGCAGGCATGACCGGCGTACCCGCCTACGTCCGCAACGCCCGAATGGACATCCTCGCAGCCAACGACCTGTGCCTGGCCCTCTACGACGGGATCCTGCACCCCGACCAACCGACCAACCTGGCCCGGCTCGTGTTCCTCGACGGACGCGCCCACGGCTTCTTCCTCGACTGGGACGAGGTCGCCGACGGCACCGTCGGCAGCCTCCGCGCCGAAGCCGGACGCAACCCCCTCGACAAGACCCTCACCGACCTCATCGGCGAACTGGTCGCCCGCAGCCAGCCCTTCGCCACCAAGTGGGCCCAACACGACGTCCGACTCCATCGCACCGCCACCAAACGACTCCACAACACCGTCATCGGCGACATCGAACTCACCGGAGACGCCCTCGAACTCCCCGCCGACCAACTCACCGTCATCGCCTACACCGCCGAACCCGGAAGCGCAGCCGAACAACAACTCAGACTCCTTACCAGCTGGCAGGCCACCACCAAGAACACCGCCCGGACCGCGGCAACCTCGTAGGCGCCGGTCAGCAGCCAACATCCGGTGATGCCGTGCCGAGTGTGTAGCGGTGGCGAACCCGGCGACATGCGTCGGCGTGGGGGGCTTGGCGGCATGCACGTGTACCGCTCTGGTGCGGTCTGCCGGATTCGCTCGGCCAGATCCGAAACAATTCGAACAACGTTGCCGAAGGTTTAGTCTCAGTCTTAGTCTCATTCCTGCCCGTTCAGGGGTGTTCACCGCTGGTCGCGAGATGGGTGAAACACCTAGCCGCGAGCAGGTACGGACATCCCCGAACGGTACTTTGCCCAGTTGGAAAGCGGGTTGGGTTCACGCCCTCACGAGTTCGAATCTCGTATCCTCCGC
>MTLC01000839.1_pt1 | contig 18658 bp, 19 predicted proteins | sample 1982451 | NCBI WGS metagenome assembly MTLC01 (sample SAMN05710165, study PRJNA340218) | biofilm metagenome | isolation source: sample SPH anode biofilm adapted to +100 mV | place: USA | collected 2012-02-03 | reverse complement strand
GTTCGGCCTGAGCTTCAGCTACGTCGACACGAGCGACGTCGAACTCGTGCGGCAGGCGATCCGCCCCAACACGCGCGCACTCTTCGTCGAGTCGCTCACCAACCCGCTTCTAAAGGTGGCCGACGTGGCGGCGCTCGCCACGCTCTGCAAGGAAAAGGGGATGCTCTGCATCGTCGACAACACCTTCCTGACGCCGTACCTCGTGCGTTGTCTCGATCTAGGCGCCGACATCACCGTCTACTCGGGTAGCAAGTACCTCTCCGGCCACAACGACACGGTGTGCGGCCTCGTCGCCGTGAAAGACGCAGCACTCGCCGAAAAGGTGTACTTCCACCAAAACGGCGCTGGCGCCGTGCTCGGCCCCCAGGATTCCTGGCTCACCATCCGCGGCATCAAGACGCTCACCATCCGGATGGAGCGCCAGCAGGAGAACGCGCTGGCACTCGCCTCGTGGCTGAAGGATCATCCGGGCGTGGGACGGGTCTACTACCCGGGACTGCCGGAACACCCGGGGCACGACCTCATGCAGCGCCAGTGCACCGGCTTCGGTGCGATGATCGCCTTCGAGGTGACCCGCCCGGAACTGGTCGAGCGGCTGCTTATGAAGACCCGGCTCATCTCCTTCGCGGAAAGCCTCGGCGGGGTCGAGAGCCTGATCACCTTCCCCAAGGTGCAGACACACGCGGATATCGAGCCCGAGACGCTGCAGCGCCTGGGCATCAACGACCTGCTGCTGCGGCTTTCGGTGGGCATCGAAGACAAGGACGACCTGATCGCCGACCTGGCGCAGGCATTCGCATAAGGAGACAACGCATGAAATTCGCGACCGAACTGATCCACGGCGGCGACCCCATCGATCCCCAGCACGGCTCGGTGAGCCACCCCATCTACCACACCTCCACCTTCGCCCAGCAGTCGATGGATCACTTCGGCCGCTACGACTACGCCCGGTCCGGCAACCCGACCAGGGAGGCGCTGGAAGAGGCGGTCGCGGGACTCGAGAAGGGTTCCACCGGCCTCGCCTTCGCCTCGGGGATGGCGGCCATCGCCTCCACCATCCTCCTCTTCGCCCCGGGAGACCACCTGGTGGTATGCGAGGACGTCTACGGCGGCACCTTCAGGCTCCTGTCGACCCTGTTCAAGGGGTGGGGACTCGAGGCCACCTTCGTGGACGCCACCGACACGGCGGCCCTTGCCGCGGCGATCCGTCCCGAGACCCGCGCGCTCTACCTGGAGACCCCGTCGAACCCGCTCATCAAGATCACCGACCTTCCCGCGGCGGTCGCGCTGGCGGCGGAGCACGGCATCCTGACCATCGTGGACAACACCTTCATGACGCCGTACCTGCAGCGCCCCCTTGAGCTTGGCTGCGACATCGTGCTGCACAGCGGCACCAAGTTCCTGAACGGTCACTCCGACGTGATCTGCGGGTTCGCCGTCGCCCGCGATCCCGAGCTCGGCAAGAGGCTCCGCTTCATCCAGAACGCCTTCGGCGCGGTGCTTGGTCCCCAGGACTGCTGGCTCGTGCTGCGCGGACTGAAAACCCTCAAGGTGCGCATGGAGGAACACCAGGCAAGTGCGCAGAAAATTGCGCTTTGGCTCCAGGAGCAGAAACAGGTCGAGCGGGTTTACTACCCGGGGCTCCCCGAGCATCCGGGCTACGAGGTGCACAAGCGCCAGTCGAGCGGCCCGGGCGCCGTGCTCTCCTTCGAGCTTGCCAGCTTCGAGCTCACCACGCGCCTGCTCGAGGGGGTGGAACTCGCCGCCTTCGCCGTCAGCCTGGGGGGCGTGGAGAGCATCCTCTCCTACCCGGCGAAGATGTCCCACGCCGCGATGCCCCCCGCCGAGAGGGAGGCGCGCGGCATCAAGGACACCCTGGTGCGTCTCTCCGTCGGTCTCGAGGACCCGGACGACCTGATCGCCGACATGGCGCGTTTCCTCGCGATTTAAAAGAGGGGTGTCTCTGTAGGGGCGAATAATCATTCGCCCGCCGAAGCTATGCAGCCCGCCAGTGCCAAACGCAAGAAAGCCCGGGAGAATCACCTCCCGGGCTTTCTTCATTCAAAAGACCTGACAGCGCCTACGACCTCAGCGCTTCCACTTGAAGCTCACCGTCTTCACCCCGGGGAAAGCCCTCTGGAACCCGGCCAACCCTTCGTCCGTGATGCTGTTGCCGCTGCTGGTAAGCCCCTGCAGCCCCTGCATCCCCTGCAGGTAGACGAGACCGCGGTCGGAGATGCTGGTCTGGTACAGGTAGATCCTCTTCAAGGCCGTAAGGGTCGAGATCCCGAGGAGCGCCGCATCGGTCAGGGAGGAACCGCAGAGATAGAGCTCCTCCAGGCCGGTCAGATGCACGATGTGATCGAGATCGGCGTCGAGCGCGTCGTAGAGAAAGAGCGCCTGCAGATCGTCGGGGTTCAGCCCCTGCAAAAGCTTCAACTTCTCCCCTGCCCCGGCCTTGACGTCCAGGCGCAGCGCCTGATCGAGGTACACCCGCACCGGACCGATGGCCGGCCCGCCCTTTTTCCAGTCGCTGAAGTTCGCGGAACGCACGTCGCGCAGGTACAGGTCGCCGCACGCGGCATCGGCCGGGAAGGAGACGATGCGCGCCTGCCTCGTCGCACCGCGCACGGCGCTGTGCGCCTTTTCCCCCTTGAGCGCGGCCAGGCGCCTGAGCGCCCGGGTGATGTTGATCTCGGCCGCAGCCACCATCTCCGCGAACAGGTCGCTCCCCGCGGCCATGCTCTCGTCGACGCGCAGCTTGAAGCGGTGCACGTAGCTCGCGCGAAGTTCCTCGATCTGCCCGTTCACCTCGCTGATCGCCTCCACCTCCGCCGCGACCTGTCTTTTCACCCGCGCCAGTTCCGCCCGGATGTCGCTCTGCTCGGCCTGCTCGGGGAAGTGCCTGCGCCAGTTCCTCAGGATCTCCCTCAGGGTACGGTGATCCTCCTCGGCATAGGCGCGGTTCGCCTTCAGCATCAGCTCGTGCCGCACCGAATTGGGACCGTCACCGGCGAGATCTGGATGGATCGCCTTGGCGACCTCGCGGTAAAGGGCCTTGATGTCCTGCTCGTCCGCCTTCCAGACCCGTCCGCGGCTACCGTGCCCGTCGCTTGCACGGAAGGCCTTGCCGCTTTGGTAGGTGCGCCCGTCCAGATAGTCGTCCTGATCGTCCTGTGCGTAAGCGCCCCCCTCGCAGAAGTCATCTTCCGCGGCGCAGCCGGTTCCCGTGAGCCGGTCGATCTCGGCTTCGATCCGTTCCAGCTCGGCCATCCGTTTGCCAAGCGTCTCCTGGTAGTTTCGTTCGAACCCGGCAATCTCCTGGCGCAGCTGGTGCAGCACGGAGTTCGCCTCTGCATGGCGGGCGCGCAGCGAAGCGAGCTCGGCGCGCTTCTGCTCGAGTTCTATTTCATCAGGGGATCTCTGTTGGTAACGGGCGGTCATAGATTGTCACGCAGTTCAGGATTGTTTTAAAAACGGATCTTTATCATAGTACCTTAACACGACCAGGAACCCTGGTACAAAGGGATTTTAACAGATGAAAGGGAAATTGTCTTAGCGAAGCGAACCACAGTCATTGGCGCCAGGCCCGACAGGGGGCGGCGCTAACAGATGCATCGCCGTCGAGACGACCACTCTTTGGGTCCTCGTGCGGTGACAGTGATCGACACCGTAACAAGACACAATCGTACCGCCTCATCGGCATAAGTGCGCGAAGCATCACGGCTGTCCAGGCATAGCCGACAGCACGGCGAAGCCGCGGCCGGTGCAGGCACGATTCTGTATACTAAGCGGGAAACTTTAAATCGAATTTAAAAAAATATTGACACGGAATATGCAGACTGGTATGGTTACGCACCCGCGAATTCCCGCAGGTTATAACAAAACGGATGTACTAGGGAGAAGTAAGTAAATGGTAAACGGCACGGTAAAATGGTTCAACGACAGCAAGGGGTTTGGTTTTCTTGAGCAGGAGAACGGCGAGGATGTCTTCGTTCACTTCTCCGCCATCAACAGCGACGGCTTCAAATCCCTCACCGAGGGTGACAGCGTGACCTTCGAGATCGTCAAGGGACCGAAAGGTCTTCAGGCGGCCAACGTTTCCAGGGTCTAAGTCCGACATATAGCGTAGAACTTTATCAAAAGCCCCGGAGCAATCCGGGGCTTTTTTCGTTTTCAACTCACCCGCCGCAGACCGGGCATCCCTGCATGGAAAGCGGCTTCTCAAGGCGACACTCCCTCAAAAGCCGCTCGTCCCGGAATATCTCCAGCGTCGGACCATCCGCGCGCACCGCCCCACCGGAGAGGACGATGGTCCTCTCGCACACCTCCAGCACCATGTCGAGATCGTGGCTCGTGATGATCTTGCTGTGCCGGAAATCCTTCAAAAGCCCGATCAGCTGCCTGCGTGCGTAGGGGTCCAGGCCGTTGGTCGGCTCGTCCATAACAAGCACGTTTGGCGACATGGATAGTACCGTCGCGATGGCCACCCTGCGCTTCTCGCCAGCGGAAAGATGGTAAGGCGCCTTCCCGGCGAGATGCTCCGCGTCGACACGGCGCAGCGCGTCGGCTACGCACCGCTTCAACTCCTCGCCGGCGACGCCCAGGTTCATCGGACCGAACGCGACATCCTCGCGGACCGTGGGCATGAAAAGCTGGTCATCGGGGTCCTGGAACACCATACCGACGGTGCGACGCACCTGATCTAGGGTGGCTCGGCTTACCGGAACGTGGCCTATGCGTACCTCTCCCGACCCGGAAAGCAGGTGCCCGTTCAGGTGGGAGAGGAGCGTCGATTTTCCCGCCCCGTTCGCGCCGATGACCGCCACGGACTCGCCATGCGTCACGCTGAAGCTTACGTCGTGCAGCGCCTCGGTGCCGTCCGGGTAAACGTGGCGCAGGTGATCGATCTCGATGATGTGATGGCTCATGACAGGGTTCCCGTTACCAGCGCCCCGAGGAGGCGGGGAAGGTTGCACAGTCTGAGGGCGACGAAGAGACCACCCCAGAAAAAAACAAAAAGAAAGTCGGAAAGTCCAGCGTGCCTGGACTCGGCCGCGGGCAGCATCCCGTTATAGCCGCGTGCCAGCATCGCCATGTGGGTGCGCTCGGCGCGCTGCCAGGTGCGCAGGAGAAGGTGCCCGAGCAGGGGAGCGTAGCTCGCAAGCCCCCTCCCCTTGCCGCCAAAGGAGCGCATCTCCCTCGCCCGCGCCGCGCGCCCCCCCTCATCGGCCAGCACGAAGAGGTAGCGGTAGAGAAAGAGAAGCTGCATGGCGAACACCTTGGGCATGCCGAGCCCGACAAGGGCACGACAGATGGGAACGAAGCCGGTGAGCGCGGTGAGTGTGAGTGCGGCTGCCACGGTGAGCGCCGTCCTCAGCATGATGGAAGCGAAGGAGACCCAGCCTCCGGCCACCCCTATGTCGCCGAGACGGAAGAGGATCTCCCGGTCGAGGAAGGGATTGAAGATGCCTACCGCGACGACGAAGGGGAAGACAAGAAACACCCTGGTGGCTAGGTACCCGGCGGGAAGCCGCCCCATGGCGATAAGGACGGCGGGGTAGATCAGGAAGGGAACCAGGGCGGAGAGCTCGTACCTCCCGAAGGAGACGACGCAGAGAATGAAGATGAGGGTGGCGAGCACCTTGGCGCGTGGATCCAGGCGGTGCAGCACGGTATCTCCCCCCGCGAGACGATCCAGCCGCTTCAAATCAAGCAGTGCCCCATGTACCGATGCCATGCCTTATTCCTCGCCGAAACCGCAGCCGGGCGCGCCTACGCCTTGGGAGCGGCCCCTTCCCTTTTCGCCCGGCGCAAAAGAGCCGCCACCGCGACCACGATGAGAAGGGTGATGAGCGTGCCGATCACACCGGCAGCGCCCGGGCCCGCCTGTTGAGCGGCCCCACCTTCCCCTGCCGGCAGCCGGTAGTCGGCGAGCCATGCGAGCCTTCCCTGCAACGCGTGCAGGTAAGCGGTCACGCCATGCAGAGCAACCGGCGCGGAGCTACCTGCCGCACCGGCCAAGGACCACTCGAGCCCGTCAGGCTTGTCGGAGGCGAAACGGGAGATCCCACCCGCCACAAGCAGGGCACAGACAAGGGCAGCGGCAAGAAACGGCTTAAGCGAAGGTGCTGCCTCCGCGTGAGTCCGACTGGCGAGCAGTTCCGGACGGGCCTTGCGCAGGAAGGAGACCACGGCGAGGGTCACCGCCCCTTCGACCGCGCCGATGGCTAGGTGTATGGGGAGCATTAGCGCGAGAAACTTGCCAAGCGGCAGCTCGGACACACCGGAGAGCGCCGTTTCCAGCACTACGCAGAGAGCGCCCAGTTGCATGGCGCAAAGTGCGGCGAAAAGCGTCACCGCAGTCTCGCGGCGGGGTCCCGGCGCAGAGCCGATCAGCCTGCGGTACAAAAGCGGGTAGACGATGAAGGCGGGGATCACGCCGAGGTTGAAGATATTGCACCCGAGGGCCAAGAGGCCGCCGTCCGCGAAGAAGAGCGCCTGCACGACGAGCACCGACGCCACGGTGAGAAAGGCGGCGCTCGGGCCGAGGAGGATGGCGAGGAGCAGGCCGCCGGTTAAATGCCCGCTAGAGCCGGTACCTGGGATGGAAAAGTTGATCATCTGGGCTGCGAAGAGAAAGCCGCCCAGCACCCCCATAAGCGGCGCGATGCGATCGTCGCTCTCGCGACCAAGGCGTGCCGATCCCCAGGCGATGGCGCCTGCGGAAACGGCCCACATGGCCCCCCCGACCGACGGGGATAGCAGAGCGTCCGCCATGTGCATCTGTTTCCTCCGCGTGCTTCCCGGCCGGAACCGCGTAGCACGAATTTCAATATAGTGACACGACTTTATATACAGGATGCCCCCTACCCTGTCAACGGCTATCCCCCCTGGATCCAGGCCATAAAGGGGGCGATTACGTATACGGTCTTTCCGACGCAACCTATGAGACTTTTTCCTACAATTCACTTCTCTTTTTATTAATACAATGCTAATCTGCGCGCCGAGGTGCTACCACGTCCCGGCTGTGGCCCCGGACAACGAAGTCCCGCACCTGGTTGATGCGCAAGGAGCGCTCCCCATGACCGGTTCCGAGAAGCAGACAGGCCATTTCACCATCAACTGCACGGTTATTCTCGCCCTTCTCGTAACCCTCTTCTTCCCGTTCGGCTATTTTGCGGTCAGCTACCAGCATGCACTGGGCAGCCTCGAGACCGAGACCGAGATCAACGCCCGCATCATCACCTCGCTGGGCAATATCCGCCCGGATTCCTGGCATGAAGAAGCGCACCGGCTGGATGCCATCCTCTCCAGTCACGACACCCCCAACACTGTGGAAAGGCACCGCATCCTGGACGCCGGCGGAAGGGAACTGGCCGCCAGCGGCGCGCGACTCGCAGCACCAGTGATCATGTGCAGCCATCCCATCTTTTACGGCGACAGGGTCATCGGGAGCGTCGAGATCAGCCGGTCGCTGCGCCCCATCCTCACAAGGGCCGGCCTGGTAGCGGTCGCCGGTTTCAGCATCTCGCTCATCGTCTTCGTACTTCTCCCTTTCCGCGTCATCAATCAGGCCAACCGTCAACTGCAGGACTCGTACACCTTCCTGAAAAAGGTCATGGAAAGCAGCGCCAACGCGCTCATCGTCCTCAACCTCGACGGCATCGTGGACATGGCCAACGCACGCTGCACCGAACTCTCCGGATTTCAGCAGGCGGAATTCATCGGGCGCGACATCGGCGGGTTCGTCTGTCCCTACTGCATCGACATGGTGCGGCGACAGCTGCATCTCGTCACGTCCGGCACCGCCGAGATAGTCAAGTTCGAAGCGGAATTTCTCAAAAAAGACGGCAGCACCGTCTCGATCGCCTGCGGTGCCACGCCGGTCTACCAGGAGGGACGCATCGCCTGCACCGTGCTCTCCATCGAAAACATCACCGAACGGAGACAGTCGGTGGAGGCGCTGACAGCTGCGAAGGAGTACACCGAGAACCTGATCCAGGCAGCCTGCGTGATGATCCTTGGGCTCAACCTCAAAGGGGAAGTAACTCTCATCAACCGCACCGGCGAGGAGATGACCGGCTACCGGCAGGAGGAACTGCTGGGAAAAAGCTGGTTCGAAACCGTGACGGGTGCCGAGGCCTTCCACAAGATGTGCTGCATCCCCCAGGATGCGGGCGCAGGCACCGGAGGTTGCGCCTGCGAGGGGCAAATCGTAACCAAGGCAGGGGCCATGCGCACCATTTCGTGGCGCAACAGCGCCATCGTGGAGAAGGGGACCGTAGTCGGCACTCTCTGTTTCGGCATCGACATAACCGAACACAGGAAGGTAGAGGCACAATTGAGGCACTCCCAGAAAATGGAGTCGATCGGCCAACTGGCCGGCGGGGTGGCCCACGACTTCAACAACATGCTGAGCGTCATGCTGGGTTACGCCCAACTCTGCCAACTCGAAGCGGCCGGCGCGTCCCCCATCTCCCAGTACATCGACGAGATCATCAAGGCGGGGGAGCGCTCACGCGACATGGTGCGCAAGCTCCTCGCTTTCTCGCGCAAGGAGATCATCTCCCCGAGACGGGTGAACCTCAACGATCACTGCCTGGAGATGAAGAAGACACTGAGCCGCCTGATCGGTGAAGAGATCCGTTTCGATTTCGTCCCGGACGACCTCCTCTGGCCGGTACGCATCGACCCCTCCCAGGTAGACCAGATCCTCATGAACCTTTCGGTAAACGCACGCGACGCCATGCCCGAAGGGGGTACGCTCACCGTCGCTACCGGCAACGTCACCGTCGATACCGAGTTCTGCGATTTCCGTCTCGATGCGAAACCCGGCCCCTACGCCTGCCTGAGCGTCATCGACACCGGCACCGGAATGGAGCGCGAGGTGGTGCGTCGCATCTTCGAGCCCTTTTTCACCACCAAGGAGGTGGGACGCGGGACCGGGCTTGGCCTTGCCACGGTCTACGGCATCGTCACGCAAAACGGCGGTTTCATCGACGTGGATAGCGAACCGGGACGCGGCACCTGCTTCAAGATCTACCTCCCGATGCTCACCGGCGATGCGGTGGTCCAGCACGAGAGCAAGCCGTCAGCGATGGCGGGATCCGGCACCGTTCTCGTTGTCGAGGACGACGACATGCTGCGCCTCATGACGACGCAGATGCTCGAGAAGATCGGCTACCAGGTGATCCAGGCAGCCAGCCCCCATCTCGCCCTCGCCATCTGCGGCGACAGCAGCAAAAAGATCGACATGGTGCTTTCCGACGTGATCATGCCGGAGATGAACGGCTTCGACATGGCCCGTGGCATCACCACCCTGCGCCCGGAGACGAAGGTACTTTTCATGACGGGATACTCCGATGAGATGATCGCAAGGCGCGGCATTCATCCTGAAAATGAACTGCACTACATACAAAAGCCCTTCGACATGGAAGGACTGCACGAGAAGATCATAACTATGCAGTCCGGCTGTTGACCCGTACAGCCGCAGCTTTGCCATCGTCGTGCGACTTTGATAGACTGAGACGGTACTACTTGACAGTAGCCCCACTGGGAGAAGCCATGAAAACATCGTATATAACCTTAATGCTGGCCCTGCTGTTTTCCCTTTCCTTCGCAGTCACCCCGCTCAGAGCTCAATCAGAACCCGGGTACTACACCGCATCCGATCAATACCAGTACGAGGATGATCTCCTCTACCCGGAAGAACTTGACGACCTGCTCGCCCCCATCGCACTCTACGCGGACCCGCTCATCGCCCAGATCCTTCCCGCCGCGACCTTCGTGGACCAGATCCACGATGCAGCCCGCTACGTGAGGTTCTACGGCAACACGCCGGACATCGACTACCAATCCTGGGACATAAGCGTGCGTGCCGTCGCCCACTACCCCCAGATCCTCTACATGATGGACCGGGAGTACCAGTGGACCGCGTCGCTCGGGCAGGCCTACATAGAGCAGCCCCAGGACGTGATGGATTCGATCCAGAGGCTGCGCCGCTGGGCGTACGACCAGGGGAACCTCTATTCGACACGCCAGCAGGAGGTGTTCTTCGACGGGGACATGCTCAGGATCGTTCCGGCCAGACCGCAGTACGTCTACGTCCCGGTCTACGACCCTTACGTGGTCTACGTGGAAAGTTTCTATCCAGCCACGCCGGCCATCACCTTCAGCGTCGCCTTCACCCTTGGTCCGTGGCTCAACCGGGATTGCGACTGGCGCGGTCATCGCGTGTACTACCACGGCTGGCGCGGCTCCGGGTGGATCCGGCGCGCGCGCCCCTACGTGCACGACAAGCGCAACATCTACATAAACCGCAGGGCCGCCGTGATCAGCGTGAACGAGCGGGTGATCCAGCGCGACACGCGCATGTACCGTGAGCAGCTCCGCGTCGAGACCAGAAGGCATCGTGACGAAAGAAGGCTGCCGCCGCTGCCTGCGGGCGTATCACGCCAGCCAAGACCGTCCGTACCGCGACCGGGCGGAATTCAAGCGCCGCGGCCGAGAACCGAAAGACGCAACGAGCCCTGGACCGGCAGAGAGCCGTTACGCCCGGGCGTGACGGCACCGACAGCACCCGCGACGAAACCCGGTGTCACCCCGCCAGCCATAAAACAGCGTGAGCCTGCGGTAACGCAGCCGCGCGCCCCTCAGACGCCGCAAGGACAGGGGGTCCCGCAGCATGGACAACCGTCCCGGGTGCAACCCGCCGCGCCCGGCAAGCCGTCACCGTCGTCAGCAATGCCTCCCACCGGAAGGCCGCAGCCGTCAGCAACAAAGGGCGAGCGCGGTGCGGAACGAGGCAAGGGAGAACCAAGGCGCAACGGACCGCGCCCTGCCGGCAAGCCGCAACAGCAAGCCCCCGCGGCTGCGCCACAGGTACCGGCTGCTTCCCAGCCACCCGCAGCGCCTGCAGTCGGCGCGCCTGCGCCCGTCAAACCCGCCGAGCGGGGTGCCGCGCCACGCGGAATACGGCATCCCTCCGCTGCCGAGCCGGCAGTAAAGGAACCGGCCGTTGTACCGGCCCCCAAGCCACATCCTGTGGTGCCCCATCCGGCAACGCCGCGACCGGCGCCCGCAGTCAAACCGCCGCAGGCGCAGAGCGTGGAACCGGCACCTAAACGTGCAGAGCCACCCGCACGTGAGGCCGAGCCTTCCCATGGACGCGGCCGTGAAGAAGGACCCGCAAGGCAAAGGGAAGATCGCTGACGAAACAGAGCAGCATGAATTCAGTGAAAGACACACCGCCAAGAAAAGCTGAGCAGAACTAAAGCAGATGAAGGCAAACGAAAGAGGGGCGCACCGCGGTGCGCCCCTTTCTTTTGGATTGATGGAAATTTCAAAGTCCTTCAGGTGATGCCAGGCAGGCAGTCGTGTCCATCAAAGAAGGGAAGCTGGCCCTACGTCCCCCCCTTTGCCTCTACCTTACTTCACCCGCCGGCAACAGCTCGCACACCGCAGTCGATAACGCCATCACCCCGCCCCTCAAAGCCGGCTCCGGTGCCGGAGCGTAGAGCGGCGAATGCTGCGAGGGAAGCGTCCCTCCCGAAGCCGCACACTCCTCGAAGCGCCGCGGGTCTGCGGCCCCCAGCCAGAACATGCAGATGGGAATCTCCCCCCCGAGCCCCCAGGAACCGAAATCCTCGCTCACCATACGTGCCTGAGAGCGGACAACGTTCTCGTCGCCTAGCGCAACACGCAAGGCGCCAGCCAGGCGCTCCGCGAGCACCGGGTCGTTGCAGGTAGCCGGATGCGCGGCAAGCACCCGCACCAACGGAGCAAGCTCCTGCGGCATACCGGCGGCAAGCGCGGTCCCCTCGCAGATGCGCCGCACCGACTCGATGATCCGGTCGCGCACCCGGTCGTCGAAGCTGCGTATGGAAAGCTGCAGCACCACCTCCTCCGGGATGACGTTGCAGGCGGCGCCGCCATGGATCGACCCGACGGTGAGTACTGCCGGCTCGTTAGGAGAGATCTCCCTGCTCACGATGGTCTGGAAGGCTAAAACGAGCTGCGCGGCAAGCACCACCGGATCCTTGCCGCATTCTGGCGCCGAGCCGTGCGCCCCTACGCCGCGCACCACCACCTCGACCTCGGTGAAACTGGCGAGGAAGTTCCCCGGCGCCCAGCCGGCGGTTCCGGCCTTGAGAAACAGGGTGCTGTGCAGCGCAAGCGCGAAATCGGGCCTCGGGCAGAGCCGGTAGGCACCGTCGTCGATCATCGCCTGCGCCCCGTCGCCCCCCTCTTCTCCCGGCTGTGCGATGAGCACCAGGGTACCGGACCAACTTGCACGGCAGCGGGAAAGCACGCGCGCCGCTCCCAGCAGGCAGGACATGTGCACGTCGTGCCCGCAGGCATGCATGACCGCACCTTCGCTGCCGTCGCGATAGATCCCCCTGGCCCTGCTCGCGTAGGGAAGTCCCGTCTTTTCCTCCACCGGAAGCGCATCCATATCGGCGCGGAGAAGTACCGTCGGCCCGTCCCCGTTCTCGAGCACCGCCACGATGCCGTAGCCGGGCCAGTCAAAGCGCTGGTACCTGCCGATTCCCTCGGTTACCCTGAAGCCGAGCCCGCGGAACTCGCCCGCCAGGAAGGCGGCAGTTTCCCGCTCCTGTCCCGAGAGCTCGGGATGGGCGTGCAGTTTCTTGTAAGACTCGACCAGCGAAGGGAGTTCGGCCTCGACCAGCGTCTCCAGGGAGTCGCGTAGCGATTGTGTCAGCATAAAGTCTCTCGGACGTGGCGATGGAAATACCGCCGCAGGTTACTATTTTCGGCCGACGTTATCAACCGCCAACTGCACCCGCCGCCTTGCCAAATAGGGGACTGTCTCCGCAGGTGCCTGTCCCCTTTGCCCCCGATGGCAGAGCAAGTGCCCCTCAAATAACGAAGCGCGAGGCCATTACGTCCCCCCCCTTTGCGAATACCATCAACCGCCGCTCCCTCTGCTCAACCGAGTGCCCCATGCAGAGCACCATGGTTATTAAATCAGCAACATACTCAAAGCAAGACGGAGCGTTTAACCGCTAACACCCTGAAATACCAAAGCTGCAACCAAAGAAGCTAAGCTGGCACACTCCATGTAAAGTCCCAAAGTCAAGGAGGGACTGGCCATGACCGAGATGATCGACGGAAAGGAACACGTCACAGCCGCCGAAGCCGCTGCGGAGCTCTCAACCACCGAGACGAAGATCCTCATGCTGCTGAAGCAAAAGGCTCTGCAAGGGACTCTCACAGAACAGGGATGGTTCGTCTCCAGGGAGTCACTGGACTGCTTCGACCACCACGCCGGGGACCCGCACGTGCAGCTAGCCTGCAGGACGAGCTGCAGCAGTTCCACGTGCGGGTGCCGCTAGGAGGCGCCATGGGTATCACAGTCCACCCATCCGACCTGAAGTACCGGTATCCGAAAGTGACGGAGCAGAAGTTCGAGCCCAAGTTCTCAGGCCCTGGCAACCCCTCTCCCTTCAACCGCGATGACCTCTACGACATCGTTGCCATGCTGGCCGCTGTCATGGACGAGTTGCACTGCGACGACGCAGACGCCCTGCACTTTCTCGAGAATCTCGTGAACCGCGACCTGCCGCGCTTTCTGGAGAGCCGTGGCGAAGTCTTCGCTTTTCTCGCCGGATGCGGCAGGGAGATGCTGCAGCACCGGCAATGAAAGAGGCCGCACCACTACGGGAGCGTCCCCCTCAAAATACCTGACGCTCTGTCGCGTCAATGAGATAAAGGAGCGGCAATGAACAGCTTAGCCATGAAAAGAGAGTCAATGACCGACACAACACTTGCCGGCTTCGCACAGGCCGGCTTCACCATCGTCCCGATGGCGGCCAGAGCAAACGGCTACCTGCTGGAACTCTCAGGCTTCCTGGCGCCCGGCTGGACCGGTCGGCTCGCAGCGGGTCTTGCCGACCACCGCGTCAGCATCATAAGCGGCACCGCCGAAAAGGTGAACGCCAGCCACTGGCGCTCGCGCTTCGAACTGAAGAGCGCCCCCTTCGCCAAGAGCCCCGAAAGCATCGACTTTCTGGCCCTCGCCGGCACCGAACCGGACCACAACGCGGCACGGATCGAGCTCCTCGATTTCGGGATGGAACCGGCCGCACGCCACCATGGCAGCGTGTTCATCGAGATCAAGGGGATCGACCGACTCGGTTTCCTGGGCGACCTGCTGGACCACTTCAGCATGCGTTGCCTGTTCCCCGTGAAGATGACCATCGACACCCTGGGCGATACCGCTGTAGACCGTTTCTGGCTCAGAGGCGTGGGCGGATCCCTTCCTTCCGAGGCCATCGCCGAATCGATCAGTCAGAGCCTCGCACAGCTTCTTGTTGAAAAACGCTAGGCACCTCCCTCAATCAGTCCCTCCCCCGTTGGGGAGGGACCATGCAATCCCCGACGGATAAAACAGCTCCCCTTCTTGTTTTTCCTATCACGCTTCCCTTACCGGAGCCCTTACTGTGCGAAAATGAAAGTGTCGGTTGCAAATCCAGAGAGATTGGTTAAAGTCTTTAGCGTTGCCTAATCTATGGAGAACGCCATGATCATCCATATCGTGCGCCACGCAGAAGCAGTTGAGAGAACACCGGAGATACAGGAAGAGCATCGCTACCTCACCCGCCGCGGCAGACGACGTTTCCGGAAAGCGGCAAAAAGCCTGGCCACCCTGGGTATGTCCCCGGACCTTATCCTCACCAGCCCACTCATCCGCGCCGTACAGACGGCAGACATACTCGCCGAGAAACTCTCCCACAAGCGGGAACTGATCGTCGCCACTCAGCTTGCCCCCGGTTTCCGCCCTGAGGCGCTGGACGAGCTCTTGAGGCTATACCCGCAGGCCGGTGAAGTAGCGCTCGTCGGGCACGAGCCGGACCTGGGTCTCCTAACGCAGGCGCTTCTGGGCGAAAGCGACTCCCTTACCCTGCCCAAGGGGGGAACGGTTTCCTTCAAACGGGCCGCGGACGGAGCCGGCGACGCCCATTTCTTACAGTTTGTGACAGGAGGGGGGCGCATCGTCACCTCGCGCGGCAAGGCGGTAGACCGCCTGCGCCAAGGCGGATAACAGTACGCAAAGAAGGAGCTCTTACGATGGTTCAGTCGGCGGCAGATTTCAGGCAGTTGAAAGGGGTCGGCGCGATCCTCGGCAAACGGTTGTACGACGCTGGTTTCGACAGTTTCGCCAAGATCGCCCAGGCCGGAGAGGAAGGGCTGCGCAAGGTGCGCGGCATCAACACGCGACACATCCAGTCCATATTGCAACAGGCGACAGAGCTCGCGGGGATGGATGAGGAGCAGCAAAAGGCCCCGGCACAGCAGATGCTCGCACGCGTGAGCGAGGTGCGCGAGAAGGTGGAAAACCTGGCGCAGACCACGCGCGACCGGTTCGCGGAACAGATGTCGGAGAAGTGCGGCAGAAAGCTCGGCTCGGACCTGGAGCGTATCGAGAACGCGCTGGCGCAGATGCAGGCCGCAGGGCACAAGCGCTCCAAGCGCCTCGCAAAGGCGCTTCAAAAGGCCGGCAAGAAGATGACCGGACTGGAAGAAGCAAGCCTCAAGAAAGTGCGCAAGGGGTTCAAGAAAGCGAGAAAGGTAGTGCTTAGGGCCCTCGCCTAGTGATTCCCCTCCCCTCCTACCGCAGTCCAAGGAGCAGAAGTTGAAACTTACCAGGCTCGCAGCAATTGACATCGGCACCAACTCCATCCGCAGCATCGTCATAGAGACCTCTGGAAATGGCAAGTACAGGATCCTCGACGACGAGAAGGTCCTGGCGCGCCTGGGCGAAGGACTGCACCAGACCGGTGCTATCGCACCCGCCGCCTGGGAGCGCGCCATCGAGGCCCTAACCCGCCAGAAAAAGATCATCGACGGCTACAAGGTGAGCGCCATCGACGCGGTCGCCACCAGCGCCGTGCGCAAGGCGTCCAACGGTGCCGAACTGGTGCGGGCGATAAAGAAGAGCACAGGTCTCGAGATCGAGGTGGTAAGCGGCGAGGAGGAAGCGGAGCTTGCCGCCCTCTCGGCACAGCACAACTTCGAGCTTGAGGGGGTGCGGCACCTGATCTTCGACATAGGCGGCGGCAGCCTGGAGCTCATATCCGCACTCGGGGCGCATACCGAAGAGATGCTCTCCCTTGAGCTGGGGGCCGTCTTCCTCACCGAGAGCTTTTTAAAGAGCGATCCGGTACTCGGCACGGAGCACCAGAAACTGCGCAAACATATCCGCAAGTCGCTGAAGACCGCCTACACCGGCGAGCGGAGCGGGATGCAGTGCCTCGTCGGCTCCGGAGGGGCCGTCACCTCGATCGCGGCGATGATCGCGGCAGCGCGCAAAGAGAAGTACGACTCGCTGCACGGCTACGAGCTGCTGCGCTCCGAGGTCGTCCATCTGCTGGCCATGCTGGCCAGAAAGAGCGACAAGGAGCGACGCGCCATCCCGGGGCTCAACCCGGAGCGCTCCGACATCATCGTCGCCGGGGTGACCGTGGTGGACGAGCTGATGGACTTTTTCCAGGTGAACCACCTGAAGGTGAATGAACGCGGCATCCGCGAGGGGCTCATCCTGCGCGGGCTGCGCAGGCGGAACCTGCTGCCGGAGAAGAAACTGCGCTCCTGGCGCGACAGCGCGCTCGAGTTCGCCCACTCCTGTCACATCGACGAAGGACATGCCGAGCAGGTGGCGCGGCTCTCCTTGCAGCTCTTCAAGGCCCTCGCCCCCCGCTACGGCTGGGGACCGAAGGAGATGCGCCTTTTAGACGCCGCAGCCATCATGCATGACGTCGGCTACTTCATAAGCTATTCGAGCCACCACAAGCACTCCTACCACCTGATCCGCCACGCCGACCTATTCGGCTTCACGCCACGCGAGCGCGAACTCATGGCAAACATCGCCAGATACCACCGCAAATCTGCCCCGAAGAAGAAACACGAAGAGTTCACCCGGTTGTCCCAGGACGACCAGCTACTGGTAGCCCGCCTGGGCGGCATCCTGCGCCTGTGCGACGGTCTCGACCGCCGCCGCAACGCCGTGGTGCGGGAAGTCGACTGCGCCCTCACCCAGGACACCTTGGAACTTACCCTGAACGGTGACGAAGAGATGTCCGTCGAACTTTACGGCGCCAAGGCGAAGAGCGATCTGCTGCAGGATGCCTGCAAGGTGAGGCTCGTGCTGCATTGCGGAGTCTGCGACCTGCAGCAATGAACCTTCCGGCTACCGGCCCGTCATTTCTGAGGTTTACACCACGCCATGCCTTGTCATATAGTTGGCACGCCCGATCTTCCGCGGCCGGAGCCATTCTCATCCCCCGCAAGCGACAAGGACCCTCATGATCTGCCCGAAATGCGCCCAGGCACAACCCGACGGTACCGAGGTATGTCTGCGCTGCGGCGTCATCTTCGCCAAGGTGCGCATGGCACCCCCGGCTTCAGGGGCCCCTCCGTCATCCATCCATGAAGAGACCAGAGAAGAAACACCAGGGAACACCGATACCCTTCAGCTTGCAGGCAGGCTGGTGATCTGGGCAATACTGCTTGTATGGGGCGGCAAGTTCGTTTTCACACCGATCACGGGCGAAGATTTTTCGCGCTCGTACATGCACCTTGTGAACCTTCCTTTCCACGAGGCCGGGCACGTCATATTTGCACCGTTTGGGCGCTTCATCCAGGTACTAGGTGGAACCCTTGGCCAGTGGCTCATACCGGCGGTAGTAACCGCTTCCTTTCTGCGCAGGAAGGATCAATTCGCCGCCACGGTGGGGCTTTGGTGGCTGGGCCAGAGCTTCATGGACATAGCGCCGTACATGGACGACGCAAGGGCTGGACAGTTGATGCTGCTCGGCGGGGTAACGGGAAGCGAAGTGGAAGACTACCATGACTGGGAAATTATCCTGACACGGGTGGGACTGCTTCAGTACGACCACGTCGTAGCCCGGATCTCTTTCTACTGTGGTACGCTCTTCATGATCGGCGGGCTCGCCTGGGGCGCCCTGATACTGTACCGCCAGATTCAGTCGAGGCGTCTCTCCGGATAAGGGCTGGCGCCCCGGCACGAAAAACACGAAAGCCGGAAGGTCAACAAGGGACCGATCCGGCTTTCGTGTTGTTGGCAGAAACCACCTCACATATCAGAGAGCTGTTCCAGGGTTACCATGCCCCTTAAAGAAGAAAGAAGGCGGCGATGATGATGACGAGCCCGCTGGTTATTCTCACCGGTGTCGATGCGAACACCCGGCGCAGGCGGTTATAAAGCATCGGCAGCAGATCCAGAACGAAATGCAGGATCACCAGCAGTAAGACGATCGATATGATGAACTCGTGGCCATAGCTTAGGTATCCCATTGGCCACCTCCTTCTCTTGGCGGAAACGGTGTCTGACCCGCCCCCGTTTCGGGGTCCGCCGTCTGTTGCCTAACATGTAGCATAGAGGATGCCATGGCAGCATCAACGTGCAGGTTTAATCGCTTGGTTGAAAAGGTCGTAAATACGGCCATCAAGGCCACGCGCCGGTTCATCGGCAGCGACCTTTACAGTGAACCGGGTAAGATGTAAAACTTTTCGACACTTTTTTTGAACAGAAGTGTCGATAAATTGAACAGATGCCCCGCTATATGCCCGCCTTCCTACGCGCGGTGACGGACTCGCCGCCGATCCCCCAGTT
>MTLC01000652.1_pt5 | contig 19142 bp, 19 predicted proteins | sample 1982451 | NCBI WGS metagenome assembly MTLC01 (sample SAMN05710165, study PRJNA340218) | biofilm metagenome | isolation source: sample SPH anode biofilm adapted to +100 mV | place: USA | collected 2012-02-03 | reverse complement strand
AGTACGGCATCATGGTCGCCCTCATCGCGGCCGTCATCATCACCATCGTCGCAACCCTGGGCTCGAACCTGAACACCATGTTCACCAACGTCTCCAGCAAGATCTGACGTTCCCCCCGGGCATTTCGCGAGTGCGCGGCCGCCGGGCGATTCCGCACCGCCGCCGCGCGCTCGCGAATAGCCGTCCGGCAACCCGCACAGCACGCCCACACCCAGCCATTCGGACGCAGGCCGGCTGCCGGCCACAACACCCCGACCCCCTGCCACCGGCACACCCGGTGAGGCGGACGCAGACCGGACATCGACAACTTGTCCCACGGACGCAATCTGAGTTCCACCTGAGAGCCTTCTTATGGAAGACTGCTCACGTGCTGATCACAGGGGGCTTCCGGAAGGGTCTGGTCGTCCTCGCTGCGCTGGTCGGGCTTGCGCCGACACTCTCCGGCGAGGGTCTCACGGCCACCGCCCTCCCCGCGCCGCTGGCCGTCAGCACCGACGACTCCCCCGCCGACACGTCGGAGCTGGCCATCTACCGCCAGGCGCTCCTGCAGAAGCAGAGTTCCGCGATCGACATCCGCAACGCCACGATCAGGGCGCTGCACGAGCAGCAGGTACAGCAGCTCGGCTACGAGCCGTCCGTGACCGATCCGCGGGAGATCGCCCGCCAGATCATGCTGAACAAGTACAGCTGGGGCGCCGACGAGTTCACCTGCTACGACGACATCATCATGCGCGAGAGCAAGTGGAACCCCTTCGCGGACAATCCGCACTCCAGCGCCTACGGGATTCCGCAGGCGTTGCCCGGAAGGAAGATGGCCTCGTTCGGGGCCGACTGGCGGACCAATCCCGCCACCCAGATCCGTTGGGGCTTGGACTACGTCGCCAGCCGCTACGGTACGCCGTGCCGGGCGTGGGGCTTCAAGCGGGCCCACGGCTGGTACTGACCGGGGCTGCTCAGCTCACTGGTGCGGTTCGACCGGTGGGACGATCCCGTCCTCGATGGCGCGCCGGAACAGGTCGAGCTTGCTGGCAGCGGGCCGGTTCACGTTCGTGTACTTCACCCGGATCCGCTTCAGGTACTCCTTGACGCTGTTCTCGGTGATGGTGAGCCGCTCGGCCACTTCCGGAACCTCAAAGCCACCCGCGTACAGGCCGAGCACTTCGCGCTCCCGCGGTCCGAGGTTGGCCGCGACGTAGGAGGCGTCGCCCTCGATCGCCGCGAGGATCTCCTGGCTGATCACGACCTGTCCGTCGGCCACCGCCTCGATCGAGGCGATGGTCACCGCGATCGGCTCGGCCTTCCGGCAGACGCCGGCGGCGCCGCCGGCCAGCGCACGGCGCAGCAGCCTGACGTTGTCGGCGATCGAGTACACCAGCACCTTGTAGCCCGCGTCGATCAGGGACTCGGTGTTGTCGAGCGGGTCCGAGCCGTCGTCGAGCTGCAGGTCGAGCAGCACGACATCGGCCTGGACGCCCTTGTCGAGGAACTCCGGCACGGTCCCCGCCCCGTCGACCAGGGTGACCTGGTGGCCGGGGTGGTTCTGCAGCGCCAGGGACACGCCCAGGCGAATCGCTTCATGGTCGTCAATGACTGCGGTGGTGATCATCGGCATCAGCCTATCGTGTGCTGACCCGACCGCTGGCGTCGAGTCCGATCAATTCACTGCTTCCGTCCTCACGTACCGCCAGCACGGTGACGACGTCCTCGTATCCCTCCGGGGCGGCGCGGGCCACGACACGCTTCGTGCTCGAGTCGGTGAGCAGGCGTCCGAGGTGTTGGGTGAGCGCCGCACGGACGTCCTCCGGCAGCCGGGTGCCGCGGCTGTCGACCAGCCGGACGTCGACCCCGCGACCGCGAGCGACCTCGATCGCGTCCGAGGTGAGCTCGGTGACCAGGTTGCCGGCCCGCATCGCGTCCCGCAGCCGGCTCTCCTGGGCGAGGCACGCCGCCCGCTCCTCCTCGCTGAGCTCGTAGTCGGGGTCGGCGATCCGGTTCAGCAGCGGTCCCACCTGCGCGCGCAGCTGGGTCAGCCAGACGTCGCGCAGCACCAACTTCGAGAAGCTCTGTGCGATCGCCTTGTTGGCGGCGGCGGACGAACGTCGGGACGCGTTCAGCCGATCGGTGAGGTCGATCAGCCACGCCTGCAGCAACTGGGCGACGAGCATCCATGCGAACGGGCTGAAGCCGACCCTCAGCGCGTCGCCCACGCCCAGGTCGTGGGTGATCGCCCAGTACGCCGACAGCACGGCGTACAGGCCGACGCCGGTCCAGGCCACTCGCTCCTGGCCCCGCACGAGCACCGCGACCAGGAGCACCATGACCACGCTGCTGTGCCAGGTGGCGTAGCCCGGCCAGTGCCCGTCCGGCAGCACGGACTGCACCAGCAGCGTGACGACGAGCAGGATCACCCCGACCAGGATCGCGTCGACCATCCGCATCGGGTTCCGGTCGGTGTCGCGCAGCGTGAGCCAGGTCGCGAGCGCGGCGAGCCCCTGGGCGACGAACACCGGCCAGATCGATGTGACCTGGTCGAGGCTGGTCCAGCCGAGCAGGAACTGCAGCCCGACCAGGACCCAGACCAGCCGCACGAGCAGCGGACGGGAGAGGTCGGGAATGTCGGCCAGCACCCGGCCGGCCCGCCGCCGCTTGAGCGGCTCCGCCTCGCCAACGGTCGAGTTGTCAGGAGTCCAGCTGAGGTTGACCGACGTGCCCTGGCCCGGCGAGGAGTGAATCTCGGCCGTTCCGCCGATCGCCCACATCCGGTAGACCACGGAGACCTGCAGGCCCAGCCGACGCTTGGGCACCAGGTCGGGGTTGAAGCCGATGCCGTTGTCGGCCACGGTGATGGCGATCCCGCCCTTCTCGGGGCTGGTCAGCCGGACCTCGACCTCGGTCGCCTTGGAGTGCTTGGCCACGTTCAGTGCCACCTCGCGGACGACCATGCCCAGCGTGCTGGCGACCTGCTGCGGCACGGCGAGGTTCTCCACCTCCGAGACGAACCTCGCCTGCGGCACGAGTGCGCTCACCACGTCGGTGACCAGCCAGGTGAGCTGGTCACCGGTGACCGGAAGCCGTGCCTCGGTCTGGGTCTCGGCCTGCGCGAGCCGGTCGACGGCCCGCTGCGCCTGCTGGGAGATGTGGTCGTCGCCGGCCGCGTGGGCCGCGGCGACCAGGGTGGTCATCACCTCGTCGTGGACGATGCCGTCCAGCCGGTGCCGCTCCTCCAGCAGCGCCTCCTCGATCGCGGCGTCCGTCGCCTCCTTGCGGGTGGCGGCCTCCGCCTCGTCGAGTTCCTTGAACGCATTGCTGACCACACCGAGCGCGACGATCACGACCGAGGCGTTCATGATCAGGTTGATCATGTCCTGGAAGGCGCCGAGCAGCGACGCGCTCTGCCCCGACGGCGTCATCCGCACGGCGGCGAACAGCAGACCGGAGGCGATCGCGTAGGCGAACCCCCAGCCCGTACCGGTCGTGACCGCAAGGCAGATCGCCGCGACGCCAAGGGTCATCCACAGCCAGGGGCTGCTCTGGGCGACCTCCTGGGACTGCCAGGCGGCGGGCCAGGTGATCAGGCCGAAGGTCACCACGGTGACGTAGACCAGGGCGAAGGACCGCAGCTTCCAGCCGACGAAGCTGGCGATCATCATCCCGACGCTCGCGGCGACGATGCCGCCGCCGACGATGATCATCCACCAGCTCGCCAGGTACTGGAACTGCCCGACGGCGGCCAGGGACGCCGGGATCAGCGTGCCGAGGCAGAACAGCGCCACGCCCCGGTCCACCCAGGAGGACAGCTGGGACGTCTTCGGCTTGAGGTTCACCACTCGCGGCTCCAGTCCACGAGGCCGTCGGCGTCGTGCTCACCGCCGGGCCAGACCGCCCGGACGATGCCGGCGGCAGCGAGCGCCTTGCGGCAACCGGGGCAGGGCGGATCGGTGATGTACGCGATGGCACCCTTGGTGTCACGCGTGGCGAACAGCAGTGCGTTCACCTCGGCGTGGATCGCGACGCAGAAGCCCGGCGTCCCTGGACGGTCGTAGTCCCCCAGTCCGGGAACCTGGTCGTAGCTGAGCTGGCCCCGGGGGCAGGCCCCCTCGAGACAGTCCGGACGGCCCGGAGCGGCGCCGTTGTAGCCGGTCGCGATGATCCTCTTGCCGAGGACGAGCACGGCACCCACCTGGCGTCTGGTGCACTTGGCGCGGGCAGCAACAGCGGTCGCGATGGCAAGGAAGTACTCGTCCCATCCCGGTACCGCGTGCTGGCTCATGCTTCTCCTCGAATCGAGGATTATTGTCTCAGGAATGTCCAGAGGTTATCGGTAGTCACACCCGTACTAGCCAAGGTAGGCATTCGAGAAGGCAGGTGTCGGGTCGACACGCTGGGCGGTCAGTCCCTGAGCGGCCATGAAGTCCGCCATTTCGGTCCACTGGGTCGCCTCGAAGGAACCGTCGACCGCGCCGCTGGAGGTGGTCCACAGGGCGTTGGTGGCGGCAAGGGTCGCCTTCGCCGCGGTCTGGGCTGCCGTCCCGGACAGGCCCGGCACGTAGCTGGCCGAGGCGTCGAGGGTGTGGGCGGGATCGGTGACGGTCGTGGTGATCCCGGCCAGCATTCCCGCGACCACGGCCTTCACCACCGCGGGGTTCGCCTTCGCGTAGTCGGCGGTGGTGATCAGGCTGGCGCCCACCAGAGGCACGGTTCCGGAGGCGATCGGCAGGCTGCGGGTCGCGAAACCGGCGAGGCCGAACTGGACGGCTTCGTTGTTGCTGAACCCGACGATCGCGTCCACCTTTCCGGTGGCCAGCGCTGCCTGCTGGGTGTAGCCGATCTCCTTGACCTGCACGTCCGACTCGCTGAGCCCTGCGGTGTGCAGCGCGACCTGGAGGCCGAACCAGCTCTCGCCGTACTTGCCGGGGATGCCGATCGAGTGTCCCTTCAGGTCGGCGAGACTGTGGACCGGGGAGTTCGCGGGCACGATCACGACCACCGGGTAGCTGCGGTAGTAGGCGGAAACGGCGACCAGGTCGAGGCCTTGGGCGCGGGCCTGCAGCATCTCGTCGCCGCCGGCGACGACGAACTGCTCCTCTCCGGCCGCGATCGCGGTGAACAGCCCTTCGGAGGTGCCGTGGTGACGCAGAGTCGGCGCGACACCGGCCGTGGTGAAGTCGTGGTCGGCTTCGGCAACGTAGAAGGGGCTGAACTGCACGTTCGGAATGTAGGTCAGTCCGATGGTCGGGGTGGGCAGCTCGGCCGTCCCGGACGGGCTGCTGGCCGACGTGGCGGCCGGGCTGCACCCGGCGAGCAGCAGGAGCGCGACGACAGCGGCGATCAGGCGGGTTCTCACAGGTTTCTGCCTCTCAGGAGCGTTGCAGGGAGTCGATGATCCGGGAGCGGCGCTCCCAGAGGTGGATCGCCGCGTAGGCGGCGGACGCGGTTACGCAGAGCACGATGATCGTGGCGACCATCCCTGCGGTGTCGACGGATTCGCGCTGGATGGTCAGGACGGTGCCCAGGCCCGAACCGCCCATCACCATCTCGCCGACGATCGCGCCGGTGACGGCGAGCGTGACGCCGTTGCGAACGCCGCCCAGGATCGAGGGCAGCGCCATGGGCAGCTCGACGTGCAGCAGCAGCGCGATCGAGGACGCGCCGTCGATCCGTCCGGCGTCGACGACGTCGGCGTCCACGTGCCGCAGCCCGACCACGGCAGAGATCAGGATCGGGAAGAACACGATCAGTCCGCACAGGATGATCACCGACCCCAGTCCGTAGCCGAGCCAGAGCACGAGCAGGGGGGCCAGTGCGATGGCCGGGATCGCCTGGGTGGCGCCGAGGAACGGGTTGACCGCCGCAGCCACCCAGCCGGAACGGTGCACGAGCACGGCCAGGGGTAGCGCGACGGCAGTGCCCAGCAGGGCGCCCCCGAAGGCCTCCGCCATGGTGACACCGAGGTAGCTCCAGTAGGTCGGGTCGGCGAGGTCGGCCGCGAGCCGGGCGGCCACGGACGTGGGCGTCGGCAGCAGCACGGACCCCGCGCCGGCGCTCAGCCCCCAGCCAAGAATCAGCAGCACGCCCAGCAGCACCGGGGCGAGCATCTGGCGCTTCATCCGTCCTCCGCGTCCTTCGTCGATCCTTCGACTCCGGAGCAGGGCGGGATGCGCGAACGGGCCACCGCGCGCAGACCGCGCGGCGACCTCGTGCTGCCTCCCATCCGGACTTTCACCGTCGGTCCTGGAATTCCACCAGGTCAACCGATCCCGCAAGCGGAACCGGGTCGCGGACTGTCACCGCCGGTTCGGAATTACACCGACCCCGGAGCACGTACGGCAACAGTGTATTACGCCGCGACCGTCGCGCCCATTCGTGGCTGCAGCGGACGGTCTGCGCCGTCCCGCCCCGCGACGCGCGCGTGTGTAGGAAACTGTTCGCGTCACGGCCAGAGGTGGCCGGACCTCAGCGGAAAGGGCTGCCATGCGGATCGCCGTCCCCTCGGAAGTGAAGAACCACGAGTACCGGGTGGCGATCACCCCGGTCGGGGTCGCCGAACTCGTCCACCACGGCCATGAGGTGTACGTCCAGGCGGGCGCAGGGTTGGGCTCCGCGATCAGCGATGAGGAGTACGTGGCCCAGGGCGCGCGGATCGTGCCGACCGCGGAGGAGACCTGGGCGATCGGCGAGATGGTGCTCAAGGTGAAGGAGCCGATCCGCTCCGAGTTCGGCTACCTGCGCGAGGACCTGCTGCTCTTCACCTACCTGCACCTGGCTGCGGACAAGGCCGGCACCGCTGCCCTGCTCGACGCCGGGACGACCGCGATCGCCTACGAGACCGTTCAGCTGCCGTCCGGGCTGCTGCCGCTGCTGTACCCGATGTCAGAGGTCGCCGGCTGCCTCGCACCGCAGGTCGGCGCGCACGCGATGATGAAGGCCCAGGGCGGCCGCGGCGTGCTGATGGGTTGTGTGGGCGGCGTGCCGAACGCGAAGGTGGTGGTTCTCGGCGGCGGCATCGCGGGCCAGAACGCGGCGAACGTGGCGCTCGGCATGGGCGCCGACGTGACGATCCTCGACACCGACCTGGACAAGCTGCGCAACACCTTCTGGCGCTACGAGAACCGGGTGCACGGCATCGTCTCGTCCAAGCTCTCGATCCGCGAGCAGGTGCTCGCCGCGGACATGGTGATCGGCACCGTGCTGATCCCGGGCGCGAAGGCGCCGAAGCTGGTCACCAACGAGATGGTGGCGCAGATGAAGCCCGGATCGGTGCTGGTGGACGTCGCCATCGACCAGGGCGGATGCTTCGAGGACTCACACCCGACCACCCACTCCGATCCCACGTTCATGGTGCACGACTCGGTGTTCTACTGCGTCGCGAACATGCCCGGCGCGGTGCCGAACACGTCCACCTGGGCGCTCACCAACGCCACCCTCGCCTACGCCGTGCAGCTCGCCGACAAGGGCTGGAAGCGCGCCTGCCGGGAGAACCACCCGCTCGCCCTGGGCCTGAACACCCATGCCGGGCAGATCACCTACCCGGCGGTGGCGGACGCCTACGACCTGCCCTGCACCCGGGTGGACGAACTGCTCGACTGATCCGTCCCGTGCTGCTCCGCAACGCCCAACCCGTTCCCCTCGGCGGCGCCGCTGCGACCGTCGAACCGGTGGACGTCCGGATCTCCGGCACGCAGGTCGCCACGATCGCAGGGACGCTCGACCCGCTGCCCGGCGAGGAGGTGCTGGACGCCGACGGGCGCTGGCTGGTGCCGGGGCTCTGGGATGCGCATGTCCACCTCGGCCAGTGGGCCCGGCGCAGGACGCGGCTGGACCTGTCCGCGACGGCGGCACTCGGCGAGGCGATCGCCAGGGTTGCGGCAGCGGTGGGGACGCTCGCGCCGGGTACCGACCTCCTGGTCGGCGGCGGCTACCGGCCGGCGACCTGGGCCGAGCCGCCGACCGTGGCCTCGCTGGACGCCGTCACGGGCGCCCTTCCGGTCGTCCTGGTCAGTGGCGACGCGCACACCGGCTGGCTGAACTCCGCCGCGCTCGCCCGCTTCGGCCTCGCCGCCCGGGACGTGCCCGTGGTGGAGGCCGAGTGGTTCGCGGCGCTGCCGGCGATCCTGGCCGCGGAGGACGCCCAGGTCGGCCCGGGCGCCTACACCGAGGCGCTGCGCGCCGCCGCGGCACTGGGCGTGGTCGGGATCGTCGACTACGAATTCGAGCCCGGCCACCTCGCCTGGCCGCGCCGGTACACAGCAGTCGGCGTGCCGCTGCGGGTCCGGACGTCGGTCTACCCTGCGGACCTGCAGGCTGCCGTCACCGCGGGTGTGCGGACCGGCGACGTCCTGGTCAGCGACCGCGGTGAACCGATGGTGACGATGGGCTCGCTGAAGATCATCTCCGACGGTTCCCTGAACACGCGCACCGCCTACTGCCGCGACCCCTACCCCGGCGGCGGGCACGGCGTCCAGAACGTTCCGCCGGCCGAGCTCCGCGACCTGCTCGCAACGGCGCACAGCAACGGCCTCACCGTGGCCCTGCACACGATCGGGGACGCGGCGGCGGACGCGGCGCTCGACGCTTTCCGCCAGACCGGCGCCCGTGGAACGATCGAGCACGCCCAGCTACTCGGACCGGGCGCGGTGGGACGAATGGCGGAACTCGGCCTGGTCGCCAGCGTCCAGCCCGCACACCTGCTCGACGATCGTGGGGTCACCGAGGTCGTCTGGGGCATCGAGCGGGCGTCCCGCAGCTTCCCGCTGCGGGAGCTCGCCGCGGCCGGCGTGGAGCTCGCATTCGGCTCCGACGCCCCGGTCGCGGCCCTCGACCCGTGGCTGGCGATGGCCTCCGCGGTCCACCGCGGCGCTCCCGATGGGGAGTCCTGGTACCCGGAGCACTCGCTGGTGCCGGCACAGGCGCTCGCCGCGAGCACGGGCGGACGAGGCCGGGTCAGGAGCGGCGGGCCGGCCGACCTGGCCCTGCTGGACGCGAACCCGCTGGCCGGTGCCGACGCGGCCGAGGCGGCCGCGAACCTGCGCAGCATGCACGTCGCCGCCACCTGGGTCGCCGGGACCCTGGTGCACCGGGCGGGCTGAGTCGGGCTCAGCAGGCCTGCGCCGCGCCGGCCGGCTCGATCGCGTCCACCCGCCAGATCCCGGCGGCCCGCACGAACCGGTAGTCGACCTGCTGGACGCGGCAGCCCTCGCCCGAGGTGGTACGCAGCCGGGCGCGTGCGCTCGCGCGGTCGCCGTCCATGCCGGCCTCCGCCACGTCGATCCCGAGCCACCGGGTCTGGCCGAGACCCGCGGCCCAGGTTGCCGCACCGCCCTCGCCGGTGAGGAGCGAGGGGGTGAGCAGGCCGGACGCACCCGGGTACTGGCCCGCGTTGATGCTCCGGCCGAACAGCCAGAGAGTGTGGGCGAGTTCGGGCGCGTCCGGATCGCTCGAGGTGACGACCAGGTCGGGGCCACCTGTCCCGCCACGGTCCACCTCCCCGGCGCAGGGCGCGGACCGGACCGGGGGTTCGTTCCTCCACTCGGCGAAGCTGCCGGCGAGTCGGGCTGCCGGAATCCCCAGCGCAACCGGCGAGGTGCTGTCGCGCCCGCCACGGCCACCGATCGCGGCCACCGCCATCCCGCGGGCCACGCCGCGCGCGTCCAGCACGGGGCCGCCGCTCATGCCGATCGGAAGGGTCGCGTCCACGGTGAGGAGGTCGTGCATCGAGGCTCCGTTGACGATCGCCGAATCCGTGACCGAGGTGATCCTCGCGTCCTCGCGGTGCCACCGTGACTCGCCGAGCGGATAGCCCAGAGCGACGACGGCCGAGCCCACCTCGGTCACGTCCGCTGCCAGCGCGATCGCCGGCGTGCCCGCCGGGTCGGACTCGGTGCGAACCAGGGCGGTGTCGCGACTCGGGTCGATTCCGACGACCTCCGCGGGCACCGGCCCCGCCCCGGCGAGCCGCACGCTGACCTGGCGGGCGCCGTCCACCACGTGTGCCGCGGTCAGGACCAGTCCGGGTCCCACGACGAAGCCCGATCCTGCGAACGGCGCGCCCGCGCAGCTCGTGCTGAGCAGCCGCCCGACCGAGGCCGAGTAGCGCTGCACGACGGGATCGAAGGGCGTGGCGTCCACGGGGGTGGGCGCGAGCAACGGCGGCGACCACACCGAGCAGGCCGCGAGCAGGGGGAGGCACACGAGTGCCGCCGGCCAGCGCCTGCTGCTGCGCATCTGCCTCCCTTCGTGGTCAGCCTAACCACGCCCCCTGCGACACTCCGGGTGACGGACACCGACGCGTCGTCCGATTTCACCCTGACGCCGTCGGTGCGCTAAAGTCTCTACTCGCGCGCCGCTAGCTCAACTGGCAGAGCAGCTGGCTCTTAACTAGCGGGTTCGGGGTTCGAGTCCCTGGCGGCGCACAACGGAAGGCCCCGAGGGAATCCCTCGGGGCCTTCCGGTTTCCTGGGCTACTTCACGCCACCGGCGGTGAGGCCGGCCACGATCCGACGCTGGAAGATCAGCACACCGATGATCAGCGGCACGGTCACCAGCACGCCGGCGGCCATGATGGTTCCCCACGGGGTGTCAAAGCCGTAGGCACCGGTGAACTTCGAGATCGCCACCACAGCCGTGTACATGTTCTGCTGGGTGCCGAACGTCAGCGCGATCATGAACTCGTTCCAGACCGCGATGAAGGTGATGATCGCCGTCGTGAACACGCCGGGCGCGGCCAGCGGGAGGATCACCTTGCGGAACGCCTGTCCGGGCGTGCAGCCGTCCACCATCGCGGCCTGCTCGAGCTCCACCGGCAGCTGCCGGAAGAACGCGGTCAGGTTCCACACGCACAGCGGGAGGCCGAACGAGAGCGACGGGATGATCAGCGCCTGGTAGGTGTTCATCCAGTTGATCGGCATCCACGGGTACGCCCCGGTGAACATCTTGAACAGCGGGATCAGCAGGGTGATGCCGGGGAACATCGAGCAGCCGATGATGATCGCCAGCACGATGCCCTTGAACCGGAACCGCAGCCGGGCCAGCGCGTACGCGGCCAGGATGCCGAACAGCAAGGTGACCAGGGTGGTCGAGAGCGACACGATCACCGAGTTCACCAGGGCACGGCCGAAGCCGTTGATCGGGTCGAACACCGCCGGGTAGTTCTCGAAGGAGACGGGGTTCGGCCAGAAGGACGTGTCCCGGCCCATCGTGGGCAGGCGCAGCGACGAGACCACCATCCAGTAGAACGGCGCGATGCAGTAGAGGATGATGAACGTCATTCCGAGGAAGATGCCGGTCTTGCCGAGCCAGAATCTCCAGTCGCGGCGGGGCTTGTTGAGTGCTGCCAGTTCGGCAGCGGTCACGTGACTGGTCGCCGCGGTCATGACTGGAACTCCCCGCTCGTGATGGTCGTCTTGGCCAGCTTGATCTTGCGATTCTCCGCCTTGGCCAACGCCTTCTGGCGCTTGCGCTGCTCGGTGATCGCCCGGGTCTCCTCGTCACCGATCACGTCGGCGCCGAGAAGGCGGATGAAGATGAATGCGACCAGCACGATGTAGGCGAACAGGACCAGCGAGTACGCCGCAGCCGTGCCGTAGCGCAGCTGGTTGTTCTCGATGTAGGCAAACATCGAAATCGTCTCGACGTAGTACTTGCCCTGCCCGATCATGCCCCAGGGCAGGTCGAACATGCGCATGGTGTCGAGGGTGCGGAACAGTACCGCGACCACCAGGGCCGGCTTCACCATCGGCAAGGTGATCCGGACAAACTGCTGCCAGGCGTTGGCGCCATCCACCCGCGCGGCCTCATAGACGTCCGAAGGGATCGTCTGCAGGCCCGCGAGAGTGAGTAGGCCGATGAACGGTGCCGTCTTCCACGTGTCGGCGATGATCACGGCCCACTGGGAGTAGCTGTTGTCGGCGAGCCACAGGATCTGCTGACCGAGGATCTTGTTCATCACGCCGTCGGCGTCGAAGATCAGGCCCCACATGCGGGCGGACACGATCGTCGGGATCGCCCAGGGCACCAGGATCGCAGCGCGCACGAACCCCTTGCCACGGAAGGCGCGGGCCATGATCAGGGCCATCGCCACACCAATCACCGTCTCGATCGCGACACAGATGATGGTGAAGAACGTGACGTTCAGGAACGAGTTGATCAGCCGATCGATGTTGCCCCAGGCTCCATCCACCGCCTGCGGGTGGGCGAAGATGTCGGTGAAGTTCTGCAGCCCGACGAAGCTCTCGCCCTCGGGGATCATCCCCGTGGTCGGGTCGGGTGTCGTGAACTTCCTGAATACGGATTCCCGCAGCGACAACAGGATCGGAATCCCCACGACGAAGAGGATCACCAGCATCGTCGGGGAGATCAGGAATCCGGCCAGGGTTCCCTGACCATCGCTGAGTAGGTTCTTCTTGCGCTTCTCGGTAACGGGAGGCGTATTGCCGGCGATTGTTGTAGCAGCGCCCTGGCTCATGCTTCCCCACCTCCTTTGCTAGGGAAGGACACCCTCGGGGCCGCGGCATCAGCCGCGACCCCGAGAAGTCCCGACAGGGGAAGGTTACTTCAGCAGGTCCTCGAGTTTCGTCTGGAGACCATTGAACGCGTCGGTCGGCGTCTGCTGACCCTGCAGGGCGGCGTAGGTCGCGTCCTGGATCGCAGAGGTCACGTCGCCGTAGCGGACGGCCTTCGGCCGGGCCTGGGCGTTCTTGATCGACTCACCGAGGGTGGACAGGTAGCCGAACTCCTTGTTCAGATCCGCGTCGGCGTACATGCTCTCGAGGATCGGAGCCAGCGAACCCTTCTGCAGGAAGGTCTTCTGCTGTGCCTCGGAAGCGATCCACTTGATGAAGTCACCAGCGGTGCCCTTGTTCTTCGCGAAGGCCGAGATGCCGATGTTGTGGCCACCGAGGGTGGACACGCCCGGGCCGGTCTTGCCGGGGATCGGGGAGACACCGAACTTGCCGGCAACCTTGGAGGAACCGTCGGTCTTGCTGGCGAGGTTGTAGACGTAGGGCCAGTTGCGCAGGAACAGGATCTTGCCGTCCTGGAACGCCTGCCGGCTCTCCTCTTCCTTCCACGTGATGGCTTCCTTCGGGATCATCCCGCTCTTGAAGCCGTCCACCATCCAGGTCAGCCCTGCGACGGCCTCGGCGCTGTTCACGGCCGGCTTGCCATCGGCGGTGATGAACTCGCCACCGGCGGAGTTCACGGCCTCGGCGACGTTACAGGTCAGGCCCTCGTACTTCTGGAACTGGCCGGAGTAGCAGGACATGCCCTTCTGCGTCGGGAGCACCTTGTCGCAGGCGGCCTGCATCTCGTCCCAGGTGGTCGGAGGCTTCAGGCCCGCCTTGTCCAGAAGGTCGGAGCGGTAGTAGAGCAGCGCGCCGTCCGAGGACTGCGGGTAGGCGTAGAGCTTGCCGAAGTAGGACGCCGCGTCGACCGCGCTGGCGAGCATGCCATCGGTCGGGAACTTGTCCTTCGGAAGCTCCTGCAGCCAGCCGTTCGCCGCGAACTCCGCGGTCCAGACGACGTCGACGGACATGACCGAGAACTCGCCGCTCTTGGCCTGTCCGCGCTTGATCATGTCCGCGCGCTGTTGGTCAGCCTCGGGAGAGAGCTCGATCAGCGTGACCTGCTCGTTCGGGTGGGCATCGTTCCACTCCTTGAGCACACCGGCCCAGACACCGGCGGTGTCCTTGCCCTGCGCGTAGGTGATCGGCCCGCGCTCGTCCCAGTTCACGCCACCGCCGGCAGCAGCGCTGCCCGTTGGGGTTGAGGAGGAACTGCACGCAGCGGTGATCAGCACGGCACCGACAGATGCCACTGCTGCGAGCACGCGCCGCGTTGTGCGTGCATGAGTCATTGAGTCCTCGCTTCTCAGAATGTGTGTCCCCCGCCTTGGGGACCCTCCCAGCACTCTAAACACGCGGCGCCCTCCAAGGGCAGCACCTTTCCCGGATTGTTATGGAACTCCAACGAGACGATCAAACGAATGTGAGAAATGAATCGATACAGTTGGGTTTGATCGATTCAGACGGTTGGGTAAAACGAGTGACCGGATGCAAGCTCACGTGAAGCGGCACCGCAGAGTCACCGTCGACGACGACGTTCCTCAGCGTCCCTGCAGTAGCGAGCGCAGGATCAGCACGAAGGCGAGCGCACCGCCGGCAGCGGCAGCGAGCAGTACGACGCGATCCGTGCGCAGGCCGCCGCGGTCGTCGACAACCTGGGCCTTCGCCTGGTCGAAGGTGCCGCGGGCGAAGGTTCGCGCGTCCGAGACCGTGTTGGCGACGATGGCCTTCGGGTGCACCTGGTTGATCAGGCCCTCCACGCTCGCGGCGAGCCGCTGCCGCGCCGCCTCGATCTCGGCCTCGATCTCCTCGCGGGTGCGCACTGCCTCTGCCATGGCTCCTCCACCTTCACCGGCCACTGCCTCTCGCACAGCCTATGCCAGCACGGTGTCGGCCCGCGCGAACAACCGCAGGGCCGGGCGGACGTGCCCTATCGTGACGCCATGACCCAACTGCGACCGGGCGATCCCGCCCCAGCTTTCACCCTGCCGGACGCCGACCAGCGACCCGTGCAACTCGCCGATTACGCCGGTGGCCGGGTCATCGTCTACTTCTTCCCCGCCGCGATGACCCCCGGGTGCTCGCTGGAGGCCATCGACTTCGACGCCGCGATGGGCGACCTCGACGCCGCCGGCTACCAGGTGATCGGGATCTCCCCGGACAGCACCGACAAGCTCGCGAAGTTCCGTGAGCGCGACCACCTCCGCTTTCCGCTGCTGGCCGATCCCGGGCGGGACGTTCTCAACGCCTACGGCGCGTTCGGCTCGAAGATGCTCTACGGCAAGCAGGTGCAGGGTGTGATCCGCTCGACCTTCATCGTCGACGTGGACGCCGAGGGCGCGGGCACGGTCTTCGTGGCGCAGTACAACGTCCGAGCCACCGGCCACGTGGCCAAGCTCCGCCGCGAACTGGGGGTGTGAGCCGGCCTCCGCGTCCGGATCAGTCTCCGCGGGCCAATGAGTCCGGCACACCCGACTGCCAGGAGCGGGAACCACTGAGTGCCGAGCGCGCCAGCGTGTCCAGCACCGCGGTGGCGCCGGAGACGATCAGGTGCTCGCCGGCGGCGACCACCCGCTCGTCAGGGGGGTTCGGCTCGAAGGCGCCGGGGGCGTGCAGCACGGCGAGGGTGAGAATCCCGCGGCCCCGAAGTTCGCCGACGGTCACCTCCGCCAGCGGCCCGTCCGCGTCCGCCACCACCTCCTCCATGCTGAAGGCCATCCCACCCCTGGCCAGGGCTGCGTCGATGAACTCGACCACACCGGGCTTGAGGGCAAGGTTCACGATCCGCCGCCCGGCCATGGTGTAGGGCGAGACGGCGCGGTCGGCGCCGGCCTGGATCAGCTTGGAGATCACGTTCTCCGCACCCGCGCGTCCGACGATGAACAGGTCCGGATTCATCGATCGCGCGGTGAGCGTGACGTAGACGTTGTCCGCGTCCGAGTCGATCGCGCTGACCAGGCCCTTCGCCCGCTCGACACCGGCGCGCCGGAGCACCTCGTCGGTCGCTCCGTCACCGTGGACGACCAGGTAGCCGGCGTCCTCTGCCCGCTGCAGGGAGTCCTCGCGGATGTCGATCACCACGACCTTCTGGTCGTCCTCCACGAGTTCGCGGGCCACCATCGACCCGACCCGTCCGAATCCGCAGACCACGAAGTGCCCGTGGAGCTGGTCGATCACCCGGCTCATCCGCTTGGCCTTTCTTCTTCCACTGGCGACATCGGTGATCACGTTCTCCGCCACCACTCCGACCGTGCCGAAGATCACGCCGATGGCCGACAGGGCCATCAGCATGGTCCAGATCCGGCCCGGCCAGTCCATCTCGTGAACCTCGCGGAAGCCGACGGTGGTCATCGTGGTCACGGCCATGTAGAGGCCGTCGAGGAAACTCCAGCCCTCGATGACCATATAGCCCAACGCGCCGATCACTGCGAGCGCGAAGACGGCGAGCACCCAGCGGATCACGGGCCGACTCGGGGTCGGCCCACCCGCCGGGCGGCCGTCCGTGCCGCGTCCGAGCACGCTCACGGCCGCATCCTACGGGTGGGCGCCCTTCCGAGTGGCCGAATCGGGACGTGGAGCGCGTCAGGGTGTGAGCCCGGCGGCGAGCAGTTCGGCGAGTCCGTCGGTGTCGCCGCTGATGGCCAGGCTCGGGTCTGATGCGTCCAGCCGGCCCCAGGCAAGCAGGGCGAGGCTCCGGACCGGCCCGGTCACGACTGTCTCCGGTCCGCCGGGCGATCCTTCGAGGAGGTAGTCGGCGGGCGCGTCGGTGGCCACGAAGCGGACGCGGGTGGACGGCGGACGGATGCGTCCGAGCCGGAGCTGGCGGGGGTGCATCACCGTGACCACCTCGTCCAGGCAGTCGTGCCACGCCTCGGGGCCCGGCTCGAACGGCAGGCCGCCGGCGGTACGCAGGTCCCACAGGTGGACGAGCGTCTCGAGCGCCTGACGCCGGTGCCAGAACCGTACGGTGCCGGTCCACTCCCCTGCCGGCGCCGGGTCGTCGAGCAGGGTCTGCGTGACCGCGTCCGGGTCGAGCCGCCGCAGGGTCGCCCGCAGCCGCTCCGCCTCGCCGGCGTATCCGGACCGCAGGGGGAAGCCCTCCACGGGCAGCGGCTCGGTAGGCTGCTGCGCGGCCAGACCGCCCGCCCAGCGGTGCACCGAGGCCAGGTGGTGGACGAGCTCGCGCACCCGCCAGTCGCCACACGACGCCACCGGGGCGTCCGGATCGACCAGCGGAATGCTCGTCTCGAACTCGTCCTGATAGCGGCGCAGCGCCGCAAGCTGGTCAATCACCGGCTGCATACCCTCATGCTATTGAAGCCCCTGCGGTCGACCGCCGAAGCCCGCGAGCTCGCTCGACCGGCCCGCTCACCGCCGTCATGGACAAGATCGACCGCACGAAGCGCGCGGCAGATGCGGATACTTGACCTTCGGGGTAGGGGCGCTCACGGGCCCCGCAGCAGCTGGGGGACTGGTCTGGCACCGACCCGACGCGCGTGGCGGCTACCGTTGAGGTCGTGGGCTTCAACGATGAGGTGGCGGCCAACCGTCAACGATTGGAGCAGGCAGCGGCCCGGGCCGAGCAGGCACAGCAGGCGTACAAGCAAGAGCTTCAGGACTTGTGGCTGGACGTGTGCACCTACCGTCGCGAGCGCCTTCAGTCGCCGCCGGAGATCGTGGTGGAGGCCTCCACGGTCCGGCACCGGCTTCGTGGTCGCTACATACGCACACCTGGCTTGCACCGGGGGCCTCCGGAGCCGAGGGCTGGGGCTTTGTTGTACCCGCCGGGTGTGCTCACGCTGGTGCCGCCGGGTGGGCTGTTGCATTTCGGGTTCCCGGTCACACCGAGGTTGACGGGCACCGGGGCGCTGTGGTTCCACGTTGAGCGGCGGATCTACGACACGAACTTCCAGTCGTTGATCTGCCTGCCACACGGGCCGATCCTGATCGACAAGAACCCACTTCGGGACATCGTCGCGCAAACGTTGGCGGGATCACGCTAACCCCGACTCACTGCCAGGTCAGGTCGGGTTGATGCGGCCGTTGTCGATGGCCCATCGGCATGAGCGGTAGCGTCGCACGTCGAACCAGGGCGTCCCAGTCATCCCGGGCACTGGCAACGCATGCTATTTCGAGTCGATCAGGCTGGCCATGGGCATAGGCATATCGTTGATTCGCCTTCCCCTCGTTGACGAAGTCATCCGACCCGTTGGCTTGGGCCACCTGTCTCCGAGATGTGCAGCACACACCCAGCTCCCCATGGCGGAAGTGGTCTCAATCTTCAACCGCCAAGAATCCGAGAGCGGTCACGGCTCGATGACCGGGAGCGTCGGCTGCGTCAGAGTCCAGATCTGTGCGGCCACGGCGACCGTCACTCCTGGTGCCACACCACCGGATCGCAGTTCTGCTCCGCGAATGTCGTGTACTGCTCCGACTGAAAGGCCAGATCGAGCGGCTCGAACACTGCAAGGCAGCCGTTCCCCTTCAATAACCGAACCGTGTCAGGCGTTTCGTATGTCACCTTCACGCGGTCGCCGGAGTCGAAAAAGGCGGTAGGGTCGACCTTCACTGACAGTGAGCCGAGCAACTCCGCCTGCTTCTCCGGCGACAAGCGTTTAGGACCGTTTAGGTAGAAGTAGCTCACGCCGCCGCTCCAACTTCCAGCCGGCCCACCGAAGCCCGTGACCGCGCCGACCGCGCTTCGGTCTTTGTCGCCAACCGTCCACATGTCGCACTCCGAGCTTAAGTAGCCGACATGGTTTACGTAGGCGGCCAGTGACCGTTGCACCGGCCCGAACCCGTAGAACCACTGAACTTGGAAAGGCATCGACACGGTGCTTGGCTCATCCGCGTCCGTCCTTCGCGCCTGCAGCGCAACCGGTACAACCATGTCGAGAGCGTCCGCGTAATGGCACGCCAGCGGGTCGACCTCGCTCTTGTCGAGCCGTGTCCCGTCACCGCCTGCGATGACTGTGTTCATCTTGCCGGTCGCTTCGTCCAGCGTTGCAGGTGGAAACACGGTGAGCTTGACCTCCCACGTGCCCTTGCCCTCCACGGCGGCGGTATACAGCATCTCGTACTTCGACGGCGTCGTCCCCTCTAGCGGCGCCGTCGCCTCCGGTTCAGCATCACCGCGACCTTGGCCGCAGCCCATCAACACCAGTACCCCGGTGACAATGGCAGCGATCGCCGCCCTACCACTCCTGCGCACTCGAAGACCTCACTCCCACCGCCCGCCATTGCGCGAGCGCTCTGGGTCAGTGTGGCAGCAGCACCCGGTGTCCGCCGGCTCAACGGAGCGAATGCGCCCGGTTCGTACAGTCGCGCCGGGCGGCCCCTCGGTGGTCAATCAGATGAGGATTCATGTGCTCCGCGGATCGTCCGGGTCGTCGGGTGAGCCCCACCGCCCAACGTTGCGCTGGCACGGCCCCACTTGCATGCGCGATCATCGGCATGAGCGCGCAACTCTCTGGCCTACGGAGGGTTGGCCGGCGCGCTGCGCGAGCTTGACCGCCCGGAGCCTCGGCGAGCCAACCTCGGCTGGCGATGAACTCCCTGGAGTCCATGGTCAGGCGTGCGTGGACC
>MTLC01001042.1_pt1 | contig 19257 bp, 12 predicted proteins | sample 1982451 | NCBI WGS metagenome assembly MTLC01 (sample SAMN05710165, study PRJNA340218) | biofilm metagenome | isolation source: sample SPH anode biofilm adapted to +100 mV | place: USA | collected 2012-02-03 | reverse complement strand
AGGGAGAGGATAGGGAGAGGATAGGGAGAGGATAGGGAGAGGCATAAGAGGAGAACAGGAGGGGAACAAGAGAAGATAGGTAGATCAAGGAGATGTCGAGCTGGAGGGAGTTGAACAAGAGAATGTCGAGCTATCAAGAGAATATTGAGGAATGAGAGAATTGAATGAGAATAGAGAGAAAGAGGAATTGGAGAAATGAAAGAGAAAGAGACAAATGGAATGTTGGTAAAAGCTTAATTCTACGGCTTTACGTATAGTTACTCTAGCAGTTGAAAAGTATTTTTGCAATGGGGTAATTACCCCCTTTGTCTTTTGTGATAGTTGCTAACCTTTAAATCGAAATTAATGCAAGAGGAGTTTTTGTGTTATCTATGGCAGTTTAAATTAATTCCAATTGGGTTAAAAACGTTAGATCAGGAAGAGATTGAGCTAATTCTGCCAGGACAAAGGAACAGAGATTCTGGTCCAGATTTCTTTAATGCCCGGGTAAGGATTGGCTCAACGATTTGGGCTGGAAATGTCGAGATTCATGTAAGAAGTTCTGATTGGTTTAGACATGGGCATCATAGTGATTCGATGTATGATAGTGTTATTCTACACGTAGTATGGGAGCATGATTTAGTTGAGACAGAAGGTGGTGGGTTACCGACAAGTCGTATAATAGAATTAAAGGATAAGGTTGATTCAAAGCTTATTAATGAGTATGAACGAATGATCTCATCAGTTGGAATGATTCCATGTCAATATCAATTGATTGAACTTGACCCATTGATTTTTTACAAAATGAGTGAGAGAATGATCGTTGAGAGGTTAATAGAGAAAAGAAAGGATGTTGATCGTTATCTTGAGGCTACAAAAGGAGATTGGGAAGAGGCTTTTTATAGAAGTCTTTCTCGCTCCTTTGGTTTAAGAGTCAATGCAGATGCAATGGAGCAATTGGCTCAAGCGGTTCCACTAAGGTTAGTTTGGCGCAGTATCTCTAATTCGCAACAGGTTGAGGCTCTTTATCTGGGACAGGCTGGTTTACTTATGGGTAATTGGGATGATAAATGGTTGGCAGATTTGTACAATGAGTATTTATATCTTGCGAGGTTGCATCATCTTAAGCCATTGAATCCAATGATTTGGAAGTTTGCACGAATGCGGCCTATTTCATTTCCAACCATTAGAATAGCCTTGTTTGCATCAATGGTTTTCTCTATACAGCCTCTTTTCTCAAGGTTAATTGATCTGAAAACGGTGGCAGATGTGGTAAACGTATTGAGAGTTTCAGCGTCAAACTATTGGAATTATCATTACTATCCTGATCGTGAGTCAACTTTTCACAAAGTTATTGTTGGTGCACAGCTTGCTGAATTGATAATTATCAATACTCTTGTCCCTTTTCTTTTCGCACATGGACAGATAAACGGAGACCAAGCTATGATAAATCGTTCGATAGCAATCCTTGAAGAGCTTCCAGCAGAGGATAATGCGATGGTACGAAAATGGAGCTCATTTGGTGTTAAATGTGAAAGTGCTTTGATTAGTCAAGGACTACTCTGGCTTGACAAAACATACTGTACGCAATTCAGGTGCCTTGAATGCTCAATTGGTCATGCTGTTTTAAAAAGAGTGTGAGGTCAACTTTTTAATTAAAAGGATCCATGCAGATGCTTAAATAGGGATAGTATCATATTTCTCTATAAAAAAAGTGTTACTACTAAAAAAACTTATTACATTAGAGTCGATTTCCTGAGTGATTACACGCAATTTTATCCGTTTTCCCGAATAGATGTTAACATTTTATTACTAACAGACACATTTCTTTAACATGTCTAAAAATTCAACCATTGAGGCTAAAGGTGTTGATTCATGGGGTTCAAGAGTTGGCTTAGTTTTAGCGATGGCAGGTAATGCCGTTGGTTTCGGAAACTTCCTGAGATTTCCTGTTCAAGCCATGCAGAATGGAGGTGGTGCATTCATTATTCCTTACCTCGTTTCGCTTGTGGTTCTTGGTATCCCGCTATTATTGATTGAGTGGAGTTCGGGCAGATATGGTGGGCTTAGAGGGCACCATTCTACTCCGTTCATTATGCAAAGTCTCCACAAAAATGTGCTTTGGAGGTATGTTGGCATCTTTGGAATATTCTGCAATGTTGCAATTGCAGCCTATTACTGTTATATGGAGAGTTGGACTTTCTCGTATATTTATTATTCTGTAAGCGGTGAGTTCAATGGCATGGATCAGCATCAGGTAGCAAATGTGTTTACTAATTATCTTGACATATCAACTACAACGACTGGTATTCCTTACGAAGCTTTAGTGTTTTTTGTACTTGTTTTAGCGTTAAACGTGTGGATACTAAGTAAAGGGTTATCAGGCGGGGTTGAAAAGGCGGCTAAAATAGGTGTTCCTCTTTTAATTGTCTTTGGTATTTTCTTGGCTTATAAAGGAATTACCTTGAAAGCAGGACAAGATGGTGCGGTTCACAATGGGACGATGGGTTTAAACTTCCTTTGGCAACCAAAATTTGACTCTCTTACAAATCCCAAGGTCTGGCTGGCTGCTGCAGGGCAGATCTTTTTTACTTTGTCGGTGGGTATGGGATCTATTCAGTGTTATGCATCCTATCTTAAAAAGAGATCTGACGTTGCAGCCAATGCAATGTCAGCTGGTATGACGAATGAGTTTGTCGAAATTGTATTAGGTAGTTCTATCCTAATTCCAATTGCAGTGGGATATTTGGGTATTGACAGGGTGGTTGAGTTAACCGGAATGGGAGGTTTGGGATTGTCTTTTAGAACTATGCCCTTTCTGTTTCAACAATGGGGCCCTATTCTTTCTGCATTAGCAGGAGCCGCATTCTTTGGCCTGTTGTTTTTTGCGGGAATAACCTCATCATTAGCTATGGGAACCCCAATTATTGCATTCTTAAAAGATGAATTTGGTTGGAAGCAGAAATCTGCTGCCTATCTTTTTGGTGTAATTATATTAGTCCTAGGAATGCCAACAGTTATCTTTTTTAATTATGGCGTTTTTGATGAATATGATTATTGGGCGGGCACCATATCTCTAGTTGTATTTGCTATGCTCGAAAGTGTTTTATTTGCTTGGTTTTTTGGAATTAATAAAGGCTGGGCTGAAATCAACAGAGGTGCGGATGTTAAACTGCCGATTATCTTTAAATATTTGATTGGTTATATCACTCCAATTTTGCTGATAGTGATATTCATTGCCTCCCTAATTCAACCAGCTAATGATGATTGGTCTAAACTCTCATTAAAAGGATGGGAACTATCGAATGGTAGCATAATCGGACAGATCAGACATCAAGGAATAGGGCCTAATAATAAATGGTTCTCAGATACTTATTATTCTGAATTTAACGGTGTTTATGATACGTTGCTAATTGACCAGAAGGGAAAACAGGTGATGGTCATCAAGTCAGACAATGATGATTCAACTATGGTAGATGTCTCTGAAGGAGGCACTGTTGTTTTACCACAGGGAGCCGCAGTGAAAGTGGGTGATGCTCTGTATAAAGGTAATATAGTGAATAAGGTTCTTTACATTGATGCATCCAGAATATTACTTTTATTGGTCTTTATCGGAATTGGAATATTGGTTTGGAAAGCAGGCAGAAATTACAAGAAGAAAGGGTTAGAGATATGAGTACAAGTGCATTGGTTTTAATGTTAACCGTTTGGGGGCTTATTGGCTACCTTACAATTCGATTTTTTCTAATTATTTTAAAAAAGGGTGTAGATGGAGGTGAAGAGGGGTAATTCGGTATCCCCTTTATACGTTCTTTTTTAAATCCAATTATTACTAGTAGACAAATGTTTATTAGCTTTAATATCAAATTGTCGTTATGCGAACCAGATTGGTTGTTTTTATCTATCTTTTTTTGATTCTGATTTCTCAGCCTATTTTAGCGGATAGTACTGCTGTCGAAGAAATGGATCAGGATATTATGCGACCTAATATCATAAGAGTGCATATCGATAAGAACTATCCCCCGTTTCAATTTGTTACTAAAGATGGAGTGCCATCCGGATTTGATGTGGATGTGATAAAAGCCATTGCTGCAAGACAAGGGCTTGAGGTTCAGATTGAAGCAACTCCTTGGTATAGCATGCTTGAAGATTTGGACTCAGGGAAATTTGATGTCATTCCCGGGATTTACATTCGCGAGGATAGAATCGGGAAGTTTGAGTTTTCAAAACCTTTTGTTATAAGTAACCACTCATTTTTTATTCGAAAGAATGGTCTGATTACCAAAATCTCTGAAATAGATAAATCAAAAGGGTTGAGGTTCATCCTTCAAAACAATAATGTCCTGAAGAAGTATCTTTTAGAACTCAATCCAAGTGCAAATTTGATTTTTGTTGAAAGCAATGAACAGGCACTAAAAATGCTATCCGAAAACCATGGTGATGTGGCACTTGTTCCCGGTTTGGTGGGTGATTACTTTATCCATGTTCGTAATATTGAGAATATCTATGCGATAGGTCTACCGGTTCTGCCAAGAGAGTATTGCATGGCTGCCCGTAAAGGAAATTACCAGTTAATTGAACTCGTAAATAATGGTCTTGATGATCTGTATCGATCAGGTGCTTACCAGAAAATATATGATAAATGGTTTGTTACAACAAGACATGATATCTGGGAAACAAGGGAGATGAGAATCACCATGATCATTCTTGGTGTATCAATTATTGTTATCATTTGGACCTCGGTGTGGGTTTATATTCTGAGAAAGATCGTAAGAAAAAAGGAAACTGAAGCAGATTTAAAAATTGCCGCTATAAAAGCAATGGAGATTGAGCTTAGGACTGCGAAAGAGCGAGCAGAGGAGTCGAATGCCTTTAAATCTGCTTTTGTTGCTAATATTTCTCATGATTTAAGAACTCCGCTAAATGCTATTGTGGGTTTCTCTGATCTCTTAGCCGATCCTGATGCCAGTAATAAGGATAGAGTTTATTATAACTCTTTGATTCAAAGTAATTCAAAGGTGCTTATAGGGCTTATAAATGATATTATTGACCTGTCGAGAATTGAATCCAAGCAGCTGAGTATAAGGATGGAGTCTTTCTGCCCTTATGAAGAGTTATTAGCACTAATGCCTGTTTTATCAGAAGAGCAAAATAGGCTTTCAAAGACTCATCTGGTTCTGAAACTTGAAGTAACTGCCGAGTTACAACAAATGATAATTGTAAGTGATAAAAATAGATTCAGGCAGGTGCTGGTGAATTTAGCTGTGAATGCCATAAAATTCACAAAAGAGGGCTTTGTAATGATCGGTATAAATCCTCCACAGAATGGAGTGATATCGTTTTATGTAAAGGATACCGGCGAGGGCTTAAAAGCAGATCAGCAGGAGAAGATCTTTGAGCGCTATTATCGAGCCGATCGTAAGAATACTATTCAGGGAAGCGGGTTGGGTCTCGCTATAAGTAAAGCTTTGGTAGAGATGCTTGGCGGCGAAATAGGTGTTCACTCAATTAGTGGCGTGGGTTCTACCTTCTGGTTTTCGCTTCCTTCAATTTCTTCAACTTCCAGAGATGGAGCCTCTGATTAAGAAAGAAAACTTTAAGCTCAATTTTGATATCCGGTCAGATTTCAGGTTAATCTAATAATTCAAATTTTGAATTCGCACTTTTAAACTCAGGGACAAGATCCTTCATAAGTTTAACAATCTGGTCAACATCGTCTTCTGTGTGAATTGCGTTTATTAAACTCCCTATTCCAAGATTAACTTCATTACTCTCGTAGGTCCTCACTTTACCAATTAGTATCTTAGGATGATGTGTAGGCATTACATTTTCATCATTGTTTAAAAGTTCCTCATATAGTTTTTCACCCGGTCTAAGCCCTGTAAATACTATTTGAATGTCTTTCCCAAGTTCTAGTCCACTTAGCTTAATCATCTTCTTGGCCAAATCTACAACCTTGACTGATTTTCCCATATCAAACACAAAGATTTCACCTCCGTTTCCCATGCAACCTGCATCCAGAACCAACTGACAAGCTTCTGGTATGGTCATGAAAAATCGAGTCACGTTTGGATCTGTTACCGTGATTGGTCCACCCTTTTCAATCTGCTTCTTGAACAGAGGTATAACCGAACCATTACTGCCTAAGACATTCCCGAAACGCGTGGTAATGAATTTGGTTCTATTCTGTTTGTTTAAATTCTGAATGTAGATCTCGGCAATTCTCTTGCTTGCTCCCATGACATTTGTCGGGTTTACAGCCTTATCAGACGAAATCATGATAAATTTCTCTGTGTTAAATTCAAGGGCGATATCAGCAAGGTTTTTTGTTCCTTCTACATTAACAGAAATAGCTTCGTTAGGATAGGCCTCCATCATTGGAACATGCTTGTAGGCAGCAGCATGATACACTATGTGAGGTTGATACTCAGAGAATAGCTTTCTAAGTCTTGTTTTGTTCCTGATATCCCCTAAAATAATCTGATAGGGAAGATTAGGGAATTTTGAAGTAAATTCTAACTCAATATGGTATAATGGTGATTCTGCATTATCAAAAAGGAGTACCTTGGTGACAGGGTATTTCATAACCTGACGAGCTAACTCGCTCCCAATCGATCCCGCCGCTCCGGTAATGAGAATGGTTTTGCCAGTAAGCTCCTTTTTTACAATTCTTTCATCAAGCTTGATTGGATCACGCTCAAGCAAATCCTCAATCTTTACTGTTTTTATTTGATTTAGACTTAATTGTCCGTTTATCCACTGATTGACAGGAGGGACGTTTAAAACCTTTATGTCGTGGTTTAAACATATTTCAATAATCTCTTGTTTTCGAGCAGGTGGGATATTCTGAACGGCTAATACCATTAAATCCGGCTTGTTCGAATCAATGAAACTCTCCAGATCTTTTGATTCTAAGACAGGAACCATTTCTACACGTTTCCCTGATTTTTTAGGATCATCATCAAAAAATGCAAGGATTTTATACCTCATACCTGCATCTCTTTCGAGAGCTTGTTTCGTTACTATCCCTGCTTCACCAGCACCAAAAATCAAAACATATGATTGCTCCTTCTCTCTCCAGTTAAGCTCTATGTAGGTCATCTTAGCCACTAATCGAAGAGCAAGCATAGAAATGGTGGATGTTAAAAACTCAATTACTATAATTGAAAAGGGTATAAAGAATATAGAGGGACCAATAAAAAAGGTGAAAAGGTTTGTGATTATAAAAATTACTGCTGCTGCCAGATTCGCAAGTAAAATTCTGGCGGCATCATGTAAACTTGCATAACGCATCATTCCAGCATACGACTTACCAACCCAAAATGCTATTAACTTAATTAACAGAATGTAAACCAATATAAGCGGTAATGGCTTTAATTCAACCTCCGGAATGTCAAAGTTGAATCGTAAAAGGTAGGAGACAACTAAGGAAAAGGAAACAAGTATCAGATCAATTAGTAAAACTACTTTTCTTGGAATATCGCTTTTCTTTACGTCCATTCGTTCTGTTTTGTGGACAAAAGTACAAAAGCTTTCTTCCATTTTACCCTTTTCTCGTTATTCAAAACCTTTTTGACAATGGTATTTTAATGGTTTCATCAATTGTTTGGAAGAATGAAAGGGCAAATGACCAATTCATAAGCACTATTTGCTCAGTGACACTCCCTAATCTCACTCAATATGAGAGATAACAGTGTCAATATGTTCTATTTAAGCAAAGGCTATTTGACTTGAGGGGCAGCCATTCGTTGTGAGCGGGTGGTTTTGGTTTCATTCTGAAAATTCGAGATTCATAATTCAGTAATCTAAATCTTAGTTATGCCATGTGTAAAGTGGCAACTTTTTAGCGATAGTAATCTCGACCCGAATGATAAAAAAAGCCTATAAAACAAAAAACTTGTTTTATAGGCTTCCATATTGATTTTGGTACTATTTACCAGAAGAATGAGTATAAAAAGACGAGAATTACTATGATCACACTGGCACCGATATTAAAAATAGTATCAGTTTTGAAGGTTTTTTTCTCAATATTGATTCCTTTAGGATCATTACCGCCTCGAAGTTCGAAGAAACTGAGTAAAGCGATAAAAAGAGCAGTTGCAATAAAGGTATACATCATTTGATCCATCCACGGAAGATTTGGGAAAAGGAAATCAAAACCTGACCCATTGGCCCATCCTTTTTGACCAACCTTCATATAGAATGCAAAGATGATTGAGAAGAAAGCACCTTTAATTGCGGCTTTATTTGTAGCTTTTTTGTAGAAAAGACCTAAGAGGAAGATGGCGAGAATACCTGGGCTAACAAGTCCTGTGTATTCTTGGATATACTGAAATGCTTGATTAATACTACCTAATAGTGGAGCTATTAAGACAGCAATAATCAGTGCGATTCCGGCTGAAATTCGTCCGACACTTACCAGAGTTTTTTCGCTTGAGTTAGGTTTTATGTGTTGCTTGTAAATGTCCATTGTGAAGATTGTGGCTGTTGAATTGAGCATTGAGGCCAGAGATGAGACGATTGCAGCCACAAGTGCAGCTAAAACCAATCCTTTAATGCCTGTGGGAATTGTGTGTGCAATGAGCCAAGGATAGGCTCTGTCGTTATCAATTCCTGAGGAAGTAAAAAAGGTTGAGTCAGCGATACCTCTAGTTATATGTCCATTTTCATCGACATTAAGAGCAAAAGCAATAATTCCGGGAATAACGACGATTAAGGGAAGAATGATTTTTATTAATCCTGCGAAAACCATTCCTTTTTGAGCTTCTTTGAGAGATTTAGCCGCTAAGGTGCGTTGAATGATGTATTGATTGAACCCCCAGTAATAGAGATTGGCAACCCAGAGACCACCTAAAAGAACAGCCATTCCTGGTAAATCAAGATATGCATCCTTGCCGTCAGGGGTTATCACCTCGCCAGGTTCAAGAATCATTGTGAATTTCTCTGGGAACTTTTGTATTAGTTCAGCTAATGAGCTGAATATACCGTGATCAGGAGGTAGATTTGTTAAAGCTAAAGCAGTAGTTAGAAGTCCACCACCAATAAGTAAAATTACCTGAACAACATCAGTCCATGCAACAGCCGAAAGCCCACCATACAATGAATATGTTGCGGCAAATAGTGCCAGGCCAATGATCCACCACATGAGGTGTCCTGTGTTACCATTTGATACAGTATCAAGTGCCTTAGCTCCAAGAAATAAGACTGAGGTAAGGTTAACAAAAATGAATAAACCTAGCCAAAAGATTGCTAAGATGCTTTTAAGGTTGGTGCTATACCTCTTTTGGATGAATTCAGGGATAGTATAGAGCCCCTTCTCGATAAAGATTGGCAAAAAGTACTTTGCCACTATAATAAGAGAGATTGCAGCCATCCATTCGTAACTTGCGATAGCTAGTCCAATTGCGAAACCAGAGCCTGACATCCCGATAAATTGTTCAGCAGAGATATTAGCTGCAATTAAAGAAGAACCAATTGCCCACCAAGGGAGCGTCTTGCCCGCCAGAAAGTAATCCTCTGTGCTTTTTTCTATACCATTTTTTTTTCTGCTCACCCACAGGCCGATCCCAAGAATGAGGAGCATGTAAACCGCTAAGACGATGTAATCGATTGAATGAAGTTCCATGTTTTTGGTTTTTGTATCTACAAAATATGAATATGCTACCTTATTGTCTGTGTTTCCCTGGTCAAATTTAGGTAAATTCTATTTGATAATGAACTCTCAGTGATGTTCTTATAAATTTTCTCTTTTTTTGAATTGACTTGCTTAGAGTTCTGTTAATTGCGTAACTTGAAAGCGTAATTGGGGGAGCCATGAAAATTTGGTAAGGTCTCAATTTTAGGTGTTTAGAAATTTCGCTTATTTGTTTTGGATAAACAATCATAAAAAGGATGGCAAAGAATCAAAGGGAAAGCAGGGATCAATTCTACACATTGACCAATAATTCAGGTATGTCAATAGAGTTTTCTGATTATGGAGCGCTAATTGGAAGGATTTGCGTAAAGGATAAAGAAGGGAAACTGGTTCCCGTTACGCTATCTTTACCTGATGTATCTGCTTATGAAAGACAGAACTATTATTTGGGTGCAATGATGGGTAGGTATGCTGGAAGAATTCCATTTGGTGAGTTTAATTTGAATGGGAAAAGGTATGATATAGTTAAGAATAATGGTTTGCATACCTTACATGGGGGCAATGGCTTGGATAGAAGAAGATGGGAAATGGAAACCTTTAGTGATGATCAGGGGCATGGGGTAGTGTTCTCAATATTAAGTCCTGACGGTGACTCTGGATTCCCTGGAAATTTACAAATAAAGGTTGCTTACAAGTTGTACAATGATTTAAATGATCTGGAAGTTCATATTCAAGCAAAAAGTGATCAAACGACCCAGATAAATCTTGCTCAACATAGCTATTTTAATCTTAATGGGTTTCACTCGCAAATAGATAATCATTTTATCACGATAGCTTCAGATTGTCATTCAAGAGTGGATGAAGATTTGATGCCATTAGGCGGGTGGGTCGGTTTTGAGGATCGGATGTTGAATGATAAAGGGTGCTTTGAGCATAAACCCACAGATGGCATTTGGAATGAAGTTCCTTTTGAGATGGATCACACATTGTTGCTAAATAAATCAATGAAAACGCAGGCAAGAGCATGGTCACCGGCGTCAGGAATTCAACTTGATGTTAAAACAACACAACCTACGCTTCATATTTATACTGGAAATTTTCTACCAGATGGCGATTCCTATTTTAATTCTTTGGGAATATCAAGAAAGAGTGGCTTCTGCTTTGAAACTATGAGGGTTCCTAATACGAAAGAGTTTGTAGATTACCCATCAACCGTTTTGGAAAAAGGACAGTTGTTTGATGAAAAGACCATATTTGAGTTCAGAATCGTCGACCACTATAACTCTTTTTTATAATTTTAGATCACAATTAGTGATAAAGTAACGAGGTCATTTAAATTGACTGAATGACTAAAGTAAAGCCAATATATTCTGCAATTACAAGAGGACTCTTGATGCTGATGTTAACGTTATCGGTGTCAATTATTGTCATCTATGTTATTTATACATCCTATAATACCTTTAAGGAAATTCAGGCGGGAAAAGAGAAAGAATTGGCAAGCATAAAGGAGCAGCTTAGACAAAAATCAGCAGGGACAATTAGTTATATTGCATTAGTGAGACAGGATAACGCAATAAAGCTGAACGAGATTTTAAAGCAAAAGGTTTATGAAGCTTATACTGTTGCATCCTCTATTTACGATGAATCTAAAGGTATCATTCCTGATCCGGTTATAAAAAAATTGATAAAGGAGAGCTTTCGTGACTTGAGGTTTTTTGGTGGCAGAGGTTATTACTTTATTGCTGATCTATCAGGTAATGAGATTCTTTATCCTGTTTCACCTGATAAAGAGGGGATGAACTTAATTAATCTGACAGATCTTAAAGGCAATTATCCTATTCAGGATGAGATTGCAATAGTGAAGAAAACAGGCGAGGGTTTTGTAACAGACTATTGGCCTAAACCCAATGCCACAGATAATAAACTTTTCCCCAAGACCTCGTTTGTAAAAGAGTTTAAGCCTTTTGGATGGTTTATAGGTACTGGTGAATATCTTGATAACATAGAAATTGATGTTCAACATACAGTATTAAGTAACTTGATCAAAGAGGATCAAGTAAAGAATAACTATCTTTTTATTCTCAAATCAAATGGTAAGGCAATACTTAACTCAGATAGCACTCTGTTTGAAAAGACAAATGAGGGAAGACTTCTTGATGCTTATGGTGTAGATGTTTTAAGAGAATTCAGGAGACTTAGTATGCAACCTAATGGTGGTTATGTTGTACTTTATGCAATCTCAAAAAATGATTACCCTCAACCAATTCAGTTCTTTGTTAAATCGGTCGAAGGATGGGATTGGATGGTTGCTTATGGGTTGAAGATTAGTCCAATTGAAATTAGCTCTGATGTGTTTTTGAGAAAACTGTCATCTACGTTAATTCCGAATCTTATCATTTTTCTTCTTGTATTTGCAGTTATCTCACTTCCTCTTTTCTTTTTAATGAAGAGGCTTACCACCTCTATAAAGAAGAATACCCAGTCGTTTGAAAATGTGATGGAGGCAGCATTGATTAACTCAGAAATGATCGACCCGAATAATTATGTTTATAAGGAATTTCAAGACTTAGCCGCCTCATTTAACACACTTATTGAAAAGAATAAATCATCAGTTAATCGCCAAAATGAAAGTGAGGAACGCTATCGTTTAATTGCGACACAGGTTTCTGATATCATCTTCACAATCGTAGAAGGTATTAAATTTAACTACATTAGTCCCTCGGCTGCGAAAATCACAGGTTATGACCTTGATGAAATCCCAAATTTTAGTCCTGAACACTATTTTCCTGAGAAAGACCGTCGTCAGGCTAAGCTTGTTTTAGGAAGGATTATATACTCAAGTACGAAGAACTTTAGACAGGGGGCAATTTATCAATATGAATTAAATATTGTAAAACCTGATGGTTCATATTTGCCAATGGAGGTAAGATTGTCTCCTGTTTATGGTAAAAATCGCAGATTTTTCTACTTGCTTGGTGTAGCGCGAAATCTCTCTGAACGCAAGGATGCTCAGATCGCTCTAGAAAAGAGTGAAGAACGGTATAGATTACTAGCCACTAATGCCCTTGATCTGATATGGAGTATGGATCTGAAATATCAGTTTACCTACCTAAGCCCCTCTGTCTATAGACTAGAAGGCTATACGGCAGAAGAGCGATTGGGGATGCCTCTACATCGATTCCTCCCACCTGAGTCATTCATTGTTGTTGATGATCAACTTAAATTATTGGTAAAGCGTTTCTTTGATCAAAAGTCAAAACCAAATTTAAACTCTCAAGATTTCTCTGCCTCTTTTGAGATAAAACAGTTTAAAAAGGATGGCACCCTATACTGGGCTGATGTAAAAGTTGGTTTGGCAGTAACTGAAGATGGAATTCCTACTGGCTTTAATGGTATCACAAGAGACATTACCGAACGAAAGAAAGCTGAACAAGAGCTGAAGGATTCTGAAACTAAATTAAGGAAAATCAATGCCACTAAAGATAAGTTCTTTAGTATTATAGCTCATGATCTTAGAAATCCATTCTCTTCGCTGGTTGGATTCACATCCATGTTAAGTGAGCAATTTGATAATTTTTCAGATAGTGAAAAGTTGACAATTATTAACCAACTACGCATTACTTCTGAAACCGCATATCGATTACTTGAGAATCTGCTAGAATGGTCAAGATCTGAAACGGGTACAATGACTCTTGCGCCAACTTATTTTGATATTGAGGCTCTGTGTCAGGAGGTGCTTTTATTACATAGACCCCATGCGCAAAGAAAGAACATCGAAATATCAAGTTTGACTTGTCCTGCTCATCAGGTATTTGCTGATAGAAATATGATTGGTACTGTATTGAGAAATCTAATCTCTAATGCGGTGAAGTTTACAAAAGAGGGTGGAATGGTTGTTGTCGATTATGCTCTGGAAGAAGACAGATTACAAGTTTTAGTTAGAGATTCTGGGGTAGGTATTTCTGCTGATATGCAGAAACGACTCTTTGTTATTGATCAAAAGGTAAAAACAAGCGGCACGTATAATGAGCCTGGAAGTGGTCTAGGCTTGATTCTGTGTAATGAATTCGTAATCCTAAATGGTGGAAAACTTACACTGGAAAGCAATGTTGAAAAAGGGAGTACTTTCAGTTTTACCCTTCGACTTACTGAACAGTCTTTTGTAAATGGACGGTTTGAATAGGGGTGTTATTACTTAATAATTATTAGAGTTATTTAAGCCAATCATTCTCTTTATACCATGTTATGGTTTTTTTTAGTCCCTGATTAAGTTCAACCTTTGGAGTCCAACCAGTGATTTCTTTAATCTTCTCATTGCTGCATTTCCAGTTTTTAGCTTTCATGGTTAAGAACTTATCGTAATTCAGCGTAGGAGCCTTTTTGCTAAATAGATTGAGGAGTTCGATTATTCTAACAACTAAAAGAACTATTACTTTGGGAATGTGAAGTGTAACAGCCTTTACTCCAAGTTGATTTTTAGCCAAGGTGCTATATTCTTTGTTCGTATAATTCTTTCCATCAGAGATTATAAATGTTTGGTTTGTTGATGAATGGCTTAGCGATGTGAAAAGTGCCTCAGCCAAATCGGTTACATAAATAAAACTAATAATCTGTTGCTTTAGGCCAATTTGTGGGTCAATGCCCGAAAGAAGGGTTTTAAGCATGAGGAAATAGTCCTTATCTCTGGGTCCATAGACACCCGTAGGTCTAAGTATTGTGTAAGGTAATCCTGAGTTTTTTACTAATTCTTCAGCCTCTAGCTTCGATTTTCCATAGAGGGTATTAGGAATATCGTTATCCGTTTCACGGATCTCAGCCATGGTCATTTCATCGCCTGGGCCATGGGCAGCAAGGCTACTCATGAAAACAAACTTTTTTAATGAAGGGAAAGAGTGTTTTACGGCCTCAATAAAATATGAAGTCAGATTAACATTGACCTTCTTGAAGTCATCCGCTTTTTTTGCTTTTGTAAGGCCTGCGTTATGAATAAAGAAGTCAGGCTCACCGTTTATCTCTTTGTATTCACGGAATGCTCTCCCTAGTTCAACAGGGCTTATTGAAGAAACCTCTAATAACTGAATAGGAAGGTCTTTGAGGTAGGAAAGGTCAGATTTTCTTCTTACAATGGCACAAACATTAAACCCCTTTTCTAAAGCAACTTCACAGATGTGGCTTCCTACAAAACCATTAGCACCTGAAATAATTATTTTTCGTTCCATTGACTTGCCTTGTTAATCGTTCTGATTATTGTATTAGTTATATCCTCTACTCCTTCATCAGCATTAATCCACTGGATTTTCATTCCGTTCTTCTCCATTCTTCTGAAATAAGTCTCCTGCCTTTTTGCAAATTGATGAATCGCAGTATTAAGATCACTATACATTTGATTAAACGAAATCTCTCCCTTCAAAAATAAGGTAAGAAATTTATACTCTAGTCCGTAAAATATTAGCGAATCTGATGAATAACCTTGATTAAGCAGTGTTTTTACCTCCTCGATCATGCCGTTTTCAAGTCGCTGTTTCAAACGAATGGTGGTCTTTTGTCTTAGCGTTGAACGTTCTAACTTTAGCCCGAAGATGATTGAGGGAATTGGTTCCTCGGAATTTCCTATTAGAGCAATTTCTGTGGCTTTTAAGAGGCGATTGCGGTCAAGAAGGTCGGTAGTATTGTGAGGTTTAGTTTGATTGCTTAGAGTGTCTATAAGTTCGTTGTTGGAGAGGCTGGAAAGATTATCTATAAGAGATGTATCTTCTCCTCGCTTTTTTCTTGCCCAGCCTTTAAGGAATGACTCGATATACAAACCTGAGCCACCACAGAGAATAGGTTGTTTGTTTCTTTTATTAATACTATCTAGGGCTTTTCGGGCATCATTGCCAAATTCGTGAATATTATACTCATAACCAGGATCCTGGATGTCGATAAGATGATAGGCAATAGTTTTTCCGTTCACACAGTAATCTTCAAGATCTTTGCCGGTGCCAATATCCATCCCACGATATACTTGTCTACTGTCGGCACTAATAATTTCGCCATCTAAATGATATGCTAAATTAGAAGCCACTTTGGTTTTACCTGTTGCTGTGGCCCCAAGAATAGTAATTAAGGTCTTTATATAGCTTGCCATTCTTTAAGTCTAAGTTTAAGTTCAAGGTGATAAAGAGTATTGCGAACTCGGTTTAGGTCATTGGTTGAGACTGTCTCAAATTGGTTTTTTACTTTTAGAAGGGATTCAGGAAGGGGTTTTATCTTATGTGAATTATTAGTGTTATTGTGTAATTCTTCTCTGATCTTTAAGTATTGAAGAGATTTCAATCCATCCAGTTTTTCTTTAATAAGATGTTGTTTTGGTCGTTTGGTATTTAGTAGTTGGGTGATTAATTCAATGATCTTTTTATTGTCCATGATTAGCAGTAGAAGCTTAAGTGGTTTAGGCCAGGTTTCTTGCTGATCAAGTTGTATTGATTGCTGATCCAAATTATACAGAAAATTGTATATTGAACTGAGTTCGCTAAATGAGGTTTGATGAAAGAGAGGGTATTGTTCTGAGATACTATTAATTCCGGATGCTAATGCAGGGCCTGTTCCAAAGATAACCCTGTTAGAAAGTCTTGAGGAAGGTGATGCCGTAACCGAGTTCCATGTAGCCAGGGTGCCCTTTTTTACCACCTTTTGAAGAAAATAAAAGTCCTCAGCCGCCTGATTTGTTGACATTCCCCCAAATTTAATATAGCTAGATGTCCGACAGGAAATAGTAGAACCAAAAGCAGTAAAGGAAAAAGGAAGGTTTAGTCTTAAAGAATTGATAGCATTCCATCTTAAATAAATCTCATAGCGAAGAAGTGCTTTATTAATGGTATCATCATTTGTCAGGAAATGATAGTAAGGGGCGGCTATTGCATCTACAGAGGGCTTATCGGTAAAGTTTTGGACAATTGACTGTATGTAGTTGCTGGGATAATGTGTGTCGGCATCCATGTATATGATGATGTCTGGCGGATTAATGTGTTGTAATAACAGATTAGTGGCACTTCTTCTAGCCAGACCGGCACCGTGCTGTTTTTTATTCCATCGTTTTCCGGGTGAGTAATTATCGGCGATTAAAATCTGGAAAGGAGTTATTGTTTCATGAATGATTTTTTCGGTGTTCAGGTTGTTAAGGTAGTCTTGATCGGTAATATTACCGATATGGGTGTAGCTAGTGGTTAATTGAGGTTGATTTATACAGAAAGCTACTAAAGAAGGTTTGTAGATCTGATTGATTAGGCATTTCAAGAGATCACCTATATAATCCTTCTCTTTGAATAAAGGAATTGCGATACCTACAGAGAGTTTATGAGAAGAATTTGTTTGATGCATAATGCAAATGTAGCATCTAATTAATTAAAGATTGCTACCATAGTCCACAACAAAAATTCAAGGATGATTATACAAAACAGATTATTAGAATTTAACAAGATATTGGCCAAATAAGATTGACTTTAATCTATCCGCTCCTCCTGTATTAATTATTTATTTGTTCGTTTATTGGGGCATCTCTGCAGAAACACTTGACAGGGATTAGAAACGCACACTATAGACGCTGAAAATCTGAGCATTAATAACTATGGCTATTAATGGCTGGCAGGATGGCTTCAAAATTCAAGAATTCAAAGATTAGTGACAATCATTTGGCTGTTGCCTTCTGGCTATAGGCAGTGGCCTGCACGCTTTTCTTTGAATCCTTGAATCTTGAACCTTCCCGGTAACCAGATGTCGTTGCCAGCTATGTTAAGATATGTTTGTTTCTAAGTTATAAGCGTCTAGGGTATAGTTGTTCGTTATAGATTTCTAATACAATTATTATAGTTCCTTAGTAGATTAATGTTTGATAATACTAAGGATTACTATAGTATGAATGTGTAAAAAGCAAAAGGTACCCAATCTTTTTGGGTACCTTTTGCTTTTTTTGGTCTTTATCAAAAGAGACATTTTTAGCCTCTATCGGTAAATTCCTTGAGCCTATTAAAGAGATATTGTGAAAACTCTCAAGAACAGCCTGTATTAGTATCTGTTAAAGAAATGCTGACCAAATCTTTCAAATGCTGCCTTTTCGAGCATCTCTTTTTGAGAGGGATCAGCAATGCTGATGAGGAGTTTAGCCCGTTCTTGTAATGATTTACCATAAAGGTTAACAGCTCCATGTTCAGTTACAACCCAATGGATATTGGCTCTTGTAGTAACGACCCCAGCCCCCAGATTAAGAGTCGGAGCAATTTTACTTATACCCTTTTCGGTCATTGATGGTAAAGCGATAATCGGTTTTCCTCCTTGAGAATGGGCTGCTCCTCTGATGAAGTCGATCTGTCCCCCTACACCGGAGTAGAATTTTGTACCTATAGAGTCGGCACAAACTTGTCCTGTTAAGTCGACCTGAATTGCTGAATTAATTGAAGTTACTTTAGGATTTCTGCAGATTACATCGACGCTGTTGGTATAGCCTACATCTTTCATCAAGACTCCGGGGTTATCGTCGATAAAGTCATAAAGTTTCCGTGATCCCATAAGGAAGGTTGATACGATTTTACCTCTGTCAATGCATTTGTTTTTACCGTTGACTACACCAGAGGCAACGAGAGGTAATAATCCATCAGAAAACATCTCGGTATGAACTCCAAGGTTTTTGTGGTTTGTAAGTTGAGCAAGAACAGCGTTTGGAATGGCACCGATTCCCATTTGAAGTGTAGCGCCATCTTCGACAAGGCTTGCTACGTGAGAACCGATTGCATATTCTACTGGGCTGATAGGGCCGGGGGCTGCTTCAGTAAGAGGTGTATTATCTTCGCAAACATGTGTAAGGTTGCTTATGTGAATCATTGCATCACCAAAAGCTCTTGGAACATTTGGATTAAGAACACCGATAACAACATCTGCCACTTCAATAGCTGCAAGGGTTGTATCAACTGAGGTTCCTAAAGAGACCCAACCGTGTTTGTTAGGTGGACTAACCTGAACCATTGCCACATTCATTGGAATAACACGATCTCTTATGAGTTTCTGTGTTTCATTAAGGAAGACCGGGATGTAATCAGCATAACCTGATTGGGTTTGCTTTCTGACATTATGGCCAACGAAAAATGAATCTAATTGGAAGATGCCTTCGAATTCCGGCTCTGTATATGGAGCAGGTCCTTCCGTATGTAAGTGGTGAATGGTGATGTTTTTGATTTCGCCCTGACGACCGCGGTCTACCATAGCGTTAATTAATCCTTGGGGGGCACAGGCAACACTGTGTATCAGAATATGATCCCCACTTTTAATAGCTTTAACTGCTTCTTGAAAGCTAATGATCTTATACATGTGTATATATTTAGGACAACTAGGTACAAATTGTATACCAAAATTACGTATTATTTTGTTACACTGTGGTTCTGAGTGGCAATTTTCTTGTCACGTGATTACATTTTACTGAAGAAATTCATTGAGCAGAGAGGAATTTCAAAATGAAAAGATAAGAGTGTGATGTAATAAACAAAATGAGTATAGATATAATAAAAAAGTCTGCCAGAAGAAGGCAGCCTCCTGACATCGACTCCGCTCAGGCAGCGGTGGGGGTGGTTGAGCGAAGCCGAAACCACTGTATCCACAAGGTCATCTCCTGTTCC
>MTLC01002697.1_pt1 | contig 19303 bp, 15 predicted proteins | sample 1982451 | NCBI WGS metagenome assembly MTLC01 (sample SAMN05710165, study PRJNA340218) | biofilm metagenome | isolation source: sample SPH anode biofilm adapted to +100 mV | place: USA | collected 2012-02-03 | reverse complement strand
ATAAATCCTACATCCCGATGGTTCGGGATGCGGTGCTATGCACCTTTGCTGCATAGCAGCTTTTCATTTGTAGCCTATAATGAAAACCGACCAAGAGGTGCGTAGCACCGTTTCAACCCTTGATTCGCATTCTTAACTAAACAACATTGGATATTCTTATCCGAAAAATCCCCATTTTTAGGGATTGCAAACACTGTTCGGTTGTTTGCCTGCCGGACTTTGCTGGCAGGCTCAAAACCCGGTCTTTTATAGCGCAATATATTTATTTACCACCGCATAAATAGTCAGTCCCGACACCGTTTTAATGCCTGTTTTCTGTGATATGTTTTTACGGTGGGTAATGGCGGTATTGATGCTGATGCTGAGTTTATCGGCTATTTCTTTATTAGACAGTCCGAGGGCAAGCTGTTGCAATACCTCAATTTCCCTTTCGCTAAGCGTTTTTTCGTTTGTTTCGGAAGGGTTTTCGCTTTCTGCGCTTATGACATGCTGGATGGTTTGTTCAATTTTTTCGGGTGTATCAAAAACATTTATCAGCCCATCGAAATTGGCGAGTAACTGCTCTTCAAAGAACTGGTACACAAAACCTATCCACCGTGAAGGATGAGAAGTGTTTCGCGAACACTGAAATTCTTTTAGATTGTATTGTACGCTTGCCGGATTGATGATGATGATGTTTAACACGGTATGGTGTAACGCTTTTTCTACCTCTTTCACACTTTCAGCGTGAGTAATGCGCGCCTTCACGCCGCATTGTAGCAGCGCTTTTACCAATCCCTCATAAAGAATGAATGAATTTTCAATAATAATTATATTTAATGCTGTTTTACACATGTTCATTCTTTTATTTTCAATTCTAATTTTTGAACCAAAGGAATCAATATCCATTCTTCTATCAGCGAGTGGATTTTCAGGTCGTAATTTAGCTCGGTAAGACGGGAAAAAAGTTTCCGGCGCGCTTTGCCGTCTTCTTTCAGCGGCAGATACCGGATAAGTAATTGCACCAAGTCATCCAGTTTTTCCTCAATATCATCGTGATGTTCCTGATATTCAATCACGGAATAGGATGCCGCTTTTGATTTTTCCACGCTTTTATCGTGGCGGATTTGGGCTGTCAAACCATTGATATAGGGGAAAACCACCTCGTTTTCATACTTCAAATGTTCCACTACTTCCTTAAAATAATTCTGAAAAAAATCATCTGCCATTTTTATTTCGGGCGAATCATTCAGCTCATACAGCATCTGAATGTCCTGACGAATGGCAGGATAAATCTCGTCTAAATAATACCGGTGGCTGTTTTGCAGATATGTAATAATGGCGGGCAGGTCTGTAAGCATTAAATCGCCGGGCGGCGCATAATCTGTGCCGATATATAAGTTAAGCAAGGCGATAAAAAGTCCCGGACGAATATTTCTTTCGGCACAAAGAACGCTTATAGTCTTGTCTTGCAAGGGTAGCGATGCTTCAAAATGTTCCAAAAACAACAATAATTTAGGATGTTCCAATACGATGTTTGCTATCTCAATGTCGGGCGTGATGATATTTTTGGTGTAATTCATTGGTAATTACGAGGTTTTTATTTTTATTTTCTATGCAAAGATAGTAAAAATCCTTTTAATTAATTTAGAATTATTCTAAATTAATACTTTTTCTTCTTTTTCTGAAAACATTTTTAATCTTGTTACGTTTTATAGATAAAATACTAAAAGAGAATAATTCTTATATAATAATTATGGAATATAAAATTAATGAATTACTTAAAAGTCATGATTTACGGGTAACGCCCCAACGTGTATTGGTATTGGAAGCATTTTATACGCTTAAAAATCATCCGAACGCTGAAAAAATCATTCAATACGTGCAGGCTAAAAACCCGAATATAGCGGTGGGAACCATTTATAAAGTCATTGACGTATTAGTTCAAAAGGGCATTATTCATTTGGTGAAAACCGATAAAGGCATGATGCGCTATGATGACGCTACTGAAAATCACCACCATTTGGTAAGCGATAGTTCCGATTTGATAGCCGATTATTACGATACGGAATTGGACGAGTTGCTGAAAAAATATTTTGAAAAAAAGCAAATTCAGAATTTTTCCATCGAAAAAATTAAATTAGAAATAACAGGAAATTTTATTAATCCAGCCCCCCAACCCCCAAAGGGGGCTTAGTTGAGCTTTAATCAACGTAACGGCAGTATAGGAAAGTAATTTTACATTTTTTCCTATTTTATATATGCTGTTTATTTTCCCTACGGGGCAAAAGGCAAACAAGATTTTATTCACAATTAAACAATTATAAAAATGAAAACAACAGATTTTTTGCATTTAGACACGAAAACAACAAACGCAGTAGCTAATGAATTACAAAGCCTTTTGGCTGACTTTCAAGTATATTACACCAATTTGAGAGGTTTTCACTGGAATATTAAAGGACGCGGATTTTTTCAACTTCACGAAGGTTTTGAGAAAATGTATGATGACGCTGCCGCCAAAATAGACGAAGTAGCGGAACGTATTTTAATGCTTAACGGCACACCTGCCCATAACTTTACGGATTATCTGAAAACGGCTTCCATCAAAGAAACAGGCGTAGTAAGCAACGACGATGAAGCGGTAAAAAACATTCTCGAATCACTGAAAACACTTATCGGGAAAGAACGTAAAGTATTGGCGCTGGCTTCCGAAGGCGGCGATGAAACCACTGTGGCTTTGATGAGCGACTTCATTGGCGAACAAGAAAAAAGCGTATGGATGCTTACAGCTTACTTATCTTAAAAATATTATTTCAAAATTTTTAAACATTAATAATTAATTACTTATGGAAACAAATCAAGAAGTAACAATGATGCCCCGCATCGGGGAACCGGCACCTGAATTTAAGGCAGTAACCACACAAGGTGACATTAATTTTCCGTTAGATTACGTGGGTAAATGGGTAATTCTTTTCAGCCATCCCGCTGACTTTACACCCGTTTGTACATCTGAATTTATGACTTTTGCTTCAATGCAAGGCGAATTTGAAGCGCTAAACTGCCAATTGGTAGGACTTTCCGTAGATGGTCTTTACAGTCACATCGCATGGTTGCGCACTATCAAAGAAAAAATCGAGTACAAAGGGATGAAAAATGTGGAAGTAACTTTCCCGCTTATTGAAGATATTACCATGGAAGTGGCTAAGAAATATGGAATGATTCAGCCGAACGAAAGTTCTACCAAAGCTGTTCGCGCCGTATTCTTCATTGACCCGAAAGGTATTATTCGCACTGTGATTTATTATCCGCTGTCATTAGGACGTAACTTTGACGAACTGAAACGTGTACTTATCGCGTTACAAACAGCCGATGAATTTGATGTAGCCACACCGGCAGACTGGCGTCCGGGCGATGATGTGATTGTACCGCCGGCAGGTTCTTGCGGTGTAGCCAAAGACCGTATGGATGGTAAAGAAGAAATGACTTGCTATGACTGGTTCTTCTGTACCAAAAAACTTTCTAAGGAAACCGTAGAAAGTAAGATTTATAAAAAGTAAGCTAGTTACAAGAAATTATTTGCAATAAACTTAACGGTCACATAATATCCTATAAAAGACAAAGCGGAAATCTAAACTTCCGCTTTGTCTTTTTTTATGTGTGTATTCTATTTACTTTCGGGGTAGAGGTCATTCCACCAAGTGGAATCATTTTTCAGCCATTTGGCAAACCAAGCGTAAATGGTGTGGTTCCAGCCGATGCGTTTCTGGTGGTTATAAATAGCGTGATTTTCGTCTTTCACAAGCACCAATTCCACAGGCTTTCCGAGTAGTTTAAGCGCGGTGTACATTTGGATACTTTCCCCCGTCGGCACATTGGTGTCCGCAGTTCCGTGAAGCAGTAAGAGCGGCGTTTTTATCTTGTCGGCTTGGAAGAGCGGGCTTTGTTCGGTGTAGAGCTTGGGGTTGTTCCAAGGGTAGCTTCCGGCGCTGGCGCCTGCGCTGTACGTGTAGCCCCAAAAACCTTCGCCCCAATAGCTGGATAACGCGCTAATACCCGCGTGCGAAACGGCTGCGGCAAAAATATCGGTTTGTGTTTGAAGGTATTGTGTCATAAATCCGCCGTAAGACGCGCCGATGCAGCCCACTTTTTTGCCGTCCACGTAAGGATGGGTTTCTATAAATTTTTGGGTTCCTTCTATAATTTCATCAGCAGTCATTTTTCCCCATGCGTTTACGTGCCGGGCTGAAAATTCCTGTCCGTAGCCCGTGGTACCACTTGGATTCAGAGTGTAAACCACATAATCCATCGCGGCGTAAACATTGAGCGGGTAAGTGCTTTCAAACGTGCTCTGTGTGGGACTTGTACCGCCGTAATAGTACACAATCATCGGATATTTTTTCAGCGGGTCAAAATGCGGTGGCAGATAGCAGCGTCCTTGAATAACATCGCCATTTTTACTGGTGAAATTCCAGTCTTTCACTTCGCCGAGTTCCAAGGTGGCTAATCGCTCGCCATAAGGGTCTGCAAGCTGTTCAGATTTCCAATCTTTCAGATTTAATAAATAAACGCGCGATGAATTTTGAGCGCTGGATCCCGAGTAACTTGCCCAAAGCGCGTTATTTGCTAAACTGAATGATTTTATTAATTCTTCTTTCAGCGGAAGTTTTTCAAATTTCCGAGTGGAAGGGGTATATCGATATATATTTTCACAATCCCGGTCGTTTACTTTCATGTAAATACAATTATCGGCGGCATTCCACCATTGTGAGTTTACGGAAGGATTAAAGTTTTTAGTAATCGGATCTATTTTTTTTGTATTCAAATCCATTATAAAAGCTTGCGTGTCATAGGTATTAGAGGTTTGTCCGGCGGCGATGTTTAGCCCTATACCGTTAAAAGCATCGGCTGCACCGGAAATAAGCAATTGTTTGCTATCCGGCGAAAATTCAGCCCCGTTTGCAAAGAAATTATCTTTCCACAATGTTTCCGCTTGCATAGTCTCTAAATTAAGTTTATAGAGTGTGTTTTTGCTAAAAGGGCGCTGCGAAAGATCTTCCTGTGAAGTTGAAAACAATAAGTATTTCCCATCACGGCTTATATCTTGAATGCTTGCGGAGTTACGTCCAAATGTGATTTGCTGGGACAGCCCGTTCTCTATTTGGTATTGATAAATTTGATAGCGGTTGCGGTAGTAATCCTGACGGTCTTCCGGCGAGAGCAAACGCGTTAAACCTTCGGGCGTTTTTTCTTCTACGGTTTGTTTTTTAGAATAATAAAGTGTTTTTTCATCCGGGGAAATTGCAAAGTTTTCAAAAGGTATATTTTTCCCAATGAGTTTTTTATCTGCATTCAGCGGATCTAAGGTGTACATGTTAAATCCACCTTCATCACTTTCAAAAAAGTACATTTTATCCGATTGTGGCATCCATCCGAGTTGATTGCGTGTATCGGTTTCGCTAAGGATTATCCTTTTTTGCTTGGCGTCATACACTTGAATAGACCGCTGGGACTTTCCCTCGTTATTGGTAGTGGAAAAGCGCATCAGTACAAATCTTCCGCTTGGCGAAACCGAGGTGGCGCCCGCACGTTTTCCTACCATAACGTCTTCTATGGTCATTCTCCGTGCTGTTTTATTGGATATGAAATAATTTTGTGTGGTATCTTTTTCGTTGGGAAAGATAGTGATGTTAAATTGAGGCGCTATTTTAGATGAAGCGCGGGCAAGTAGTTTAAGCACCACGCGTGCGCCGTTTACATTGCCTTTAAGATCCACATCGGTAGGTTTTACGTTTTTCAACGAGTCTTCCACTGTTTTTTTATCGGTTTCTTTTTTGTCGTTAATGTAAAGTTCAAAACGGTTAGGTGATTTAACGGTGATTTTACCTTTATTGTATTTATTGCCGGAAACGTAAAAGGATACGAGGTAAAACGCGTTGTCAGCCGCGGGTTTCGGCAAGCGGAAATATCCGGCGGTATCCGGTTTTATAACGTGGGTAAACCGTTCTTGAGCCGGAAAATTCACGGCGGTAGAAAGCAAATTATCATCCGTGTATTTTTTTCCCTTCACGTCCGTACTGTCAATCATTACGGGTTGGAAAAAGTTGATAGGACCGTACATCCAAAGTTCGGAAGGTGTGATTTTCCTTTGAGGCGCACCAAAGGCGGACGTAAAAAGTAAGATGCAAACGAGTGTGAGCAAGTGTTTTTTCATATTTTTTATTTTTAATGTATTTATTTTTAGTGAGTTGTGTGTTTTGAGGTTGTGATTTTTATCTCAATCTGACTTAACTTTTTTAAAAAATGACAAAAAAGAGAATGAACATCAAAAAGAAGTGTACTTGTAGCTGATTTATAGTGAATTAGGCTTGATGATGAGTTTTCTTACCACTTACAAAATTACAGATTTTTTTTGTTCTCCCGATGAATTCTATAAAGAATATTTACAAGTAATTGGACAAAAAAACTAACGAGCCCTTAGCGACTGAAAAGCACAGCGGATATACCTAAATCCGAGATGGCGATATTATAATCCTACTTATATTTAATTCCGTTTATTCATTTTTTTTATCAAATAATTTATAGTAAATTTGTGCTCAATAACATAGCTTTGTAACATAGTATTTTTGATAAGTTCTTTTGTTATGGCAAGAAGAAATCAAGCAAACCTTCCTTCGATAGAAGAGATATTTACGTTTTGGGATGTACTTACTCCTGATGAACGCAGTTTTATAGCTTCACATTACACGGTGCATCATTATAATAAAAATGAAACTATTCAGTGCGAAGGCGATGAACCTACCCATTTGATGATACTTGCCGCCGGAAAAGTAAAAGTTTTTAAATCCGGCTTGGCAAACCGCACTCAGATAGTGCGTATGCTCAAGCCGAGCGAAAATTTCGGTTATCGCGCCATTATTGCCAATGAAAAGAATAACACTACCGTTACGGCGTTTGAAAGCGCGGTAGTGTATATGATTCGTGCGGATATTTTCCTTTCTATTCTTCGCCATAACAATGCTTTTTGTTACCGTTTTTTGGAAGAATTAGCCTCAGACTTGGCAGATTCCGATTCACGTACTGTCAATTTGACACAAAAACACATCCGTGGACGTTTGGCAGAATCTTTGCTCTTTCTTAAAGACAATTATGGCTTGGAAGCGGACGGCGCCACCATCAGCATTTATCTTTCTCGTGAAGACTTGGCGAACCATTCCAATATGACCACCTCCAATGCCATTCGTACGCTCACTAACTTCGTGGCGGAAAATATTATTTCCATGGACGGACGAAAAATAAAGATTATAGACGAAGCACATTTGCGTAGAGTTAGTAAATTGGGATAGTTTATTTCGTGTTCGAAGTTTCGTGTTCCAGGTTCCAAGTTTGGCATGTTTTACAAGACGTGTTATTGAGCTGTAAGTCAGATAGATGATTTCAAAAAGTGATGATTTAATTCACATTTTCTTCTGAATTATAACGAGTTTTGAACTTAAATTCTCGGTAGGCTAAAAACCATGAACCTTGAACTTAAAACCTGAAATATAATGACCTCGAACGAAATACAAAGCATTTATAAACAAGCGATTAATTCGCTTTCACAAGGCAAACTCAAATACGCTTTTGAGCGGATGGGCGCACTGAACGCCGAATTAAAATCTTCCGCCATCCATGATACGTTGAACGGTATGGAAGAAAATTACCGTTTTATGCTACAATACTTTTTGGAGGGAGTGCAGGACGGTGAACGTAAATCGTTGTTTAATAAGTTAGTAGCCCGGCTTTTTTCCATTGGTGCCCGCCTGCGGGACGAATTGCTTACGCGAGACTCTTCCAATTTTGAATTTTCCCAAAAAAGATACTTTCCTTTCACACCTCAATTAACGAATGAGGAACTTATTTCCGCACTGAGTCGTAAAGAAAAATTAGCCGAAATTCAGGAAACGGAAGGTGATTTCTCGGCTCAAAAAGAGCAGATGGAGCGTGAGTTTGAACAGGCTGTGAATTACTTGTTCAATTATTTTTGGCTTACGCCGAATTATGAGGCTGACGGCAAAATGAACGTTTACCGCCACATATTAAGCGATGATTATACCGATTTTGTCCCGAAAGCTATGCTTGTATCAGCGCTTACGCTAAATTTATGGCGTACATTTGATGAGCAAAAACTCAGTCTGCTTCTGGATGCCTGCAAATCTTCCAATGTACATACGCGCCAACGTGCTTTAACAGGTTTATGCTTTGTGTTGGCTAAATATAATCGGTTTATTCCTTATTTCCCCACTATCAGAAATCGTTTGGTGCTGCTTACGGACGATGTTTCTATTGCCGAAAATTTGCAAAAAATAATTATACAAATTATTGCTACTACGGAAACGGACGAAATTTCACGGAAATTGCAGCAGGAAATTTTTCCGGAACTGATGAAACTGCGCCCCATGATGGACGAAGGATTAGATGCGGAAGGATTGATGAATTTGGATGAATGGGCGGAACAAAATCCCGAATGGGAAGAAAAATTGGAAAAAAGCGGCATTGCCGATAAAATGAAAGAATTTGCCGACCTGCAAATGGAAGGCGCGGATGTTTATATGAGTACGTTTGCCATGCTCAAATCGTTTCCTTTTTTCAGCTCGCTTTCCGGATGGTTTATGCCGTTTGATGCCGAAAATTTGGCAGTAAAATCGCTTTTCACAGATAATGAAAAGTCGCTTGTTACCGCTTTTCTGAACTCGAACGTAATGTGTGACTCAGACCGTTATTCCTTCTGCTTAAGCGTTTTACAAATGCCGGATATGCGGCGCAATATGATGAAACAGTCATTTAGTCAGGCGGCGGAACAGATAGAAGAGATGGACAAAGACGAAGCACTACATTCCCCTCACGTACAAGCTAATAACATTTCCAAACATTATATACAAGGACTTTTCCGGTTTTTCAAACTCTTTCCGCAGCGAGGCGATTTTGCAGATATGTTCTCCATATCGTTAGTTTTGCATAAATCATATCTGTTTGATTTACTGTCTGTTGATGAGCAATTGAAAATAAACATTGCGGAGTATTATTTTTCAAAAAAACTATACGCGCAGGCATTGGAACTTTTTAACGAGGTAGAAAGGGAAACGGAGCCTACGGCGGCGTTATACCAGAAAATAGGATATTCTTACCAACAAACTTCCCAGCTCTTTCAGGCGCTGGAAGCCTACCGAAAAGCTGACCTGATTCAGTCGGACGATTACTGGACATTACGTAAAATGGCGCTTTGTTATCGTCTTACGGGCAACACGCAAAAAGCGTTGGATACGTATCATCATATCAATTTTATTAAACCCGGACAACTTTCAGTGTTATTGCAAACCGCTAACTGTTTGATAGAATTGAAGAAAACAGACGAAGCGCTGAAAGTATTGCTAAAAATGAACGAAGATTTTGAGGAAAATCTTAAAGTTTGGCGCGCTATTATTCTTTGTTCATTCAAAGCGGGAAATTTACGGCAGGCAGCTTATTTTAGCGCGCTTTTACTTGAAAAAAATCCTCTCACCGCGTATGATTATGTGCTTTCTGCGCACGTAGATTGGTGTTTGCACGACACGAAAAAAGCCCTTCCGGCGTACCGAAAAGGCTTGGAAATTCTTCAGAATAATTGGGAGCAGTTTGTTGCCCTATTTTTGCAAGACACCGAAACTCTGAAGGGCAACGGTATTGATGAGCAAGAAATTCCGCTGATGCTGGACGGTATTGATTATCGGTTTTGAATACTTTCTTTATCAGCTATCTGCTAAATTTTTTCAAAACAAAAAAATCATTGTGGCATGATAAAAAGATTCAGAACAAACCAATTGTAAGAAATTAAAATTCTAAAAAAATAAATACTTAACCGATTTCCAAAATCCGGCTGATGTATTTCCCGATAATATCAAACTCTAAATTTACCACCGTACCGGCTTTTATTTGACAGAAATTAGTATTGTCAAAAGTGTAAGGGATGATGGCTACTTGAAACGTGTTGTCGGTTGGGTTACACACGGTAAGACTTACGCCGTTTACCGTTACAGAGCCTTTATCCACGGTCATATATCCTTTTTTTGCCATGGCTTTGTCAAAGGTATATTCAAACGTAAAGTACCAGCTTCCATCGGCTTCCGACACTTCGGTACATACGGCGGTTTGATCCACGTGCCCCTGCACAATGTGTCCGTCTAATCGTCCGTTCATCATCATGCTTCGTTCCAAGTTTACTTTATCGCCCACTTTCAGTACGCCTAAATTACTTCGTTCCAGTGTTTCTTTAATTGCCGTAACGGTGTAGGTTTCGGATGTTTTTTTTACTACCGTGAGGCAAACCCCGTTATGCGCCACGCTTTGGTCTATTTTTAACTCGTTTACAAATGAACACGATAGTGTCAAATGTAGATTTTCCTGTTCTTTTTCCAATGCCACTACTGTAGCGGCTTCTTCTACTATTCCTGAAAACATTTTTGGTTGATTGGTTAAGTGGTTGATTGGTTAATTGGTGAATTGGTTGATTGGTGAATTAGTTGATTGGTTAAGTGGTTGATTGGTTAATTTCCACATTTTCACCTTGTCTCATTTCTTTAAAAAATCTTTTGCTTTTTTCCAAAAAGTGGATTGAAAAGATATTTCAGCGCCGTGAATATCTACTTCCAGCGTAACTTCCGCGCCCATAACAAGCGGAAAATTATCGTCAATATGTCCCGCGGAAAAATTATAGCAAACGGGATATTCATAATCTTTTACCGCATAACTAATTATTTCATAAAGGTTTCGGTTCATATCCGGGTCTTCTTCCGTATCGGTAAATTGCCCTACAATTAATCCAGATAACTGTGCCAACGCGCCGCTAATGCGTAAATTCTGCATCATCCGGTCAATCTGATACGGTTTTTCGCCTACATCTTCAATAAAAAGTACCGCGTCTTTGAAAGGTAAATCAAACGGTGTGGCGCGCATCCCCATAAATACGGACAGATTTCCACCTATGAGTTTTCCTTTTCCTTTCCCTTCACGGTTAAGCGAATGAGGCACGACTTTATAGGAAGGCATATTTCCTTTCAGAATTTTATGCAATAATTCTAACGGTTGAGATTCTGTCATTTCCGCAAAATGCTTTGCCATTGGGCTTTGGACGGAAACCACACCCGTACGTAAAAGCGCTTGGTGTAAAATGGTAATGTCGCTAAACCCGATAATCCACTTTGGAGATTGAATAAAACGGGTAAAGTCAATGCGGTCAATAAACTGAGCTAAGCCGTATCCGCCACGGCTGCAGAGTATGGCGCGCACATTGGTGTCATCGAGCGCTTGTTGTAAATCCGTGTAGCGCTCTTGCTCGTTTCCCGCAAAGCGTCCGTATACCGAGCGCGTAAACATTCCTTCGGTGGGTTTGTAGCCCCATTCTACAAGTAATTTTATGGCGCCGTCCACGTACGTGGAATCAATGACGCCGGCAGGCGAAATAATGCGTATCTCGTCGCCTTCTTTTAGAAAATCTGGGAATTTTGCCATAATGTTAAATAATTTAGTTTCAAGTTCCAAGTTTCGGGTTTCAAGTTTCGGGTTTCTATATTTTATTAAATGGAAAACTGAAATTTTTAGATGCGCCGAAACTACTGTGCGACAGGAAATTATATTAGAACACACACGGCTTTACTGATGGGCATCAGACTTGCTTGCTTCTCTTTGTCTGTGCCTGCCTGCCGGCAAGACAGGTCGAAACTTGAAACTTGGAACTTGAAACTTGGAACTTGAAACCTGAAATAAAAACCTATTTTCTTTTTCTTCTAAATCCCCCTTTTTTCCCTTGGATTTTTCCTTTCAATCTCCGATTGGCTTCGGGGTTATACTCGGGCGCTTCGCCAAGTTCTGCCGGAAGCGGGATTTTGTATATTGGTTTTTCAAGAAAATCTTCTATTTGTTTGAAACGATATTGCTCTTCGGGCGCTACCAGCGTGATAGACATACCTTCATCTCCGGCGCGTGCGGTACGTCCGATGCGGTGTACATAATCTTCCACCTCGTAAGGCACATCATAATTAATTACCAGCGTAATATCGTCAATATCAATTCCTCGCGACACTATGTCGGTAGCAATGAGCATATTTACACGGTTATTCTTGAACTCGTGCATGATTTTATCACGTTCCGCCTGTTCCAAATCCGAGTGCATTTCGCCCACCTTTAATCCCATGCCGCGAAGGGTTTTAGTAAGCTCTTTCACCTTAATTTTAGAACCGGAAAAAAGAATGACTTTGTTAGGCGTGTTTTCAGCAAAAAGATGGCGGATAATCCCTAATTTTTGATAGTCGTTGCAGATATACGCCGTCTGCATAATGCTTTCGGGAGGGCGTGAGATAGCGATTTTTACTTCCGCCGGATTATTAAGGATGGTTTTTGCCAATTGGCGGATTTTAGGCGGCATGGTGGCGGAGAACATAATGGTTTGCCGCTCTTTGGGCAGCCGCTTTACGATGGACATAATATCGTCAAAAAAACCCATATCTAACATCCTATCCGCTTCATCGAGGATAAAATAACGCACGTGCGAGAGGTCAATTTCCGAAAGATTGAGGTGTGAAATAAGCCTTCCGGGGGTGGCTATCACCACATCGGCGCCTTTTTGCAGTCCGCGGCGCTGTACGTCCCATGCCGAAGCGTCGTTTCCGCCATAAACCGCTACGGACGAGGTGGGTACAAAGTACGAGAAACCTTCCATTTGCTGGTCGATTTGCTGTGCCAATTCTCGCGTAGGAGACATGATAATGGCATTTACGGCGTGTTCCGTATGCGGGGTTATTTGCAGGTTATTGATGAGGGGCAGCAAAAAAGCGGCTGTTTTTCCGGTGCCGGTTTGAGCGCAGGCTATGATGTCTCTTTTTTCCAATATCAACGGTATGGCTTGCTCTTGCACGGGGGTCATTTCTGTAAAGTTCATCGCTTCAAGCCCGTCCAGCACGGCATCACAGAGTGGAAGTTCATTAAATTTCATTCGTCAAAAAATAGGGATAAATTTTATAAGGCAAAAGTACAACATTTAAATGGAAAATATGTTATGAAAGTTTGAAGTTTGAAATTAGAAGAATATTCCATACTTAAAAATTAGATATGCAAATATAGAATTAATCAAACTCCTGCCAGTTAAATAGAGTTTAATAAGTTTATTCTTTAAATATTTACTGAGAGGAGATGCGAAATAAATAACTTATACGGTTTACAGATTTAAAAGCCATCCGCTATCCGCTGTCAGCAGAGCGTTGGCTGAATGCTGATAGCTGCCTTTCCTTGCCTGCCGGCAAGGAAAGGCTTTTAACCTGAATATCTTATTTATTATGTAATACTAAATGTAGATTACATCTTCGCCTTACATCCCATTACCATTTCCAATTTTCCTCCTTTCATCAGTTCAGCGTGTGTGAAGAACGGTTTGTTCAATGTTTTTCCGTTGAGTTTAATGGATTGGATGTATTTATTTTGGCGTGAATTATTTTTGGTGGTTATAGTAAACGTTTTTCCTTTCGGCAGACGAATGGTTACATTGTCAAAAATCGGTCGTCCGATGGAATATATCGGTTTTCCCGGGCACATTTGGTAAAAGCCCATCGCGTTCAGGATGTACCACGCCGACATTTGCCCGCAATCTTCGTTTCCGGAAAGTCCGTCCACATTGTTGTGATAAAGGGTATAAAGTACGCTATCCACTAAGGCTTGCGTTTTGTACGGCTGCCCGGCATAATTATACAGATGCAGAATGTGGTGGCTCGGTTCGTTGCCGTGGGCGTACTGACCGATTAATCCGGAAATATCAGAGGATGTGTTTTCACCTTCCAATTTTGAATCGGCTTCAAAAAGTCCGTCCAACTTTGTCAGGAATTTTTCGCGTCCACCCAGCAAATTCATTAACCCATCCACATCGTGCGGCACAAACCACAGCCACTGCCAAGCCGTTCCTTCACAGTAGTCGTCCTCGCGGTGATTGGAGGTGCGTGGATTAAAAGGTGTTCGCCACGTACCATCAGCGTGTTTTCCGCGCATAAATCCGGTGGAAACATCGAAATAATTCTCATAATTCTTTGCCAGACGTTCGTATTTCGCAATATTTTCTTTATCGCCTCGTTCTTTTGCCATTTGCAGGATGCACCAATCATCATAAGCGTATTCCAGCCCTTTGGCAACGCTCTCGTGTTCTTTTTCGCACGGAATGTAGCCGAGTTCGTTTTTGTATTTCTTGGAAAGTGGCACCAGCGCGTTTTTGAATAGGGTAGAGGCGTGGATATTGGTAGTGTCGTAATTGGATGTTTTGAGTAACGCTTTATATGCCAAATCCACATCAAAATTACGGTCGCCTTTCACATAGGCGTCAATAATAACGGGTGCGGAGTTGTAACCAATCATTGTAGCGGTGTAGCCGCCGGCAAGTTCCCACATTGGCAGCAAACCGCCGTGTTGATGTTTTAATAGTAAGGTACGGATAAAGTTTTGGTTCAAATCAGGCGCTATAATGGTAAGCAGTGGATGCAGCGCGCGCATGGTGTCCCAAAGCGAGAAAACGGTATATACATTTTCCGGGGAAGAATAAATTTTTCCGTCCATGCCCGTGTAGCGTCCGTCCACGTCAGAAAAAAGGTTTGGGGCGATAAACGCGTGATACATGGCAGAGTAGAAAATGGTTTTCTGGTCTTTGTCTTTAGTCTGAATATCAATTTTGCCTAATACTTTGTTCCAAGCATTTTTAGTTGCCGCGCGTACTCCTTCAAAATCCCAACCGGGGATTTCAGCAGTTAGGTTCTTCTTGGCGCCGTCCATATCTACGGCAGAAATGCCTACTTTGACAAAGATTTTTTCACCTTCTTTAGTGTCGAAAGTAAGTAAAACTTTCCCGTTTTTGGTTACTTTAATCGCGTTTTCAGCTACCTTATCATCGGTATAAAAAACGGCTTTTTTAAATGGTTTGGATGTTTTGGCATAAAAATACACGGCGTGGTCCGGTGTCCAAAATCCGGAACGGCGGTAGCCTTTGATTTCGGTATCGCTCACTTTTTCTATTACCAAATCAAGTGTGGTTTGACCTTCAATGCCGTAATCCACATCGAAGAGAATGCCCGCGTCTTTGGCTTCGGGGAAAGTGTATCTATGTAGTCCGGCACGTTTGGAAGCGGTAAGTTCGGCTTTAACATTGTACTTGTCCAAGAAAACAGTGTAATAGCCGGGTTCTGCTTGTTCCGTACGGCGTGTAAACGGTGAAGCCCACGAGGTTTGCTGATTGCCTTTTGGGGTTTGTTTGATGTTTACGTTCCCGGTTATAGGCATGACCAAAATATCGCCGTAATCGGCACAGCCTGTACCGCTCAGGTGCGTGTGCGAAAATCCGTTAATCGTATTGTCGGACACGTGATAACCGGAACAAGCGTCCCAACCGTGGATGCGTGAGTCCGGGCTGAGCTGCACCATTCCGTTGGGATACGTAGCGCCGGGGAAAGTATGTCCATGTCCGCCGGTGCCGATAAATACATTTACAAATTGAGTGTAGTCAGTCGTTTTTGAAGTGATTTTCTTTTGTGCGAAGCCGGAAAAAGAGATTAAAAGCGATAATGCGAGAAAATAAGTGCGTGTTTTCATTTTATTTTAATGAATTAATTTTAGCTTACGGCTAAAAATGTTGTCAAGTTTATACTGCAATATTACGAATTTTTACTTGAATGAGTAAATTTTGATAGTTAACTTTAGTTCAGTCTAAGGATAAAATCACAAAAAGATGGTTAGAAATTAAAAAAAACAGGATTTTTTTAATCTGATTTTCAATTGATTATAGTAAGTATGTGGATGAGTTTATTCATTATATACAAAATTATTTAATTGTTGTTTTGCTTCTTCCCAAATCTCGTCCATTTCCGCCAGAGACATCTTTTTCAAATCTCGCCCTTGCTTGATGGTTTTTTGTTCCAAGTAATTAAACCGATTGATAAACTTTTGATTGGTGCGTTCCAACGCGTTTTCGGGATTGATGTCGTAGAGGCGGGCTGCGTTTACCAGGCTGAAGAGCAAGTCTCCAAATTCGGCTTCCATTTTATCTTTATCAGCGGCGCGCACTTCGGCTTGAAATTCGGCGAGTTCTTCTTTTACTTTATCCCACACTTGTTCCCGCTCATCCCAATCAAAGCCCACACTGCGAGCTTTATCTTGTATGCGATACGCTTTTACCAGCGCGGGCAGAGAGGTGGGCACGCCCGAAAGTACAGTTTTATTTCCCCCTTTTTCTTTTAGTTTTAAGTCTTCCCAATTTTGCATCACGGTTTCGCTGTCTTCGGCTTTGACATCGGCAAAAATATGGGGGTGACGGTAAATGAGTTTTTCGTTGAGCGCTTTGCAAACATCATAAATGTCAAAATCGGCGGTTTCGCTGCCCATTTGAGCGTAAAAAACCACGTGAAGCAGCAAGTCGCCAAGTTCTTTTCGGATTTCTTTTTTATCGTCTTTTAATATGGCGTCTGCCAGCTCGTAGGTTTCTTCAATGGTGAGCGTACGGAGGGTTTCAAAGGTTTGTTCCTTGTCCCACGGGCATTTACCCCGAAGCTCGGTCATTATATCCAGCAGACGTTCAAATTCGGATAACTTTTCTTGTGTAGTGTGCATATGAGTTTATGTGTGAGTTTGATTTTATTAGTGATCCGAATCAAGGGATTGAAACGGTGTTACGCGTCTTTTGAGACATTTTTTACTTAGCTATTTATGTAATTAGCACCGTTTCAACAATGTTGGTATATCCTTTCAACTCTTGATTCGAATTATTGACTATTTGTAAGATTTTTGTTTATTCTACTAAAATTATTACTGTAATACAAAGTTAATATCTTTCCTTTAATTTGTTTTCTTTTAACAAAACCAATATATCTACTATCAGCCGAGTTATCACGGTTGTCTCCTAAAAGAAAATACGAATCATCAGGAACTATAATATCTTTTATCGTTGCTTTATTTGCATCAAAAGGAATTTTATTTCTATAAACCTTGTATCTAAAATTATTCGGTAAGGTTTCCATAAATTCCTCAATAGCGAAATTATTCCAGTTTAAAGATTTGGTAAAAATTGGTGTTGACTTTTTATTCTTAAACTTTACTAACTGATTTTCTATGTTTAATGTATCATTAGGTAACCCAACCACTCGAAAAATATACATTCCATCATTGGCGAGTTCAAAAGCAACTAATTCCCCATAATTAGGTTTCTTTGATTTATAAATGTTAAAGTCACCTAGAACATAATCGCCTCTAATTAAATTAGGATTTCCCGAATCAGAACTCACTTTGAAAGATTTATAGCGGGTATTTTTCGATATACTTTCACTTGTATAAAACACAGCGAGGTGCCAAAAAAATACAACAGCTAAATAAATATACCATCTGTTATAAATTTTTAGTTGAAAGTCTTTTTTACGTTGTGATGTTATTGTAGCCTCAATTGCGATGGCTATTACCAGCACAATGAGTAAGATAAGTAATAGGCCATAAGCCCAGAAATAAGGCATCAGATCAAGCAGGTTAAATGTTATTGGTAGCATTAATAACCCCATAGAGTAAATGAGTGATTTTTTAGGTTCACCATTATATAGTTGACCTAACCCCGGAACTAATATTGATAATAAAAATGCAAATAACTTCTTACGAGGATAAAATTGTTTATCTTTTTTAGCTTCTTCGGTAGACATTTTTTTCTTTTTAACAATGATATACTAAGTGATATGTGAAAAATAAGTTGGTGTTGTTTCAGCTATTAGTTACTAGCCTATTATCATTACCTTCTGGTGTAATCCACTTATATTTAGCGTTATAAAAACAGGCTAATGGCTAACTGCTGATAGCTATTTATACCAAGTTATTTTTCACACGTTACTAAGCGAGATAATTTTAATATTCTGATTGTCTATTTATTAACAGCAACTGCCCCATCAGTGGACAGGGCAGGCAGATTGATACAGAAATTTCTGTAAAGGTAGTGAAAATACAGGATTATTTCTCTAATTTCTTATCCAAATTTTCTTTTAAAGCATTTAAAAATTCTTGTGTATTCAAGTATTTATCTCGTGAAATGTTTTCGCCGTGTACTAAAATAGCCAGGTCTTTGGTCATTTTCCCGCTTTCTACGGTTTCCACACAAACTTGTTCTAATTTTTGGCAAAAATTAATTAGTGGTTGATTTCCGTCTAATTTTCCGCGATGCATCAATCCTTGTGTCCATGCGAAAATAGATGCGATGGGATTGGTGGATGTTTCTTTACCTTGTTGGTGTTGGCGGTAGTGGCGCGTAACGGTTCCGTGCGCCGCTTCGGCTTCCACGGTTTTGCCGTCGGGTGTTACCAATACGGACGACATCATCCCCAACGACCCGAAACCTTGCGCCACGGTATCGGACTGCACATCGCCGTCGTAATTCTTGCACGCCCACACAAAACCGCCGTTCCATTTCATAGCCGATGCCACCATATCGTCAATGAGTCGGTGTTCGTAGGTGATGCCTGCCTTTTCAAATTCGGTTTTAAATTCTTTTTCGTACACTTCGGCAAAAATATCTTTAAAACGTCCGTCGTATGCTTTCAGAATGGTGTTTTTGGTGGACATATAAAGCGGGTATTTCTTCGTAAGCGCCATTTGGAATGAGGAGCGGGCAAATCCGTAAATAGATTCATCGGTATTGTACATTGCCATTGCCACGCCGTCGCCTTGGAAATCATACACCGTCCACTCTTGGGTTTCGCCCTGTTCGTTGGTAAAGGTTAATTTGAGGGTTCCTTTGCCCTTTATTACTTTATCGGTAGCGCGATATTGGTCGCCAAAGGCGTGACGCCCGATGATGATGGGTTGTGTCCATCCTTGTACGTACCTCGGAATGTTGCTGCAAATAATAGGTTCGCGAAACACGGTGCCGCCCACAATATTCCGAATAGTGCCGTTAGGCGATTTCCACATCTGTTTCAGATTGAATTCTTTTACACGCGCTTCGTCGGGCGTGATGGTGGCGCATTTGATGCCCACGTTGTATTTTTTGATGGCTTCGGCGGCATCAATGGTAACTTGGTCGTCGGTGGCGTCGCGATTTTCGACACTCAAATCGTAATATTTTATATCCAAATCCAAATAAGGAAGGATAAGCTGTTCTTTGATAAATTTCCAGATAATGCGGGTCATTTCATCACCGTCAAGTTCCACTACGGGGTTTTCTATCTTGATTTTTTCCATAGAATATTTTGTAACTTTAAAGTTGTAATCACTAGTGTCCCATTAAAATTTGGGACAAATTAAAAATTAAATAAATTAG
>MTLC01002738.1_pt1 | contig 19388 bp, 15 predicted proteins | sample 1982451 | NCBI WGS metagenome assembly MTLC01 (sample SAMN05710165, study PRJNA340218) | biofilm metagenome | isolation source: sample SPH anode biofilm adapted to +100 mV | place: USA | collected 2012-02-03 | reverse complement strand
CCACCCCAAACAAGGTTAAAGCCATTCAATCGCATGCCAGCCCCAATTAATACAGTCGCAACATACTGTTTTAATTTATTTATATGCCAAATATGCGCTTGCATACGCTTGTTAATGGGATATTATTCAGCGCATGTAGTTCGCTTGTATTAACTGTCCTTCAGGCAGATCAAAAGGAGATCAATTTATGCAATGTCCTTCATGCAAGAATCATGAGTTGATTGACACCGGCCTTCATGCGGATGGCTTTAAAGAAGATCTGATCGAGTGCCGTGTTTGCGGAACCACTTGGTCGGTTAATCATGGCGTTATGGAGGTTGTCAAAGATACTCAGGGTAAATCATTTCTGGCCGCTCAAACCGAGTGCGTAGAAGGGGATGATTACAACCAGTCAGGTTTTTAGCTCATGCAAAACATGTCACCCCGCCTGTTCTGGCGGGGTGACATGTTTTACAAATGCTTGATCACACAGATTTTGTTATTAAATCTTGTATTCCTAAAGCACACCCTTCAAATATTTGGCAGTTTTTTCACGCCTTTCCTTTTCTATAACATTAGGATCAACTTCGACGAATTTTTCGTCCGGGGTGATCTTAAAGAGCTGCTGCCCTTTCTGTACAATACTGCCGTCGCCGGACTGAATGACAATTTTGTCGATTGTACCGGAGAACGTGGCCCTGACCGTGTTAAACATCTTCATAACCTCGATAATATAAAGAGCCTGACCCTTCTCAAAATGCATTCCCTCACTCACAAAAGTCGGCAGACCCGGCGCTTCCTGGCCATAATACATGCCGCCGCAGACCGCTACTATTTCATCAGCCTTGGTTGATGGAGGGGGGACCAGAATCTTCTTCATGCGTGCCTGCAGTTCAGGGTCGTGCAACAGAGCGGGGATGGTAACTTCGAGGTTGTCTTCAACCTTAAAATCCCAGAATTTGACATTTCCGGCAACCTGAAACAACAGCCCCAACAGCTCCAGTCCGGCTTCGAACCCGACATGGGCGGACCGGATCTGTTCCCACTCTTCAACACCAAAACCACCCTGAGGCTTGTCTTTGGCCAGCAATGCTGTCAGTTTGTCGAACTGACGCAGATCAAACTTGAAACGTTCCGAAAGAGTTGAATAGAACCGCAGCCCTTTCTGAAGCAGTTCGTTGTCGTGCTGCCAAATAACCTCGGCGGCAGGTGCTGCGGGATCATAAGACATGTTCAGATATTCATAGGTATCTGCCAGTATCACGAACGGGTTTCCGTGCCACACGACCTTTCCGTTTTCAATGCTGAATGTATTTCTGTTTATCGAAAGCCAGCCTGAAAGAAGGTGCGGATCCTCCAGCAGCTTACCCATCGGCCTGGTTATCAAGGTGCCCTTGCGATCCAGGATGGCAGACATTTCCTTGCCAGCTTTCGGATCATCCGGGAACTGTTCGGCCATTTTCTTTGCATAGGCTTTCTTCATCTGCAAGAAAGCATATACCGTATCCAGCTTGCTGGATTCTTCCTTAAGCTGACCTATCAATGTCAGATACGGAACTACAAAGCGAGTGGTTGGCTTGGCCATGACATTCTGCCCCAGGAACCAGTTCACCAGACCATAATGAAACTCCAGGTTGGTAGCCAGATCAGAACCGCGCAGCGTGGTTTTGCCAAGCACTTTGGAAAGGTGCTCATAACTGGCAAGACGGTCTTCTCCCTTGGTCAGCAGCAGAGCAATGTTAGAGTCGTATGCACCGGCAACCTTGTAACGCATGAACATGCCCGTATCCGGATTTACCAGACAGATGCCCTGGTCATCACGTATTTCACCTTCTATCGGTCGCGACCAATAACGGATCATGCCACCCGCATGCGGGGAGAGGGAACAATCTGTCGCATTAAGGCGAGCCTCGGCGGCAGCGGCGAAACGTGGAATCCGCTCCGGCTTGGGGAGCCGTTTCTTGTGGCGGGCCAACAACGCCATCGCCTCTACCAGCGACTCAACCACAAAAAAGTCTTTTTTGTTCTTTGGATTGGTGAATTTAAGGCTGTAGCAAAGTTCGGATACGCGGTGTTCTACCTGAATACGGGTGTTGACTTCCATAAAGAAATACCGGTCACGGTCAACGATACACTCGAAAGTGGATGCTGAGTCTAGTCCTACCGCAACACCAAACTTGGTTGAATCGTCTTCCATGCGGCAGAGAACATTCAAGTCGCTCTCAAGCGCCTTCACCTCGGCCTTGCGACCGGCTTTTTTTGCCTTTTCGATAGCCAGTTTCAGGCTTTCCTGAGTAACTGATATTTCAAGCAGTTTCTGCTCATGCATCTGAAGCGAACAATCACGCCCACCCAGTGATACACACCACTCACCGTTACCCAGCAGCTGTATCTCGTTATGACGGGTTTGTTCAATATTAAGTTCTACCAGTACGTTTTTGTTGTCACCAACTCCGTTTGCCTTGACTTCGTTCAAAATTTCGCGCACCAGCGTCGGTGTTTCGGCCGCCGCTTCCTTAATCTGCTTGGCAGTAGCGTTTTTGACAGTCATCAGAGAAGCGCCCAGAATACGCTGCCCTTTGCCGCCACCACCGCCGATTGCTTTGATTCGGATACGGCTGGCAGGATACTCCTTGAACATATTTTCGACTTCGACCTGCACCTGGGCACACAACTCTTCAATGGAATAAAGGTCAAGACCCTTTTCGTACGAGGCATAGAGAATTTCATCGGCCAGCTCTTCCAGAGGCAACTTGGTATTTTTCAGAATTTTGGGATCAATATCCAATCCCTCAGCCTTGGCCAGAGCCAATAATTTTTCACGAGTCGAATGCTTCTTCAGCAGGGTACGCGCAGTGACGTTGTTGATGCCCGGAGTAACACTGACACCAACCGACAGGGCCGTACGCTTGGCCTCATCCTTCTTGCCTGCATCGGCCTGGGTGCGGGAGTTGGGGCCAATAAAAGAAAGACCGGCTTTCTCTACCGCGGCAACGAACTCTTCATCTTCCGCCATGAAACCGTAACCGGAAAAGATTGAATCGTAACCATTATCCTTGGCAGTCTGGATAATTTGATTGATCCGCTCGACACGCTCTTCCTTGCTGGCACCGGTATAATCGGGCACGCGATGCACCCGGGTAGAATCGGTCAATTGACGCAACTCGGGAGCCAAGGCATTAGGATAGATGATCGAATCTTTTTCGGACAAAAGAATGCCGTAATGAGTCATCCCCATTTCCTCAAAGACATCCATAGCTTCCTTGCGTATCGGCCCTCGACAGACAATCAACGGCTTAAGGTCCTCACAGGCAAATGAACGCACCCACTCGGAATCGGATTTCCCAAGTCGGCGGTCACGGTGAATCAGCGGATTGTTCATGTAAAGATCGTTCATTGGTTTCTATCTCCAATATGTCAAATTATGAATAAGATTATTTGTGGCGACGGGGACCGGAAAGCGCAATCTCAAACCAAACGCGCCTGATAACTGTGCTGCCCCGTTTTCCTGATCCGATTCTGTTTTTAATGGAACTCTCTCTGTGGTCCCATCATCGGACCCGGCTTGTAGTGCCGCATCAGGAATGCAATGTTTTCACCCAACACCTTGCGCAGGTCGGTCGGCATGACTATTGATGAGATTGATCCGAGCGCCAGACCCTCTCTGGGGTTCATAAGTTCTTTTTCGTAACGCTGGTTAAGGGAAACTTCCTGTCCCTTCAGCCAATCAGCGGCCTCTCTCTCGGCGTCTTTCTTGGCTGATCCGCCATCCATGCCCGCCTTTATGCGCTCTTCCGCACCCTTTTTGACCATATCGGCCGCAGTGGCGCGCGCTTTGCGCAGTTCATCCTTGTAGACGAACTCTTTGCCGGCAGGCCCCATTACCGCCAGACGGGTAGTAGGCAACGCCAGAACCAGATCGGCCCCGGTGGGATAGTTGTTGTAGGAGGCATAGGCGCCGCCGAAGGCGTTGCGCAGTATCAGCAGGATGCGGGGTGTGCGCACATCGACAATGGAATCAAGCATCGAACGTCCAGCCTGCACGATACCGCGGGCCTCCTGTTCACGGCCAGGCAGGAAGCCGGTGGTGTCTTCCATGAAAATCAATGGAATATTGTAGATATTGCAGAAACGCACGAAACGGGCGATCTTCACGGCCGAGTCGCAATCGATCTGACCGGATGATACTGCCGAATTGTTGGCGACAAAACCGACCACCTGGCCGCCGAGACGACCGAAAGCAGTGATAACCTCTCTGGCACGTTCAGGTTGAAGCTCAAAATAGTCGCCATGGTCACAGATTTGCTGAATAACTATCGACACATCGAATGGAGTATTGAAGCCGGTCGGCGAATTGAAAGCCTTTTTCAGCAGAGTATTGATTTCCCAGGTTTTGCGATCAAGCGGGTCGCTGGTTTCCTGAAAAGGAGCAGAGACGCTGTTGTTGTCCGGGATATAAGAGAGCAGGCGAGTGGCGGTGCGCAGCGCAGCAACTTCGTCGGTTACGGTCAGGTCAGCAACTCCGGAGCGTCCGTGAACCTTGGGGCCACCAAGCTCTTCCGGTGTAATGTCTTCACCCAGAACCGACTTGACGACACCGGGACCGGTCAATCCAAAAAACGTGTCGTTTGGCTGAATGACAAAACTACCCTGGCGCGGAAGATAACTACCTCCGCCGGCGTTAAAACCGAACATGCACATGATTGAAGGAACGACACCGCTGAGACGGCGAAGTGCAGTAAATGCCTCCGCATATCCATCAAGGCCGCCGACACCGGCCGGGACAAACGCCCCGGCGCTGTCATTCATGCCGATGACCGGAATGCCCTTGTCAGCAGCCATGTTGAACAGCTTGGCAAGCTTGCTGCCGTTGGTCGCATCAATCGATCCGGCCCGAACGGTGAAATCATGTCCATAAACGGCTACGTCACGACCGCCGATATTCAAGACGGCTGTAACCAGAGATGCGCCGTCCAGGTTTTTACCCCAGTTTTGAAAAAGCACATTAGGTTCTTTATTGGACAAAACGCGCAGACGCTCCCAGACAGTCATACGTTTTTTGAAGTGCTGCTTCTCGATCTGATCGATCTTGACCGACTTGATCGGCCTCTGGATCAGCTCGTATCCTTCCTTCATGGCATCTTCATAGCCACCGGCAGTTTTTGAAATTTCACCGGGAATATTGAATTCAACCGTTTCTGGTGGATCGAACGGGTTCTTCAAAACTGGTTTGATTGCTGTTTTTGACATCGTTACCATCCTTTGGTTGTTAGTTTTCTACAGCTGATACTACCGCAACGTAATCAAAAGCAGATAAAGGCCTTTCAAGCACCGCATATCAGCTTATTAACGGGTGACAACCGCCAACACCTTTACTTCAGAGCCATCCTTGGAAAGCAGTCTGTGCTTGAGTGATGAATCGAAATAGACACAATCACCTTCATCAAGCACAATTCTTTTCTCATCCAGAATCAGCTCTGCAGTACCATGCATGATGAACAGGAATTCCTCGCCATCATGACTGTAAGTGTTTTCCTCAAGCGCCTTTTCAGTCACTGAGAGAAGAAACGGCTCCATTTTTTTGTTCTGCTTGTGAAAAGAGAGGGATTCGTAGGAATAGCCTTGGCTGGTGCCGGCTTTGGAAATAACGCGGGGGATCGCTTTGCGCTCGTGAGCGCGCACGACTTCGTAGCGGCACTCTTCTTCATCTTCGGTGAAAAATAGCCCTATTTTTACGTCAAAGAATTTGGCAATTCGGGAAAGGGTGGCGATTGGAGGCGAAACGTTGTTGTTCTCGATCTGTGAAATGAGCGCTGGCGAAAAACCAGTCTCCCTCGCAACTGCCTGGAGAGTCAGTTTTTTTGCAAGACGGAGCTTTTTTATCTTTGCTCCGATATTGAATTCGCTCATCCAACCCCCTGATCACAAAAATAAAACTCAGTTTTCGTGCGGGGTTTGTATACAATTTGACTTATAATGTCAATAAAAAATATTTATCACAAACAAAGAATTACAGTGTAGTTAAAATATTTAAGGCAAACTAAAATAGATCACTGTTTCAACAAACGGGCCAGCAATTGCAGCGTATGAAGCACTTCCACATCCGATCCATGTTGCTTAAGACCATCAGATAGCTGCATCATGCATCCAGGACAACCGGTGGCAACCGCCTCTGCTTGCGTGTCAATGATTGAGCGGCTTTTGAAGTCGTTAATCGCCATCGACGAATCATAATGATAAACATTAAAAGTGCCGCCCAGACCGCAGCATTTGTCGGCCCCTTCCATTTCGATCAACTCCACGCCGGGAGTCGCTTTCAACAGTTCGCGCGGCTGCTTGGCAATTCCCCGGGTGCGAAGGTGGCAAGGGTCATGGTAAGTGATGCGAATCGGGTCACCCGCTCCGGTAGCAACCGGGTCGAGTCCCAACTGATACAAAAGCTGTGAAGCGTCTACTGTTTTTTTGGCCAGTGCATCAAGGCGTTCGCGAAGTTCCGGATTACGCTTGCCTACCACCAGCGGATAGAAACGATGCAAAGCCCCGCTGCAGGTGGCGCACGCGCTCATGACAAAATCCGCTTCGTAACGCTCCATCTCGGACAGATTTTTCTCTGCCAGGTCACGCACCGTATTAATGTCGCCGCCTGACATCCCCGGCAAGCCACAGCACTGCTGCCCCTTAGGAATAATGACGGTACAGCCCAGGTGGCGAAAGAGAGCAAGCGCTGCCTCCCCGATTTCGGTATATACAAAATTGGTCATGCAACCGACAAAGAAGACTATGCGAGGTTTGCCAGGCTCTCCCGCGATGACTTCCGGATGCCGGTCGATGAATGGCTTTTTTGCTATTTCCGGTATAAAGCGCTGGCTACCCACAAAAGGAAGAGGAAAGCGAAGCCTCAGGCCGGAAGTTTCAGGAACTTTTTTAAAAAACAGCGACCCCAGGACAGCAGCCATCTTGGCACCCATCTTCATCCTGGAGCGGTTATTGATAACCTGACCGACCGCTTTATGAAAAGTGGTCAGACCGCGTTTCCGGGCCAAGGCTTCACGTGCGGCGACAACAATCTCGTCGGTCGGAACATCATTGGGGCACTTATCAACACAGCTTCCACACAAGAGGCATTTGGACATAGCCAGATATGTCTGGTCATCCAATTCTATGTCGTCTTGCAGTATATGCTGTGCCAGCGCCACTTTGCCACGGGCTACGGCCGGTTCCCGCTGGAATGTGGCGAATGCCGGACAGTTGGTCCGACACGCGCCGCACTTTACGCATTTTTTAAGCTGATCTTCAACCCGCTTGAGGGGATCCAGATTTTTGTCATCCATTTTAAAATCCTTCTTGATGCATAGAACAAATACAGAAGCAATACTGCCTTCCATACTAAACAAACCGGCCCAGCTTTTACAAGCTGTTTAATCGGCAAACCGGATTGAGTGTCTCTGTCGGCTATCTACAATTTATTTCCAAAACATGCTTCCAATCTTCCAGTGCGAGCAGTGCCCGCTCCGCCAGTTTCTGGCGTCTTTCCTTCTTTTTAACCCGTCCCGGCAGTTCCGGAAAAAGTCCGTAGTTGACATTCATGGGTTGAAAATGACGGGCATCGGCATTGGTAATGTGCGCCATCAAAGCGCCCATAGCCGTCTCAGGCGGAGGGATAACAGCCTCGGCACCCCGTGCAAGCGCGGCTGTAGTCACTCCGGCCAGAAATCCACTGGCGGCCGATTCCACGTAACCTTCGACACCGGTGATCTGACCGGCAAAAATGATGCGGGGGTCGTTTTTCATCTGCTGGCTAGACTGTAGCAAAGTGGGCGAATTGATAAATGTATTGCGATGCATCGAACCAAGCCTTACAAACTCCACATTCTCAAGGCCCGGAATCATCCGGAAAATACGGCGCTGCTCCCCGTAGGTCAGCTTGGTCTGGAAACCGACCAGATTGTACATCGTCTTCTCACGGTTTTCAGCCCGCAGCTGGATAACCGCATGCGGCTCGACCCCGCTGCGCGGATCGACCAGTCCAACCGGTTTCATCGGTCCGAAACGGAGCGTTTCGACTCCGCGACCGGCCGAAACTTCCACCGGCATACAACCTTCGAAATGGACCACCTTCTCGAAATCCTTAGAAGGCACTTTTTCGCCGCGAACCAGTTCATCCACAAAACGCAGATATTCATCTTCATTCAGCGGACAGTTGAGATAATCGTCCCCGTCACCTTTACCGTAGCGGGAAGCGGCAAAAACCTTGTTCATATCCAGCGAATCAGCAGTAACAATCGGGGCAATGGCGTCATAGAAGTATAACCGGTCGCCAGTCATACCCCCAAGTGAGCCGGCTAAAGCATCGCTGGTAAGCGGGCCGGAAGCGATAATTACATATCCTTCAGTCGGGATATCGGTTATCTCGCCATGCTCAAGCTGGATCAGGGGATGGCTATTGATTTTTCCGGTGACGTAGTCGGAAAACAGTTGGCGATCAACGGCCAGCGCTCCGCCCGCCGGAACACGAGTGGCTTCGGCAGCCTCCATCAGCAGTGATCCGCAACGGCGCAGCTCTTCTTTAAGCAGGCCGACCGCATTGTCAAGTGAATCGCCCCGCAAGGAGTTGGAACAGACCAGCTCTGCCAGACCGGGCAGATGGTGGGCCGGGGAAAACTTCTCCGGCTTCATTTCATGAAGCGTAACTGCAACGCCGCGCCGGGCAGCCTGCCAGGCCGCTTCGCAGCCTGCCAACCCGCCGCCGATGATGGTAATATTTGAATTCATGGGAACCTTGTGATTGTTAGACTTTTATTCGGACAGCCCCCCTGGAAAGGGGGGGCTGAAGAGGGATTGGCTTACCGGGGTTATTCGCTGGTGTAATCGCAACCTTCTTTGGGACACTTCAGGAATTCGCCTTTACGCTTGTAGACTTTTTTTACGAGCAGCGGAAAACCGCATTTCGGGCAGGGGCTTTCAACCGGCAGATCCCAAAGCGCGAACTTGCATTGCGGATAGCGGTTGCAGGAGTAAAACATTTTGCCGTAACGCGATTTTTTCTCGGTCAGTTCGCCTTCCTTGCACTCCGGACAGACTACCCCGGTACTCTTGGGCTTGACCAGGGGCTGAATGTTTTTGCAGGCAGGATAACCGGAACAGGCCAGGTACTTGCCAAAACGGCCATCCTTGATCAGCATCAGCTGGCCGCATTTTTCGCATTTTTCCTCGGAAAGGACCGGTTCGGCAACTTCTGCGCCACCCTCCTGATCAACATTGCGGGTATACTTGCAACCTTCCTGGAAACCGGAGCAGGCTATGAACTTGCCGCGCTTGCCGAGCTTAACCACCAGATGCTTACCGCACTCCGGACAAGCCTCCTCGGTAGCTTCGGTCGTCAGATCAGACTTGTTGACCTCACCCTCTTTTTGTTTCAGCAGTGCAATGAACGGCTCCCAGAATTCCTTCAGCAGCGGTTTCCACTCCTTTTCACCGCGCGACACCTGATCCAACTCCTCTTCCAGTCCGGCCGTGAAGTTATAATCAACGTACTTCTGAAAATGGGCCGTCAGCAGATCGCTGACCACCATGCCGACATCTTCCGGAAAGAAGCGTTTCTTGTCCAGCCGGGCATACTTGCGTTCAACCAGGGTATTCATGATCGAAGCATAGGTTGAAGGGCGTCCAATGCCGTACTCTTCGAGGGTTTTCACCAGAGTCGCTTCTGTATAGCGTGGCGGCGGCTGGGTAAAGTGCTGCTCAGGCAGGACCTCGTGCAGTTTCAGGGCAGCCCCTTCACTCATTGCGGGAAGCAGGCCTTCTTTTTCTTCGTCCTGATCGTCCAGACCTTCGATATACAGCTTCATAAAGCCCGGAAAGCGGATAACCGTTCCCGCCGCCCTGAGCTTTGCAACCTTGGCACCGGCAAACGGGCCTTCAGACGGTGAAGCGGCCAGGTCGGCGGCGATATCAACCGAGGTCTGATCCAGCAGTGCTTCAGACATCTGGCAGGCCACGGTCCTTTTCCAGATCAGCTCATATAGTTTAAAGAGGTCCGGCGTCAAATACTTCTTCAGCTCCGCCGGAGTTTTGGCAATATACGTCGGCCGGACCGCCTCATGCGCCTCCTGGGCGTTTTTGGTCTTGGTTTTGAAAAGACGTGGTTTGGCCAGGGCATATTCCTTGCCATAGGCGACCGAGATAACATCATGAGCTTCTTTCAGTGCCTGTGATGAAAGGTTGACGCTGTCGGTACGCATATAGGTAATCAGACCGACCGTGCCTTCCTGACCGATGTCAATCCCCTCGTAGAGCTTTTGTGCGGTGGACATCGTTTTTTTGGCGGAAAAACCAAGCTTGCGGGAAGCTTCCTGCTGGAGAGTCGAGGTTGTAAATGGAGGAGAAGGATTACGCTTCTTTTCGGTTTTTGTAACCTTGTCAACCCGATAGCTGCCGGATTGGAGAGCTGCTTTCAGAGCAGTGGCAACTTCCTCGCCCGGAATATCAAACTTGCCAAGCTTTTTGCCTCCCACATCCACCAGACCGGCCTTGAACTCCTGCCCAGGAGCAATTCCCAAACGCGCGGCAATTGTCCAGTATTCCTGTTCAATAAATGCCTGGATCTCTTTCTCGCGCTCGCAAACCAGACGTAGCGCCACCGACTGAACCCGGCCGGCGGAAAGACCGTAACGGATTTTTTTCCACAGAAAGGGAGACAGGTTAAAACCAACCAGGTAATCGAGAATTGAGCGGGCCTGCTGGGCATCCACCAGTTCAACCGCAATCGAACGGGGATTCTGGACAGCATGAATAATTGCATCCTTGGTTATCTCGTGAAAAACAACCCGCTGAATGTTTATCCCTGGATTCTTTTTGTCCAGCCCCAATGCAGCCAGCAGATGCCAGGAAATTGCCTCCCCTTCACGGTCGGGGTCAGTTGCCAGCAGCAGGTTATCGGCACCTTTGAGAGCTTTTTTGATCGCATCCAGATGCTTCTTGCTTTCCGGCAGAACGTGATATTTCGGTTCGAAGCCCTTTTCTATATCGACCGACCCCTGTTTGCTCGGCAGGGCGCGGACATGACCGAATGAAGCCAGAACCGTGTAATCCGGCCCCAGAAATTTTTCTATGGTTTTCCCCTTGGCGGGGGATTCAACTATGACGAGGTTCTGCGGCATGAGAAAATAGTCCTTACGATAGGTTTATCCGGCGACAGCATAGTGCGTGCCGGGAAGCGGTACGACCGCTCCCTTGAGTTCAAGGTGCAGTAACATAGAGGAAACCTCCCCAGCTGTCAATTCAGTTTGGGAGATGATATCGTCGATATGAAGCGGTGAACGGATCAGCAGTTCGTAAATGGCGGCCTCTTTCGGTAAAAGCGCAAAACTGCGCGGTGTTGACTGAAACAGCGGAGCATCCGACGTCAGGCGCTCGCGTCCCGGAAGCTCTTCCAGAATATCTTCCACACAATCCACCAGCTTGGCCCCCTGCTTGATCAAACGGTTGCAGCCGCGGCTGGTGGCAAATGAAATATTGCCAGGCACTGCAAACACGTCACGGCCATGCTCAAGAGCATATTGAGCCGTAATCAGCGAGCCGCTGTTTTCGGCCGCTTCAATCACCAGCACTCCACAGGAAAGCCCGCTGATAATCCGATTGCGGCGCGGGAAGTTCTCCGCCAGCGGCATCGTCCCGAGCGGATACTCGGAGATCAGGCAACCTTTTTGGGCCATTTCCTCGAAGAGGCTCCTGTTTTCGGGAGGATAAATCTTATCAATTCCACACCCCAGAACCCCGATGGTTCGGCCTCCTGCCTGCAGCGCTCCTTTATGGGCTGCCGTATCAACCCCCCGGGCCAGGCCCGACACAACGCAGACGCCATGGGATGCAAGCTCTCCGGACAATTTTCCGGTAGTCATAATACCGTATGAAGTCGCGCGGCGCGAACCGACTACCGCAATCGAAACATCTCCGGGAAACAGCGACCCCTTGACATAGATGAACGGTGGTGGATCGGGAATTTGAAACAGTACTTTGGGGTAGTCGTCCGAAGTGAACCTGACCAGCCTGGCCCCACTGTTTTCAAGTCGCCGGCATTCTTCCTCGGCAAAGCGCCGCCAGGCACCGGCACTGATTTCATCAATGATCGAAGCTGTTATTCCCCTGACGCCGGACAGTGACGGACGTGATGCCGACAAGGCCGCTTCGGGAGTTTCAAATCGCTCCAGAAGACGCCGAAAAAGGACATTTCCGATACCTGGAACCGCTTTGAGACCTATCCAGTAAAATTCTTCCATAACTGTTACCTGCAAACGAAAAAAGGACCGGCCAATGGCCGGTCCAGAATTTTAACACCTTTTATTTTGTGAGACTTACGAGTCGATCACCCTTATATATGGCATCAATACTCTTTACGACCAGTGCGGTCGCTACTTTCTTGCCTGTTTCCAGAATAACCAGCGCACCCAGCAATTCCTGAGGCAGCTTGTCGATACGGCCTTCAGCATAACGCTGGTCAAGCATCACATCCCGAACGATATAAAGCATGTTGCCAACTTCAGCTCCCTGAGCAGCACCCAGGTCAATGTAAACTATATCTCCGGCGGCTATGACACTGATTCCACTGTAACTGTCAAGAATATATCCTTTCAGCTCTCTGGTCGCCATTTTCAGATTGATCTCGCGACGGAGGTTGCCTTTGTAAGGCAGCAGGTACGAGCCAGGGCTTATCTCCTTGGAAACGCTTGAAATAACGGCTCGCGACGACTTTCGTTCGACATCGGTCAGTTGGAGAGTGCCGAGCGGTATGATTTTTGTCCCCATTACTTCGTTGGTGACAGGGTGGGTAACGGTGCTGTCCTTGCGAAAAACTGAATACTTTTCGCCGCCGTTGGCGCCATGTTCCGTACCGATGTCAGTATAAACGATGTCATCTTCGCCGGCCATGATCCGGTCATTGTGAATCCCGATCACAATTCCTGCCGGCTTGACATCCTTTTCCAGCAGAAAACCTTCATTGCCAATAATCGTGAAACTCTTTTCGGCAGCAACGTCCTGCATCTCCTCAGCTTCAGTTGCGGGAACCGCTTTCAGCTGCGTAGCGGGAGCCTTATCCGCTGGTACAAATTCCAACCGGTCAGGGAACACTCTCACCTTCTGACCGGGATAAATGAAATGCGGATTGGTGACCTGGCTGTTCCTTGCCCACATGTTTGGCCAATAGTAGGGATCTTTTATGAACCGCTCCGAAAGCCCCCAGAGGGTATCGCCCTGCTTGATGACGTAGACCGTAGGTTCCTGCTGTTCTGCCGCCAGCGCAAGACAGGGGAGTGGCAAGAGTATCAGCAGAAGAATCAATAATCTCATTTTCATATCGAACACCTCGCGTATTTCATTCGGTAGAAGAGTTGAAACAGGTACAGCAGGCACCGCTCATGTTTTCAATTGGCGGTCAGACGTTCCCGCGCCTTTATTGCAGCGGGACTGCTCGGATACGACTTAATCAGACTTTCAAAAATGGCCAGCGACTTTTCCTTCTCTTTCATTGCCGCCAGCGTGTAGCCAAGCTTCAGGAGAGCATCCGGCGCTTTGGGGCTATTGGGGTAGTTGCCGGCAACCTTGAAAAAAGCTTCTTTGGCCTTGGGCAGGTCCGACAAGGTATAGTGACATTCGCCAATCCAGTACAAAGCGTTGGCTGCATACTCACTTTGCGGATTGGTTTTGAGAAACGATTCGAACCCTCTGATGGCATCCGCAAAATTGTTGGCGCTGTACAATCCGAATGCCTTGAGATATTCGGCAGGCGGCCCGGAATCCTTCCCGCCTCTGGATGGCGACGTCGGGTTGACGACTTCAATCTTGGGAGAAGCGGCTTGCTGGGCCTGAAGGGCGGTTCTGGCTTTCAGCTCATCCTGGGAAACGCTCAGTTCGTGGATAATGTCCTGCAGCTTTTTTATCTGTTCGGTTGCTGCTCGCAAGCGCTCGGACTGGTCGTACAACCGGGCGTCAAATTCATTCTGGCGCTGCTCATTTTTTTTACCGGTCTGAATGAGATGCTCTATCTTCGCCTCGGACTCCCCCTGGCGCTTGAGCATCAGATCATTGGCGGCACAACCCGTCATGGCGCTAAAGACGAGAATACCGGCTAATATACGTATGCAGAAAGGCATAATCCCCCCATTTAACGGAACTTTTTCATAATAAAAGCGATATGGGTTCCTTTGTCAAGCTAAAGCTGCCTTTTAGATTCAAATGGACAGTGGAATGTGCTAGCATCGACTCCCCGCAGCTGCAACGACACAATGAACCGGATATCCCGTGAACAAACCCGAACTGCTGGCTCCGGCCGGCAACATGGAAAAACTCAAAATTGCAATCCACTACGGCGCCGACGCAGTTTACATGGGTGGACAGGCCTTTGGATTGCGCAATATGGCGGATAATTTCTCCGTTGAAGAGATGTCGGCCGCGCTTGATTATTGCCATCAGCTGGGCGTCAAGGCCTACCTGACAATCAACAGCTACCCGCGCAATGAGGCGCTTCCACAGCTTGAAGAGTATCTGGCCCAGATTGCATCTTTACCGTTCGATGCCTACATCGTGGCCGACCCGGGGGTGATTGACGCGGTTCGCCAGATTTCTCCGGAACGCGAACTGCACATGTCCACTCAAGCCAACACGATCAACTGGCGCAGCGCCCGCTTCTGGCAGCAGCAGGGGGTCAGCCGGATCAACATGGCCCGGGAAATGACCCTTGATAACATCCGCGAAACAGTCAAGTCTGTTCCGGGAATGGAATTTGAAGCATTTGTGCATGGCGCGCTCTGCATCTCCTACTCCGGTCGCTGCCTGATTTCAAGCATGCTGACCGGCCGGGACGCCAACCAGGGGGAATGCACCCACCCCTGCCGCTGGAGTTACCATCTGGTGGAAGAATCACGCCCCGGCGAGTATTTCCCGGTTATGGAGGATGAAAACGGCACCTTCATCTTCAACTCCCGCGACCTCTGCCTGTTGGAACATATTCCGGCGCTGGTCGAAAGCGGCGTCAGTTCCCTAAAAATCGAAGGGCGCATGAAGGGGATCAACTACGTCGCCTCGGTGCTGCGCGTTTATCGAAAGGCGCTGGATGAATACTGCCTCGATCCGGATGCCTGGCGCTGTCGGCCGGAATGGCTGGAAGAGCTTGCGAAGCTGAGCCATCGCGGTTACACCACCGGCTTTCTGTTCGGAGAGCCGCGCAATGTCGGCCAGGAATATCAATCGGCCTACATCCGCAGCCACGAGTTCGTCGGTGTAGTCGAGGAAGCACGCCCCGACGGCACGGCACTGATCGGCGTCAGAAACCGGATACGGACCGGCGACCTGCTCGAATTCATCGGTCCCGGCATGCGCGCCGAATCGTTGATTGTCCCATCCTTTTCCACCGTTACCGACAGGGGAGCCCTGATTCCGGCGGAAACGGCCAATCCGAATCAGCAAATAATCCTGGCAGTGCCGTTCCGGGTAGAAGCCGGAGACCTGCTCCGGCGCGAAAACTTGAGGGCTGCATGAGAGACCTCAAGTCCTATGTCAAAAACGGGCACGACTGCTGGGTGCGGGACATTCTGTTCATTGTCATCCTGCTGGGCGTCCCGTTTCTACAGTTCCTGGGATCAATTCCGCTGATCGACCCGGACGAAGGGCGCTATGCGGAAATTCCAAGAGAAATGCTGGAGCGCTGGGACTTCATCACCCCGACCCTCAACTACGTGCACTACTTTGAAAAACCGCCGCTGCTGTACTGGCTGAATGCCGCCTCGATCCAGCTATTCGGCCAGAACGAATTTGCCGCCCGCCTGCCGTCGGCACTGTGCGGATTGGCAACGGTCCTGGCGACCTATGTCATCGCACGCCGCCTCTACGATCGCCGCACCGCACTGATTTCGGCCCTGATCCTGGCAACATCGGCCGGGTTTGTACTTCAGTCGCGCATCATCCTGACCGATATGCTGCTGACCTTTTGCCTTACGGCCGCCCTGGGAGCCTTTATTATTGCGGCATCCCAGGAAAAGCATCGCGACAAGTCGCTTCCCTGGCACATATTTTATCTGTTTTCTGCACTGGCGGTGTTGGCCAAGGGACTGATAGGAATCGTTTTCCCGGCCGGAATCATCTTTTTTTACCTGTTGTTGGGGCACGAGTGGCGGGTTCTGAAACGAATGCGTCTGTTGAGCGGCCTGCTGCTGTTTATGGCGGTATCAGCCCCCTGGTTCATAGCGGTTTCGCTCCGTAATCCGGAATTCGCCAGATTTTTCTTCATCCACGAGCATTTCGAGCGCTTTACCAGCACCGTCCACGGCCGCTCCCAGCCGCTCTGGTTCTTCATCCCGGTACTGGCCGGCACCATGCTCCCCTGGTCCTTCTTCATTCCGGGCGCATTGAGGCGAGCCTGGCGCAACCGCCACCATGAAGGCCTGCCGGGGCTTTTTCTATTAATCTGGAGCGTGCTGATTTTCCTGTTTTTTTCAAAATCCGGTTCCAAACTGGTGCCGTACCTGCTGCCGATCTTCCCGCCGCTGGCAATCATGATCTCAAACCGGCTCTGCGCCCTGCTGGAGGGACGCGGCCGCGAAATCAAGCTGGCCGCCATACTGCTCGGCGCAACATTGATACTGCTCGGCTGCGGAGCCATCGGCTACACCAATCTGGCGCAGCTGGCCGATCTGCTGTCGGAACTGATCCCGGCCCTGTCAGACCATCTCAAACAGTTTGTCACCCACGCCCCGGCCATCTCCATAACAGCAGGAATCATAATCGGAGCTTTATTCCTGCTACAGGGGGCTGTTTTGCTGGCCTCGGCCGGCTGGAACCCGATCCGGATTGTGGTGGTGCTCTGCCTGGCCTCCTTCCTGTTGGAAATCCTGATACCGCGACTGGTTATGGAAAGCATTGCCAGTGCCGAATCGCCGCGTGACCTGGCCCTGAAGGTTCGCGAACTGGCCGGAGCGGAGAGCCGCATCGTAACCTTCGGACCGATGCAGGCGGTTTCCTGGTACACCGGACGGCGAATAATGGTAACCGGTGACCCCGACGAACTTTCATTCGGCAGCAAGCAGGGCGATCAAACGGCCTGGTTCCCCGATCAGACTGCGCTGCTGCGGATGTGGAGCGGACCGGACCAGGTACTGCTGATTCTTAAAAAACACGAATTTGAAGCATTATCACCAAAGCTGAAACCCCGCGCCAAAACCGTAATGGAATCCGGAAGACGATTGCTGATAAGCAATCGCTGAATTCAAGGCTTCAGCGAATACGGACTACCGGGGCCGAAGTTCCAGGAAATCAGCAACGGCTTTATGGTGACCATGTATAAGAGCATCGCGTCCATCACCGGGTAAGTCACCGGGGAAGTCATGCGGTTGCTGGCGTTATGCGATGAGCCAAAAAGTAGGAAAGAACTGATGAAGCATCTGGGATTGAGGCACGAAGAGCATTTCAGGACTGCTTATCTTTTACCAGCGCTCGGGCAGGATTTGCTGGAAATGACTATACCCGGCAAACCCACCAGTCGGCTGCAGAAGTACCGTTTGACGACACAGGGGAAAGCCTTGTTGGCGAAAAAAGAAAAGGGATAGAGAGTAAAAAGGATGTTTTTTATACTGGCCTGTTTTTCATAGGAATCCAGAGGAATATTTTGCACTTTTTTCCATGATGGATTTGTTCAACGAATTAAATGAGCGATATCATGCCGAATAGCCAAATTCCTAATTTGTTGACGGAAGCAACCACTGAGGAAATGAACGCGGATTTCGATATCATGCGAATCAACCGCGCCAGACAACGGAGGGAGCACCCCCCGACATCAGGTCAGATGGCAGACTTCCAGCAAGCTTACAACGAATTCATAAATCATCGCAAACGGCCGTATGTTCCGTTTCTGGAACATGATATGAAGCTGTAGGCGATAACAACATAGTTTTTCCATGTTCACATAGCAGGTAGATCACCGGTTCAAGCTTGCAAGAGCCAGAAACCCAAAAATAACATTTTCCAGCTGCTTACATCTGTCTTACTGGCCAACACCCCAAAAGTCATGTTGGCGCGGTCTGGTGAATAACGAGTTGGTACATATGGAGGCATAATGAAATATTCAATGCCAAGCAGTCTTGATTTACTCGGTTCACTTGACTTGACTCTTGAACTTGAGGCGCTTGCAAATGATAGTGAGTATGTTTTTGACCATGCTCGTTTGAGCAGAGTCGAGCCATTTGGGATGCTTTTAGCAGGTGCTAAAATACGGGATTTTGTTGCGAGCCATGAAGAAGCGAATCATGCGGACGTAAATTTTAGGCAACATACGTATGCAGGGCACATGGGATTTTTCCAGAGTATTTTGCAAGATTTTGGGAAAAAGCCTGGGGAAGCATCTGGGAGTAGCCGTTACATCCCGATCACTGAAATTCTCGTTGAAGACATGAGGAAAGAAGCAGGAGGAAGCTCAGAGTTAAGAATCAAAAATATTGAAAGAGAAGCTTATAAACTTGCTGTTGTGTTATCGCAGAGAAATGATGATTTGTGCGAATATCTTACATATTCAATTAGGGAGTTAATTAGAAATATCGTAGAGCACAGCAAGGCAAAAAGTATATGGATCGCAGGTCAATACTGGCCAACAGATAATTTAGTTGAAATTTCAATTATGGATCAAGGTCTAGGTATACAATGCACACTCAGTAGGAATCCTAAACTTAAAATTAACAATGATCGTGATGCACTATTCCTTAGTATTGAGCCGGGCATAACTAGGAAAGGTCACCTTAAAATTGATCCTTATGATGAATGGGCCAATACGGGGTATGGCTTGTATATGACTAGCAGTATATGTCAAAGAGGAGGGGATTTCGCTATATGTAGTGGGGATAGTTGCTTGTATCTCAATGAAAATATAAACAAAATGTACTCAGCCGCTTTTTCTGGTACTGCAATTAGGATGCGAATTAATACAAGAAGGATCAGTAAATTGACTCAAGACTTGAAGATGCTTTTGCAGGAAGGTGAACGACTCGCTCGTCACAACTCAAAGCAAGCAGTCCTTTCGGCATCAAAAATTTCACGCATTCTTGCAAACTAAAGTGAATAATATTGGCAGGTACGTACCAACAAGGCTTACGACCTGCCCAAAACCGGCAGGTCAAAGCCATGTCCGTTTATGCGAACAAACTAAAATGAAACAAAAATTGACATGCGTACCATTAATGGTACAATAGGTTTCAAATGGCTGATATTGAATTTATCCTGAAAGTTGTGTTCTATCATTCCGAGGCCGGCAATGAGCCTGTGCGCGAATGGCTCAAGGATTTGCATCGTGATGACAAGCGTCAAATAGGCGAAGACATCAAGACCGCTCAACTTGGTTGGCCATTAGGAATGCCGCTCATCAGAAAAAT
>MTLC01001851.1_pt2 | contig 19528 bp, 16 predicted proteins | sample 1982451 | NCBI WGS metagenome assembly MTLC01 (sample SAMN05710165, study PRJNA340218) | biofilm metagenome | isolation source: sample SPH anode biofilm adapted to +100 mV | place: USA | collected 2012-02-03 | reverse complement strand
AGGGAGAGGATAGGGAGAGGATAGGGAGAGGATAGGGAGAGGCATAAGAGGAGAACAGGAGAGGAACAGGAGAGGAACTGGAAAAGATAGGTAGATCAAGGGATACAGGGAGATGAACGGGACGAGTAAAAGTTATAAGAGAGACATAAGCAAACATAAGCAAACATAAGAGAACATAAGAGAGTCATAAGAGAGATATAAGAGGGATATAAGAGGGGAGCTTTATAGATACTGGATATCAGAGTATTGGAAGCATGACTATTTGTGGCTGGCAGGAGGAGAGTCGAAGGCAAAGAAACGGAGAGGCAGGGAAGTTTCAAGAATGGGAAAAAGTGGGAGTGTAAAAAGCCGTAACAAATATCATGTTACGGCTTTTTTAGCGGAGCTTATGTAGAAGTCTCAAATACGAATTCGTAGACTTGAGCTTCTTTTTTGGGTGATTAAATTGGTAGTTCCCGATTGGTATAGTCGCTGAAGTCGCTCTTTCTGGGATCATAATCCGTAGAAAATAACTCTGAACTTATCAAATAATCAGCAGTTGCACGGTTGTTTGCAAAAGGAACATTGTAAACTACGGCAATACGTAGGAGAGCCTTAACATCAACATCATGAGGCTGGGGCTGCATAGGATCCCAGAAAAAGATTAAGATATCTACTTTTTGTTCTGCAATGAGGGCACCCAATTGAAGATCTCCTCCTAAAGGCCCTGATTTTAGCCTTTCTACTGAGACTTGATCTGAATACCCTTCTTCCTCAAGGGCTTTAATGATTTGTCCCCCTGTTGTACCTGTGCAAACAAGTTTATGATGTTTAAGCGCTTTTGCATTCCATCTAACCCATTCTACTAAATCACGTTTGCAATTGTCATGAGCTACTAAGGCGATGGTTCTTTGAGGGTTTTGGGCTTTCTTAGTGTGTGCTGTCATTATTAAAAGTTTTTATAATGCAAAATTAAGGATATAGCATTACATCTATGAATAGCAGTAGTTAATAAATTGCTAAGCACATGACAAAAACTGAAGGATAAAGTTACATACTTCCAGCCTGTCGCCAGCGGCCAGCAGCCAGTTGAATCATATTGGTAAAGCCCGTTCCCTACTTCATTTGGTTCAAATACTCAAATTACTGGCAAAGGAAATCTTATTGATAATTCAAAGACCATGTTTATAAAAACGAAACTATCCACTTTAGGTAGAAACCTGAAGTGGATAGTCTTTTGAATGTTCTCTTGAAATCAATCGCTGTATTTAGCGCTTACCATATTTTCTTTTTCTTAATAAATGAATGGTAACACCAGCAATAATGACTAAGATGACAGGTAATGCAACGTTAATTATCTGCCATTTAAGTCCATCTGCCTCTATCTTTTGTCTATCGAGAGGTCTGATTTTAATCTCACGTGAACGAAGGTCGATTAAACGGCTATCATCAAGCAGGTAATCCATTGCGTTAAGAAGGAATTCTTTATTACCAAAGGTTTGATTTACATCCTGATCAAAACCAAGGGGGAGGGGTTTCCCGCTCTTTCTTGAGAATTGGTTTCTTATGACATCGCCATCGGAAACAATAATCATACTGGTTTTTTTGCTGTTATCCTTAAAACCTATTGACTTATCCAATGAGATTTCTGGTGGAACTCTGTTCGTATACAGAGAACGGAATGTACCCTCAAGCAATACAGCAGTCGGTAGGTATGATTTAGTGAATAGCCCGGGATCGGGTTTTTCTTTAGCCATGTTGAGGTCGATTATCTGGGGGACAGCCACTACATGTGAATACTGGGAACCAGTAAGTAAGATTGTCTTTTTGACTCCTTTAACCGCAATTGTATCAATAGTGCTGATAAATTGAGTTTTCAGAGCATTGATATTACGGGTTATCGGGTGTTCACTGACTGATGGGGCAATAAGTGGGAAATAGAGCCATGGAACCAGGTTAAACTGGGGTTGGTTTCCCAGCATGCCGGTAACCATGGTAATGGGAAGACAGCGGACATCAAGTAGTAGGTCTTTATTAATCCGGGCTCCATAGGTAAAGAGCATATCATCGAGGTTTACCTCGTTAGGAATAGCAATTGTTTGGTTTGAGGCTCTGAGACTGTCCATCTCAGCGAAGGCTCCATCAACAAGCCAAAGCACTTTTCCACCTCTCATGATAAATTGATCAATGATGAACTTGTCTTTTTCAGTAAAGGCTGAATCAGGGCGAGCGATAACAATGGCTTTAAATTTATTGAAGATAGATGTATTGCCAGTTGAATCGGTGATACGTTCGGTAAGAGCAGATACTTTTCCATCAATCTTGACTCGTTGCATTGCGTATCTATCAGACAGTGATTGTACAGCAGAGTAAATCTGGGCATCTTCAAGCTGTCCATATCCGCCAAGAAATGCCACTGTTGGCTTTTTACCATCAATAAGCTTTTTAATGGTTGATGCCAGATTATACTCAAGATTTTGGATAGAGTTGTTAAGGATGATATCCGGAGATTGACCAATCTGGTTGAGCATGATCGGCATTCCTGTCTCATCGCCATTATAAGATACAACTGCCCCCGGGAAGACATACTGTTTTGTCTGGCTACCTGATTCATTGATTTCGACTTCAAAAGGATTAATCCCTTTTGCAATCAGCGATTTGAATAGTTGATCACGATCACTTTTTTCAGGAAGAGAGTTTGGGTCAATAAATTCATAGGTTATAAACTTGTTATAAGCTCTGAATTGGTTGAGCATCTCACGGGTCTCATTGCGTAGTCTTTTAAACTCAGCAGGAAACTCTCCATCAAGATAAACTCTAAAGAAGATGTAATCATTGACATCATCAAGGAGAGCCCTTGTAGAAGGCGATAAAGTGTATCTCTTTTCTGCCGTCAGGTCAAATCGGGTGAAGACCTTGGCTCCAATCAGGTTAACAAGAATTATAACTAGGATTGTAAATGAGAGCAGAATAAGACTCTGTTTCTTATGGTCTCTTTTTTTTACAGGTTTAGCCGTAGCTTGAATTTCTTTCTTTGTGCTTCTGACAGCACTCTTATTGCTTGAGGATTTCAACATTTGTGCAACTGTTCTTAATCCGTTTAGAATCTCGGACAAAGGTACAAAAGAGGATGGTTTCTTTGGGTATCAAAATTTAAGATTGAGTAGGGTAGTGTCTACCTGTTTAATCAATTCATCAACAGCCCCGTTATTATTAAAACGATAGTCGGCTTGTGCAATGCAAGCTGCCAGGTTCTGGTGATTCGGGTCGGTAGATGACATCTCTCTTTGTTCATTTGCTAAAAAAGTCTCAAAGGTTACCTTATCCGTTTCACTTCCTCTTATCACAATTCTTTCGTAACGAAGCGAGGCATCGGCATCTACGGCAAAGAGTATAAAGTTACCAAGCTTCCTGAGAGACTCTATTTCCCCCGGTGTACGAATACTTTCGATAATGCAATTCTGTTCGCTTTTTGCTGCTAAACGATATAACTCATCCGTAATATAGGAGGGTGAATTTTCTGCTCTAAGCCGATTGGCTAGTGAGGTCATCGTATCACGATTGATCTCTAATCCTTGCTCTTTTAATCTATCGCAAAGAAATCCTCTTACAGAAAAGTGGGCAAATTTCTTATTATTTACAAGATATTCTACTATAGTGCCTTTGCCTGCACCTAATGTCCCGGTTATACCTATTACAATCATTTGGGTTGGTTTTGAAGGTTAGTATGTAGTTCTGCCGTATCACTTTTAAGTTTTTCAACCCACTCTTTCGGAGAAGAGGCTGGGTGCCAATTGGCGATTTTCGATAGCAGTTCAGCAGGGTCTTCGCTGATTATTATTGCATCACGATGTTCCTGACGAATAAAGCCCTCAACAGTAGCATGGTCAAGTTGTCTTATCAAATCATTCCAATAGCCCTCAACGTTATAGATGGCAATCGGTTTGATGCTAATCTCGAGTTGATTCCAGGTCATTACCTCAAAAAGCTCGTCAAGGGTACCTATACCTCCTGGCATTACGATGAAACAGTCAGATAGTTCTCCCATAACCCTTTTTCGCTCCTCCATAGTTTCGGTAAAAATCATCTCACTAATTTCTCTATGAACAATCTCCCTGTTTGCGAGTAGGTGAGGCATAACCCCTTTAACATATCCACCCTCTGAAAGGACAGTGTCAGCAATGACTCGCATAAGCCCAATATCTGAACCTCCATAAACTAAGGTGTAATTGTTACGAACAAGCTCTATGGCCAGATCAATGGCTTTCTGTCGATATTGTGGACGGTTTCCAATAGCTGATCCACAGAAAATACAGGCTGATTTATTCATTATATTGAACTTTTTATTTTAACTCCAGTATTGTTTAAGTAAGGCTTGAAAAAACTGATACATAGATTCAATGGTCTCATCAGGATAATCATAATCCGGGGCGTGAAGAGCAGGGTGATCTAAGCCGGCTCCAATTCCAAAAAAAGAGCCCTCTATTAGCTCTGTATAGTTACCAAAATCTTCACTCCATGGGAATGGCTCTTTCTTTATCATATAATCAAACCCATTACTTTTTAGGCAATGGATTAGTTGTGAATAGGGTTTAATATGATTATAAGTGGCTTTGAAATACTCATGTTCAGAGATGTTTATCCCAAGATGATGCTTGCTGGCAATGGTTTTAGACTTATCTTTTATCTCCTCAATTAGTACTGCAAGCTCTTGCGTTGAGAAGGTTCGAACAGTGAAACACAAGGTTGCCTCACCGGGTGCAATACCCCATGTCTCGTCTCCAATTTTGGCATGTGTCAGTGTTATAAGTCGAAAATCATCTTGGTTCTCTGTTTGACTCATCTCAGGTATGCTCTTGATTAATTCCATTACTGCAACTGTAGGAGATATCCCCGTATATGGAGTGGAAGCATGTGCTGTCTCTCCTGATAAATTAATTTTTACACCACAGGAGGCAGCAGTAAATACCTTTTCTTTTATCACAAATGTCCCTAATGGGTAGCCCGGGAGATTATGAAAACCAAATATTAGATCTGGTTTCAGAAGATTAAAAGCTTTTTCATTTAAGACTTTAGCAGCTCCTAATCCTCTCTCTTCATCAGGTTGAAATAGGAGAGTCACCTTACCAGGAAACTCTGTCGTTTCAAGAAAAGATGCCAGGGAGGCTAAAGTAGCAGCATGTCCATCATGGCCACAAGCATGCGAGACCCCAGATGTTTTGGATGCCCATGCTTTTTTTGAGGTGGACATGATTGGTAAAGCATCAGTTTCTGCCCTTAAGACGATAGATTTTCCGGGAATTCCGTGATCAAAAGTTACCAATAGACCTCTTCTTTCGCAAATTGGAGAGAGGGTGGCATTAAATGAGGAGAACCAATCAATCAGGTGGTTTACCGTTTTCTCTTCTTGACCACTGAGTGAAGGGTCTTGATGAATTCTGTGTCTTAGAGAGATGATATCATCAGGATAATTGTTCTTCTTACTATGACTCTGCATCCTACGGATTTGATTAGCTTTGCAAAAGGAACGCAAAATTAACAAAATGAATCAACTATATCCTTTAAAGTTTAGACCTATTTTTAAAGATAAGATCTGGGGCGGAGATAAGATTAACAGTGTAATGGGGTTGGACTATGGGTCACTTCCTAATTGTGGTGAAGCATGGATTGTCTCTGGGGTTGATGGAGACTCATCGGAGGTAACCAATGGTTTTTTAGCGGGAAATGAGTTGAATGAGCTTGTGGAGGTTTACATGGGCGAACTGGTTGGTGAAGCAAATTATGAGCGTTTTGGCAATGAGTTTCCTGTTTTAGTCAAGATATTAGATGCACGAGACTGGCTCTCTGTTCAGGTACATCCTGATGATCAATTGGCAGCAGAAAGAGGCCTTGGAAGGGGCAAAACCGAGATGTGGTATGTATTGGATGCAGAGCCGGGATCAGAGTTAATCAGTGGATTTTCTAAGGAAATAACCAAAGAGGAGTTTCAAGAGCGCATAGCAAATGGAACCATCAAAGAGGTTATGAATTATGAGGAGGTTAAGAAAGGTGATCTCTTTTTTATGCCTGCCGGTAGGGTTCATGCTTTAGGTCCCGGTATTTTGTTGGCAGAGATCCAGGAGACTTCCGATACAACATATAGAATTTATGACTGGGATAGGACTGATGATAAAGGGAATCCCAGAGAATTACACATAGAAGAGTCAATTGAAGCAGTTGATTATTCGAAGAGCAATCAGGCAAAGACACTTTATCAGAGAAAACCAAAGGGCACTACCTCTTTAGTAAAATGTCCTCATTTCACAACAAACTTAGTTGATGTTACAGAGCCTATCGCAAAGGATTACTCTGCTTTAGATTCTTTCGTTATTCTAATCTGTCTTGATGGAGCCGTTAGATTGGAATCTGAGGTTGGTGTCGAAGTGTTAACGAAGGGTGAGACCGTACTAATACCAGCAGTTTTAGAAGTGGTTCGTATGTACCCGGAAGGTAATTGCTCCCTTATGGAGGTTTATCTGGATGAGATTTCTGAGGCATAACCTGAGTATCTTGCCGGGACTCACTTGCTGAGTCATAGGGTATGATGGTTGTAAATCAATGTTAACGCATAATGCAAATTAAATTTAAAAGAGATTAGATATGGGTAGTGTTGTTAATCGCAGTGCCTTGTTGTTAGCACCCAAGAAGCCTTTGATGGACTGGGTAAACTCGGTGTTTGCAGAAGATGCAAGGATGGATCTGGCTGAACCTCTGGCATGGGATAATATGGCGGTTTATATGATTCCTGAATTCAACAACAGGGATGAGGTTACTTCATGGTTAAAAGAGAACTATTCCCGGTTTTTTGAGGATCAATTATTTGGATGGTGTCAGGATCCCGAGACATGGCCAGAGAAGTTGACATGGAGCCGGTTCAATGATTGGTTTCATGTATCCTGGCAATCCCTTATTGTTGATGACCTGGAGGCTGAACCCCTTGATAGGGAGGTATTCGAGGATGAGGAGTTGGATTTTGAGGAATTTAAGGGCATTGATGAGTAAGATTGTTTATTTAGTAATTTAGCGTCAACCAAAGAACAATTATAATCATCACCTATGAGAAAAGTTGGCTTGATTTTGCCTGTACTCTTACTGGCAAGTTATGTCCTTTTAGGACAGGTATATCGTTTAGATGAGATGGATTTGCGTGGCATGGAGACAGGCTGGAGCAGTCCTAAAGCAAATAAGAGTGTTGATGGAAATCCCCTAACAGTTGCCGGAATCTCATATGACTATGGCGTTGGAACCCATTCTATAAGTCATATGTTAGTTAACTTAAATGGTAAGGGTTTACGTTTTGAAAGCCTCGTTGGCATTGATGATGAGACCCAAGGTAAGGGTTCAGTAGAATTTCTGGTTCTGGGCGATAAACGAATTCTCTGGAGATCTGGCATAATGAAAGCCGGAGATCCTGCAAAGGAGGCTGATGTCGATATTAAAGGGATTAAGCTTCTTGGACTTTTAGTCCTCGATGGAGGTGATCAAAACTATTGGGATCATGCCGATTGGCTCATGGGATCCTTTTTAATGGAGTCTTATAAGCCCAGTGTGGTAATGATTCAAACGGAACCCTATATATTAACACCACCGGCTCCTCTTTCTCCTCGTTTTAATGGTCCTGCTATCACCGGGGGCTCTCCCAAAAAACCATTTTTATACAGAGTACCTGTTAGTGGCAAGAGACCCATGGCTTTTACTATTAAAGGATTACCTAAAGGCCTTGCTATTGATAAAGATGGTGTTATACGAGGGGTTACATCAAAGGAAGGAAAGTTTAAACTTGTAGTTACAGCTTCAAATGATCATGGCAAAGCCACTAAGGAGATCACTTTGGTAGTGAAGAAAGATGCCATATCATTGACTCCACCCATGGGATGGAATTCTTGGAATTGCTGGGGATTGGAAGTTACTCAACAAAGGGTAGCCGATGCTGGAAGAGCGATGATAGAAAAAGGCCTGGCTGATTATGGCTGGAGTTATATAAATATTGATGATGGTTGGGAAGCTGAAAAGCGCCTCTCTGATGGTTCGATAGCCTGCAATGGGAAGTTCCCTGATATGGCAAAACTGGCAAAGGATATACATACCGATGGTTTAAAGATAGGTATTTACTCTTCACCTGGCCCATTAACATGCGGAGGGTTTCTCGGCAGTCTGGGTCATGAAAAACAGGATGCAGAGATGTATGCCTATTGGGGTATTGACTATCTAAAGTATGATTGGTGTTCTTACGGTGAGACTTCAAAGGAATATTCTTTAGAAGAGTATCAGGCTCCATATAAAAAAATGGAGAAGGCTCTCAGGGAGTGTAACCGTGATATTGTATATAGTCTTTGTCAATATGGAATGGGTAATGTCTGGGAGTGGGGTGATAAGGTTGGTGGTAATCTATGGAGAACAACAGGTGATATCACAGATAGTTGGGCTAGCCTCTCTTCAATAGGTTTTTCTCAAGATAAAGCAGCACCCTATTTAAAGCCGGGTCATTGGAATGATCCTGATATGCTGATTGTTGGTAATGTTGGTTGGAGTAGTTCACTGCATCCTACTCGCCTCTCTCCTGATGAGCAGTATACCCATATCTCTTTGTGGGCTTTACAACAGGCTCCCCTGTTGATTGGTTGTGATATGACTCAGCTTGATGATTTTACTCTGTCATTGTTAACCAATCATGAGGTCTTAGCAGTAAACCAGGATATAGCTGCTCAACCAGTAAAAAGGATTATTCTTCAGCAGGGTTTTGAAGCATGGATCAAGAAACTGGCTGATGGCTCATGGGCCTTAGGTGTTTTCTATGTTGGATCAACCGCTGACACTCCTGAAGATTACTTCGCCTGGGATCAGAATGATAAAGCTCGTGAGTTATCAATAGACGTTCAATCTTTAGGTCTTAAGAAGGGAAGCTATAGTGTAAGAGATCTATGGAGACAGACCGATCTAGGAGTATCTAAAGAGAAAATTAACGTCAAGGTTCCATACCATGGTGTAGTTTTACTGAAGTTAAAACCTTAAGATCTATCAGGTCTAAATTAGTAAAGACTCTTTGTCCGGTAAGTAACTCTATCTTTAGTGTTCTTACCGGACTTCTTTTACAGTCAAAGAACTTAAGGGTTACGGCATTTGGCCTTATTTTCTCTATTCAAGATGCCCTTTTCTTCTGATTTACTAAAAGGCTGAGTTAATTTATTTCGCTGATTTGCAAATTGAAATGCTCTTAAATAGTCAGAAAATGATATATTTGTTAAAAAACCACGTTGAATGAGCCATGATCCCGCGAAAGGACCGAGTTGTTTTCTTGAGAACCAACATACTACCTGTTTTGAATATCTCACGCCTGATGAGCAAGAGCTAGTAAATAAGAACAGAATAGAATTAAATTATAAGAAGGGTGAAATCCTTGCAAAACAGGGCACCTTTGCATCTCATATTATTTTCCTAAATGAAGGTTTAGTAAAGGTTTACCTTGAGGGGAGACCAAAGGATCTAATTCTAAAAATAGTTCCTTCAAATCATCTTATAGGATTGCCCTCAATCTATGATGGAAATAATCGGTTTATATATTCAGTAGCAACTTATAGTGCCTCAACCGTAAGCCTTATTGATATTTCTCTCTTTAAACAACTGTTGAGTAATAATTCGAGATTTGCAACTAAGATCATCAACATCCTCAATGAGGATACAGCCCTTATCTATGGTAGGTTTTTCTGCTTAACAATGAAGCAGTCGCATGGCAGGGTAGCAGATATTTTACTCTGTTTGGCTAACAGAGTTTATAAATCCCCTCACTTCGAATTGGCCATAAGCAGAAATGATCTTGCTGATTTAACAGGTCTTGCCAGTGAGAGTGTAATTAGGATTTTCAAAGAGTTCAAAGATGAGAACCTCATCGCAATTGATGGCAAAATGATCCATATTCTTGATCCGGAAGGACTGGAGAAGATAAGTAGTATTGCTTAATCAAGTTCCAATTCGATTGTTTCGTAAAAGACCCTGTTTGCGATTCTATTTTCTCTGGTAAGTAAAGAGAAAAGAGGCCAGCCTGATTTCAGATGAATGGCAGATGTTACCTCCTCTGTTATGTAAACAGGCGGCATATCTTTGGGTGATTTAAACTGTTCAGTAAACTTCTCATCTTGCATACTGTATTGAGTCCAGATTACTTTGGCTGATTCTTCAGCATCTCCGGTCGTCATACTATGCATTACCATAGTTGAGTTGGTTGTATCAAGACTTAATAGCTCAATGATGGTATTTCCGTTAATTAGCGCACCAGCTACTGAGGAGTAAATCTGTCTTGTAGCTTCTATTGGATTTCCTTTCTCAATTCTGATTCCGTTGAAACAGCAGAACTGCTGCGTTTCAGGTATTATTTGGTTAAGAAATAGTCCTGTTGAGTTAAAATAAGGTTCAATAGTTGACTTATAAATCTCCTTTGCTTCGCTGTTGGGGAAAGGAATAGCCTTATCATTGAGCCCATCAAATACTCTTTTCCTTATCTCTTTTTGATTTAGTGCACCAACAAAGACCCCAAACTCATCAGTGACGAAGATTAGGTCAAAATCACGTGTATTTGATGCAAGTGCTAGTTCAAGTGATCCCGTTGGGTATAAGTTTTCTATTTTTCGCTCCCACCTAAGAATATAGGTAGAGTCAGAGGCATCTAAAACCGTCACCTTTACTTTATAATCGATAGAAGCCTTGTTTAGACTATCCCCATTAACTACTGATCCACTTTTATAATGAACCCGATAGGTTTGTGATTCGTTTTTAAGCCAATAGGCAATACAGCTTGCGCTTTGTCCATTTAGCGTTAATGAGGAGGTTATTCCCAATAAACTCGTAATTAGAGTAATTGTAATAGTTTGAAATAAACGCGTAATCTTCATATCGGGGTTTTTGTCTGAAAAGAATTAGTGCGCTTCAAGCCAATTGCTTCCTGAGTTTGCATCAACCACAACGGGGACAGATAGAGGCATGGCTTCTGCCATAGCTGTTTTTACAAGCTCTCGAATTGTTTCAAGTTCTGGTTTATAAACGTCGAAGACTAATTCGTCGTGTACTTGAAGAATCATTTTAGATTGTAGGTTGAGATCTGAGAGCTGTTTATGAATCTTAATCATAGCCAACTTAATCATGTCTGCTGAAGAGCCTTGAATTGGAGCGTTTATAGCATTTCTCTCAGCGAAGCCTCTTACCGTTGCATTGGCAGAGGTAATGTCACGTAGATAGCGTCTCCTTCCGCAGATGGTTTCCGCATAACCTGATGTTCTAGCCTGACTTATGGCTTTATCCATATAGGTTTTCACCCCTTTGTATTGTTTGAAATAGCTTTCAATGATATCAGAGGCTTCCCTGCGGGAGATGTCTAGCCTTTCTGAAAGGCCAAAGGCAGATATTCCGTATATAATACCGAAGTTGACCATTTTTGCATTTCTGCGTTGATCCTTGGTTACCTCGTTTAGATTGACACCGTATACTTTTGCTGCCGTAGCCGTATGGATATCGAGGTTGTTGTTAAAGGCTTCTTTTAGAGCTTCATCCTGACTCAAGTGAGCCATGATTCTTAGTTCAATTTGAGAGTAGTCGGCTGCTAATAGGAGATAGTCTTCATCTCGGGCTACAAAGGCTTTTCTGATTTCGCGACCTCTCTCGGTTCTGACCGGGATATTCTGAAGGTTTGGATTATTAGAGGAGAGTCGGCCTGTTGCGGCAACGGCCTGGTTATAGGAGGTGTGAAGACGACCATCGAGTGGGCTAACAAGTAGGGGGAGGGCATCGATATAGGTTGATCGTAGTTTGGTTAACGATCTATAATCCAGTATTAATTCAACAATGGGGTGCTTGTGTTTGAGCTTTTCAAGGATCTCTTCCCCGGTAGCATATTGCCCCGTTTTTGTTGTTTTGGGTTTCTCTGCAACCTCAAGTTTTTCAAACAGTATTACCCCTAATTGCTTAGGAGAGGCGATGTTGAATCTCTCACCAGCCAGCTCATATATCTTTGCCTCTATTTCATTGGTCTCCTGTTCAAGTTGAAGTGAATAGTCTGCCAATGATTCTATATCGAGTCTTACCCCTGCTCTTTCCATCTCCATTAAAACCGGAACTAAAGGCATCTCTATTTCATCAAATAGTTTGCGTGCTCCGATTCGATCTAATTCTGGTTCAAAGCAATTTCTTAATTGAAGCGTAATATCAGCATCTTCAGCGGCATATTCTGCGATTTTATCCAGAGCGACGTGCCTCATATTGCCTTGCTGACTTCCTTTTTTGCCGATCAAAGTTTCTATTGATACAGGCTCATAGTTAAGCCATGTTCGTGCAAGTGCATCCATATTGTGCCGTTGATCTGGCTCAATAAGATAGTGCGCGATCATAGTATCAAAGAGCGGTCCTTGTACATGTATGCCATAGTTTAGTAGAACATGCATGTCATATTTTATATTCTGGCCGGTTTTCTCGATTGTGGTATCTTCAAGTAAATCTTTAAAGATATCAAGACGTGCAATAGCCTCAGATCGAGAAGGGGGGACTGGAACATAATATGCCTCGCCAACTTTAAACGAGAATGACATTCCGACCAGATCCGCTTCAATTTCATTGAGAGAGGTTGTTTCAGTATCGAAGCAAAACATGGGCTGTTGCTTCAATAATTGAACAAGATCATAACACTTCTGATCTGAATCAACTATATGGTAAGTGTGGTCACTATTTAAGATGGTTTTTAATCCTTCTGAGGCACCATTTGGCATCTCGAAGGTTTCAGTCTGTTCACCAAACAGGTCGGTCTGCTCAGCAACGACGGGCTTTTTTAGATCCTTGAATATTCTGTCGGCTAGAGTTCTGAATTCAAGCTCATCAAAGATGGCTCTTAGCCGATCCATATCAGGAGTGACGAGTCGAAGCTCTTCTGCATTGAATTCGAGAGGGACATCTGTAATGATGGTAGCAAGCTGTTTTGATGCTGTAGCCATGTGTCCATTCTCTTCGATTTTCGCTCTGAGCTTGGCGTTTGATATTTTTGATGTGTTTTTCAGGAGATTCTCAACAGTGTCAAACTCTTCAAGAAGTTTACGTGCAGTAACCTCGCCTATTCCCGGTATGCCCGGGATATTATCTGAGGCATCACCCCATAAACCCAGCATATCTTTTATTTGATCTGGTCGTTTAATGCCAAACTTCTCGCAGACCTCAGTAATTCCAAGTTTTTCTGCTGGATTACCAAATTTGCCCGGTCTGTAAATCTGAATATCATTGGTGACCATCTGACCAAGATCCTTATCAGAGGTCATGATAAAGGTGTGAAAGCCCTGATTCGAAGCCTTAATGGCGAAAGTACCAAGTATATCATCGGCCTCATAACCGTCAAGCTGAAGAATAGGGATCCTCATGGCTGTAAGAACCTCCCTGATATAGGGCAGTGAGGCTGCTAACTCTTCTGGCATTGATTGACGATTCGCCTTGTAATCAATGAACTCATAGTGTCTTAAACTCGGAGCTTGGGTATCGAAGGCAACTCCAAGATGAGATGGCTTCTCATTACGAATGACGTCCCAAATAGTATTTGTAAATCCCAGTACAGCAGAGGTATTTAATCCCTTTGAGTTTATTCTTGGGTTTTTATTTAAAGCAAAGAATGCCCTATATATCAACGCCATGGCGTCGAGAAGAAATAAAGTTGGCTTTTGATTCATTAATTTCAAGGTTTTCACGTTCAGAACCTGAACGATTCAAGGTAAAGTTTCATAAGACGTACCCTCGATTCATCTTTTGTACGTTCATAGGCGGCCAGCATCTCCAAAGCCATTCTTTTAATGACTGTATAGTTAGAACAGGGACTAAAATAGATTAAATCCTGACTGTGTTTAGTCTCTTTGAGGTATCGTTCTATTTCATGTCTGACAAAAACCATCCCCTTTGCCGGTGCATTAATATAAAAGGATACTAAATCATCGGTTGTGTAATCATGTGTCAGTATTGGCAATTTATGCATCCAACTAAGAGCAAAATACTCAGGCAGGTTTACACCCATGATGGGGAGTTTTAAGCTTTGACCAACTATCAGATATAGAAGCGATAGACTCATTGAGTTACCCCGTCGTGTTTCAAGTACGTTGTTTATCATTAGTTCACTTAGACTTAAAGGCTGACTAACATTTGCTTTGAATCCATGAACATCAAATAACACATGATTCACAACCTTGACCTTTTCAAGAGGAGTAAGCTTTTCATTCAGTTCAAGCCAGACATCCTGGATGATTCTTCCAATCTCTAACCGACACTTTTCAAAGTTGAGTTCAGGGTACTGAAACCTTGCTAACAGCAGGGCTCCTTGAAGCAGATCAGGGGTAGTGCTTTGAAGCCATTGAGAGGTCTCGTTTGCCAGTGTCTCTTTTTGAATAGCTTGTATAAGGTCTTCAAGACGCTCCTGGACTACCGGGTTAAACTGATGATCCCAAGCCTCCTCCAAGATAGGCAAGGCTTTCATCCCATACTGAAATATTCTGTCCCTAACACTGTGATAAACTTTTCTGTCCGGGTCATCTAACAGACTTATCAGGACCTCCAGTTCATGACGGTTCTCATTAGAATCCATGGCTTGAAGAAGATTTCTACCTGCTAAAGGTAATAATTTTCCTATCACAGAGTTCAGTGATTTAGTCCGTTCCCAGTCTCTAATCTTTCACCTGAATCAGAGTAGAAAAAGTTAAATTGTCGTGCCGTTAAACAACTATGGGCTGGTACTAGAAGCAGTAGATCACCAACCTCAATCTGGTTGATTAATTCCCCAATAATCTCAACTGTTCCATGTTCTTGTGAGACAGAACTTAAAAAGCAATAGAACTCACTAGGATGAGTTATTTTTCCAGGATTATCATCGGATTTCGACTTAATAAAGGCATGATTTTTCGATTGGGAATCTCCCTGATCACTTAGATATTTCCAACCTGCCGCAAAGATAGAATTACCATTGATTAATGCTGTGTCTTTCCCAAAATGGACTGCTCCTCCATGGATGATTACCTTTGACTCCTCCTTTTTGACTTGAACGACAGGGCAAATACAAAAGCTGGCAATCTGATTTGATTCGCAAATAGATTTTGAATATTGCTGTAAATCATAAAAGAGATAGTTGCCTGGCCTTATTTCGTCAATCTCATCCCAATGGTTGCTTATTGTGCATGATGGAGTATCACCTGCACTAATAATGAGATTATCATATCCTTTTAATGAGAATTCTTTACGCAAGAGGCCTATCTTTCTTGAGGTCTCCACCCTTATTGCTTCAATCTCGTCAACACTACTTGCTTTATAAGTATGACCATCATGCAGGAGTAGTCCGGTAAAATGATGCCTCCCAAATGAAGTAATTTGATTGGCTATCTTGATAAACAGATCACTGTTTTCGGCCTTAATGCCAGCCCTTCCATAACCAGTGTCGCACTTAATGTAAAGTGATACTCTATGAGATATCTTCTCGTTGATGAGATCAGCGGTTGTCAAATCGGCGACGACTAATGAAAGAGTAATTTTCGATGCCAGTTGGTCTAAGAAATAGATATCATGTTGGTTTATGGGGAAAGCAACCGTAATGTCGCTCCATCCATGTGATGCAAAGTAGGCTGCCATTTCGGAAGAAGAGACTGTAATGGCATCAATGCCCTCCTCTTTGAACCAATTGGCAACATCAGAACTGTTGTGAGTTTTAAAATGGGGGCGAATCTTTAAGCTAAGGCGATCTGCCTTGGCTTTCATGCGGCGGATATTCGACCTGGCTACATTTTCATCAACTATGAAGAGTGGTTGACGGTAGTCTAACGGCTGCATTACTCTTTAATGAAATTATCGAGGCAATGTTTAACCAATGCTTCCATGCGGGGGTGATAATCGTTGAGGAAATCACCGGTAGCCCTGTTAGCTATGGCAACACAGATTGTTAGTGCGTCATGGCCAAGAAGTGAGCATAATCCATAGATAGCTGAGGTCTCCATCTCGAAGTTGACAACTTTTAGTCCGTTATGATCAAAACTCATAAGCATCTCGTTCATATCATCACGTAACAGACCAGCACGAAGGAGACGACCCTGTGGCCCGTAGAAACCAGGGGCTGTGGCTGTAATTCCTGAAGGTAGTCCATTTCCCATTCTTAGGAACAGCTTTTCTGAAGCGGGTACAACATAAGGGGTTGCCCAGCTCTCAGGCCAGTTTGAGTGGCTGATAAAGTCACCAGCTATCTCATGGCTGAACTTCTCTTTATCACCACTGTAATAGTTCAATAGCCCATCAAGACCAAGCCCCCAAGATGAGACAACAAAGTCGCCGGGGGTTATCTGTTTTTGTAGAGCCCCGCTGGTGCCAAGTCTTACCATCTCAAGTTTGTGATGTTGTGATCTAGGAGCACGAAGGTCAAAGTCAATGTTAACTAAGGCATCGAGTTCATTAAGAACAATATCGATATTGTCAGTTCCCATACCAGTGCTCATGGCTGAGATACGAACTCCTTTGTAATAGCCTGTATGGGTACAAATCTCTCTGTTTTGATTTGTATATTCAATTCTCTCAAAGTGCTGAGAGATCATGGGTACTCTACCTGGATCGCCAACAAGTATTATTTTATCGGCTAATTGGCCGGGGCGTAATCTTAGATGGTATATTTCTCCTTCTGGTGTAAGGATTAACTCCGAGTTTTTCATTTGTCCGTTCATACTCTTTTCTTTTATTGGCTATCCAAACAAAGGTAAGCAATATCATCTGGTGGCTGGTTACCGTTATGATTGTTTCCATTTTGTGTTTTCGATTTAGGGTTTTAACATCACGAATAAGCCATTATTATCTATATATTTGGAAGATAAATCTAACACATCTCATTGTCATGCTTAAGATTAGACCATTTATTGCAGTTTTGGGCTTCATTCTGTTATCAACTCAAGTTCAAAGCCAGACCTTTAGCACTGTTAATACTTCCATTCCCGGCTTGGGCCGAACAAGTACCGTTTGGGGAGATTACGATAATGATGGTGATCTTGATTTAGCAATTCAGGGTGGCACTGCAACTGATGTTGCTACCACGCGTATATATAGAAATGATAATGGGGTGTTTACTGATATTGGGGCAAATCTCGTTGCTCTAAGAGATGGATGTTTAAATTGGGTGGATTACGATAAAGATGGCAATTTAGATCTGTTCATAATGGGTATAGCAGATAGCTACGAGAGGTGTTCTATTTTGTATAAAAATGAGGGTAATGGTAACTTTGTTAAGTCACAATTTCTATTTCCCGGTGTAGCGAGTGGAAAATCAGCCTGGGGTGATCTTGATAAGGATGGATATCCTGATTTAGTCTTATCAGGAGATACCTTGAGCCTTAATGCCTTTACTGCTGTATACAGGAATCTTGAAGGCAATGGTTTTCAGAAGTTAGATGTTGGATTACCTGATTTGGTTAGCAGTATAATTACAATTGGTGATGTCGACTGCAATGGAGATTTAGATATTATACTTGGTGGTGATGGAGGAAGTGGAAATATCACTAAGATCTATTATAACTATGGCATGGAGTTTATTGCAGGCACCTGGCCGTTTGAGGGAACCACAGCAGGAAGCATTGCTTTGGTTGATGTTAATCGTGATGGTTATCCGGATATTATAAGCATGGGTATGGATTTTCTCGTAGGCGAGTCAATCTTTAAGATTTATATTAACAACCAGAATGATAACTGGACTGAGCAAACCTCCTATTTCTCTGGCCTTTTTAGTGGTAATATCTCGTTGGCAGATTTTAACTTAGATGGCATAACTGATTTTGTTGCAACGGGAAAAAGCAATGGATGTGGGTCAGCCGCTACATTTCTCTATCTGGGAATTGGCAATGGGAAGTTTAATGAATTACCTACCGATTTCCCACCAATGACCTATGCTAGTGTAGCCGCAGCCGACTATGACCTGGATGGTGATCCAGACTTAATCCTGTCCGGGATTAATGGTAATGGATATCCTCAAACACTGTTATATAAAAATGACCTATCAACCAATATCTTTGGTTCCGCACCAGTTCCGACTGTTTCACCGATGAAGGAGATTATTAGTATACAATATTTTGAGGGTTCAGGCTGGAGTATGATTTTCTCCTGGGCACCTGTTGAGGTGATTCCACAGAATAAATCACTTAGTTATAATGTTGCTGTAGGCATATCACCTCAAGACGCAAGCGTATTACCTGTTGCAAGTGATTTAATAACAGAGAGAGCCTATCTGCCCGGTATAGGAAATGCTGGTCAGGATACAATTAAAATCTTAGAGAAAATACGTGACGGTGGTTATTACTGGAGTACCCAAACCGTTGATGCTGCATACAGAACATCTGGATTTTCTGAATGGGAATTGTTTATGGTATTAATAGGAATAGAAGAGACCAATGGCAAAATGGTACTTGGGCTCTACCCTAATCCTGCTCAAAATGTACTTTCAGTGAACTTGGCATTTCAACCTTCCACTAAAGCAATGGCCTCTATAACCGACCTCAATGGGAAAATAGTAAAGTCATTTTTAGTTACGGATAAAACTACTGTTACAAATATTGATGATCTTCAGTCCGGATTATATCTTCTTTCTTTAAATATTGGTAATGAATTAATCACTGCAAAATTTATTAAATCAAACTAGAACATTCTTAAAATCAATTTTATGAGAAGAAAACTTGGTATTATTATTTTTTTGGTCGCACTAACAGGAGCGATCTATGGTCAATCATCTGAAAGAATCAGAAAACATGAGTTTGGCTTTACCCTTGGTTATGTTGACAATCTCAATGAGTATGTGAAAGGCGGAGGCATTGGTACTCTATTTTATTCGTATTACATAAATCAAAATCTTGGGATCGGTGTGACCGAATATGGCATTTATAGTGGGATATCAAAGGCAGGTGATGACTATTATAGTATTTCATATTTAGCACCTACCTTAACAGGCCGGGTTAAATTGTCGGATCGGTTAACTGGTTTAGTTAAAGGTAATGTTGGCATTGCACTTGGGATGCAAGGCGATTTTGATGAATATGGGTCATCGAGTGATCCAGATGTTAATGCTGCTCTTGGATTTGGAGTAGGTGCATCTGTACGTTATGAGGCAACTAAAGTTATCGGTTTAACTCTTTCCGGTGATGGGCTCTTCTTCCCATCACTTACACCTTCTACCAACTACGGTTTTATTAAAGATAAAGGAATGACCTGTCTTGGCATTACCGTTGGAATGACATTCAAGTTATAAGATAACCTTGTTTGAGTTTATTAGGGTATCCAAAATGGATACCCTTTTTTTTTGGTATTTTGTACCACAGTGGCGCAGAATCTGCTTCCCCATCTCTCCGCTTCCCCCGCTTCTCTCATGGCTCTCTTATATCTCTCTCTATCCTCTATTCATCTTCTCTTTATCCCCTCAATATCTCCTCTATATCCCCTCTTTATCCTCTACCTATAGTGTTCTTATCTTACACGAGTTTATAGGGAGAGGATA
>MTLC01000401.1_pt3 | contig 19582 bp, 18 predicted proteins | sample 1982451 | NCBI WGS metagenome assembly MTLC01 (sample SAMN05710165, study PRJNA340218) | biofilm metagenome | isolation source: sample SPH anode biofilm adapted to +100 mV | place: USA | collected 2012-02-03 | reverse complement strand
CACATCGAAGTTCCTGCGGTCAAATATCGAGACCTGGCCGATCGCAGCGAAGCCGAAAGTTCCGCCGCCATAGCAAGCCGTGTGGAACATTCCCGCGAGCTGCAGCTGGAGCGCTACAAAGGGACCAAAATTCACTGCAACGCCCAGATGACGCCCCGTTTCATCAAAAAGTACTGCGAACTGGATGCCAGCGGCAACCGCATGCTGGAACTGGTCACCGACCGGCTCGGTTTCTCGGCCCGTACCTACACCCGTATTTTGAAAGTGGCCCGCACCATCGCCGATCTGGAAGAAAGCGAATCGATCAGGGAACAGCATATTGCCGAGGCGATTCAGTACCGCAGTCTGGACAGGAAAGCCTCTTGAAGAAATTGACTGCAATTCATATTTGGCGAAGTGAAGCTGCTTGGTAACACTCTGTAATCATAGGTGTTATATAGATTTAACTATGGAAGTTCCGTCCCGATTATTCTCTGGAGCGCTACCTGGTTCTTATGTTCTGCTGTTTTGAATGTCAGGTAGTCCTTTTTGTCCAGATCGTAAAGCTGTTTCCTGTAGCGGGATGTAAGATCATGCCACCTGCTGATTCTCATGCTGAATCGGCTTTCCGTGGGATAGCGCATTGTATCCATAAGTGACTGGATTGCGAAATAATAGCGGACTGAACTGCGTTCGAGCGCGCCACGTGGTCCCCTGATATAGGAAACGTTGCCGCTTCCGTCTTTACTGGTAACCGTAAATCCTACCTTGTCCCGTGCGATTGTCGCAAAATAGATTTTTGCAGCCAAGCGAAGCGCGACACTGTCGCTGTACGCATAACTGACATGGACAAACGTTCTTCCAGTATCAAGCGGTATGGCCTCGAACCTCATTCTGTGATTTGTAGTACCGTAAGGGCCCGCATCGGCGCGGAGTATGATGTCCAGATACCCTTGCTGCTGAATAGATGTCTGGAAATGATAAATGACTTGACTGTCTTCATCCGGAGGTTGATAGGTTTTTTTTCCGGGATAAAAGGTCAGCAGCCAGTCACCCGGCAGTTTTCTGTAGGTGCAAGCCTTAATGTTGGGATGGAGAGATACGATGTCGCACCAGTTAGACGGGACTACCAGCGCAGAAACAACACTGTTGAAGGAATAATCGAAAACCCCGTAGACATCCACATGCACCCTGTCTTCTTTCTCAAAAGACTCAACAATGAGGGGAATGCCGAAACTGTTTGTCTTTAATTCGGCAATGTTCCTGTTGTAGGTGTCGAGCAGCAGTTCCTGGGCCGGCCGGTTTTTTTCAGAAGCTGATGCGAAGCTGGCAGTAAAAATAATCGCAGCTGTTACCAGAAACAGGAAGAATATTGAAAGATTGAAGAGCTTGTACATTTGATTCATATGTCCAATACAGCGAATTTCCATTTACAACTGAACAATTAGCGACGATCGTCATAATCTCCATGACGTCCCCCGTGGCGTCCCCCGTGGCCTCTTTCATAGTAACCTCCACCGCGATAACCATCATCTACCGGCACCAAAATACAACCCGCCAGAGCCGTGGATGTAAGGCACAGTAATATCAGTCTGACCAAAAGTGATTTTTTCATCTGATACCTCTCCATTATATATAAACCGGATACTTTTCATCTATCCTGTATTAAAAGAAAGCATTTAATGTGCCGGAGAAATACTTCGGATAGGGAGTATTCAACTCTTTGATTGCAAAGGTTTTTTTAAAATAGGATGATTCTGGAGAAGGGGAAGTCGTCAGTAAAAACCGTCATGCTTAACATAACTGCCAAATGTTGCGGCTATGTTGATGCATGAGGGATTAGTAAAGGGGACGGACAACTTGCGTTTATAAATGTTTTTCAGGCAAAGCCATCGTTTTCATTCCAACCGCCGTTACCGTTGAACATTCCGCTGCATCTGTATTTCTCTGCTACCATTCTGAAGTGGTACCCATAGATAGCGTAGGTTATGGCTAACGGGAAAAGTCGTGGTTTTCTGATCAGAGACCAGAAAAACAGTTTCCAGAAATAGAACCTTTCTTTGCCGATCACACCAAGGAACAGTATTGATTTGAAGAGCGCTCCGACATAGCCCGACTGCAGTTGGAACTTGCCCAGATGAAGTGGTTGGTACTCCTTGAGCAGACTGATCACCCTCAGGTAGTAGTTTTTTGGGGCATAGATGGTATCAAGAATAGTCCGGTAACCGCTGATGAGGTCCGAAACATCCATCCGGGGAATGAAGTTGAGTTCACTGTCCATGTTATTGCCGGTATCGTTACCCCGCAGCCGCCCCTCCTGCAGCAAACGTCGGTGGAGTTTGGTCCCGCGGATGACTGAAAGCAGGCCCACCATGGCGGTGACAATGCCGCTCTCTTGAATAAAGCGTATCTGCCGCTCGAAAATAGAGGGGGGATCGCTGTCGAAACCGACGATAAAGCCGCCATGCACCTGCAGACCGGCCCGCTGGATAATTTTTACTGATGCCAGTAGGTCGCGGTTGATGTTTTGTACCTTGCCGCATTCAGTGTGACTGTCTTCATAGGGGGTCTCGATACCGATAAAGACCTCTTGAAAGCCGGCCCTGACCATCAGTTCCATGAGTCGGGGATCGTCGGCCAGATCGATGGACGCTTCAGTATAAAAATAGAAGGGGTGCTTTTTCCGGTCCATCCAGTCGCTGATTGCGGGAAGAACACTTTTTTTCAGTTTCCCCTTATCGCCGATGAAGTTGTCATCGACTAAAAAGATCGCCCCACGCCAGCCCCGTTGATAGAGATTGTCCAATTCGGCGATTAGCTGTTCTTTAGTCTTGCTTCTGGGCCTTCTCCCGAATAGTGCGGTGATGTCGCAGAACTCGCAGTCAAATGGACATCCACGGCAATACTGGATATTCATGGCGGCATAATTCCTGACATCTATCAGGTCCCAGAGCGGAATGGGAGTACTTGTCAGGTCCGCCCAGCGCTCGTCAGAATAGATGTGTTTCAGCGTACCTTTCTGCAGATCTGCTAAAAAAGGGGGAATGGTGAGTTCCGCTTCCCCCAGTATCAGATGGTCAACATCAGGAAAATCGTCGTGGCAGGCGGTAAAAAGAGGGCCGCCGGCGACCGTCTTCACACCCAGTTGCAAACAGCGGTCAATCACATCCTGCGCCGAATTGCGCTGGATGGTCATGGCGCTGATAAATACAAAATCCGCCCAGGCCAGTTCCTCGTCAGAAACGGGGAGCACGTTCATATCGACGAGCCTTTTTTCCCAGTCGACCGGAAGCATGGCCGCCACCGTCAGAAGCCCCAGAGGGGGAAAGCTTGCCTTTCTGTTGATGAATTTCAACGCATAACGGAAACTCCAGAAAGAGTCCGGGTAGTGGGGATAGACAAGAAGAATCTTCATCTGACTACTCCTGCAGAATCAACTTCTGGTTCTTGTTGCACAGATCTTTCAGATCTGGTCGTCAATGTATTGTCATTTTACCTGCCGACACAGTTTTTAAGTTGTTTCGCATTGTTACTCGTATCGGGTCTACACCTAAAGTCACCCATCCTGTTGAACGTCTAAAAACAATAATCTTTTTCCTTTCAATCAGGCGATCCAAAATGAAATCCTTGACGTAATCGTAATTATTTCCGGGCCGAATGATATGAATTAGCATAAACCCACTCCCTTCGCATTTAAGTGTACCAGTTATGAATTAATTGTCCTGCATTAGAACTATTCGACGGACATCTACGACTGCTGGGCGGTTGATTCGATGCGGGCGTCCATTGTATCGGCGAACGCAGGTGCGCTGAATGCAAGCAGGACTGTCGCAGCCAAGAGCCCGGATATTGGAAATTTTGTTTTCATTGCACATTCTCCTCTTGATTTTATCAGGTTATCTTCTGAACGCTAACTGATTACTTCCCTAAAATCTTCTTGAACTGACCAATTTTCCCCTGCATTTTGCCGGATATCTTTTCGCCGGTACCTTCTGATTCCAACTTCGGATCATCACTCAGTTTACCGGTGATCACCCTTGCTTTCCCCTCCAGCTCGTGAAAAGTACCTTCAATCTTGTCTTTCACAGTGGGTTTCATGGTGATTCCCCCCCCTTTAGTTCATAATTACAAAAACTTATGATCTAGATGGGCCTACGCCCCTGAATGATTCGAAACAAAACCACTATAATGGCAATTACGAGCAGAATATGGATCAGACCGCCCATGGTATATGATGTAACCATACCTAACAGCCACAGCACTATCAGGATCATACAGTTGGCGCCCAACCGCGATAAGAGTCGTTCTGCTGCAGTTTGGCGACGACCGGGCTTGTGACGTCAGTAAGCTGGGCGATGAACTGCGGGGTCAGGATGCTCTTCATCACGATCAGCGTCGGCATAGTGAAGTTCATCCCCATTGCTTCGCTGATCTTGTCCGATGGAGTGGCGCCTGCGAAGAGAGGGGGAATGGTGGTGTCGTATGGAGTCAGCAGGGCGGATTCCGGGCTGAATGCCGTCCGGTGGTTTGAAGAACGACGCGTGCGCCGGGGGATGGGTATCGTGATTGTTTTCGGGGTGCTCACCCTGGTCGCCGTTCTCATCATCACGCTGACCATTCCTGCACTTATGGCTCAGGCAACTAACCTTCTGGAGCAGGAACCGGCCATGCGGGCGCTTTTGGCAAAATGGGTGGCTGGTTCACACCTAACCAGACCGTTGGCGGAACTGCTTCGCAAGGTGCACTCCGGTGATCTTGTACGGATAGTCGCCTCGAGTGCCTACGAGTATTCACCCCGTGCCATTGCGATCTTCGCCTATCTCCTGAGTTCCATATTCCTCGCGCTGTACATCATGATCGACCGCGATCGGCTGCGCGGAGGCCTCTTCCTGGTGGTTCCCAGATCTCACCACATCCGGCTTTCACGGATCATGCTGAATCTTGAAACCATCGTCGGTGGGTACATCCGCGGGCAGGTGATCACCTCTGCTTTCATAGCCATTTTCGTGTTCATCCTCCTGAAATCCTGTGATGTTTCAAACGCCCTGGCCATTGCGGTGTTCACGGGTGTTGCCGATGTCCTCCCCTACATAGGCGCCTTGCTATCTGTTGGAGCCGCAGTGGTGGCAGCGCTCCCCAACGGCCCTAATATCATTATGGTTGTGCTCGTATTTATGCTGGGTTACGAGGTGTTCGAGAGTCGTGTGCTTGTACCAAGGATATATGGACGCGTGCTGCGCCTGCCGTCATCAGTGATCCTCTTTTCGCTTTTGGCGGGAAGCGTTTTGTTGGGCATCATCGGAGCACTGCTCGCCCTTCCGGTGGCAGCAGCTATACTGATGCTCATTGAGGAACTGCGCGTCGAACTGCCTGGACAGAAGGAACAGGCAGCAGACGTGGAAACCAGGGAACGCGACGAGCGCGGTGAAGAGGAATACGAGCGGCGGGCCGAAGGTATGCCCGCTGAACAGGCCGCCGCCATTGCTATTGAGATCACCATTGATCGCCATAAGGAAGAAACCGGCCTGGTATCTAGACCCGATTTTTCTGGAAGCGAATAAATGAATTAGGCCACCATTTGACTACGTAACAATGAGGGAGATTCTGTCCAAATGACTACAGACAAACTACATGCCCGTCATATTTGGTAGTTATGCCAAACATGACGGGTTGCTTTTCCGGATTCCGATTGTCTATTACGATTTACTTTTAATTTGTCCTGAATAATCAAGCCGTTCCATTAAAAGTATTCGTTAATCCTCTCTGGCACGTTAGTTGCCATGTTTCTTGGTAGGACTAGTGCACAGTCAGGCTTTCTTTGAGATCGTTACTGGTTGCGCTTCTGGCATAGTGCTTGGAGGGGCTTACGCAACAGCGAAATCTTTAATCCAGGAAAAGTAAAGGGGATCGTCATGAAAAATCTACTGAAAATAACAGCTGTTTCATCAATGCTAGTCATTATTTGTTTGCTGATCGGTGCATGCGGCGGAGGAACAGAAAACTTTGTCCAGGGGAATGGTCAAATTGACGTAACTGTCAAGGATACTGGCGGAGCGTTTTTAGCGAACGTGAGAATTGATGTAAAAACTCCGAATGGTGCTATAGTTGATACTTTCACCACTACGGTCGCAACAACCGTACATTCATTCCAGAAAACTGTTGGTACAACCTATACCTTTACATTTACAGATGTAAATAACCCGGTCAGATTTGCGACGCAGTCCATTACTGCTCAGCCGCTTTTGACTGCTACCGTACACGTAGACGCTGTGATGCAGCCATAATTTGATTTAAGCGTTTCCGGACTCCTCGTTTAGGCGAGAATGATCTCAATGTTCAAAACGGAAATTCAACCGAGAGACTATGGTACGAATGCCTGATTCGAGTCGGATCAGGCATTCGCTAATGTCATTTAACAAATTTTATTGCTGATGTGTCAATCTGGAGGATAAACCGTGTGAATGCCCCAACTATCTCGATCACTTACCGTCGTTACGCGTTGGGACTTCTTCTGGCGGTGAATCTGCTTAACTACATCGACCGGCAGGTGCTCTTCGCGGTATTTCCGCTGATCAAAATCGATATGCAGCTCACAGATACGGCGCTGGGCTTTCTCGGTAGTGCCTTCATGCTTAGTTATCTGCTGATTGCTCCGCTCTTCGGCTGGCTCGGCGACCATTGGAGCCGGACCAGGCTGGCTGCCGGAGGGTTGGTCGTATGGAGTCTTGCCACGGTCTTGGCCGGCTTTGCCCCCGGATATAGGAGCCTGCTGGCCGCCCGTGCCACCGTTGGGGTCGGTGAAGCCAGTTTCGGTACGGTTTCGCCTGGGTTGATTGCTGATTTCTTCCCGAAGGAGCGCCGTGGACGGGTCCTCTCCTGGTTTTATGTTGCAATTCCGGTCGGCAGTGCGCTGGGTTATCTGCTGGGAGGAGTGCTGGGACAAATGTATGGTTGGCATGCCGCTTTTCTGCTGGTCGGTCTGCCCGGGTTGCTGTTGGCTGTTCCAATTGCACTGCTGCGCACTCCTCCTCGTGGCGGCGAAGACGCATCTGTGCCGGATCCAAAAGTTAAGGATTCCGGAGGGTACTCAGCACTCTTCAGAAACCGCTCGTTTGTCTGCAATACTTTGGCGATGGCGGCAATGACTTTCGCCATTGGGGGGTTGGCCCAGTGGATTCCCTCTTTCCTGTATCGGGTTCATTCACTTGATGTGGCCAGGGGCAACACATTGTTCGGCGCGACCACCGTACTGGCGGGGATATTGGGAACTTTGACCGGCGGCTGGCTTGGCGACCGTTGGCAGAAAAGGAGCGGGAAAGGCTACCTGCTGGTTTCCGGCTGCGGGTTTATGATCGGCACCCCTTTTGCGGTCTGGGCCATTCTTGCCCCAGGATTGAACGGTTGCATGTCGGCGATTTTTATCGCTGAGTTTTTTCTGTTTCTCAATACCGGGCCGCTCAATACCGTCATCATAAATGTTACAGGTCCGGCTGTTCGCGCCATGGCCTTTGCGGTCAACATCTTCTTTATCCACGCCCTGGGAGATGCGGTTTCACCATCGATCATCGGCTGGCTGTCCGACCAGTGGGGTTTGCGCAGCGCGCTCCTGATCACCCCGTTGGCCATGTTACTGGCCGGAGTGCTCTGTTTTGTCTGCGGCAGGTTTGTTGTACAGGATATGGCCCGGGTAGATGGATGATTGTCACGGGTTCGGCTGTTCTTGCTGGGTCAGATGCGAAATAGTTAGACCTTAAAACAAGGAGTCCGGTAATGAAATTAACACAACTGATTGCCATTTTCATGGGCCTTCACCTTCTCTGCTCGTGCACCATGTTCTATGCCAAGCAATCGGACCCGGCTCCGTTAGTGCAGTCACCTAAGCCTCTGGCAGTGCCGGTCGGGAAAAACTGGCAGGTAATCGAAGAAGCTCCGCAGCTTAGTGATGGTTCACGACTTCCTTTTCAGACGGAACAGTCTCTGCACCCCGAAGCGGCACGTCCTGTTCCTGCGGATAACCGCACAATCGAAACAACGCGTTGATCGACTGCTTGCGTATACAGAGTTTAATGGTGCATCTGGCATTGACGGTATGGGCGCATTTGGCAAATTATTTCTAACTTACGAGGAGTCATCAGTATGAAATATTTGAGACTGCTGTTCATCGCCTGTCTGATACTGTCTCCCCTGTCGGCTCTTGCGGCAGATGACGGCTACGGCTACCCGATTCAGGGCTCTAACGAAGCCACCATTCTTGGGACTCCGGCCACTCTTATACCCAAGTTTCCCGCCGCAATAAGCACCAGGCAGCTTGTGCTGGATGTCATTCCGGATCGGCAGAAACCGCCGATTTTCTTTTACGACGAGGGGCTGCGATGCACTTTTGCCTATCAGGATAAGAAGGCGCCGTTAATATTTCTGATTGCCGGCGCTGGAGGTAGTGATCGGGCACCCAAATTATTAACTATGATGAAAGCTTTTTATCAAGCTGGTTATCATGTTATCACCCTGCCGTCGCCGTCACACTCCAATTTCATCATCTCCGCCTCCCAAAGCAGGGTTCCCGGTGATCTGACCGAGGATGCGGCTGATCTGTACCGGGCCATGGAAGCCGCTTGGAAAAGGGTAGCGGGTGATATCGACGTATCCTCCTTCGATCTGTGCGGTTACAGTCTGGGAGCTACCCAGGCCGCATTCGTAGCCAAACTGGACGAGGACCGCCAGCTTTTTAACTTCCGCAAAGTGCTTATGATCAATCCCTCGGTTAGTCTTTACGGCTCAGTGACAAGGATCGAGGAATTGCTGAAGCAGATTCCCGGAGGAGCCAAAAAGCAGGGTGTCTTTTTTAATAAAATGCTGTCAAAGTTCAGCCAGTTCTATCGCTATGGAAATTTCGTATCCATCAACGATGAATTTCTCTACGCAATCTACACGGAAGGTCTTTATTCCCATGACGAAACCGCAGGATTGATCGGACTCACTTTCCGCATCAACCTGGCCGGCATGATCTTTTCCTCCGATGTGATGACCAACAGAGGTTATGTGGTGCCGAAAAACCGGATATTAAGGCCTACCGATTCTATTTTCGATTATTTCCTGGTTTCCAGTCACCTGAGCTTTTTCGACTACTTCAACGAATACCTGTATCCCTACTTCCAGGAACGGAGGCCGGGGTTGACCAAGCAGGACTTTATCGAATCCTTGAGTCTCAGAAGCATCGAAGGTTACCTGAAATCGTCTGCCAAATTCGGCGTAATGACCAATGAAAATGACTTTATCCTGACCCAGTCCGAGCTTAACTATCTTCGGCAGGTCTTTGGCGAACGGGCCAAGATCTATCCGCGCGGCGGACACCTGGGTAATCTCGAATATCAGGAAAATATAGCCTATATGGTAAATTTCTTTAAATGACAAAGGATGGCATTACGATGACAGTTAGCCGATATACAGTATGCCTTATCCTGATGTTGACAATATCTTTAACCGGCTGCGCCGCTATCAGGGACAGTACACGGGCAGAGGTGCCGCCCAGGCACTCGATAAATGAGTTCAGGGATCAGCGTTTTGCTGAGGTTGCGGATCCATGGGAAGGATTTAATCGGAGCATGTACCGTTTTAACTACTACTTCGATAAGTACCTGCTACTCCCGGTAGTTAACAGCTATGAATTTGTCGCTCCGGTTTTTGTTCAGGAGCGCATTTCCGGTTTTTACAACAACCTTGGGGAAGTACGTAATCTAACCAACAGCCTGTTTCAGCTAAAAGGGATGGAGTCCGTGACAACGCTTGGACGTTTCGTGACAAACAGCACACTGGGACTTGGCGGTTTATTCGATCCGGCCACCAGTTTCGGCCTGGAACGGCATAATCAGGATTTCGGCAAAACTCTCGGATACTGGGGAGCAGATTCCGGTCCCTATCTCGTACTACCGGTCTTCGGCCCATCGTCACTGCGTGATACAGGTGGTCTTGTCGTGGACAGCGGCATCAGGTATGGCATCCTGGCTGCGATAGATCCGTTTGGAAGCACTGGCAACAGTCTTGCCATAAATTCCGGGATAAACACTATGGAGGTCGTCGATGCGCGACATCAGCAGAGTTTTCGCTACTATGAAAGCGGTTATCCCTTCGAATACTACATGGTTCGTTTTTTCAACCATCAGAAACGGGAAATTGAGTCCGGCAAACCGCTGCCGGAAAAGTCGGATAAGGCCGCTATTCTGAGTCCACCTTGAAAAACTGGACTGAACATGGACTCAAAACAAAAGTAAAGGGGTTAGCCATTTTGGCTAATCCCTTTACTTTTATGGTGGGCGCTGCGGGTTTCGAACCTGCGACAGGGAAGAATGACGGATCCACTCCAGAAAAAATCCAGTCCCCCCAGTTTGTCAAACTTGGCAATAGGGCTATCTGCTATCTGCGCGTGTACTACGGGAGCAAGTCCTAGGGTATTCGAGTTCTGGAATAGTTCGTTTTTGATACTTGGTAAATGTAAGGGATGGGTTTGAAATGAGAAAAGCGCCCGATCTCACAGAGAGCGGGCGCTTTATCTTTTTGTATGGTGCCGAAGACTGGACTCGAACCAGCACACCCTTGCGAGCACAAGAACCTGAATCTTGCGTGTCTACCAATTCCACCACTTCGGCAAGTGAGCTGTCTTCTTACCATCTCCATTTTCAGATTGCAAGAAATAATTGGCACTTTGCTTTAATTTGGCCGAGCTTGTGCCAATGGTGCCGGCAGCCGTTACAGTTCACTGATTTTGTTGTGAAAGACGGCTCAGTTTGTTTTTGTCTGACGGAGCGGCAAAATAACGGTAAAGACGCTTCCCTGCCGGTCTTCGCTGGAAACCTTGATTTCGCCGCCATGATCCTTGATTATGCCGTAGGAAACAGCCAGACCGAGGCCGGTACCGCCCGGTTTGGTGGTGAAAAAAGGTGTGAAAAGTTTTGCCAGTGAATCGGGGCGGATCCCGCATCCACTGTCGGTAATTGACACGCTGACATATTGCCCCGTTCCGTCGCAGGCTGTATCCAGCGCCAGAACCCCGCCGGCTGTCATTGACTGCAGGCCGTTCAGTATCAGATTGGTAAATACTTGCCGCAACTGATCTTCATCTCCTTCGATTGCAAGTATTTTGTCACGGTAACCGCGGTCAATCCGGTACTGTTCGACCGGCATCTGGTGGCCGATCTGGTCAAGGATGCTATCAAGCAATTCCGCCAGTGAAAACCTGCTGACAACCTGCAGCCCCCCCCTGGAAAACGAGCGCAGATTTTTAACAATGCGATCAATCCGTCCGACTTGACGGAGAATTGTTTCAAGCTCATCCGGTTCGGACTGGTCGGGCTTTACCGATAATTGCAGAAGTTCGGCGTTGCCGCGTATGATGGCCAGGGGGTTGTTTATTTCGTGAGCCACGCCCGAAGCCAGCATGCCGATGCCGGCCAGCCGTTCGGCCTGGGCCAGCTCCTGTTGGGCATTTAGAAGTTCTCGTCCGGTCTCCTCCAACTGGGTGGTCCGTTCGAGCACCTTTTGCTCGAGGGTCCGGTTCAGGTTCAGGTTTTCCTGCTCGCGGGCTGCCAAGCGGTGCTTCATGATGTTGAATTCATCGGCCAGTGAAGCTATTTCGTCATTGCTGTCGACGGTGATGTCCGGCAGTTTTTCTCCCGCCGCGATTCTGCGGACTTCCTCTTCCAGCGCTTTGATCGGCAGCGACAGGCGGCGGCTGAACCAGGCTGAAAGCCCCACTCCGATCAGTGTTACAAAGATCAGAACGGCCGATAGCACCAGGTTGATCTGGAAGTGGAGCTGTTTGTAAGGCTGCTCCGGAACACCCACGTACAGAGCGCCGACAACGCTGCCACGATAGTCGCGCAACGGTTCGTAGGCGGCGATGTTATGGCGGTCCAGCACAAAAGCCTTGCCGATCCACTTTTTGCCTCGGCTGATAAAATCATACACTTCGGCTGACATCATGCTGCCGATTGCCCGCTTGCCATTGTTGTCCAGAACGGTCGTGGCGATCCTGATGTCATCCAGAAACAGGGTGGCGGTTCCGGCCGTTCCAGATGAGTCCAAGCGTTCCCCGCGCTCGAATACGACCTTTGTTATGCGATCCACCAGCCAATTGTCCCCGTTCATCAAAACACCGCCGTAAAGCACTCCGGAGACGCTGCCATCGTGCGCCAGGACCGGGGCGGCGGCGACAAGAAACATGCCGCGGTTTTCGGCCCGTCTGCTGTACGGTCTGGCATGCGGGGTCTGTTTGGTGGGGATGTTGATCTGTTGCGGTAAGAGCGGGTTTTCGACGGCGGCCTGCTCGGCTGAAAGGAGCATGATGCCGTTTGCGACGACACCTTTCAGGGCATCCGAGATCAGTTTCTCTTTCTTTTTGGAGTCGCCGGTAAAGGACGGATTGCCCGCCCGGTAGCGGACGAAACCATAACGGTCAACCAGAGTCAGAAAACTGAGGCGCTCGTTGTGCAGAATCAGCTGCAGCGGAGGGGGCAGCGGCGATTTTTCAGTCGCGCTCATGGCTTGGGCCAGTTCCGCTGTTTGTCCTGTCAGGCGGATAATGTCCGAGAGGCGAGCCATTTCACCCAGCAGTATCTCGTGGGCGGAATTCAGATTGGTTTCCACAGATTGTTGCGCCTGGGAATAAAAACGGGTGGTGATCAGAGAAACCCCCACCAGCCAGCAGACGGCAATCGCGGTGATCAGCGGCACCAGCGTGGCAACTGTCAGTTTGAAGCGAATCGAAGAACGCAGCCGCTTCATCTTCATGACAGGCCGTACTCCGCGATCTTGCGATCCAATGTTTTGCGGGATATGCCAAGAATCTCGGCGCTGCGGCTTTTATGAAAACCGGTTCTGGCAAGGACCGCTTCGATATGTCGGCGTTCAATCTCTTCCAGTGCCACCAGCTGTGTCGGTTCCTGCGCAGCGGCAGGGCGTTCGCGGCCGGTTCCGATCGGCAGCAGGGCCGGTGATATCAAATCTGTGCGGGCCAGGATGACGGCCCGTTCGATAACGTTTTCCAGTTCACGCACATTGCCGGGCCAATCGTACTGCAACATGCACTTCAGCGCATCCGCATCTATTCCCCTCAGATCCTTTTTCATCCGGGCGGTATAGATTTTCAGGAAATGCAGCGCCAGTGGTTCAATATCCTCACGTCGCTGACGCAGCGGTGGGAGGTCGATCGTGATGACGTTCAGGCGGTAATACAAATCCTCCCGAAAGCGTCCTTCTGCAACTTCGCGCTGCAGGTCCTTGTTGGTGGCGGCCACAAAACGCACATCCACCTTTTTGGAGCGGGTCGAGCCGACCGCTATGAAATCCTTTTCCTGGATGACCCGCAGCAGTTTGGCCTGAACCGCCGGACTGACATCACCGATTTCATCCAGAAAAAGCGTGCCGCCGTCGGCCTCCTCGATCAGCCCTTTCTGGTTGATGATTGCGCCGGTAAAAGCGCCCCGCACATGACCGAAGAGCTGGCTTTCCAGCAGAGTATCCGAAAGCGCGGCGCAGTTCAGCGATACAAACGGTCGGCCGGCCCGCTGGCTGTTGCTGTGGATTGTGCCGGCGATCAGCTCTTTGCCGGTGCCGGACTCCCCCAGAATCATGATGTTGGCATCACTGGCCGCCACCTGCAGGGTCAGGTCGTACACTTCGCGGAAGCGGGCGCTCTTGAAGACCATCGATTCGGTCTTGCCGCTGCCGCGCTGCAGCTCTTTGCGCAGTTGCTGGTTTTCGTTGGCCAGGCGGCGATGATCCAGTACCCGCTCCAGCACCCCCAGCAGTTTTTCCTTGGGGAAAGGCTTGGTGATGTAGTCGTAGGCCCCTTCCTTGATGGCCTGGACAGCGTCATTGATCGTGCCGTGCCCGGTCATGATGATCACCGGCAGCTCCGGTTTCTGGCTGTGAAGTTGTCTCAGTACCAGCAGACCGTCCACATCCGGCATGCGGACATCCTGCAGTACAACATCACAGGCTGCGGGACCGGCTGAGTCAAGCCGACTCAGAAGTTCCGCGCCGCTGCTGAAGGTTTCGACCTGATATCCGCTGACCTGCAGCAGCTTGTCCAGATAGCGCAGAATTTCGGCTTCATCGTCACAGATAAACACGGTTGGCATGGGTATTTTCCTTTGGTTGCTGCCCATTATTACACAAAGTAGAAAGGACAAAATGATACATACCCGGACAAAAAGAATCAACATTTGTTTTCGGAAACGATGGACGGCAGCCGTAAATCAGTATCAACAATCCGATATCTTTGTTGTTTTTTATGAATGTCCCGAACGTTGTGACTTGGCACAGCAATTGCCGTATACGCAAAGATTGAAATGTAAACATATAACCTGCAAATGGGAGGAATAAATGAGTAAGCCCGATCTGTTCCCCGGAGTCAATCGCCGGGATTTCATGAAGACCTGCGTGACGGTCTCCGCCATGTTGGGGCTGCCCTTCGGCATGGTCAGCAAGGTGGCGGCAGCCGCCCAGAAGGCCGATAACCGGCCGGCCGTTATCTGGCTGCACTTTCAGGAATGCACCGGCTGCTCGGAGTCACTGCTCCGCTCCAGCCATCCCACCGTAGCCAATCTGATCCTGGACATGGTTTCTCTTGATTACCACGAAACGTTGATGGCCGGTTCCGGGCATCAGGCCGAGAAGTCGCTGCACGATTCGATGCAGGCCAACAAAGGCAAATACATCCTGGTGGTGGAGGGCGGCATTCCGACCAAGGACAACGGTATTTACTGCAAGGTAGGCGGCAAGACCGCGCTGGAATCGCTCAGAAAAGCGGCCGATGGAGCGGCGGCGATCATTTCGATCGGCACCTGCGCCAGCTATGGCGGCATCCAGTCGGTCGGACCCAATCCAACCGGCGCAGTCGGTGTCGGTGATATTATCAAGGACAAACCGGTCATCAACCTGCCGGGCTGCCCTCCCAGTCCCTACAACTTCCTTTCGACAGTTCTGTATTACGTCACCTTCAAAAAACTACCCGAGCTGGACAAAATGGGACGTCCCATGTTTGCCTACGGCCGCAAGATCCATGAGCACTGCGAACGGCGCGCACATTTCGACGCCGGCCGTTTTGCCAAGGCCTTCGGCGACGAGGGGCACAGTCTGGGGTACTGCCTCTACAAACTGGGCTGCAAGGGACCGGCTACACATGCCAACTGTTCGGTACTGGGCTTCAACGATATCGGCGTCTGGCCGGTCGGAGTCGGTCATCCCTGTATCGGTTGCACCGAGCCGGATCTGCTCTTCAAAACCGCCATTGCTGACAAGGTTCAGATCCACGAGCCGACTCCGTTTGACAGCTATGCTCCGGTCGATCTGAAAGACAAGGGCAAGGGTCCTGATCCGTTGACCACCGGTGTAATCGGCCTGGCCGCCGGCGCCGCAATCGGTGCGGGGATCATGATGGCCAAGAAGCTGCCGGATGGGCCGGAGAAGGAGGACGACCATGAGAAAACCGAGTAGGCGTGATTTTCTCAAGATCATGGGCGCCACCGGGGCGGCACTGCTGGCTGGCCGGGCCGGCGCCGAAGCTTCCGAAGAACATCATGTCAACAACGAGACGATCGGAATGCTCTACGACGCCACCAAATGTGTCGGCTGCAAGGCCTGCATGTCTGCCTGCAAACGGGTCAACAGCGATTACGGCAGCTTGTCATATGAACAGGCCAAGTTCGACAGCGACGGTTTGTGGGATGCTCCCGAAGACCTGTCCGGCAGCACCCGCACGCTGATCAAGCTCTTCAAGGAGTCGGACAAACAGTGGTCTTACGTCAAGTACTCCTGCATGCATTGCCAGAAACCATCCTGCGTTTCAGTCTGTCCGGTCAGCGCCATGACCCGCGACAAGATGACCGGCACTGTTGATTATAACAAGGATGCCTGCATCGGCTGCCGTTACTGCCAGGTGGCCTGCGCCTTCAATATTCCTAAATTCCAGTGGGAAAAGGCCATTCCGCAGATCGTCAAATGCGACCTGTGCAAGAACACCAACCTGCTTAAAAAGGGAATCACCGCCTGTGCTGAGGTCTGCCCGGTGGGTGCCATCATGTTCGGCAAACGCAAGGATCTGCTGGAAGAGGCCAACAAGCGGCTGAGCGAGAATCCGGGCAAGTACCTCAACCACATATACGGCGAAAAGGAAGTAGGGGGTACCAATCACCTTTACCTGTCCGCCATGCAGTTCAACAAACTGGGACTGCCGGTTTTGGCAAATGAAGCGCCGGCCGAGTTCTCCGAGAAAATCCAGCACACAATCTACAAGGGTTTCATCGCCCCGGTGGCACTGTACGGAACGCTCTGCTTTGTTGCCCTGAAGAATATGAAGGGGCATGGCACGGATGACAAGCATTCCGAAAAAGAAGAAAAGGGGGAGTCAGACCATGGGGCATGATGAGTACCAGAAACATGACGCAAAAATCCTTACTCCAACTTTCATCGTCCTGCTGACACTGACTCTGATCGGTTTTGCCCTGATTGCGGTCCGCTTTATCAAGGGGATTGGTGCGGTCACCAATATGAGCGATGGTTATCCGTGGGGCATCTGGATCACCTACGATGTCGCTACCGGCACCGCAATTGCCTGCGGCGGCTACGCCATGGCGATTCTGATCTATATCCGCAACCACATGCATTACCATCCCATGATCCGCTCGGCGATTCTGACCAGTATGTTTGGATACGGACTGGCCGGATTTTCGGTTATGGTGGACGTCGGCCGTCCCTGGAATTCCTATAACTTTTTTATTCCGTCCAAATGGCAGGCCAACTCGGCCATGTTCGAGGTGGCACTCTGCGTCATGGCTTACACAACCGTTCTGCTGCTGGAATTTTTGCCGGCTGTCTTGACAACACTGGAAAAAACCGAGTGGAAGACGCTGCAACTGCTGCTCGACATGCTTTATTCCCGCATGGGGATGAAGCGTCCGGAGCGGATCGGCGAGCGCCTGGACAAGGTTAAAGAGGTCGCTGCCTGGCTGAAGCCGCGCCTTGACAAGGTTCTGATCTTCGTCATTGTGCTCGGTATCACTCTGCCGACCATGCATCAGTCGTCGCTCGGTTCGCTGCTGCTGATCGCCTCCACCAAGCTGCACCCGCTCTGGCATACCGGCTTTCTGCCGCTGCTGTTCCTGATTAACTGCATGTTCATCGGTTACTCCATCGCCATCTTGGAGTCGGTCATCTCCTGCTACGCCTTCAAGCGCCCTTTCGAAACCAAGGAACTGTCCGGCATGGCCCGCATCATCCCTTGGCTGACCGTTATCTGGCTGGCGGTCGTGATTGGCGACCTGGCCTGGCGCGGACAGTTGGGCGCGGCGTTGTCGTTCGATTTTTATTCGCGCTTCTTCCTGCTGGAGTTCTGTCTGGTTGCGGGCGGTTCGCTGCTGCTGTTCAGCGGCCGCAAGCGGGAGTCGATCCGCTGGCTGTTCGCGTCGGCGGTGCTGATTGTGCTTGGCGGAGCGCTTTACCGTTTCAACGTTTACCTGATCGGCTTCAACCCCGGCAAGGGGTGGCATTATTTCCCCTCACTGGCCGAGTTGATGATCACCGTCGGCATTGTCGCCTTCGAAATCCTGGGTTACCAGGTGCTGGTCAAGATCCTGCCGGTGCTGCCGAAGCTGCATACGCGCCAGCAGATTGATGCCGGGCATGCAGCGGAGGGAAAGGCGTAAATTGAAGGCATTTGGCCACAGAGGACACAGAGAACTTCAAAAACAGTTTTCTGGTTTAACCTTCACCTGGTTTTTGGTTCCATGGTTTTCTCGGTGTCCTCTGTGAACTCTGTGGCAAATGAATTTTAAAAAATTTAAGAATATAACCGGAGGTAACATAAATGGCCCGTATAACCCTTGACCCGATCACCCGTATCGAAGGTCACCTGAGAGTTGATGTGGAAGTAAACGGCGGCGCAGTCACCAATGCCTGGTCGTCGGCCCAGATGTGGCGCGGCATCGAGACAATCCTACAGGGGCGCCCGCCCGAGGATGCCTGGATCTATGCCCAGCGTTTCTGCGGCGTTTGTACCACGGTCCATGCCATTTCGTCGATCCGCTCCGTTGAGCATGCCCTGAAGGTGGAAGTGCCGCTCAACGCCCAATATATGCGCAATATCATCATGGCCCAGCACTCGGTGCAGGATCATATCGTCCATTTCTACCATCTTTCGGCTCTGGACTGGGTCGATGTGGTTTCGGCCCTCAAGGCTGATCCGAAGAAGACCGCCCAGCTGGCCCAATCGATCTCGGACTGGTCCGGCAACAGCGAAACCGAATTCAGAGCGGTCCAGGCCAAGCTGAAATCCTTTGTGGAAACCGGCCGCCTGGGGATCTTCTCCTCCGGCTACTGGGGGCACCCGGCCATGAAACTGCCGCCGGAAGCTAACCTGATGGCTGTGGCCCACTACCTGAAGGCACTCGACTTCCAGCGCCGGGCCGCCCAGGCCGGAGCGATACTGGGGGGCAAGAACCCGCATATCCAGAACCTGTGCGTCGGCGGCGTCGCCACGGCCATTAACATGGAAAACATGGCCACCCTCAACATGGAGAAGATCGCTGCACTGCGGGCGCTGATGGAAGAAACCCGCGAGTTTGTCCAGAAGGTCTACTATCCGGATATGATCGCGATCGCATCGGCCTACAAGGAGTGGTTCAAGTACGGCAAGGGGGTCACCAATTATCTGGCTGTGCCGGAGATGCCGGAAGACACCAAAAACACCAAGTTTGCACTGCCGGGCGCCATCATCAACGGCGGCGACATCAAGGGCGCCCGCATCATCACAAATCATCAGGATGCCCAGCTGATCGGCGGCATCACCGAGAACGTCGCCCATGCCTGGTACGACGGCAGCGGCAGCAAGCACCCCTGGGAAGGTGAAACCAAGCCGAACTACACCGACTTCCAGGACAACGGCAAATACTCCTGGTGCAAGGCGCCCCGTCTGGATGGCAAAGCGGTTCAGGTCGGTCCGCCGGCCCAGCTTTTTGCGGCCTATGCCGGCGGCAACCAGAAGGTCAAAAAACTGGTGGACGATACCTGCCACAAGATCGGCATCGGCGTCAGCGACCTGCACTCAACCATGGGGCGTCTGGGCGCTCGCGCCATCCGCGCCCACATCATGGCTGACTACTCGCTGGAATACCTGGACAAGCTGGTCGAAAACGTAGCCAAGGGTGACAAGGCCTACGCCAACCACACCCAGATCCCGAAAGGCGAATACCGCGGGGTCGGTTTCCATGAAGCGCCGCGCGGAACCCTGTCGCACTGGATTGTGATCGAAAAGCAGAAGATCAAAAACTACCAGGCTGTGGTGCCTTCCACCTGGAACGCTTCTCCGCGCGACGAAAAAGGTGTCATGGGCCCCTACGAAGCTTCGCTGGTCGGCAACCCGGTCGCCCAGGCTGACAAACCGTTGGAAGTGCTGCGCACGATCCACTCCTTCGACCCCTGCATCGCCTGCGCCGTGCATACCATCGACCCTGAGGGGAAAGAAATTACTAAAGTCAAGGTGATGTAATATCAAATGGTAGGGGCGGCCCCGTGTGGCCGCCCGCAACTGGGGCAGGGCAACCACATGGGG
>MTLC01000961.1_pt1 | contig 19592 bp, 22 predicted proteins | sample 1982451 | NCBI WGS metagenome assembly MTLC01 (sample SAMN05710165, study PRJNA340218) | biofilm metagenome | isolation source: sample SPH anode biofilm adapted to +100 mV | place: USA | collected 2012-02-03 | reverse complement strand
AGTACTTGGTTTGGGACCAAGGTGTCGCAGGTTCGAATCCTGTCTTCCCGATAATTGACGACTGATTTCAGTCGTTTTTTTGTACATACGATTATCAACTTAAATTTGTTATAATAAAAAGAGATAACTGAGGTGATGAAATGAGAGTTGTTTCAGGACAATACGGGGGAAGAACCCTCAAAACATTAGAAGGTAAAAATACACGTCCTACTGGAGATAAAGTAAGAGCAGCTATTTTTTCTATGCTTGGACAATACTTTGATGGTGGACTTGTTTTAGATTTATATTCAGGTTCGGGTGGACTTGCAATTGAAGCAATTTCTCGTGGATATGATAGGGCGATTATGGTGGAAAAGGATCGGCAGGCCCAGCAAGTGATTCAAGCCAATATTGACATGACAAAAGATAATGATCGCTTTACCATGATGAAAATGACATCAGATAAAGCTATCTCATTATTAAATGAGCCTTTCGATTTAGTATTTTTAGATCCACCCTATGCCAAAGAACAAATTGTTAAGGATATTGAAAAACTAGAAGGTAATGGCCTTTTATCACCATGTGTAACGATTGTTTGTGAAACGGATAAATCTGTTGATCTACCTGCTAGCATAGTGAATTTCAGTCTTATCAAGCAAAAAACATATGGTATTTCGAAAGTGAGTCTTTATGAACGCAGTTGAGCAATCATTTTGGGGAAATTTTAAAGCAATTGCGGAGATTAAAGTGCCTTTTTGGGGCAAGCTGGTCTTTTGGCGCAACGGTTGAGATGGTAGATGGATTAGGGCAACTCGTCCTAGATGAAAAAAACAGGTATAACCTCTGCCGTCATTTTTTCCAGACAACATTTGCCAAAGCAAAGTTACCCTATGACGTCTCTGCTTTATGAAGAATTTGAGGTAGTTTACAAATGAAAATCGGTTTATATACAGGGACATTTGATCCCATTACCAATGGGCATCTCGATATCATCCACCGCGCTGCGAAACTTTTCGACAAGCTTTATGTTGGTATTTTCAACAACGACAAAAAAAATCCGCTCTTTACATCGACTGAGCGGGCAGAGATAATGTGCCAGCTATTGTCGGATTCTGAGCATATTGAAATCATCGTTCATGAATCGGATTTGACGGTCAATGTTGCTCGTAAATTGGGCGTGACGGCGTTGGTTCGAAGCGTTAGAAATGCGCAAGACCTAGACTATGAGTCAGCCATGATTTATTTTAACCATGAGATGACCGGGGTAGAGACTGTGTTGCTCGCGGCCAGTCCAGAGCTTCAGTATGTGAGTAGCTCGAGAATGAAAGAATTAGCACACTTTGGTGTTGACGTGTCAAAATGGGTGCCGGAACTTGTCGCACTTGAATTGGAGAAAAAATTTGAGCAAAAATAAAAAGTCATTGATAACAAAACGCTGGGGGATTATTAGCATTGTTGGTATCCTAGTCCTACTTGGTGTTCTGCTCCCCCTACCGTATTATGTTGAGATGCCTGGCACGACTGAAAATGTCGGCACGATGGTTAAGGTTAATCAAGCGCCATTGTCCAAAAAATCAGAAAAGGGGTCTTTAAATTTAACGACTGTTTCAATGATGCGGGCAACGGGTGCGAGTTTGATTTATGCGGCGTTAACGGATTTTACGGATGTTTATAGCAAAGAGGACATGATGGGCACCCAGTCGGATGCTGACTATACGCGGATGAATGCTTTTTACATGGCGAGTGCGCAGAATGCTGCTATATATGAGGCATTTAAGCTGGCTGGTAAGCCCTTTGATTTAGAATATAAAGGCGTATACGTCTTAGATGTGATGAAGGAGTCAACGTTTAAGAATGTCTTGCATATCGCAGATACGGTGACTGGTGTCAATGAGCAAAGTTTCAAATCGTCTGAGGCATTGATGGCATATATCAAATCTCAAAAGATTGGTGCTAAGATTTCAGTTCAGTACTTAGATGAATCGGGGATGTCTAAATCAGCAGATGGTAAAACGATTAAGATTTCAGATGGTAAGGCTGGCATTGGGATTACACTGGTCGACCACACAGCGATTAAGAGTACGCCTGAGGTAACGATTGATGCAGGATCAATTGGAGGTCCGTCAGCAGGGATGATGTTCACGCTTGAAATTTACGCTCAATTAACAGGTCAGGATTTAACGCGAGGTCGAGAAATTGCCGGTACTGGGACAATTGAAAAGGATGGTAAGATTGGGCGTATTGGTGGAATTGATAAAAAAATAGCTACCGCAAGTCGAAATGGTGCTAAAATTTTCCTGGCTCCTGATGATGAAATTACGAAAGAAATGAAAAAAGCTGAGCCTGATGTTAAATCAAATTATCAAGAGGCACTAGCTGCTGCTAAAAAAATGAACACGAAGATGAAGATTGTACCTGTAAAAACAGTGCAGGATGCGATTGATTATTTGGAGAAGTCTTAAAAATCCTTGTAGTTCATCAGATCTGGAAAAAAGTTGCTCAGAAGATTGTGAAATGACTTTCTGAGCAACTTTTTTTTATGACTTTGTGAAAAAGATAGCTTGATTTTACTGTATTGAATACGAATTAACTAAAAAAATCACAAAGTTGCCAATTTCACAAATGATAATTTTTTAAATATCACTTTACAAACGCTTTCAGTGTGATATAATAAGGTCATAAAGGTAAGTTAATTGTTTCACTAACTTATCTAAACCTAATCGTCACTACCATTTTTAGGCATGATTCTGAAGGTATTACCACTTTGATAGAAAATAAGGGGTTGTCACAAACAAGCATAGCTCGTGAAGACAAAAATCTTTTGACTAGAGGGTAAACTTGAAGTTCAAATTTAAGGAGAAAAAAGATGGCTACAAAAACTGTAGAGAAAACGGAAACATTTGACGTTGCTGGCATGATTGATGAGCTTGCTGTTAAAGGGGCAGAAGCGCTCAAAGGTCTTGAAAAATTAAACCAAGAGCAAATCGATCATATCGTGCATGAAATGAGTATGGCTGCGCTTGACAAACACATGCCACTTGCCAAATTGGCCGTGGAAGAGACTGGTCGCGGTATCTATGAAGATAAAGCTATTAAAAATATGTATGCGTCTGAGTATATTTGGAATGCTATTAAAGATAATAAAACAGTTGGCGTTATTAATGAAGATAAAGAAGCTGGTATCGTTGAAATTGCTGAACCAGTCGGCGTTATCTGCGGTGTAACACCAACAACTAACCCAACGTCAACAACAATTTTCAAATCTATGATTGCGATCAAAACACGTAATCCAATCATCTTTGCTTTCCATCCATCTGCACAAAAATCTTCCGCAGCCGCAGCACAAGTCGTCTTAGATGCCGCAGTCGCAGCAGGTGCACCTGAAAACTGTATCCAATGGGTGACGACACCTTCAATTGAGGCTACTGGTCTTTTGATGAATCACCCAACGATTGCGACTGTTTTGGCAACTGGTGGTGCAGGCATGGTTAAATCAGCCTACTCAACTGGTAAACCAGCACTTGGTGTAGGTCCTGGTAACACACCAGCTTACATTACGAAAGATGCGAAAATTAAACGTGCTGTTAACGATTTGTTCCTTTCAAAAACATTTGACAATGGTATGATTTGTGCGTCTGAGCAAGCGATCATCGTTGATAACGAAGTTTACAATGACGTTAAAGAAGAATTCTTGGCACACAATGCTTATATCGTATCATCAAAAGCTGAATTAGCGAAACTTCAAGCAGCAGTTATGTTACCTGATGGTCATGCAGTTAACCCTAAAATCGTTGGTTTTTCAGCTAAATATATCGCTGAATTAGCAGGGATTAAAGTACCAGAAGAAACAAAATTACTCATCGCTGAAATTGCTGGTGTTGGTGCTGACTTCCCGTTATCACGTGAAAAATTATCACCAGTCTTGGCAATGGTTAAAGCTAACTCTACTGAAGAAGGGCTTGACCTTTGTGAAGCCATGCTTGACCTTGGCGGTCTTGGTCATACGGCTGTTATTCACACAGAAAATGAAGACTTACAAATCCAGTTTGGTATTCGCATGAAAGCTTGTCGTATCCTTGTGAACACGCCAGCATCTGAAGGCGGTATTGGTAACATTTACAACGAAATGTTGCCATCATTGACACTTGGTTGTGGTTCATATGGACATAACTCAGTTTCACATAACGTATCAGCAGTAGATTTGATTAATGTTAAAACGCTTGCTAAACGGAGAAATAATATGCAATGGTTCAAATTGCCACCAAAAGTTTACTTTGAAAAAAATTCAATCACTTACTTGCAACAAATCAAGGCTGAACGTGTGATGTTGGTTTGTGACCCAGGTATGGTGCAATTTGGCTACGCTGACCTTGTTCGTAAACAACTTGAAAAGAATCCTAATGATCCAAAAGTTGAAATTTTCTCAGACGTAGAACCTAACCCGTCTACTAACACAGTCTATAAAGGTCTTGAAATATTCAATAGCTTCCAACCGGATGTGGTGATTGCACTCGGTGGTGGTTCAGCAATGGATGCGGCGAAAGGGATGTGGATGTTCTTCGAACACCCAGATACATCATTCTTTGGCGCTAAACAAAAATTCCTTGATATCCGTAAGCGTGCTTATAAGATTGAATATGCTGAAAAAGCAACTTTCATCTGTATCCCAACAACATCTGGTACAGGTTCAGAAGTCACACCATTTGCGGTTATTACTGACTCAGAAGACCATACTAAATACCCATTAGCTGACTACGCTTTGACGCCAGATGTAGCAATCATCGACCCACAACTCGTGATGTCAGTACCAGCTAGCGTAACTGCCGATACAGGTATGGACGTCTTGACACACGCAATTGAATCATATGTTTCAGTTATGGCATCTGACTATACACGTGGTCTGTCATTGCAAGCTATCAAGATTGTCTTTGAATATCTTGAAAAATCAGTTAAGACTGGTGATGCTGAATCTCGTGAGAAAATGCATAATGCCTCTACAATGGCTGGTATGGCCTTTGCTAATGCCTTCCTTGGTATTTGTCACTCAATCGCCCACAAAGTTGGTGGTGCTTGGAACATTCCTCACGGACGGACGAATGCGATCTTGCTCCCACACGTTATCCGTTATAATGCGAAAGACCCTCAAAAACATGCGATGTTCCCTAAATATGACTTCTTCCGTGCGGATGAAGATTATGCAGACATTGCGCGTTTCTTAGGGCTTAAAGGTAACACTACTGCTGAATTAGTTGAAGCATTGGCAACTGCTGTTTACAATCTTGGTATCGCAACTGGTATTGACATGAACTGGCAAGCACAAGGCTTGACTAAGAAACAAATGGATGCAGAAATTGACCACTTGTCTGAAAAAGCTTATGAAGACCAATGTACAACTGCTAATCCAAAAGAGCCTTTGATTTCTGAATTGAAAGGTATCATTGAAATCGCTTATGACTATAAAGGGTAAGTGAAAATGATGGCAAAAAAACTTACAAACAACTGCTTGTAAGTTTTTTTGTGCTTGGTGTTTATAAATATGCTATACTATGGCAAAATGGAGGGGTGCTATGGAACTGTTTGATATTTATGATGACGATCGCAATCTAACTGGCAGAACAGCTGAGCGTAATCAGAAACTTAAAGGTGGTGAGCATCAGCTGATTGTCCATGTGAATATTATGAATACACAAAATCAACTCTTGATACAGCAACGTCAGCCACATAAGCAAGACTTCTCTGGTTATTGGGATATTAGCGTAGGCGGTGGTGTCCGAGCTGGTGAGACGAGCAGAGAGGCAGCTGAACGTGAAGTTTTTGAAGAATTGGGGTTGGCAATTGATTTAGCGGAAACCGTTCCTTATTTTTGGATACATTTTCCCAATGGTTTTGCTGATGAATATATCGTCCATCAGGATCTGGAGTTAGACATGCTAAACTTACAGCAGACAGAAGTTCAGAATGTTAAGTGGGCGAGTTATGATGAAGTGATGAGCATGTTGACAGAGGGCACTTTCTTTCCTTATCATCAGTCAATGCTTGAATTGATTTTTAGTTTTTCTAAAATGGGAGAAAAAATATGATTGAAGTGAAAAAAGCAAGGCTTGAAGACCATGTGATGATTTATCGACTTGATCAAGAGGTGCTAAGTTATGAATTAGATAATTCTTTTAACTGAACATGCTTACGAGATACCTTGTCAACATCTGGCAATCCATTTTTGTGTCCTTTATTGATGGTGAATCCGCTGGTTATGTTCACGTTCAGGACTACGACGTGACATATGCCATTCCCTATAAAAATATACTAGGTCTAGCCGTTTTTGAGCAATTTCAAGGACAAGGTGTCGGCAGAAGTTTGATGCAAGCAGCAGAAGCCATTGCACAAACTGACGGCGCATCAGGTATTCGCTTGAATTCAGGCGAAGATCGACACGATGCTCACTTATTTTACGAGCGAGCAGGCTACGAACGGGTTAAATCACAAGCAAACTTTAGAAAAGTGTTTTGATGGAAAAACTGACACTAGCCGTGACCATTGACCGACCCGTAGGTTTTAATCACCATGGCACGATTTATCCCGTAAACTACGGCTACGTCGCGGGGGTAATAGGTGGTGATGGGGAGGCGCAGGATGTCTACATTTTAACGGAAGATGACAAGCCTCTGGAGAGTTTTATAGGACAGCTAATCGCAGTTGTCCATCGTGCAGATGATGTTGAGACCAAGTGGGTGGTGACAGACTTTGGAAAAAGTTATATAGCCGATGACATCATGACAAGAATCGCTTTTATGGCACAATATTTTGAGTCAACAATTGAAATGGTGGAGGATTAAATGACACAAGATTTGACAGTAGATATTGCGGAAGGTCGCTTAAATATTCGAGTCGCCGCAATCATTCAACAAGATGATAAGATTTTGGTATCATAATGGCCTAACGGGACAATCTCTTTAGTAGGCGGAGGCGTTGCCCTCGGAGAAACAACGCAAGCCGCGATTAGCCGTGAAGTAGCTGAAGAAACAGGTTTAATTGTAGAAACGGCTAGCTTATGTGCGATGATTGAGAATTTTTTCAAATATGATGATACATTTTATCATGAGTTTTTGTATGTCTATGACGTAACGACTAATGTTTTAGAGTTTGACCAATCAGCACCCGATTTTGAAAGTCAAGATATTTTGTGGTTGCCAATTAGTGAAAGTGCTAGCTTGCAGCCAGAGATTTTATCTGATGTTGTCAGAGATAAGCGTGATCAAATATTACACCTTGTAAATCAAGAAGCTAATCTCGTGTCATAAACAACGGTGTCATAGTGGTACGATGTAACTTTAGAGAAAGACAGTCAAAAAAACCTCTTGATTTAAGATCAAGAGGTTTTTTGATAAATTTTATGGCTCATATTTGTTTTTGTAGTGCTCTCCCCAGGTCATCATAGAATTGAGAACAGTATCTAAAGATTGCCCAAGCGGTGTTAAGGAATATTCCACGCGTGGGGGAACCTCTGCATAAACTTTGCGCGTGACAATACCAGATGTTTCGAGTTGTCTCAGATTATCAGTCAATACTTTTTGGGAAATACGACCAATGGAGCGTTTCAAGACACTAAAACGCTTTGTTTCAATTAATAGGTCACGGATGATTAAGAATTTCCATTTATTGCCGATAAGAGAAAGGGTTAATTCTACAGGGCATGCGGGGAGTGATTTTTCGTTTTCGATGATGCAAACCTCCAATAGTTACAAAAAGATACCTAGGTAATATAATAGTGCCTACTTATATTTTTTCTGCTTATAAGTTATTATATACTTGTAGTCAAGATATAGCAAGTTGATATAGAAAATAAGGGGTAAATAGGATGAGCAAATTTTTAGTTGTCGCGGCAAATGGTAAAGCGGGTCAAAAGACCGTGAATGAACTGATAGCGCGTGATTTGGATGTGACAGTGGCTGTCCGTCAAGCAAACAAAACGCAAGCCAGTCAAGTTATTATTAAAGATTTATTTGATTTAACCGTTTCTGATGTGAAAAACTTTGATATTGTGATTGACGCATTTGGCGCCTGGGCGCCGGAGGCACTTCAACAACACACCACATCTTTGGCACATTTGGCAGCTATTTTGGCACCGAATGCACGTTTGGTTGTTGTTGGGGGTGCGGGGTCTCTCTACTTGGATGCGAGTCACACGGTGGCTTTAAAAGATAGTGCAGGTTTTCCGGATGCTTTTAAACCACTTGCGAGTGCAATGGGTGAGGGATTGGCGCGTTTGCGGACACTTGATGTTGATTGGACTTATATTTCGCCAGCGGCTGATTTTGTCGCGGATGGGGAAAGAAAGGGTCACTATGTGATTGAGGGGGAAGTTTTTACGACGGACGATAAGGGTGTGAGTCAAATATCGTATGCTGATTATGCGATGGCCTTGGTTGATATTGCGACAAGTGATAATCACCATAAAGCGCGTGTATCAGTTAGATGGTAAGAAGTTTGCATTGAATTTCGTGATTTTTTACTTACGAAGAAAAAGTATTTGTGTTATACTAAAGATAATTTACTGCGTATAATGGTTCAGCGTAAAGGTTGTTACCCGATTCTAGTCGGATACCCTTTGCGCTTTTTTTGCAGTAAATAATAGAAAAGAAGAGGTGAATACCCAATGGATTTTTATATGAAGTTACCCCGAAACGGTAAAGAATTTTTTTTATTTCTTGCGATAGTCGCCGTTATTTCGGTTAATATCATTGCACCAGTTATTTCAGGATTCGAGGCCGGATTTAGTTTAGAGACATGGGGGCATACCCTTGCGTCAATGCCATTTTTGTTAGTGGCAATCGTAGCTTTTGTTTTGCTGACGCACATGCCTGCAGAAAAGGTAGCAGCTAAAATAACAGAAGAGACGGATAGCTTTAATGCCAAAATAACGATAACGATTTTGATTAATGTCGCGATGATGTCAGTGTTAATGACTATCGTAGGTGCGATGATTGCAACGAAAACAATTAGTTTAGCACCATTCCAACAGTTCTTTTATAAATGGCCAAGAAACTTCACAATTGCGTTGCTTACAGAAATGTTGATTGCTCAACCAATTGCACGTTATGTCATCTATCGACGCCATTTGAAAAGTAATAAACACTTGAGAAATGCCATTTATTAGAAATGGATGTATAATAAAAGAGGAGGAAAAGCAAATGAAAATTACTTATCACAATGCAGGCAATGCGCCAGAAACGAAAACGTTTAAAGATATTGCTGAGTTTCTAATGTTGCAAAATCGTGAAATTCCAGCGATTCAAGATCACTATGAAGTAGATGCGCTCTATGTTGGTGATGAGCAAGTTGATTTTAAAGGGACAATTGGCGATTTGTTTGATAAATACAACAATTAAGTCTTGTCAAATCAGGAAAAACCGTGTATAATTAAGTGGTTGCCGTAAAAATATGCGGGAACTTAAACCACATTTTGATATGATCGTCCCGTAGTGCTAGCTGTAAAAGCCAGTAGCGGGGCGAGTTGACGGTCAAAAGAGGAAAAAACTATTTTAAAAGGAGACTAGCTCATGGCAGTCATTTCAATGAAACAACTACTCGAAGCGGGTGTTCACTTCGGTCACCAAACACGCCGTTGGAACCCAAAAATGAAACCGTACATTTTTACAGAACGTAACGGGATTCACGTTATCGACTTACAAAAAACAGTTAAACTTGCTGACGACGCTTACAACTATGTACGCGAAGCTGCAACAAACGGTGCTGTTGTTCTCTTCGTAGGTACTAAAAAACAAGCTGCTGAAGCTGTTAAAGAAGAAGCAACTCGTGCTGGTCAATACTACATCAACCACCGTTGGTTGGGTGGTACGTTGACTAACTGGGGTACAATCCAAAAACGTATCGCACGTTTGAAAGAAATCAACAAAATGGAAGAAGACGGTACTTTTGAAGTCCTTCCTAAAAAAGAAGTTGTTTTGCTTAACAAACAACGTGATCGCTTAGAAAAATTCTTGGGCGGTATCGCTGATATGCCACGTATCCCTGATCTTATCTACATCGTGGATCCACATAAAGAGCAAATCGCTGTTCAAGAAGCAACTAAATTGAATATCCCAATCGTAGCTATGGTTGACACAAACGCAGATCCTGATCCAATTGATGTGATCATCCCTGCCAATGACGATGCGATTCGTGCGGTTAAATTGATTACAGGTAAAATGGCTGATGCAATCATCGAAGGTCGTCAAGGCGAAGATGCTGTTGAAGCTGAAGATGCAAACGTATCAGAACCAGCATCATCTGAATCAATCGAAGAATTGGTAGAAGTTGTGGAAGGTTCAAACTAAGCATACGCCTAGTTTGAATTGATCAATGAGGAAACATAAAGTGTTTCTACAACAAAGAAGGCTCATCTTGGTTTGATTGACCTTGACGTTTTACCAAATATCTAACATAAAAATCGAAAGAGGGCGGGGCCTACGCCTCAGCCCTCTTTATTTATCTAAACTAGCTGAGTTTCGGCTCCTAGCTCCTAGGAAAATAGATGATTTGTCCGCACGAACTCCGTTCGCTTACGGCAAATCCCTAATTTTCTACGGAGCTAAGCAGTCGCCTCAACATCTTAAAGGAGAAATCAAAAATGGCAATTACTGCAGCTCAAGTAAAAGAATTGCGCGAAAAAACTGGTGCCGGCATCATGGATGCTAAAAAAGCACTTGTTGAAGTTGATGGAGATATGGACAAAGCAATTGACTTGCTCCGTGAAAAAGGGATTGCAAAAGCAGCTAAAAAAGCTGACCGCGTCGCTGCTGAAGGTTTGACTGGTGTTTATGTTGACGGTAACGTTGCAGCACTTGTTGAAGTTAACTCAGAAACTGACTTTGTTGCCAAAAATGATCAATTCGTTGCCTTGGTTAACGAAACAGCAGAATTGATTGCTAAAAACAAGCCAGCTGACAACGATGCAGCACTTGCCATTGTAACTGCTACTGGCAAAACTTTGGGAGAAGCTTATGTTGAAGCAACTTCAACAATCGGCGAAAAAATTGCTTTCCGTCGTTTCCAATTAGTTGAAAAAACTGACGACCAAAACTTCGGTGCTTACCAACATAATGGTGGTCGTATCGGTGTTATCACAGTTATTGAAGGTGGCGATGAGTCTCTTCCAAAAGCAGTTGCCATGCACGTTGCTGCCATGAGCCCAAGTGTTTTGTCTGCTGAAGAACTTGACCATGACTTCATCGTTAGCGAAACAACTGCTTTGATTTCACGTATTGAAATTGAAAACGAAGACCGCAAACGTACAGGTAAAGCATTCTTGCACGTCCCACAATATGGTTCAGCTGCGCAATTGACTGATGATGTTTTAGCAAAAGTTGAAGCAGAATTCAAAGAAGAACTTAAAGCCGAAGGCAAACCAGAAAAAATCTGGGACAAAATCTTGCCAGGTAAAATAGCTAAATTCTTCGTTGATAATACACAAATTGACCAAGAAAATGCGCTTTTGTCACAACTTTACGTCATGGACGACAGCAAAACTGTTGCTAAATTCCTTGAATCTAAAGATGCTAAAGCAATTACATTTGCACGTTTTGAAGTTGGCGAAGGTATCGAAAAAGCTGCTAACAACTTTGAAGCTGAAGTACAAGCAACAATGGCCGCTGCACTTGAAAATTAATCATCACGAATTAATTGTAAGAAGATAAATAGTTGTTTGATAGTGAGGGTGATTAAAGGTATCAAAAGATTTCTTTTAATCTTGGTATATGACACTGCTACTTTTTAAAGCATCGATTAATCAAATGACTAAAAAATACACCGAAATTGAACTTCCGGTGTATTTTTTGCTTTAAATGTGGTATAATGAAACACGGAATTTGTAAATTCGAAAACAAGATATAACTGTATTAATAGACCCGTGATGGAGAGTAAATAGAATGCCAAACAGTATCATAATCGCAATCGTCGTCTTACTTGCAATCGTCGTTATTTTTTATGTGGCGTCGATGGTGCTACGCAAAAAAACAGAAGATCGAATTATTGCGCTTGAAGAGCGTAAAGAAGATTTATTTGATTTGCCAGTACAAGAAGAGATTGATGCCGTCAAAAAATTGCATCTGGTTGGACAAAGTCAGACGATTTTTCGTGAATGGAATCAAAAATGGATTGATTTGTCGTCAAACTCTTTTGCGGATTTAGAAAATCACATTTTTGAAGCAGAGCAATTGAATGATTCATTTAGATTTGTTCGCGCACGTGCCTCTGTTGATGCGTCCGAAAGTCAGATTGAACTTATGGAAGAAGATGTGCAGTCAATTCGTGAGGGTATTTCAGAGTTAACGAAACAAGAAACGATTAATTCATCTAAGATTCAAGATTCTTTGGATTTATACCAGGCTTTACGTGCTGAAATTACAGATAATGCAGACAGATATGGTGTTGCCCTAGGTGAACTTGAGGCTCAGTTAGATAATATCGAAACTGAATTTAGCCAATTTGTAGAGTTGAATTCAACAGGTGACCCGATCGAGGCATCTGAAGTTTTAGAGACCGCTGAGGAGCATACGATTGCCCTAGGTGCAATTGCAGAACGTATTCCAGCTATCGTTGAAGATATGACTGTCAAATATCCAAAACAATTGGAAGAATTGGCACAAGGCTATCAAGAATTTTTAGCACAAGATTTCAAATTGCCAGGATCTGTAAGAGTAGAAGAACGTTTGCAAGAAGTTCGAGATGATTTGAAACAAACGTCTATATTTGTTGAAAACTTTGAATTAGATCGTGCTGATGCACAATTGGAACAGATTCAGTTGAACTTAGATGGTCTCTACGAAATTTTTGAGGCTGAGTATAAGGCACGTCGTGATGTCGCCAAAAATGCTAGTATTATCAAAGATTATATTGCACACACACGAGCAAACAATAAAAATCTTCTTTTGGAGATTGATCATGTTTCTCAAGCCTATGTTTTAACAGGTAATGAGATGGGAATGATTCGTGGCTACCAAGAGCAATTGGAGCAATTAGAGGCCGGTGCCTATGAGTTGCTAGATGTGATTCAAGAAAATGCACAACCTTACAGTTTACTTGGCAAGGAAGTTGATACAATCATTTCTACACTCGATGATATTGAGAAAAATCAACTTAAAATCAGTAACGATTTGCAAGATTTACGTAAGCAAGAAAAAGCAGCTCAAGATGCAGCTGATACTTTTGACCGTGAAATCAGAATTTTGAAACGTTATGTTGAAAAACGTAATTTACCGGGTTTGCCACAAGTTTACTTGGATAAATTCTTTGCGACATCAGAGCGCGTACAGACTTTGTTTAAAGAATTGAATAAAGTGAAGGTGAATATTGATGGCGTTAATCATTTGGTTGATGTGACAACGGAAGATTTATCTAATCTTAAAGATGCAACCGATGAATTGGTAGACAAAGCACGTTTGGCAGAAGATTTAATGCAATATGCCAATCGTTACAAAACAACGAATGAAGCGATTGCCAAGAGCATTGCGCGGGCGTATCAATTATTTGAGCGCGATCGCAATTATGCTGCATCCTACGAAGAAATTTCAGTTGCATTGGACGCGGTGGAACCGGGTGCAAGTGAACGTATTTCAAATGTCTATCACAACACCAAAATGACACCAGATTATCGATAAGACGAAACTCGCTAATGGCGAGTTTTTGCTTGTTCTATCAGGAATTAAATGAGGAATTAGCACATCTAATATTAATTATGATATAATTATAGGGTATGCATTCGAGCACAAATATAACATGGCGTGAGATGCGGAGATATTCCCTCTCAACGGCTGAGCTATTATGAACAGCTATGTTTGAGCTTAAAAAGATAAAGATAAAAAGAAAAGAGGCTTTTCATGACAAAAGGTATTATTTTAGCAGGTGGTTCAGGAACGCGGTTGTATCCATTGACACGTGCGGCGAGTAAGCAATTGATGCCAATATATGACAAACCGATGATTTATTACCCACTTTCAACTTTGATGCTTGCGGGTATCAAAGAAATCTTGATTATCTCAACACCGCAAGATTTACCACGTTTTGAAGAACTTTTAGGTGATGGTAGTGAGTTTGGCATTTCTCTGAGCTATGCTGTCCAACCTAGTCCTGATGGTTTGGCACAAGCTTTCATTATCGGTGCTGATTTTATTGGCGATGACAACGTTGCCTTGATCCTTGGCGATAATATCTACTATGGACCAGGTATGTCAAAAATGTTAGGGCGTGCTGCAGCTAAAGAAAAAGGCGCGACAGTCTTTGGCTACCAAGTCAAAGATCCAGAACGTTTTGGTGTTGTTGAATTTGACGACAACATGCGTGCTGTCTCAGTAGAAGAAAAACCTGAACAACCTAAGTCAAACTATGCCATTACTGGTCTTTATTTCTATGATAATGATGTGGTTGAAATTGCTAAAAATATCAAACCGTCACCACGTGGTGAACTTGAAATCACAGACGTCAATGATGCCTACCTCAAACGTGGCGATTTGGATGTTGAAGTGATGGGGCGTGGGTTTGCTTGGTTGGATACAGGGACACATGAGTCACTTCTTGAAGCGGCACAATATATCGAAACAGTACAACGCATGCAAAATGTTCAAGTGGCTAACCTTGAAGAAATTGCTTATCGTATGGGCTATATCACACGTGAACAAGTGATTGAATTGGCACAGTCGTTGAAGAAAAACGAATATGGTCAATACTTGCTAAGACTTGTGGAGGCAGACTAATCCATGACTGAGAACTTTTTTGAAAAAAAATTAGCTGCGCGTGAAATCGCTGAAATCCCTGGTATGTTAGAATTTGATATTCCAGTCCATGGTGATAACCGTGGGTGGTTTAAAGAAAACTTCCAAAAAGAAAAAATGATGCCGTTAGGTTTCCCGGAAAGCTTTTTCGCTGAAGGCAAACTCCAAAATAATGTGTCATTTTCTCGTAAAAATGTTTTACGTGGTTTACACGCTGAGCCTTGGGACAAGTACATTTCGGTTGCGGACAATGGTCGTGTACTTGGTGCATGGGTTGATTTACGTGAAGGCGACAGCTTTGGTAATGTTTATCAAACAGAAATTGATGCCAGTAAGGGTATCTTCGTCCCTCGTGGGGTTGCCAATGGTTTCCAAGTGTTGAGCGATGTTGTGTCCTACAGTTATCTTGTAAACGACTACTGGGCACTTGAACTCAAACCTAAGTACGCCTTCGTGAACTATGCTGACCCAACGCTTGGCATCAAATGGGAAGATGTTGCGAACGCTGAAGTGAGTGAGGCTGATGAAAATCACCCCTTGCTTAAAGATGTGAACCCTTTGACAGCTGATTTGCTGTAAAACAATCTCTCGAAAAGACAAAGCTATAAAGAAAATAAGTGACTAAAAGCGTTGGTGGCCGTTGTCAATCGCTATTAGAAAGCTAGCTTGATTAAGGAAGTAAAGTAAATGACTGAATTGAAAAAAATAATCGTAACAGGTGGCGCGGGTTTTATCGGCTCTAATTTTGTACATTACGTGTACAACAACCACCCTGAAATTGAAAAAATTATCGTTTTAGATAAATTAACTTATGCTGGGAATAAAGCCAACATTGCTGAGATTCTTGGCGATCGTGTTGAGTTGGTTGTGGGTGATATTGCAGACGCTGACCTTGTTGATAAGTTGGCAAGCCAAGTAGACGCAATTGTCCACTACGCTGCTGAGTCACACAATGATAACTCTCTTAAATCTCAGGATGAGTTTATCCATACTAACTTCATCGGGACTTACACGCTAATCCAAGCGGCACGCAAATATGATTTGCGTTTCCACCATGTCTCAACGGATGAGGTCTATGGTGATTTACCTTACCGTGAAGACTTACCAGGTCATGGCGAAGGTGAAGGGGAAAAATTTACAGACCACACGCCTTACAATCCTAGCTCGCCTTATTCATCAACAAAAGCAGCGAGTGACTTGATTGTTCGTGCTTGGGTGCGTTCGTTCGGTCTTAAAGCAACGATTTCAAACTGTTCAAATAACTATGGTCCTTACCAACATATCGAGAAATTTATCCCACGTCAAATTACCAATATCTTGGCGGGTATCCGTCCAAAACTTTATGGTGATGGTAAAAATGTCCGTGACTGGATCCACACGGAAGACCATTCTTCAGGTGTTTGGACAATTCTCACAAAAGGTGTGCTTGGTGAAACTTATCTAATCGGTGCTGACGGCGAAAAGAACAACAAAGAAGTCTTGGAAGAAATCTTGACTGAAATGGGTCAAGAGGCGACAGCTTATGACCGCGTGACGGATCGTGCTGGTCATGACTTGCGCTATGCAATCGACAATACGAAACTTCGCACAGAGCTCGGTTGGGCGCCTAAGCATACTGACTTCGAATCTGGCTTGAAAGAGACAATCAAGTGGTATACCGATAACAAGGACTGGTGGGAAGCTGAAAAAGCGGCTGTTGAAGCCAATTATGCTAAGTCACAAGAGGTGTTGAAATGATTTTAATTACTGGGGCAAATGGTCAACTAGGTACTGAGTTACGTTATCTATTAGATGAACGTGATGTGGATTATGTCGCAACGGATGTGGCACAGCTTGATATTACAAATGCTGAGCAAGTAAACAAAGTTTTCGCAGAAGTCAGACCGACATTGGTCTATCATTGTGCAGCTTATACAGCTGTTGATAAGGCTGAAGATGAAGGCAAAGCGCTTGACTATGCGATTAATGTCACAGGGACAGAAAATATCGCTAAGGCAGCAGCAGCACACGATGCAACACTTGTTTATATCTCAACTGACTATGTTTTTGATGGTCAAAAACCAGTTGGTGAAGAGTGGGAAGTTGACGATGTGCCAGATCCACAAACAGAGTATGGTCGCACAAAACGTCTGGGTGAAGAACTCGTAGAAAAATACGCTGAAAAATTCTATATCATTCGGACAGCTTGGGTATTTGGTAATTATGGTGCGAATTTCGTCTTTACCATGCAAAAACTAGCTGAAACACATGATAGTCTAACGGTCGTCAATGATCAACACGGCCGCCCAACATGGACGCGGACGTTGGCTGAATTTATGGCATATTTAACGGATAACCGTAAGGCTTTTGGTTATTATCATTTGTCAAATGATGCGACAGAAGATGTGACTTGGTATGATTTTGCTGTTGAAATCTTAAAAGATACTAATGTGTCAGTTAAACCAGTAGATTCAAGTCAATTCCCAGCTAAAGCAAAGCGTCCTTTGAACTCAACGATGAGTTTGACGAAAGCTAAAGCAACAGGTTTTGTCATCCCAACTTGGCAAGATGCTTTACAAGAATTTTACCGACAAGAAAAACCTGAATAATTTTTTAAAAAGTATGCGTGTACGCATGCTTTTTTGCTTATACCGGTTGAGGTGTTCGAACTAAATTGATTATCTGGGGCGGTATCACTAGCAGTTTGTAAAGTTCTCTATCTGTTACAAAAATCAGCAACCATTTGCAAGGCGGGAATGGTGGATATGATGTTTTGTAACCTGTTGGTAAAATGACAAGTATAGCGATTTATGCTATAATAGTAAGGAATATCTTGAGAAATGGGTGAGAAATGCAACATGTGTTTATAATTGGCTCGCGCGGTTTGCCGGCGAAATATGGTGGCTTTGAGACTTTTGTTGAAGAGCTAGTGAGTCATCAACAGTCAGATCAAATTAAATATCATGTTGCGAATCTTTCAAAAGATGCAAGTGGCAAACATTCTGACTATAAGACTGCGGATGTTTTTGATATTAAGGCTAGACATTTTGGTCCAGCAAATGTCATTTTTTATGATCGAGATGCAATAAACTATGCGTTAAGCTATATTAGAAAAAATAAGATTGCGAACCCGATATTCTATGTCTTAGGGAATACATTGGGTGCTTTTATAGGGCATTATGCTAAGAAGATTCACAAAATTGGTGGGAAGCTGCTGGTTAATCCGGATGGTCTTGAATGGAAACGAAGTAAATGGATTAAACCAATTCAGATGTATCTCAAATTTTCCGAGCAGAAGATGGCTAAGATAGCTGATTTGATTATTTCGGATAATCAGGGGATTGAGGATTATTTGAAGGCCGAGTATGGAGATGTGACTTCAACGGTGATTGCTTATGGAACAAATCCTGTCGCGCGTGATACGACGATAGATATGGCATGGTTTGATGCGCAAGGTGTCAAACTAAAAGGTTATTATTTGGTTGTCGGACGTTTTGTACCGGAAAATAACTATGAGGCAATCATTCGAAATTTCATGGCGTCTGATACGACACGTGATTTGGTGATTGTTACTAATCATCAAGGTAATCCTTTCTTTGATAAGCTACGTGAAATCACTGGGTTTGAGCAAGACAAGCGTGTCAAATTCGTTGGGACGGTTTACGATAAGGAAATGCTAGCTGCGATTCGACAGCAGGCGTTTGCCTATATCCATGGGCATGCGGTCGGTGGGACAAATCCTGGTTTACTCGAGGCAATGGGGGCAACAGATTTGAATCTGGTATATGATGTAAGCTTTAATCGAAATGTGGCTTTGGACTCAGCATTGTTTTGGCAATTGGATAATTTATCAGCGTTAATAGCTCAAGCTGAAAAACTTGAGGCGTTGGAAATTGCTCGGTTAGCAGAAAAGGCGCGTGCGATTATCGCTGAAAAATATACTTGGGAGTGGATTGTGACACAGTATGAGAGGTTATTTTTGAATGAAAGTTAATATTGTTCTCTCGACTTACAACGGGGCTAAATTCCTTGCTGAGCAGATTGAGAGTATTCAAAAACAAACCTTTACAGACTGGCAGTTACTGATACGCGATGATGGTTCAACAGATGAGACACCACAAATCATTCAGCAATTTGCGACATCAGATAAGCGCATCAAATTTATCAACGCAGATAATCGAGAAAATTTTGGAGTTATCAAAAATTTTTTCACGCTTGTTAAGTTTGAACTGGCGGATTATTATTTTTTCAGCGACCAGGACGATGTTTGGTTGCCAAACAAAATGGCAACGATGTTAGATGAGGCGCAAAAGTATGATCAAGCTAAGCCCTTAATGGTCTACATGGATCTATCAGTCGTGGATCAAAATTTAGTTGTAACGCAGCCTTCAATGATTCAGAGTCAAAGTCATCATGCTAATACGACTTTACTACCAGAGTTAACTGAAAACACAGTAACTGGAGGGGTATCGATGATCAACCAAGCTTTGGCGAGCAGATGGCAAAGTACGGAGCAGATTATTATGCATGACTGGTACTTGGCATTACTTGCGACAGCAATAGGTGAACTCGTCTATATTGATCAGCCAGGTGAGCTTTATCGGCAACATGAGAATAATGTTTTGGGTGCAAGGACACTTAGAAAACGACTTCAAAAGTGGTTGAATCCGATGCAAGCTGTTTATAAATATTGGGATTTGATTTTCAATAGCCAAAATCAGGCGAGACTTTTATTAAATCAGCCAGATTTATCTGATGACAAGAGAGAATTAATCGAAAAATACGACGGTCTCTTGAATCAAACCTTTAGTAACCGCATTAAAATGATTAAAAAGTATCACTTTAAAAAAAATAAAGCATTTCACACAG
>MTLC01003405.1_pt1 | contig 19652 bp, 17 predicted proteins | sample 1982451 | NCBI WGS metagenome assembly MTLC01 (sample SAMN05710165, study PRJNA340218) | biofilm metagenome | isolation source: sample SPH anode biofilm adapted to +100 mV | place: USA | collected 2012-02-03 | reverse complement strand
TATAAGAGGGGAGCTTTAGAGATGTTGATTATTAGAGAATTGGAACATGAGTATTTGTGGCTGGCAGGAGAGAGAGATTCAAAATTCAAGATTAGCTACTAGCTGCTGGTAACTGGCAGGTTACGGACTAAATTCAATAATTCAAAATTTAGCTGCTGGCGGCTAGCTGCTAGCCAGAAGGCCTGATGCTGTCAGAGGAAGTGTCGAAGTCAGGAGCCTGATGTTGGCTAGTTTCTATTCGGTTTTCATTTATTTGGACTCTTAGTTGTGCATTTAGGATGACAAGGTGTATTTAGGGGTAAAAAAAGCCCCCGAAAATAATTTCGGGGGCTAACATCCGCAGAGATTTGAAGAAAGACCTTTAAGCAGATGTCTTATTTATAACTAACTTCACCCGATCCACGGTGGGTAACTTTTTTTACTTTAGGATTTCCGTAGATGATCATATCACCAGAACCATAAGCTTCTGCTTTGATCTCATTTGAAGCATAAACTTCAACTTCGCCTGAGCCTCTTAATGAAACATTACAGGTTTGAGTCTTAAGATTTTGTAAACTAGCATCGCCTGATCCTAAAACTTCGATATCCGAACTTTGTGCTGCTCCATTGATAGATACATCTCCAGATCCCTGTATTTTGGCAATGAGTTTTTCTAATTGAACCTCTTTAGCCTCAAAATCACCTGATCCGGCAATTGAAATATCCAGATTTCCTCTTAATCCTTTCAGATCAATGTCTCCTGAACCTCTAATATCAGCATTGGTATTAGTGGATTTAAGATCGAGATCAACATCACCTGATCCAAAAATCTCAATTCTTAACCCTTGTGCTTCAATTGAGCCAATTGATGTAACATCTCCTGAACCTCTGATTTGAAGCTCTTCAAGTCGTGGTAATGTAACGGTAGCACGTAAAACCTTGATATTTCTATAATTTCCTCTTTCAAGTCCTATGGTTAGCTTTCCGCCTGTTACCTCAGTCCTGACTTTAGAAATGATATCATTGTCAGCTTCAACAACAATGCCGCATTCAGAACCCTGTTTTAGTATGATGTCAACGCTGCTATTGCTTTCAATGGAAGAAAACTTACCGGGATTTCTGTTTTCTTTAGTAGTTTGTCCAAATAGACTAACACCGGTTACTAACATGATGGCTTGTAAAAGACCAATTAAGATTATTTTCTTCATATTATTTGAGTTGTTTTGCTTTCTAGTATGACATTCAACTAACTCAAAAGTTACACTATTCTCTCTTTTTTTTAGAAAATCTTGATAAACAGTTTTTCTAGTGAATGAACTTTTTATGATGACATTACTTTTAAATCCTCCTTAAGTAATAGCTAAAAGAAACGCCCTTTCATTCTGAGTTTATCACATGAAACCTATAAATAATCTCTCTTTGTTAAATCCAGTAATGATAGATACTCTCTTAAAAATAAAAAGAGAGAGAGCCTCCCGGGTACTCTCTCTTGAAAATTTTAGGAATGGAGATGTTACTATATTAACGCGCAGATTCTAAAGCAATTTCACAAGATGTTTTATCTGAACTAACCTCAAGCTTCTCAATTAAACTCTTATTGTAAGAGATTAAAGAGCAGATGAGTGTATACTTTCCTGGCTTTAGCTGTGGAATGCTAAAGTTGCCGTCAAGATCTGAATAGACCTTGGTGTTCGTTCCTTCAATTGATATTTCAGCCCCTGAAAGGGTTTCTCCAGTGAGAATATCAGTTACTTTTCCACATATAACACTCTGAACAGCTGTTGCAGGTTCTGCAGGAGTAGCTGTTTGTGTCGAAACTCCCTTTGATAAATCTTTTCCGTCGTTATCGTTTTGTGTACCAGCGAAAACCATGTTTGTCGAAAAGGATAAACTGAAAATAATCAGAATTGAGGAGAGAATGTTTTTCATTTTTATGATTTGATTTAATTTGATTCGTTAATTTCGGCTTCCCGTCTTAGAAGAATCTACCTATCATTTTTGTTTGGGTAGTCTTGTTGTAAGGCCATTGTTTCAGAGGCAAAAGTATACTCTCTTTTTAGCCCGTGAGTTAATCAACTGTTATAGGTATGTTAAATGATTATGAACAGATTGCTCATTGATTATTGTACTAGATGGATTACAAGTTTAAAATGGCATACTTTTGTACACCATTGATTTGAAATCTTTAACAGGATGCGAATAAAGTTTAAGCTATTCAATCGTAGAGAGTTGTTAGTCCCTACCTGGCAAGGGGCTTTACTTTTTATCTTTTTGATTGCTGCATTAGTTTGGTTTCTTATTACGAATGCCGTTAACTTCCTCTCTCCGCAGAAGCCAGTAGAAACCAAAATACTCATTGTAGAGGGTTGGGTTGATGATAGTGCCCTGACAACTGCCGCCAATTTTATTAGAAAGGAGGGTTTTACTATGGTTTGTGTAACGGGTCAACAGGTTATGCAGGGTAAATATCTTCTTGAATACACTTCAACCGCTGAAGTTGCATATAATACACTATTAAAATTGGGTGTTGACTCAACTATCCTCCATTGTATTCCATCAGCTCCGGTTACCAGAAACAGATCAGTGGCATCGGCTCAGGCCTTGTCTAGTTGGCTAAAATCGTCAGGTGTGAAGCCAGGTAATATCTTGTTGCTTTCGCAAGGAGTGCACTCGAGAAGAAGCTGGCTGATTTTTAAGAAGACATTAAAGGCCGATGGATGGAATACAGGTGTAGTGACGTATCAGGATGATACTTATGATGGAGGCCGATGGTGGAAATCATCACGTGGTACTCGGGCAGTAGTCTCTGAAGGTCTAGCCTGGCTTTATGTTACGCTATTTGGCCCATCTGATTGACCCGTAACAAGTGCTTTTAGCTGGTCAATAAATGACTGCTTCTGTTTTAATTCGGTCTCAAGTTGTTCAATACGGTCTTGGCTTTGGGTCGAAGCAACGGATACGTTTTTAAGCATTTCTATCTCCTTTTTCAAGGCGTTTAGCTCAACCCGAAGGTTTTCACCCTCCGCCACACTCTCTTTTAGGGATGTTCTCAATGAGAGTACAGTCTGTTTTAGTTGGTCGTTTTCTTGAAATTCTGAGGTAATGATTCTTGGATCAGGCACATTTGGTTGTTCTTCAGTATTTAGCTTTAATAGCGCCTCTTTAAGTTGTTGCTCAAGTGCAAATTTTGCCGCTTTTAGATCATTTATTTCAATCTGTAGCTTTTCAACCTCTATATTCAGTGCGTCAGTTGTTTCTCTGTTTCCTGATCCTGTTATTGTAGGCCAAAGATCATTTCTTGCCTTGAGTTTATTAAGCTCATCGGCTACCTTCTCGTATTGTTCAGAATAGGCTATTCTGGTCTGTCTCTCTTTAGCCAGAACCTTGTTAAGATTTTCAATCTCTGAGGCTGTATTGTTATGCTGTACTGTCATTTCGGTCAGCATTCCGGATATCTCTTGAAGTCGTTGTTCGTACTCTTCATTTATCCTTTTAAGAGCCTCGTCAGGTTCTGGTTTTGTTTGTAATACCTCTAGTGCTTTTGATAGGTCTTTTTGTTTCATAAACAGCTTAATGGCGATAACAGAGATTAACGATAAAAGAATAAGTAGTATGAAGAACCCATATAGGCTCCAACCATTACTACCGTGACTTTTTTTAAAGTTTGGTTTCTCAGGGTTTATACCTAATGAATCGAGTTTAATGATTAAATTTTTATAAACTAAACGCTGATTGGTATACATATCAGCATAGATGACATTTATGGTACTGTCAGCCTTCGCTACAAGTTTATAGTTATTTAGCAGACCAATAAGATTACTATAGGATGCCCCTTTCATGGAATCATTGATCGCTTCAATCTGTTTTAAGCCACTCTCTTTTAACTCAAATGCTTGATTGAGTTTTAAATTCAATAGACTATCATTCTCAGCGATAACCTGAAAGTGAATTGCAATTAGAATTACTAATATGGAGCAAAGTGTCTTCATGCGATGATAATTTGTTATTCAGGAGCTATTGTTATATACCTGAATGAAGTGCCTCTTCTTTGATATAGATCTGTCCTGGTGTCTTTTAATTTGGAAGGGGTTGGGACATTATCCACAATTCTACATAATTAATCATGATTAGTAAAGGTAATAAATGTTTATTTCTTTTCCTTGAGCATAAGGTTAACTATAGCGCATAATAGTAGACCTGATTTTTAAAAATCGGTTACATTTGTGTTTTCTAACCTTAGAATTAGGCAGAACTTATTGGAATTTTAGAAATCATGATTCTTTATCAATTTAGATTTCTATAAACCGTAATGTGTAATTACTATAGATCAATAAATTACTATATGAGAAGCAAAACTCTAATCTTAATTTTTGCCTTATGGGGCATCTTGCAATCAGTGTCAGTGAAAGCATCTGTTTTTGAACTTAAAGTTAAAATCAAGAATGCTCCTGATACTGCTCTCCTTTTAGCTCATTACTATGGTGAAAAGCAATATGTTGATGACACAGCATTTAGAACAAAGGATGGGTGGTTTGTATTTACTGCTGATTCTTTGATTCCCGGAGGAATGTATATCGTTGCCGGCCAGAACAAGTCCAGATATTTTGAGTTGCTTATCGACAAAGAACAGAAAATTACTGTTGAAGCCGCCTTACCTGACATACCATTAACTATGAAAATTAAGGGGTCAATTGATAATGAAAGGCTTTACACATATATCCAATATTTAGCCGATAAGCAGAAAGAGGTGAATGATCTTAGGAGGCTGAAAGAGAGACTCGATACTAAGAGTGACTCCGCTGCTTTGATTGACAAGAGATTGGGTGCTATTGATTTAGAAGTAAAAGAATATATATCAAGCTTTATAGAGAAGAATAAAACAAACTTTGCGGGTGCATTTATTGCTGCTCAACAAGAACCTGCTATCCCAGCTACTCCTTATAAGCCGGATGGTTCAGTTGATTCTACTAAGTTATATCTTCTTTACAAAAACAGTTTCTTCTCAAATCTTAATTTGGGTGACTCTCGATTACTTCGAACCCCTGCCTACCATGTTCGTCTCAACAGGTACTTCTCGCAGTTGGTTGTACAAAGCCCTGATTCAGTTATGAAGGAGGTGAATAATCTACTCCCGGTTGTTAAGAAAACCAGAGATACTTATCGCTATTTCGTTTGGTTTATCACAACTTATTCTGAGAAAAGTACCATCATGGGTATGGATGCGGTATTCGTTGAGATGGCCGATCGTTTCTACTCTTCAGGAGAGATGGACTATTGGATTAATAAGACGGTTAAAGCCAATGTATTAAAACGTGCCAATACTCTACGACCTATTCTTATTGGTAATCCGGCTCCCGAGCTTATGATGTTAGATACTGCCATGCGCCCCGTCTCATTGCATAGTGTGAAGGCCAGATATACATTGCTTCTTTTCTGGGATCCGGAATGTGGACATTGCAGAACTGAGATTCCTTTGGTTATTGATTTTTTGAAAAAGGATAAAAACCGCTTTAATCTTGAGGTATTTGCTGTCTGTACTGATACCAATATGAGGAAAATGAAAGATTATATTAAAGAGAAGAAGATGCCATTTATCAACGTGAATGGTCCAAGAGCCTATACTCCTTTTTTTAAGGATTTGTATGATGTTTCCAGTACTCCTGTCTTATATCTTCTTGATGAGAATAAAAAGATTATCGCAAAACGTCTGACGGTGGATGTGCTTGAGTCTTTCCTTGAAAGACATGAGGCTAGATTGAGAAAAGAGAAATAAATGTTGCTTCGTTAGAGGTACCTCTTCCCCGAAAGCTGTTGTAGTTATGCTATAATCTGCCTTCGGGGAAGATTGTTTTTACATCTATACCAAGGTATTCAGTGACTATAACTAGAAACTCACTTAAAATCATTGCCGTAGCACCCCATATTGCTTGCTTAGACACTGCGTAACAGGGAGCTTTAATCTCACCAGTAATGGTTTTAAATGTCAATGTTTCTCGCTGATTCGGGTCTAGTAGGTCTTTTAATTTGACGATATGGATAGAGTCTACCTCATTATTATCGGGGATCAAAGATGGAAATTCATTGATATGAGCAACAACTGGCCTGACAATATATCCGGAATGAGGAATAAACAGTGGGGTCATAGAACCTAAGTATTCAGGAGAATCAATTGGTAAACCTACCTCTTCAAAGCTTTCTCGTTTGGCTGTCTCCCATTCTGAACTATCTTCCTTCTCTTTTTTTCCTCCGGGAAAGGCCATCTGACCACTATGCACCCCATCGTATTCAGGCCTTTTTATTAAGATGATAGAGGGCTCCTTCTCTTGCGTTACCAATCCGATTAAAACAGCTGAGTCAATGGCTGTCACTCCTTCTGGTATGGTCATTCTCTCTTCTCTTAAGGGAGGAGCCATGAGTAATTGTGCAGCTTTTCCGGGAAGAGGTTTCGTTAATCTTGTCCTTAGCCAGTTGGCTAATTTGTCGGGATCAATCGTGTTTAATGCAAAGGTTGTCATAATGTAAATATCGGAGAAATAACAAAGAAAACCTATTCCTGTTTAATAAACGTTAACTATATATTAGAGGTGACCTACCTCATTTACCTCGTCCAAATGGAAAAAAAACCATATTATTTAGATCATAACGGGAGGGAGGTTACTATTTTTGTTATTTTTAGATCGGGAATAGAATATATATGATCAAAGAGAAAGAGACACCGGAATTAGATGTTCAAACAGCTTCAGATGTTCAAAAGGAGCTAGTGCTTTTTAATGATGAAGTTAACTCGTTTGATCATGTCATCTCATCGTTGGTTGATGTTTGTGGGCACACCGTTGAGCAGGCTGAACAGTGTGCGCTGCTAGCTCACTTTAGAGGCAAGTGCGGTGTGAAGAATGGTAGTTTCAACGAGCTATTTCCTATGTTTGTTGAGCTTGGAAACCGAGATCTGACAGTAGAAATTCAATAACGATATAAAAAGAAAACATGTCTCTAACCTTTATAATTGTCTTAGTCATTGTTGGATTACTTTTCTTTATCCTTGAGGTCTTAGTTATTCCCGGCACATCGGTCGCAGGAGTCATTGGCTTTGTTGCAATTGCTGTAGCTGTTTGGCAGGCTTGGGTACAATATGGATATCAAACCGGCCTTATTGTGCTTGCTGCTTCTTTAGTCGGAAGTATACTTTGTTTATGGCTTTCTTTACGGTCAAATACATGGAAACGTGTTTCCCTAAAGGAGTCAATAGAATCAAAAGTGAATCTGATTGATGAATCTATTGTTTATCCCGGAGTACGCGGTAAGAGTGTTTCCAGGCTTGCTCCAACGGGTAAGGTACGTTTTGGATCTATAGATTTTGAAGTTCAGTCTCAGGATGGTTTTGTTGATCAGGGACAGGAAGTTGAGGTCGTGAAAATTGAAGGAAATAAGATTACAATTAAACCCCTATAAAACTGTGTTATGGAAAATCAAGTATTTATCTTTTTGGCTTTAGGAATAGCCTCGTTAGTAGGCCTCTGGATAATCTTCTATATTATACCTGTAGGTTTATGGTTCTCAGCGTTAGTGTCGGATGTATCTGTTTCATTGGTACAACTCATCTTTATGCGTTGGAGAAAGGTTCCACCCGCCGTGATAGTGAATAGTCTTATTGCCGGAACAAAAGCAGGGTTGCAGCTCTCTCTTAAGGAGATGGAAGCTCACTTTCTTGCCGGTGGTCATGTACAGAATGTAGTAAACGCTCTAATATCTGCCGAGAAAGCCAATATGAATTTGGATTTTAAGACAGCAACTGCGATAGATTTAGCAGGTCGTGATGTTTTTCAAGCAGTTCAGATGTCGGTTAACCCTCGGGTTATAGATACTCCACCTGTTACAGCTGTTGCTAAAGATGGAATTCAGCTTGTTGCTAAAGCCCGTGTAACTGTTCGTGCAAATATCAGACAGTTGGTGGGTGGTGCTGGTGAAGAGACTATTCTTGCACGTGTTGGCGAGGGTATAGTTTCCTCTATTGGCTCTGCAGAATCACATAAAATTGTTCTTGAGAACCCCGATTCTATCTCTAAACTTGTTCTTGCAAAAGGCCTTGACTCTGGTACTGCCTTTGAAATTCTCTCAATTGATATTGCTGATATAGATGTTGGCAAGAATATTGGTGCTGTTTTGCAAATGGATCAGGCTAATGCTGATAAAAATATCGCTCAGGCAAAGGCTGAGGAACGCCGCGCTATGGCTGTCGCTTATGAACAGGAGATGAAAGCTAAAGCACAGGAAGCCAGAGCCGCCGTTATCTCTGCCGAAGCACAAATTCCAATGGCAATTGCTGAAGCATTTAGGACAGGTAACCTCGGCGTTATGGATTATTATCGAATGCAGAATATCCAAGCCGATACTTCAATGAGGGAATCTCTAGGTGTTCATAATCCTAAACCCGGGTCAGCAAAGTCAGGTGATTTAACGAAACAATAGATTTCAATTTGATCTTTACTTAATGCCGGCCGGATGTCTCTGACCGGCATTATTTTTTAACTCAATACCAACTTAGTACAATGGAAAAAAATAGCATTGAATCTAGTCCTCTTTATCAATCCATTCTAGATACCATAGGTTCTACATTGCATGAACACGAAAAAAGGTCTTTCATAGAAGCTTTTGATTATTTCAGGGAACAAAAAGAGGGTATTTTGACCATTGATGATCCTCATGTGGTAAGGATTCTTTCCATTTGTAAGATAATTGTAACAGATTTAGGGTTGGGCATTGATTCTTTAATTAGTGCTGTGCTTTCTGAAGCTGAACAGCTAAATGGTGTTCCTATAAAAGAATCTCCTAAATGGGGTAAGGCTTGCTTCGCAATGGTTACAGGTCTTCGTCAGTTAAGATCTCTGAATTTTAAGAAAATCGAGATTGAATCTGAGAATTTCAGGAAGCTCATTCTCCTTCTTTCAGGTGATTTAAGGGTTATTCTGGTTCGAATGGCAATATTGTATTATGAACTGAAGAGAGCTACACCTGGTGCCACAGAGAATGAGTTACTTTTAAGAAAGATAAAGTACATCTTTATCCCTTTTGCTCACCGATTAGGTTTATATAAGCTTAAATCTGAGATGGAGGAGCTCTCAATGAGATTGAGTTATCCTGAAATATACTCTTCTATAGAGAAGAAGGTTGCCGACCTAAAACCTCGGCAGCAGGTTGTGTTTAATTCATTTATTCAACCTATCAAAGAGGAGCTTGAACGTAATGCTATTAAATGTGAAATCAAATGGCGCTTTAAATCTGTACCCTCCATCTGGGCTAAAATGAAGGCACAAGGGGTGGATGTTGATGGAATTTATGATCTGTTTGCAATCAGGCTTATTGCATCATGTGAACCTCACGATGAAAAAGCTGTATGCTGGAGAATCTACTCTATAATCTCAAATATATATAAACCAAGCCCCTCACGCCTTCGTGATTGGATTTCTGCCCCCAAAGCCAGCGGTTATGAAAGTCTGCATACTACGGTACAAACGGATGAAGGTCGTTGGATTGAGGTCCAAATCAGGACAGAGAGGATGGATTTTATCGCTGAAAGTGGTGATGCTGCTCACTGGCGCTATAAAGAGAAAGGGGGAGGAGCCGATCAACTTGGTTCATGGATGGCTCAGGTCAGATCGTTACTCGAAAATAATGACCCTGATTCTCTCGGGGAAATTGGTCGTATGGCTACCAAAGATGCTTTAGGTAACTCCATTTATGTGGTTACTCCGAAAGGCGATGTTAAACAACTACCCGTAAATGCTACTGTACTCGATTTCGCATTTGAGATTCACTCAAATGTTGGTGCCACTTGCAACGGGGCTAAGGTAAATGGAAAGATTGTGCCCATAAGACATATCCTTAATAATTCCGATATAGTAGAAATTATAACATCGGCTAAGCAGAGACCTAAAGCCGACTGGCTAAATATTGTCGTTACTAACAGAGCTAAGAATAGAATAAGACAGGCTCTCAATGAATCTCTGCTAAAAGATGCTGATCTTGGGCGGGAAGTTTTACATCGTAAACTGAGAAACTGGAAGCTAAACCTTTCAGATGAACAGATCGAGAAAATAATTAAAACCCTTAAGTATAAGAATGCAAATGAGTTCTATGCTGCTATAGGAAGTGAACAACTTGACCCGATGCAGATAAAATCTCTTCTAAATTCTCAACCTGACGAGGCTCAGCCAGATCGCTGGGTTAAACAGGAACGCCGATATGATCTCAATACCCTGGTGGCAAAAAGCGGTGCCAATAATCAATTAATCATAGAAGGTGCTGGTAACATGGTATCTTACTCATTGGCAAAGTGTTGTTCTCCAATTTATGGAGATAATGTCTTTGGTTTTATTACTATCTCAAAAGGGGTTACTATACACCGTACCGATTGCCCTAATGCCAGGGATATGCACCAAAGATATCCTCACAGACTGGTGGAGGTTATGTGGCGCAAAACAACGGAAGATTCTCAACCTTATCAAACTACGGTTCAAATCACGGGTGATGATCGTATTGGATTGCTTAATGATATAACTCAAGTGATTAACAAGGATCTTAAAATTAACCTCTTAGGGGTATCAATTGAAAGCAGAAATGGTCAGTTTGATGGACGACTTAAGGTCCATGTTTTTAATACAGATCAACTTCATGAACTACTTTTCCGTCTTTCACGTATTACCGGCGTCGAGAAAGCCCGGCGCTATTCTGAAGGTTAATACTCTTCTGGCAAGTTGAAAAAGGTCATATATTTACAGCCAAGTTACTTTTGACAGTTATGGATCGAAGTGCTTGTCTCAATCATAAGTTTTTACAGCCAAAGGGTAATGATACTCTTTGATTAATTTAATAGTCTAATATTACGAAATAATGAGAAGGCTTTTTCCTTTAATTCTATTGATGTTATTGGCTTATGGCTGTGATTCAATAGTTTCTGAACTTAGTAAGAAGAAGGCAACCGCCGTTGATAGTACTAAATTGTTGCTTAAACCTTTTGCCCAATTTGACTCTTTACATCGTTTAGAATATTCTCGCGATGTTACTTTTGACTCCATTACACATAGGTTGAAATACTGGCAACATCACTATTACTCTTATGATGCCCTTAACCGTCGTGTTTTAATAAATCGAAAGACGCTTGACACTGCAAATAACCTTGTTGAAAATAGGGTTACCAGGTTTTTTTATCTTAATGATTCTACGCTCTCGGGCATGAGTGAAGCGGTTTATCGTAAAGGTGCAGTGGTTGATAGTTTCATGGAGTCATACAGATATGAACGGGGATTAGAGGCTGAAGTCAGAAGATATAACTCAAAAGGAGTTGTGATATTGAGCATTGATCGGCTAATAACACCTGAAGGTTGGGTAAGTCGTGAAACTTCTTCTGTCTATGATAATTCTGGTAAGGCTGTGAATGTTAGAACTCTTCATTTTGATAAGAAGGGTGCAGTCATAGAGGATTAGCATAGATGTTTTCCCTAGTTATAGTTAAGATAAAAGTTGATTGATACAATGGTTATTCGACCATTCACAATATCTCTTAATGCTACTTTTCAAACAATGTGGCATGGCGAGTTGTTGTACAGAGAAAACAATGGCCGTTTTTAATAATTTCGTTAGAGGAGAGAAACTACACAAAGTATTAGATGTTATTGAAATAACTCCACAGTTATTTGTTATTCGTTTTATGCGCGATGGTCTGGATTTTATTCCGGGTCAGCATATCTCTGTTTCTATTCCGGGAACTGGTATTCAGCGGGAATATTCTATATATAGCTCAGTTAATGACGACTACCTGGAGATCCTTTTCAGGGTCGTCCCGAGTGGGGTTTTGACTCCAAGACTATCTGACCTGAGAAAGGGGGAGAGCATTATTGTTGATGGCCCGCATGGTTACTTTAAACTACCCGAGCAGCACTTAAAGCATAAGTATCTGTTTATAGCTACTGGGAGTGGTATTGCTCCTTTCCACTCTTTTATAAGAAGTTACCCTGATCTGGATTATAAACTACTGCATGGAATACGCTTCCCATTTGAGAAATGTAACCCCGAGGATTATAATCAAAATAGATTAATCTACTGTTTTAGTCGTGGTATTGACGATAACTATTCCGGAAGAGTGACAGATTATTTATCTGAAAATGAAGTTGACCCAGACACACTGGTCTACTTCTGTGGTAGCTCACAGATGATAATGGATGCCTGGCAGATTCTTATTGCAAAAGGGATTAAGCCTGAGCAGATGAAGCAGGAGATCTATTTTTAGTTCTAGATTGAGGGCTGAGGGGTATCTCTATTCAAATTAGTGCTTTGGCATTTATTGAGATAATTCGATTAGTGCTTCCCAAATGACAGAGGAAGTGGATAATATGCCAAAAAATGATTAAGGTAAATTATCCTTAATATTTTTCTAGACACTGGGGTGTTTAATAATCATGTCCCTATGTTTATTCTTTAGTTTTCCGATAAATCAAAGCATACCCTCTCTCCATATAAATCAAAGAGAGAGTCTAATCAGCTATATTTTCTATCTCATGAAAAAAACAATTCCTTCGGATTAATCTTAAGAAAATCCTCATACGGAATTCCTCCAGTTCCGACCAGTAGCATTTTATCAGGATGAAACCTCTCATTAAATATCCCCATCCCTGTATTATCTGCACTGGCTCCACTTTTTACTTCCAATCCAATTATCTTTTCTCCTTTTTCAAGTATGAAGTCTACTCCATTGTTGCCTTCTCGCCAGTAATAGAGATTATACCTTTCAGCAACCGCATGATTAAGTAAATGGGCACCTATAGATGATTCTACCAACCGTCCCCATAACTTGGGATTGACGATGGCAGTGGAATAGGTTTCGTCATCTTGTGATGTTAGTAAAGCATTATTGTATACCTGAAACTTTGGACTGGACGACCGCTGACGGATAACATTTACCTGTATGAACCTTCTTGGTTCTTCTATTCTTGATTTAACCTGTTTAAAATAAGGACGTTCGTACATCTTGAGAGAATTTACTCAATACTACTAGTTAATTTACTCAAGATATTAAAACAACCTTTAATCTCATTTAATTTTTACTTGCATTTAGCATTATTTAAAACATCATTTCCTGAAAGGCCTAAATAGAATCAGGGTGTTGATGCCTTTAGATGCTTCAACACCCTGTTTCTTTTTATTAAATGATCTTTTTAACTTCCTCTGTTTATTTTAACTCCAAAGAATATCGTCCTAGGTTCTCTTGGGCCATAGATATATTTGGAATCTCTGTAGACACCACTATCAAAGTCGGTTTGGATGCTGTTGAATACATTCTTTACTCCACCATATACCTCTGCCGTTAGTCCCACAAACTTCACTGCCGTAATTGAGATTTTAAAACCGGCATCGAAGAAGTTAGGAGTCTTTTCCAGTCTGTCATGCCCGTCTGCGAGGTAATGTGGTACATCCATGGTTCCTGTATAGGTTCCAGTTAAAGCCAGATTCATTGACTTAACAGGGGATGCTGTAAACGTGAAGTAACCGTAGGTCTCAGGAGATCTCATCATCTTTGTAGCAGGTTCTGCCCCCTCTTTATCCGACCAGTAAACAGGCTCTTCGTAATTGTTCTTTTGGAATGTGAATCCTGCTTGTAAAGAGATTGCTTTGGCCGGAATTAGTTTTCCTTCCAGATTAATGCCCTTAACAGTAGCTCCGGGTCCATTTCTTCTTTCAAGAATTACATTTCCTTGAGGGGTAAGTCCTTTCTCCTCTAAAATGAAAACATCCGATAGGTGAGTATAGAAAACCTCGGCTAAAAAATTAGCGGGCATCTCTTTGGAGTTGTTGTATAGGTCGCCAGAAAAACTAATGGTATATGATCTTTCCGGACCCAAATCATCTGCCAGAGAGATTAGATGCACTTCTCCACCCACTGCGGCCACATGGAGGTCTTCATCGTATGCCTGTGGAGCCCGGTATCCTGTGCCAAAGCTCATTCGAGTCTGAAGTATGTTGTCAAAGTCGTATTTAAAGGTTAGTCGCGGACTAACTACTATATTATCGAGCAGATTGTGTTTATCGGCTCTGACACCTGCCAGAATGGTCATGTGTTCCGTTTTCCATTCATTTTGAGCAAATGCCCCAATGATGTTCACCTCTTGGTCAATAGAGCGGTTGTATCCCGGCATGGCATCTTTAAGTTCATTGAAGTTATGCTCTGCCCCAATTGTTAAAGTGCCCGGTGCAAAAAGAAGGTTATGGTTACGGGTGTACTGCAATCCATTGACTAAAATAAAATCGGAGGTTCTTCCATAGGCATCTGGATTCTTTTCAGCGCCATAGTAGCTGTTACGGTCGGTGTATTGGGTCGAACTGTAGAGGTTAAGGTAACCTTTATTATCCTTGCTAAAGTGTTTCCATGAGAGGGCTAATCCGGTGATATTATGTCTTGCCATTTCACAGATATTACTCTCATGCGGTTGCAAGGTGAAATTATCGCCTCCACGACGCTCTTCGTTGATATAGTGTAGCTCTAGTGTCAGTTTATTGTTACTGCCGATATTTAAGAAGCCTCGTAAACCGAATGCACCTGCCTGGTTCTTTCCAATCTCACTGAATCCATCATTATTTGCATCCCAAGGATCTTGTTTTCTAAACATCGCATAAGTAACCAAGCCGCTTTGATTATCATCGGCTATCTGTGATGAGTTCATGTTAAAGTTGTGACCAATCGAGTTCTTTGAATACCCCTGAATGGAGTAGTCCATTAAGAAACTGTTAGTTAATGGTTCTCTCGTAATGATGTTTATTGTACCGGCTACCGCATTTGATCCATAGATTGCTGATCCGCCTCCTCTTACCACTTCAACTCTTTCAATCATTGAGGCAGGGATGTGCTCTAATCCGTAAACGCCATTCAAGGCACTGAACATGGGACGACTATCTATTAAAATCTGGGAATATGGCCCTTCTAATCCATTAATTCTCACTTGTGGGAAACCACAATTTTGACAGCTTGACTCAACTCTTAAACCCGTTTGGAAGTTTAGTCCTCCAGCCAGACTACTAGATTGAGTGTTATCAAACAGTTTAGGAGTGAGTACATTCACAATGATCGGGGCATCACGTCGTGAGGTCTCGTTCCGATTGGCTGAAACAACTACTTGATCTAATTGAATCTGATCGGGAGCCAATTCGAAATTGACCTCAATCGTATTTCCTTTCCTTAATGAGACACTCTGTTCTTCACTGATGAAGCCAACTCCCTGTGCTCTTAGTGTGTAATTCCCTTCAGGGAGATTCCTCATTTGATAATGACCGGTATGGTCAGTTGCAGTACCTAAGAGAGTTCCTTTAAGTAGGATTGTAATCCCTGGTATATGCACACCATTAGAGATAACGTGTCCTGTGATGTTTGCATCACTCTGTGCGCAGATGGTTTTAGAGAATAGGAGTGATAGAAACAGAATAATGATTTGGTATCTGTATCGCATATCTATGTATAAATGATAGGTTAATTACTGTTCGGAAATAGTGATTCTAACTGATTGATTCAGTTAACTGTCGAAATAGACTTTGTAAGTTTAATGAGCTAATAACACGCCTTGACATACTTTTCTCATCCCACCTTTTAAAGGGTAGTTAAAGCGGAATTAGCAATAAAATCAACAGTAAAGGTTCTTTAGTTAACGGGGGGGCCTCTTAGGGATAATTGAAGATAGGCACAGCTCTTGTATATACTCTCGGTTAGATTGTCGTATTGTTGGATATGGTACTCCGTTATAACCGCTTTAGAAAAACTGATTACGAGATCGGCCTGACCTGAGAAGAGGTTATCAACGATTGATGTTCCACCTCCCTTGTGTTGATGCGTTGGAAGGCATCCATGATTTGCCGAAAACGGATGAGAGTGCCAAATGATGGTGCCATCTGGCAGTTGATGCGGATGGTAATACCGAAGCAGGCTAAAACTAAAAAGCAACAGGATAGCCAGATTGAGTATGGCCATTGCCTTAATTACTTTTGTCTTGATGTTCCTCATTTCGGTATTAATGGTAGTGGAATACTTTAATTCAGCAAATTTAGAATAATTCTAAATAAGTTCCAAGCTTAGACTTTAACTTGTTTAATGGTGTTTACCTTTTTTGAGTAAAAGATAGAGTTTAATTATCAGGTAAACTGATGCTTAGTTCAATTTGAATAAGCGGATTTTTCTTTTGGCATTGATACTTTGATGTAGGGTTCGGAGTGTTTATTTTGGGCTGTTTACTGATAGTGTAGAAAAAAGAAAAGGTGCTAAGTTAGCTTAGCACCTTTCATAGATTAAGGGTATCAATTACAGACTTTTGACTTCGCCAACCAGCTTTTGTAAAGTCTCTTTGGCATCGCCAAAAAGCATACGGGTTCTATCAGCAAAGAATAGATTATTTTCGATAGCAGCATATCCTTTACCCATACCGCGTTTCATAACGATAACATTCTTTGCTTCATGGGTTTTGATGATAGGCATGCCATAAATAGGACTTGATGGATCTGTTTCGGCTGCGGGATTGACAACGTCATTTGCACCGATAACTATTACCACATCAGTATTTGGCATTTCAGGATTGATGTCGTCCATCTCTATGAGTTTGTCATAAGGCACATCGGCTTCCGCGAGTAGAACATTCATATGACCGGGCATACGTCCTGCTACTGGATGTATTGCATATTTTACCTCAACTCCCTTTGAGTCAAGAAGCTTATCCAGATCATGACAAAGATGTTGAGCTTGTGCTACTGCCAGACCATAACCAGGTACAATGACAACTTTCTGTGAGTACGATAAAAGAACAGCGGCATCACTTAGACTAATCTCTTTGATTGAGCCACTAACCTCCTGTCCTGCTGCGCCACCGCCTCCGAAGGCACCCACAATAACATTAATGAGTGAGCGGTTCATTGCATTGCACATCAGAACTGTTAGAATAGTACCAGCTGAGCCTACTAGGATACCACCTGTTAGCATAGCCTGGTTGTTATATAAGAAACCACCCATTGCTGCTGCTACACCTGTAAATGAATTAAGCAGTGAGATCACAACAGGCATATCTGCGCCGCCAATTGGCATGACAAACAAGACACCATAAACCAGAGCAATAGCGAACATGACATAGACCATCGGAAGCATATCGTCAGGTGTACCGCTTGATAGCATAATAAACGCAATAAAGCCTAGTAGACCTACGAGGAGTATCATATTGATGTATCGAATCCAGGGGGCTTTTATATCGCCCAGACGGCCATCAAGTTTTAGAAAAGCAATCATTGATCCGGCAAAAGAGACCGAACCAATCATCAGCCCCAACAGGATGGCTAAAACATGTCCATTCAACAAACCTGATTCACTGACTAAAAGCGGATTGATATGAGGAAACTCCATCAAAGAGATTAGAGCCGCTGCGGCTCCACCCATACCATTGAATAGTGAAACCAGTTGAGGCATCGCTGTCATCTTTACTTTGACTGCAATGGCCCAACCTACGACAGTTCCAAGGGCTATTGCAATAAGAATTAATGGAATATTCTTAATTGATTCGCCATCTTTCGTATGAAACAACAGGGTTGCTACAATCGCTAAACCCATACCAAATGCAGCCATAAGGTTGCCTCTTCTTGCTGATTCCGGGTTTGAGAGTTTTTTCAGCCCTATGATAAACAAGACGGAAGCCAGGATATAGGATACTTCAAGAATCCCACTCTGCCAAGTATATGAATTGATGATATTTGCTTCCATGATGTCTATTTTTTAACTTTTTTCTTAAACATATCCAGCATTCTATCGGTAACGACAAACCCTCCGACAACGTTAAGGGTGCCAAGCACAACGGCTAAGAAGCCTAGTACTAAGGAGAGTGGGGTAGAGGCATGTCCCATGACGATGATAGCCCCAATGATTACTACGCCGTGTATTGCATTGGCTCCTGACATCAACGGAGTGTGCAGAACTGCCGGAACATGGGATATAACTTCAATCCCAAGGAATATCGAGAGTATCACTAGAAAGATAGATTCTCGGTATTGAAAAATAAACTCAAGTATATTGTCCATTGGATATGTGATTAGCTGATGAATTGTTTAATTCTGTCTGAAACGATTTCGCCCTCATGTGCAATGCAAGTTCCTTTGACAAGGTCATCGGCGAAATCTAGTTTTAAAGTGCCATCCTTCTGAAGAATAAGCTTAAGGAAATTCATGAGATTCTTTCCAAACATTCGGCTTGAATCGGTGGGCTTTGATGATGGCAGGTTAGACTTACCTACTATGGTCACACCATTGACGTCAATAATTTGGTCATCTTTTGTCAGCTCACAGTTACCTCCGGTTGAAGCAGCAAGGTCGATGATCACAGAGCCTGGTTTCATCTGTTTGATGGTTTCAGCCTTTACAAGAACCGGGGCTTTTCTTCCCGGTATCTGGGCAGTGGCAATAATAACATCAGCGGCAACTGCCCTATCGTGGATAAGTTGTTGTTGTTTGATCTTAAACTCTTCTGATTGTTCAACGGCATAACCACCGGCCGCTGCATCCTCTTTAGCGCCTTCAACTTCAATGAATTTTCCTCCGAGGCTCTTAACTTCTTCTTTAACAGCAGATCTTACATCAAATACTTCAACGATTGCTCCAAGTTTTCTTGCAGTAGCAACAGCTTGTAGTCCGGCAACCCCTGCACCTAAAATGAGTACCCTGGCCGGTTTAATTGTACCTGCAGCACTCATGAACATGGGGAAGAACTTTGGTAACATCACTGCAGCTGTTAAAACAGCCTGATAGCCAGCGACAGTCGCCATGCTGGAGAGTACATCCATTGCCTGAGCCCGTGTAGTACGGGGAATGATATCAAGGCTGAATGCACTTACCCCTTCTGCCTTAAGATTTTCGATTAATGTCTTATCTCCAAGAGGAGATACAGATCCAACAAATACCTGATTCTTGCCCATTCCGGTTTTATTTCCTGCAGGAGGTTGAATTCCAAGAACAAGTCCAAGTTTTAATACACTGTCTCTCGATTCAATGGAGGCACCGGCTTCCTGATAGTCTTTGTCAGAAACAAAGGCACTCTCACCAGCCCCCATTTCTACTATCACCTTATGACCGGCTTTGACAAGTTCTCCAACAGCTTCAGGAAGCAACGCCACACGCTTCTCAGGAGCTTTTTCCTTTATTACGCCTATCGTCATGACTTTGAGGTTGAGTTTTGTTATTTATAAAATCCGAACAGGTAACCGCCTTTAATGTTCAACATGTGACAAAACTTTATAGCTCTGTTTCACCGTTAATTTTTTACTTTTTATCTAAATATGTCCTGACTTCGACACTTTCATTGACACTTGGCCAGCTGCTAATAGCTAGTAGCTAATCTCTGAATTTTGAATCTCTCCTATCAGCCACAAATAGTCACGTTCCAATTCTCTAATAATCAGCCTCTCTAAAGTATCTCTCTTATATCTCTCTTATATCTCTCTTATGACGCTCTTATGTTCTCTAATGTTTTCTTATGTCTCTCTTATGACACTCTTATGACTCTACCTATCCTCTCCCTATCCCCTCTATATCCTCTACCTATATAGTTCCTATCTTACATGAGTTTATAGGGAGAGGATAGGGAGAGGATAGGGAGAGGATAGGGAGAGGAT
>MTLC01001739.1_pt2 | contig 19797 bp, 12 predicted proteins | sample 1982451 | NCBI WGS metagenome assembly MTLC01 (sample SAMN05710165, study PRJNA340218) | biofilm metagenome | isolation source: sample SPH anode biofilm adapted to +100 mV | place: USA | collected 2012-02-03 | reverse complement strand
GAATATCAGAGAATTGAAACATGAGTATTTGTGGCTGGCGGGAGAGATTCAAAATTCAATATTCAAAGATTAGCTACTAGCTGCTGGCTACGTGCTACGGGCATGTAGATCATTTAAACCACGAAAGGCACGAAAACTGCTAGATGAAGAATTTCGTGTTTTTCGTGCCTTTCGTGGTTAAATGTAATCAACAACATTTAGAGGTCTTAAATCAGATCTTGATCTTCGTACTATTTACCACAAAAATGAAGAAAGCACAATGGCTCATCAACATTTGGGGTTTTTGGCATATTGTGTGGCTAATTTCGCTAGGTATTAATACAAGTATGACTCATTTGTAAAGAAAAAATCTGTAGTACAATAATCTGTACTCAATGAAACGCAATGGTATGAACTATCTTTTTTTGTCTGGATAGCTACAAAATGGGTTAATTTTACTCTGGGACACCCAAAAGAGTGTCCTTGTGTTTTTAGATTATTGTTTATCAGTGTGATATAATACATGGTCAATGAAAGTGTCGAAGTCAGGAAATAGCTGATTTATGAATAGCTGATATAATTCAATACTGCTAATGAATTATATATGGACTTTCACTTCTAAGAGTTACAAATAGGGCACTGCAAGGCAAACACACTGGTTATACCTTGCGCTTACAAGAACGAGTTGAAGCAATAATCAAGAATAAACTATCATTATCTAGGACTAAGCCAGAACATCGGATTTATCTGTGTCTTTCCATCCCAGATTTCAAAATGCAAATCGGTTTCAGCACCATTTTCGGCAGTTGCAACCTTACCAAGAGTTTGTCTACTTGAAACGTTAGAACCTTGACTAACATAAACCTCAGACAGGTTAGAATAAACAGATAAATAGTTACCATGTCTAATAATAACTACTGAATTATATCCCGGTATAGACATTACTCTAGTAACCACACCTTCAAAAACTGCACGACACTCCGTATTTCTAGGACTAGCGATATTAACACCATTATTTCGTGTCCTAATGCTTTTAACAATCGGATGGGCATGTTCACCGAAGGGTTCCGAAACATACCCCTTTTCTACAGGCCAGGGAAGTCTTCCCCTATTTCCTGCGAAATTCTGACTAAGCAATTTCTCCTCTGGGGTTAACTCAAAAACATCAGATTTTGAAGGTGTCGTAGTCTTATTCTTATCACTGGAAATTTTCTTCTTAGTAGACTTAGCTTTTTTTTCATTAGCAAGACGAATCTCCTCAGCAATCATCTTTTCAATGCCCTCTTTTAGCTCACGTTCAGCAGCTTTTTTTCTGGCAATATCACGTTTTATCTCCTCTTGCCTGCCCGCTAATTTCGTGGCATTAGACTCTTGTTCTGACTTTTCATTAACCAGGTTCTTCTTTTCACTATCGAGCTTTACCAGCGATCCTTGACGTTGTAATCTCAAATCAGAAAGTTGCTTTTTCTGAATTTTAATACTATCATTAGTAGAAACGATAAGACGTGCCTGTTCACGGCGAAACTCCCCATATTGTTGGAAATATTTTAACCTTAGATATGCTTGATTAAAACTCTGAGCAGACAACAAAAACATCAAACGATTAAACTTCCCTCTATTAATCCATGCAGCTGAAATCATCCGGGAATAATCATTCTTAAGTGTTACGAGCTCACTATTCAATCGATTCATCTGGCTTTGGGCTCCATCTATGCGCTGATCCAGTAAATCCACTTCCTTTTGGATAGTACCGATTAGCTCCTCCCTCTTTTGGATTGTTGCGCCTATGATTATAGCGCGTCTGAGTGCCTCCTTCCTATTGTTTGTAACCTCCTTCAGCGCATTGTTTAAATTGATAATCTCATTCTCAATACCTTTTCTTTGATTCTCAAGCTTTTTTCGAGCAGAGGATTGAGCATAGATATTGCTGCCAGCTAATACTAAAAATCCTAGCATCAATAAACTATAAATCTTAACAGAAAATGTTGTATTACTCTTTCTCATTCCTTTGAAAAATGAATAGGCTCATATCCCGAAGGGATCGTTATGGGGAAACTAATCTCCTCATTAACCGTAACCTTTGAATATTTTATAACAATACTAATTTTATCTTTATCAATTACTTCCACATTGATAACGGAGGCCAGCTTTCTTAATAACAGTTTCGAGAAGTCCTGATACTCTACTTGTAGCTCCCTATCCTGATTTGAAACCTCTTTGAGTTTAATTCTATTAATACGAAACATTACAGGATCAAGCCATATATCTTGAAATAAACATCTAATATCATCTCTATGATTCAGTACCTCTTTCTTAAATTTTCTACGGTGCGATGTCCGTAAATAATATAACTTATTGTCAACACTTGCCCTAAGCTCTCCTCTGTCATAGCCCTTTACATCGTTTCCCAAAAGTAAGCTTTGTATGATATCATAATCAAAATCAAGTTTATAAAAATCTGCAAAGAATGCATAATCACCAGAAAAATAGGCCTTATTAAACCTATCAATCAGTTTTACACTATCTTTTGTGAACATCACTCTGGCGGCCTCTATTCCTAAAAGCGGACTAACTGAAATCCATATAGCACTATCCTTTGCGATACGAATATTTGCCTTTAGATCCATGTCATTCTTCTTGTCCTTATATTGAATAGAAGCTCTTATACTGAGGGTAGAAAAGTCGGGCTGGCTATCAACCATTTTTTGGAATAAATAATCATGTCCCAATTCCTGCAAAGGAGCCCGTAACATTTTCCTTTCTGTAGTACAAGAGGCGAAAACAATTATAGTTACAAGCGTTATGAATACGAAAACTGGTCTAACCAGGCGTAAATGATCCATCAACTTTAGAAGGAACAGCCTGATAGATTCTGAAAGCAATTTAAGTTGAACTATCACAGTTTTGGAGTCTTATTTATTTTCATGATTATTATTCAACATATCTCTTTTCCAATAGTTTAGTATCAAGAGTTGTTCCTTTTGCTCCAGCTTCTTTAGCTTGCTGCCATAACTTAATTGCCTCCTCTTTTTGATTGTGAAACCATAAGATATCTCCATAATGCTCAAGGAGAGTACCATTAAATGAATCACTAGTTTTAATAGCTTTAAGTATCCAAGTCAGAGCCTCTTTATAATCCTTCATTTTAAACAGTACCCAAGCATATGTATCAAGGTTGTTGGAATTTCCAGGGTTTAGCTCAACGGCTCTTTCTGCCATGGTAAGAGCTTTTTTCAAGTTTACTCCCCTCAGAGCCAGGTAATAAGCATAGTTATTAAGTACATAACCATCATCTGGATCAAATTGAAGACTCTTCTCATACGCTCTGTCACTTTCCTCCTCATTACCAAGTTGATGAGAGATATCCCCGATGAACTTATAAAACTCACCCGATAGAACAGGATTATCATTGACTAGATCGACGCCTGATTTAAATAGTTTTAAAGCTTCATCATAGTTTTTTACACGATACTGCTTTAATCCATAGAAATAGTATGGAATAGGTTGATATGGGAAAAGTTCAATAGATCTTTTACTGTATTTATCTAGATTAGTTGAATCACCTTCAGTTGAGAAAATAATTAACAATTGCTCCCAAACAAAATATCGGCTGCTATCAGAGGCCATTGATGCTATTAACCCCTTTTTAGCTTCAGGATAGTCTCTCATTCTAAACATCAGATCGCCATAGAATGCATTGACCTTACTATCATTCGGATGAGCAATAATTAAAGCTTTAGCTAAGGCTTTAGCATTATCGATTTTGGTGCCATAGAGTTGTTCCGTTGTATAAAAGGTAAACAGAAGCTGTAGTTTACTGTCCGATCCAAGTGAAGGATTCTTAAATGCTTGTATAAGTGCATCATTCATATCTGATTCTTCCCCCATCTGACGATACAGATCCGCAAGTGAAATCCAGTTATACACATTCGTGGAGTCTGCCTGAATCATCGATAAATATTCCTTTCTAGCCTCTTTATAGCGCTTAGCTGAAACATAAAAGTCAGCGACCATAGTTTTATACTTTGGTTCCTCCGGATTAAGCTCAGCAAGCTTCTTTACCTCTTTAATTGCATCTTTTTCTTTGTTCATTGCCAAAAAGATATCGCGACGCATGAAAGCCACCTCTTCAGTAAATCCTAAGCTTTTCTCAGCCTCTGCAGTAGAACTTAATGCCAATTTATACTCCTTACTCTTAGCTAGAAGCAATGCATATGCCATTTGATACTGGCCTTTCTCAGGTTTTAAGGTAGTCAAACGTTCAAGCGATGTCCGAAGCATCTCTGAATCACCTAGTGCCTCTGAAATTTGCGACAATAACTCATAATAATAGACATTTTTGTCATCTAAGGCAATTGCCGTCTTCATAAGATTAGATGCATCCTCATATCTTGTATTCTCGACATAGAGTCTGGCAAGCTCATATCTTGAAGCAGCATCCCAGGGATATTTGGCAACAAGATCTTCAAACCTCTTCTGAGCCTCTGTTTTATCGCCAACCAAGAGGTTTTTATAAGCCGCACTAAATTCATCAGCGTTCCTTTTTATAGAGGCTTGACTAACGGTATCTGGTGCTGCGGAATAAGAATTATAAGATTCTTTTCCAAAACTGGTATATGAAGTTAGTAGAAGAGCTACTACGATTAACGAAAAATGAATTCTTGATCTCTGCATAATTCTGTTTTTACTTTTTATTTTCCTGTTGAACCAAAACCCCCTTCACCACGATCACTTGCAGCAAGTTGATCGGTCTCTATCCACAACACTCTGGAATGGGCTGATACAACCAATTGGGCTATCCTATCTCCATCATTGATAACAAATGGTTGATCAGAAAGATTTATAAGTATGACTTTTACCTCACCTCTATAATCGGCATCTATAGTACCAGGACTATTCAGAACTGTAATCCCATGTTTCAGAGCTAGTCCACTGCGTGGCCTAACTTGACCTTCATAACCAATTGGTAGTTCAATAAATAATCCTGTAGGAATAATAACTCTCTTAAAAGATTCTATCACAACTGGCTCATCTAAGGACGCACGCAAATCCATTCCGGCAGAAAAATCTGTTTCATAGTTCGGAAGAGGATGTTTAGAATTGTTAACGATTTTTACATTCATACTACAAAATCATATTTGTGAAGCTATATGGTTTATTATGAGTTCTCCAGCTTTTTATGTCTCTTTAAATTCGGAAACTCAATTATCAAAACTACCATTAAATAGAATAATAACATAATGGTATGCACAACAAGACGTTTTATCAAGACCAGATCATCGGTCAAAAAAGTCATAAAGTATAAGAAAAGTGCTAATCCAAGATATAGAACGATCTTTCTTAAGTTATAGCGTACAGGATAGTATTTCTGTCCAAAATAGTATGAAAGAACCATCATTACAAAATAACATGCAAAAGTAGCCCATCCAGATCCCATATAACCCATTTTGGGAATCAGAAGAACGTTTAACAAGATAGTTATCAAAGCCCCGGCAAAGGAAAGCATCATTCCAAATACTGTCTGATTAGTCAATTTATACCAAATCGACAGATTCACATAAATGCCAAGAAAGATATTAGCTAGCATGAGAATTGGAACTACCTCCTGTCCCACCCTAAAAGGTTTTCCAATTAAATACATTACAACATCAAGATAGAGCATTGTGGCAAGAAATAAGAAGCTAATAATCAATACGAAATAAGTCATCATTTGACTATATGTCTTCTTAGCATCAACATTTTTTGCCTGACTGAAAAAGAAAGGTTCGGCTGCATACCTATATGCTTGAATAAAAAGGGTAATTAGAATTGCGACCTTATAATTTGCCCCGTATATGCCCAATTGAATTGAGGCTACATTTTCTGGTAACATATGCCTCAGAAGTACCCTATCTAATGTTTCATTTGCAATACCAGCCAATCCTGCAAAAAGCAGTGGTATTCCATAACGCAAAAGCTTTCTTAAAATCTGAATATCAAAATACTGAAGCTTAAATCTCATCTCATTACGAAGCATAAATAAAGTTATCACGCTTGCAATTAGATTACTTATAAAAATGTAACTGATCTTTGATTGATCAGAATATACCAATCGAACCAGATACCCAAATGGATTTGACTCGCTAGTCTTGGCAATAGCAGGCAAAACAATTAAAAACAGCAGGTTAAATAGTACATTAACTAAAATATTCACCGACTTAACTATTGCAAATCGTGAAGCTTTATTTTCACTTCGCAGACGAGCAAAAGGCAAAGCAGACAATGCGTCAAGACTTAAAATGAGGCCAAAGTAGATAATCCAATCTTTATGAGACTGATAATCAACTAATTCTGCTATTGATCCAGAAAATGACAACACTATTACCAGAAACACTAAGGAACTAATAATCAATGACCCAAAAGCTGAAGCATAGACTTTTCTTTTGTCAATTGCTCCATTAATAAATCGAAAGAAAGCAGTCTCAAGTCCGTAAGTCAAAATCACATTAAAGAAAGCAACCAATGAGTACATATAGACTACCGAACCATAATTTCCTTCATCAAGAACTCTGGTATATAAGGGAGTAAGAAAGTAACCAACAATCCTCAACACAATTGAAGGTAATCCATATATCGCTGTCTGACCTGCTAGCTTCTTTAAAGGATTCACACCTATTTTTTTGCAAAAGTAAAGTAACTTTCAAATATACGCATCATCTTAACTTCCGTTGGAACCTCATAGTATGACACTGTAGTTTGAACTAACAATTCTCGAAATAACTCTATATCGTAGTAAAAAAACGAAACCTAGATTATTATGATTGCTTTTCATGCAGTGCCCAGAGGTAAATAACCTAACTATATATCTTTATTATCAACCCTTTTAAAGCGAACAATAAACGTAGTCCCCTCAGATGGATAGGATTCAAAAGATATCGACCCGGAGTTAAGCTGAACAATCCTTTTTACTAAAGCAAGACCCAATCCACTCCCTTTAGTTTTTGTTGTAAAATGGGGCATAAAGATGTTATTCATCTGATTTTCACTAATTCCAGTCCCGTTATCTTCAACTTTAAACAGGGCAAATGAATCCTCTACCTCTACAATTAATCTAATTAAACCAATCTTTTCACTAGGTATAGCCTCTATTGCATTGGTCATTAGATTATTAACCAAAAGAGTTAATTGGTTCTTATCTACATTAACGTAAACCGGATGCACATGCTGAGACACTTCAATGGATAGCCTATCTCTCTCATTTCCATAAAGTAACGCAGTTCTTGCTGCAAAATCATTTAAATCAATCTTTGTTGGCTGTGGATCAGGAAGTTTAGCAAAGTCACCAAAACTACTTGCTATAGCAGTAAGGGTGTCAATTTGTTCTTCCATAGTTTGAGAAAAGCGCTGTAGTTTCTGATCGAAATCAGCAGGATTATCTTTCCAGATTCTAGCAAGGTACTGAACACTTAGCCGCATTGGGGTTAATGGATTTTTAATCTCATGTGCAATTTGAAGTGCCATTTCTCTCCATGCTGACTCACGCTCGGAAGCCTTCAATCTATGGGCACTTTCCTCTAATTGATCAATCATATTATTGTACTGTTCAATTAATTGACCCAATTCATCATCTCTGTTCCACTGAATTTTTTGATTAGGAACGCCAAGTTTGACGCTTGACAGGTATTTACTAATTATATCCATAGGCCGGGTAACAATAGATGACAGTATAAAACCTATGCTACTGGAAATAAGAAGTAAAACAGCAAACACATTAATAAAAGTCTTGAGAAAGTTACCCAATTCAGAACGTAGTTCATGCTGTCTTACGAAATATGGTAGGTTCAAATAGCCTATAACCTGTTCATTTTTACCAAGATATAGGATATAAACACTATAATAATCTTGCTTACCAATTCTTTCTTTATGCAAAAAAATGCTTCCAGGGTGTACATTTAATGCATCATAAGCCTTTGGATCCATTAAAGGGGCTATTAATCCCTCTTCAAAAATCTGATCACGACTGCTTGCGATTACTTTTCCATCCAGATTATACAACATTATATCCGAAAAAAAGATATCACTAAAGCGAACCAACATATTGGTTAATTGTTCTCTATCAACATCTTTGAAGGAGGTCAATTCGGGGAACTTTGACTCTAATTCTATTATCACCGAATGTGCTTTAGAAATCAACTCATTTCTGCTACCCTTTTCAAAAACAGCATTGATAAATACAAAGCTCAAAAAGCCAGATATTATTAAGGTAGCGACCAGTATTGAGAGAATCGCAGATTGAATACGCACCCGATAAGAGAGATGAGGCTTAAACTTTCCATGAAAGGCCGCTCCTAATAAAATTCCCAAATAAGTTACTGCTGCAAAAAGTAAAAACAAAAATGAAAATGAGGTAATAAACATCCAAAATGTCCGGGACGAAGTGGATACCACCAAAGTTAAATCAGGTGAAATCTTGAGAACCGTATGGGTAAACCCGCCATTTTCAAATGATCTTAATCTCATATCCTGATTAAAATCCTTAGACAGAAGATTATCATAAGCAAAATCTCCAGCTCTGCTATAAAGTTTACCCTCTTCATACCTTGCGTATGAGAAACTTCGCAAATCAACCTTAGAAATATGCCTATCATCCATTAAAAGTTCCGGAAATCCCATATCACGGCTAAATGCGCTTGGCCATAATTCAATATTTAGATCAATATCTGGTTCAAAATTCCTAAAGCAAAAGGACAATAGATAACCTCTTTGATTCTGGCCATAATCCATAAAATATATGGATGAATCTCTAACTTGTTCAATAGCATGATCCTTCAATGTTTTAAAAAAGGACTTACAATCTACTTGAATATTGTTTGGCTGAATAGATAACTTGTCCCCAGTAGAACAAATTGTGAGTTGGGCACGAAATCTTGCAAGATACCCTCTAAAGTACTTCTTTGAGATATAATCCAGAATCTTATTTTCTTCTATGGAACCAACAGTATAAGCCTTTGCCAAGTTACGTACCACAGAATCAGTAGCTATTTGATCATAACTCAGTTGCAACATTGAAACCGCCAAAGGATCTATCCTAGTTAACACGAGACTATTAGCCAGAGACTCCCGATCAACTCTAAGGCGATCCTCTATTCGAGCCGTTATCTCGGGAATTACTAATAGAGTGCCTAGCGCTAACAGTAGGGTATACATAGAGCTTTTTACGATTGGAGTAATACTATGCGCTTCAAATAACAGAATAACCAGAACACCCACTACTGCAATAAGACTCCATAACCAGTTTTCTGTTGGCCAAATAATCTGAATTAGGATATAGAAAAAGGTACTAAAACCAAAGACTAATAACCCATTCAATGGATTGATTCTAAAGATTCTGAAATTGTTCCAAATCCATCGCAGCGACTGAATCCAAAGTAAAATGGTTAATAAAAAAGCCAAATATGCGAGAAAATCGAGACTTGTTAGATAAAAAAGATTCTGAGAATCTAGAGAAAGGCTTGAATGGAAAACATAGTTGTGAAAATAGAACTGCAACAATCTAACGCTAAACACTCCAAGAAAGGAAACAATTATAATATTAAACCACAACAATAGGCTTCGATTACTTTTTGGAATACGAACTCTATTTGAAAAGAGTGTAGCAATCCATAAAAGTAAAATAAGATTAACAAGTAGATCAGCAAGTGATGGGAGAGAAAAGCTGGAGGCATAGACACTTGGTTGAAAGAAAATAGTTTGAGACAGTATATCAGGTACACCGAGTTTAAACTGAAGAAACCGAGAAAAGATAATTCCGAATGCAAATAAAATATAGCTTAACGGAGAACCTAAAACCTTTTTATGCAGTAAAAAAATAAAAGCTAGTGTGATAATGATTGGAAAGAAAAGCAGCCAACTTAAAAAGATAAACCAACTAAAAGTTCCACCAACTCCTCTACTCTTATCAATACTGATACTATATGCTGGTTTTTCATCTAAGCCAACTATTTGAAAACCTTTAGAATCATTTTTCAAAGTATCAATTGAAACAGTATTCGCAAAAACATCAATTAGCGAGCTATTTAGAAATCTATTATTAATACTATAATTACTTCCTAAAGCCCTAAACAGAACCAACTCACCCTTACCAACCTTAATACATTTACCAATGACATACGCATTTTTCAAATAAAAAAAGCCATTTCGACTATTAAGATTCTTAAGACTATCCGGGAAAATATATGAATTAGTACTCCAATCATGCAGTACTCCTTTATAATAATAAACAAATTCTGTTCTCAAAGGCAGATCAATATCTCTCTCTGCTAGTGCCACCTCTACACGATGTGACAACTCCACATCTGGAATATCTTTAATTGAGGATTCTATCTCGCAATATCTGTTAAGCACATGATTTGTAAAGCTCTGAACTCTGAACCTCTGAAACTGGTCATAGTAGCTACTCTGGAACCAAAAATTTGATCCAAAGACAAAAATCACAAGGAAAAAAGTTAAGCTACCTAGTATTAAAAGTGATCTTCTTGTTTTCATCATATCAATATTTCAAAAGTAGAGAATATTACTTCATTAACCGAGATGAACAAAACATCTGCCAAAACAGAAAAGCAGAATAGCCAATACTATTCTGCTTTAAGGGTTCAATTAAAACTTAAACCTATACATTTGACTTGAACCTCTATTCCCTTTCACAAAGCTTATCATGTTACTATAACCTCCAATCACGATAGCTCGTATCTTGCCAAACAAACCACTGTCTCTATATTTCTCTGATAAAAGAGACACATAATAAGAATCAAACCAAAGTGTACGTGTATCTTGCAGTTTTAATCCATAACCACCTACAATTTTTTCAATAGTATCGGGAGTAAAGTGATACAAATGTCTCGGAACATCATACGCAGCCCAATACTCTTTGTAAAACTGAGCATCAAACGAACGAGGATTAGGCAAGGCAAGGACTAATGTTCCATTTGCCTTCAACAATCGCTTAATCTCTGAAAGCCTCTCATGCAAATTATATACATGCTCAAGTACATGCCATAAGGTTATAACATCAAAAGACTTATCTTCAAATTCTGATAGTTTTGTTTCATCGTACACATTTAGACTGTATTCTAACTTAGCAATATTTCTTGCAGACTCTCCCGGTTCAATTCCAATACCAGTCCATCCTTTTCTAACAAAGTGGTTCAACATTGCACCATTTCCACAACCAATGTCCAAGATTGAACCGATACCGCAACCTTGAATAGTAAATCGATATTTCGAAGAGAAGTTTATTGTCTGTACTAATCCATAAACTTTACTAAATAGGCTCTCATGCTTTGCACTATGTGAAATGTATTTCTCACTTGCATAGTAGAAACCCATCCTCTCATGGGGAGGCCTGGGATGAGTTTGCAATAACTGACAGCTTTTACATTTGACGAGAAGGTATTCCTCCCCGGTGAGATAATGGTCTTTAAGATTCAGAATCTTCTCTCCAATTTGCATCCCACAGTTAATACACTGATAATCTTTTAATAAAGTTGAGTGTTCCACATGAAACAATTTAACGGGTAATGTAGATCAGAAGTGCACTGATATCAGCCGGGCTAATGCCACTAATACGTGAAGCCTGACCTATGGTTCTAGGTCTAATTTTATTTAGTTTTTGCCTAGCCTCAATTGTCAATGATGGCAAAAGAGAATAGTCAATAGTATCTTTCAGAATCAGATTTTCATACTTATTCATACGTTCTACAAAAAGCTGCTCTTTCTGAATGTAGCCTTCATACTTGATTTGTATTTCGGCTTCTTCAATAACCTCATCCTTTAAGTCATCAAGATCGACTAAAACAGAATTAATATCAGACCTGATGGCCAATAGATGTACTAATCTTACCTGCGGCCGTAATAGAAATGTGGATATCTTTTGCTTCTGTTGTAATGGAGTACTCCCTATAGACTCAAGATATTCATTCACTATTTCAGGTTGAATACTCTTAGTCTGCAAATATTCCTTTAATCGTTCAACACCATTTCGCTTTTTCTCATATCTCTCAAAACGCTCTGTTGAAACTAAGCCTAATCGATATCCCAGAGGAGTCAAACGTTCATCTGCATTATCCTGTCTCAATAGTGTACGATGCTCAGCTCTTGATGTAAACATACGGTATGGCTCATCAACTCCCTTTGTAATAAGATCATCTATAAGCACACCGATATATGCCTCTGAGCGACTCAAAACAAACTCAGGCTCTCTATTTATGGCTAAATGGGCATTAATCCCAGCCATTAACCCTTGAGCCGCAGCCTCTTCATATCCAGTAGTGCCATTAATCTGCCCTGCAAAAAACAAGTTACTAACTAATCTCGTCTCAAGATTATGTTTTAATTGAGTAGGGGGAAAGAAATCATATTCAATGGCATATCCTGGTCTAAATATCTTGGCATTCTCAAAACCAACTATACGCCTAAGAGCTTTAACCTGTACATCATCAGGCAAACTACTACTAAATCCATTAATATAATACTCAATAGTATTCTTACCCTCTGGCTCTACAAAGAGCTGATGACGATCTTTATCACTGAATCTTTCAATCTTATCTTCAATACTAGGACAGTAACGTGGTCCAATACCTTGTATTCTGCCGCTAAACATAGGACTAAAATCAAATCCAGTCCTTAACACATTATGTACATCTAACGAAGTATATGCTATAAAACAGCTTCTTTGCTTACTTAAAGGAGTAGTGGGCATATATGAGAACTTCCCCGGATTCTCATCACCGGCCTGTTCATCCAACTTAGAAAAGTCAATGGTTCGTCCATCAACTCTGACAGGCGTTCCTGTCTTCATTCTAGAACTCTTAAAACCTAACTTATTTAAACTGGCCGTCAAACCTACAGCAGCAGTCTCACCCATCCTTCCACCGCCAAAACTCTTTTGACCAATGTGAATCACCCCATTAAGGAATGTCCCATTTGTTAAGACAACTGAATCACTATAAATTGAATATCCCAGAGAGGTTTTAACCCCAATAATCTTGCCCTCTTCTACTAATACTTCTACTACAGTATCCTGCAAAAAGTCAACATTATCGTTTGACTCTAACTTCTCTCGCCACATCTCTGAAAACCTATATCGGTCACTCTGAGCGCGGGGACTCCACATCGCCGGACCTTTACTACGATTCAACATCCTAAATTGAATCATGGTTTCATCAGTGATTATACCTGATAAACCTCCCAGTGCATCAATTTCTCGAACAATTTGCCCTTTCGCTATTCCACCCATACTTGGATTACAGGACATCTGGCCCATATTACCCATATTCATGGTAATCAAAAGAACCTTTGAACCCATTGTCCCGGCAGCCCAACTGGCTTCACATCCCGCATGTCCAGCCCCGACAACAATCACATTATAGTGCGGAAAAATACCTATCGTTTCACGTGAAACACTCATCTAATTAACTGTTTTTCTGCAATTTAGCTAACCAAAGTTCTTCCTTTCTCCTCATCTCATCTGAATCAACTTTTGTCTTATCTTTCTGACCGAGTAAATGAAGGATTCCATGAACTAAAACACGACTAAATTCTTGATCCTCACTAACATTAAACTCTTTAGCATTTTCTCGAACCCTATCAATGCTAATAAACATATCACCACTAACAACATCACCTTCACAATAATCGAATGTAATGATATCAGTAAAGGTGTCATGCTTTAAATACTGCTGATTCATCGCTAACAGATAGTCATCGCTAACTACTATGTAATTGATCTCCCCTATTCTCTTCCCAGAGGCAACTACAACCTCCTTAAGCCAGCTCTTACGAACCAGCTTATCTTTGACATTATATTTAACATCTTCTACAAAAAAACCAATAGCCATATATTAATTATGAACAAATTTATGTTTTCCCAAATAATCCTTAAGTAACCTAATCCTCATTATAGCTACCTCATAATTCATACTGGTAGTCTTAAATAAAATAGAGATTACTTTTCCATCATCTTTCCAACTAACCTCATCAGCTAATTGTTCTATTAGAAAAATACCACGCCCTGCTGTCTCATCAGACAACGGGTCAGGCAAGTTATGAAAATCAAACCCATCACCCTCATCCGAAATAGAAAATTCTAAACCTTTACGCACAGCCCTAAAGCCTAAATTCACTTTCTTTAGAAGATCACCCTTATTCCCATGAACCCGAGCATTCTCAAAAGCTTCGGTAACTGCAATAACAATATGCCCCAAATAGGCGTTACGAACATCGTATTCTTCACATACAACTTCAATAAACTGTTCCAGTTCACTAATGGAGGCTACTGTTGATTCTAAGCAAATGGCTTTACTCTTTTCCATACTGCAAGCTATGGTTTAAATATTCATTACTCTTGGTTCGATAGTAAGGCGACAGTCTAATATTCTCACGTAGAAGAATATTCTCTGAATCCTTATTATTCCCTTTATACAGTTTATTTTCAAAAGGGTTACCTATTTGATCAAGATTACCCCTTTTACTTTCACGTTTATTATCCATCTCTCGCTCCTCCAATGCTTTCTCACTCTTTAAAAGCCGAGTCTCAATCTGCTCCTGCCTCTTCAAAGTTTGATCATTGAGCCGCTTAAACAACAAATCTTGTTCCAACTTCTCCATTTCATCCCCAATTCTATCTAAATCACCTGCAGCTTGCCCCGTCTCTTGCTTCATAGACTCACGTAATTCATCCAACTGCTGCCGAATCATCATCTGCTCCATGGCCATCTTCCCAAATTGCTTATCCTGTCCCTCTTCACCTTCACCACTCTTGCCATTTTGCTTTTTCTTCATGCCCTCTCGCATCTTACTCAGCTCTTCTCCAAGCTGATTTTGCATCTCCTTTATCTTCTTTAATGAGGCTTTACCCTTACCACCTTTCGAGGGCTTATTTGATTTACATTGTCCTGAACTATTCATCGATTGACTTTGACGTTTCATCTGATTCTCAACTTCGCTTAAAACTAATATCAAATTATTCATCTCTGCCATGACAAACTGCTGACCCGACATCACATCTGAAATCTTCCTCTCCTGATGATTAGCTAATACAGATTCCAACCTCCCGTTAATATTATCAAGCTTATCAAAAATAAAATCAGGAATATTCACATTCTTACGACTCAATGCAACTAAAGAATCCTTGATTCCTAATACATCATCTTTTACCCATCTCTGCTTTCTACCAATATCAATGTAATCAGGGCTACTCAGGCTAATCCCATTTATCTCCTTTATAAGACCCTCCTGCCTAAACGAAACCTCAAGAGAATTCTCAATCAACTGCCGTATATCTTCAAAATCCGACTCGGCATCGTTTGCCTCCTCCTCTGACATCATCAGATTTAACTCTTCAGAAGCCTTTTCGAGCTCGTCCTCGGCCTTTTTACCTGCCGATCCAGCCTTCTTATCAGATCCCTTCTTTTGAGCGTTACTACTCTCCTTCATTTGCTTCCTAGCCTCATCCAGATGAGTCTTTACATCCTGACTTATCTCATTTGCATCAATTTTACTACTCAGAGAATCTATTGCCTCAATTTCTTTTAAAACATCTTTCTCTAGTCTATTAATTAGTGAATCCTGCTTACCAGCTAAATCATCCTTCTTCCCCTCATCACGCATCTTATTAAGATCACTCTGAGCTTCCTTTAACTTATCGATTTTAGATCCAAGTTTCTCTAACTCCAAATCCCGCTTTAACTGCTCCAATAGATTTAAATTTCGATCTAATGATTGCTCCGTCTTCTTCATCAAGTCTTCAAGCTCCTCCAATTTTGATCCAATTTTATCAATCGATAAACTATCCAAAGCTTTCTGAATCTGCTCAATCTTATCTAATAATTCTTTATCGAAAACCTCTTTCATCAATTCCTGTATCTTCGTTTGCTTATCTCTAAGAACTTCTGAAATGGGGTCTTTAGATGACTGCCGAATCTCACTCTCTTTCAGTAATCTTTTGCGTAATTCTTCGATAGAGTTAATCTCATCTTTCTTAGATTCTAAGAGCGATTGTAATTGCTTCTTCTCCTTCCAATCAAACTTCCCATCGCCTCTGAATTCCTTTTTTAATTGCATTAGTTTTTCCTGCTCAGACTTGTTCTCGTCTAAAAGACTAGACAATTTACCTCTTACACCATCACTCAAACTATCAGCCAATCTACCAACTTCATCCTCATTCAATTTCTTTAACATAAACGTAGAGGAATACCCCCTGCCAGGTCCCGTAACGAAGTTATTATCAGTAACTATAAATTGGCCAACTAAATTAAGATCAGGCCTATCTGAAAGAGTACTTAGATCTACATCATAAAAAAAATGCTGCGAAATCGCTCCCGGCTGAATAACTATATCTTGTTCTAAAAGCGTTTCTTCACCACCGATGATAACGAACCGTAAACCAGACAGTCCATGATCATCAGTAACAACACCTTCAAAAGAGAATTTCCCTTCCACAACGTTGCCATCAGTCAAACCAACATTAATTGAAGGAGCTTCATCCCGTATAACTTTAACTATCAACGACAAACTATCTGTTCCTACACCTTTATCGTCTATAACTTTAATACTTACATCATCACTCGTTGTTACTTGATGCTCAAAAGAAAAAATAGGTCTGGTATCTACAACATTAACATCACCAACCGACTTAAGGCGCATTGATACCTTAGATGCTAAACCAGAACGAATAATCCATCGAACCGTTGAGCCCTCCGGGATCTCCAAATCAGAAGCACCCTCAAAGTCCTTTGATACCAATTGCAAATATCCAGGATAAGTAACTCTCATCTTTAATGCTTCAATAATAGGCTTCTCAATTACCTCAACACTAAAGTTTTCACTATCAAAACCACCACCCACAAATCGAAAGTCAAAACTATGTACAACCTGTGGAAATGTAAAGTTAAAATGGCTATCACCAATTGAAGTCATAAGATATCGCGAAGAATCGGAAACTACATAGACTTCATCAGGAACCAATTTACCCTCTATGTAAAGATCAAGAGTGAGAGATTCGTACTTGTAAACAGTTAATTTTTTGTTAATTAAATGAAAAGAGAAAGGAGCTACTTCCTTAAAATCTGTCGTAGGATTGAATAAACGGTGAGAGACATTTAAAAATTGATCTGAATAGAAGACAACAGAAATGAACTGAATAAAAAAGAGTGATATAAAACTAATTAACAATGCTTTAGAAGGCCATAACCTGAACCAAAAAATCAAATCATGACTCTCTAATTTAATAGCTTGTTGTTGAATTGCTGCAACTAATAAATCATTATCCCCTGAAGCCAGACTATTTCTCAAATGATACCAGTTGATTAACCTATCTTCCAAACCTTGATTACTCCTACTAATCAGCAATATTGCTTCATAAAAACTAATACGACCAATCTTCGTAAAACGGGCAATAATAGGTCTAATAATCCATTGAACTGCAAATGCTAAACCAATTACCGAAAAGAGAATTACTGCAATTAGTCGTTGATATACAGTGTAAAAGAAAATCCAATCAGACACCCACAACAATCCAAAACTGATGACCATCAAAATGAGAAACTTGATCAATCCCCTAATGAATGTGGCATAGTGAAAGCGATTAATAAATGCATTAAGACTCTTCTCAATAGAAAAACTTGTATCAATCATAGACGAAAAAGATGAAATGCAAAAATACCATAAACATCGTCTCCATGACCAAGGAACCCAAACGATATAAGAGACCACCGTAAAAACAAACGATAAATTCTTAAATTTGCATTTAACTGTGAAAACTTTGGTTCCAACAGTTTACCAAACTACCAGAAAAGAAGATATGCCTTTAGTAAAACCAGAAGAATTAGTAAGTGCGAGTAAACTTCTCCGATATACAGGTGGAATACCTCTTGCCAAGCTAATTTTGCGTTGGCTAAAAATAGATAAGATTAACGATAGGTATGATAAAGTAGAGAACCTAGAATCTGAAGAGGCTCTTGATGAAATCATACGACTATTCCACTTTTCATACAACCTTCAGGAAGAAGAGCTAAAACGAATTCCTAAAACTGGTCCTGTTATTATTATAGCGAATCATCCAATTGGGGGTGAAGAGGGCGTTATTCTAAATAAAATATTAAACAGCGTCAGACCAGATTTTAAGATCATTACCAATTTTCTTCTTAGCCGAATTAAACCCCTATCAAAATGGTATATTCCGGTTAATCCTTTTGAGGACGCTAAATCAGTCCGCTCTAGTCTCGCAGGACTTAGAGAGGCTATGAATTATATAAAAGAGGGTCATGCTCTTTGCATTTTCCCCGCTGGCGAAGTATCAAGTTATCGCAAAGATCTAGGTGTCATATCAGACCGCGAATGGCAACCAACCATCATGAAGCTTATCAGATCAGCAGGTGTCCCTGTTGTACCGGTGTATTTCGAAGGCAAGAATAGTAAAACATTCTATACCTTAGGAATGATACATCCAATGCTCAGGACTTTAAGATTACCTGCTGAGTTTTTGAATAAAGAAAACATTCCTCTAAGAGTTAAAATTGGAGCTGCCATAAGTGTTAAGGATCAAAATCAGTTTGATTCACAAGAGCTTTATACCCGTATGCTCAGAAACAAAACCTACAATTTAGGTATCTGTTTCCATGAACAACCTTCTTCATCAGATATAAAAGTGACTGAAGAAAAACCCATTATTCCTCCAATCGCTACAGAAACCTTACTTGAAGAAATTTCCAAATTATCTGATCAATACTTTCTTTTTAGAGTCAAAGATTATGCAGTTTATGCAGCACCCTCTACTGAGGTGCCTAATATGATGCTCGAAATAGGCCGTAGTCGCGAAATTACTTATCGGGAAGTTGGAGAAGGTACCAATAATGAAATAGATACCGATGAATTCGATAAGTACTTCTACCAACTATTCATCTGGGATGAAACAAACTCTAAACTGGTTGGAGCTTATCGCATTGGAATGGGTAGAGACATTATCGATCAATATGGTATTGAAGGATTTTATATCAACACCCTATTCAAAATAGATGAGGTTTTAGTCCCAACTTTCCGTGAAACTTTAGAGTTAGGCAGATCTTTCATAATGAAAGAGTACCAAAGAAAAGCAATGCCGCTCTATCTTCTCTGGAAAGCTTTATTAGTCATGCTCTTAAAATATGAATACCGCTATCTGATCGGCCCTGTAAGCATTAGCGGTAAATTCTCAAATATTGCTAAAGCATTATCTATGGAGTTCTTAAAGCAGAACTACTACAACGAAGATATTGCTAAACATATCACTAACAGAGAAAAGACTCAAATTAAACTAAGCCCTGAAATAGATCTAGAAATATTCCACAAACTAACTGCTGGTGACTTTGCTAAACTTGACAAGTATATCCAAGATATTGACTCAGAGTTTACAACACCAATTTTAGTAAGACAGTATGTTAGTATGTTAAATACACAGACAATCGGCTTCAATATAGATCCTCTATTTAATTATTGCCTCGATGCCCTGATGATAATGGATATAAAGAATGCTCCTAAAAATCTCATGGATTCATTATCGAAAGATCTTACTGATGCTGGCAAACTTGAAAAACTACTATCTGACAATCAATCGTAAATCTTGATTGAGCATACTATTCTTGATTCAAATTTTTCATTTATATATAAAGCGAAGTTGTTAGTTAAGCAACTTCGCTTTTTTAATATCTATATCATTATACTCTCGATCCTATCTCATTGATCCCTCCCGCCCTTGTTCCTCTCCTGTTCCTCTCCTGTTCCTCTCCTGTTCCTCTCCTGTTCCTC
>MTLC01000992.1_pt1 | contig 19806 bp, 16 predicted proteins | sample 1982451 | NCBI WGS metagenome assembly MTLC01 (sample SAMN05710165, study PRJNA340218) | biofilm metagenome | isolation source: sample SPH anode biofilm adapted to +100 mV | place: USA | collected 2012-02-03 | reverse complement strand
TTTTTAATGTACTAATTGGCATATTTATATGCAATTGGGGCATTTATGTTTTTCCGCAAATATCTTTCCTCACTACGCAGCACCTACATATTCATGGTTTGCTTTGGTCTCCTTATGGGGGCCGTCTTTCCTTTCTACTCCTGGATTTTTTTCGGCACCAAGGCATTCTCCCCCCTGTACGCTTTCGGCTGCCTGGCCGCTGGATTCATCGTCGGCACCTTCTGTTATCACATCATCAAAGAAGCCTTGCGGCTTTACGTCGAGCAACAACTCAAAAACCTGGTCAAAATTACCGGAGAGGTTTCCGTCGGTGAGGCTACCGGTAACGGTGACGAACTGCACCGGCTTATCGAGTGCAACGACGCTCTGATGAACCGCGTCCTGGTCATGGTTGAAAACGTCACGAGGCTAGCTGCCGACATCTCCGGACGGCATGATCGGCTCACCGCAGATTTCACCAAGACGGTCGAGGACAACGAAAAACAAGCGGCAAGGGAGAAGGAGACCCTTGGGGCCATCGACGACATGAACGCCTTTTTCCGCGACCTACTCCATGAGATCGAAGACATCGCCTCGCGTACCGACGAGCGCGCCTCAATCTCAGCTGAAATGAGCGCTGCGACCGATGCAATCGCCCTGAGCATCCAGGAATACTCCGCTTCAGTGATGGAGACTTCCGCTTCTATTGAGGAAATGGCCGCCAGCATAAAAGGGACGTCTACCAACATTGAGGCGCTGAGCAACTCCACCGAACAGACCTACAACTCCATTCTCACCATAGGCAACTCGATCGTCGACATCCGCGACAAGGCCAAGAGGACATCTGATTGTTCCGACAAGGTGCGGGTGCAGGCGGCGGACGGTATGGACGCTATGACAGCCACCATAGCCGCAATGACGGAGATCGAGGAGTATAGCGACCACTCAGTGGAGGCGATCAATCGGCTATCCCAACACTCACTGCGTGTCGGGGAGTTCCTTGACGTAATCAAGGAGGTCGTATCTCAGACGAACCTGCTCTCTCTCAATGCCTCGATCATTGCCGCTCAGGCCGGCGAACGGGGCAAGGCTTTCGCCGTAGTCGCCGAGGAAGTGCGCGCCCTCGCCAAACGGACCTCCGCCTCCACTGATGAGATCGAGGAACTGGTCGGCAACATACAGAAGGAAACCGCTGCGGCCGAGACGGCCGCCAGACTTGGCAAGGACAAAGTTGCCGAAGGGGTAAGGGTTTCGGAAAAAGCTGACGAGGCACTGCACAGGATCGAGGACAGTGCCGCGGAGGCCTCACGGATGGTTCAGCAGATCGCTTCAGCAACCAACGAGCAGGCGTCGGGGAGCCGGCTCATCACCGATGAAGCGGAGAAAAACCTCTCACGAGTCAAACAGTTCAGCCGTGCCATTCAGGAGGAAGAAGCCGGGGCACAACTCATCGTTCGCAGCCTCGAGCGGATGCGTAACCTCTCAGAGAAAATCACCCGTTCCACTGACGAGCAGGTGCGCGGCAACAGGATGTACATGAAGAGTGTCCAGGAGGACAACGACAAGGTCAAACGACTGAAAGAGACCTGCATGGAACAGATCGCCATCGGCGATGTGCTCAGAAAAGACGTCACCGAAGTCGATCGGCTGATCCAGGGAACTGCCGAAGAGGCGAAGAAGATGCTGGAAGAGATCGAGGCGATCAACGGCCTGATAGGAGCCGTGCACCGCGAGATGGAGACTTTCCGCAAGTTGTAGCTCTTCTGCCCGTATTATTCTCTAAGCCCCGCCGGTTGTACCTGCGGGGCTTTTTTGTGTCTCAGCCGGGGGGAGAGCTTTCTTGACAAAGCAGACTACCTGTGTAGATTGTCATATGTTAATTTTACCGACATGTTATGCCGAAACATCATCGCAGGCTGTCGCTTCATGCTGTCTATCCTGCAGTGGCTGGTTCCTTGATCTTCCAGATGACAGGGGGCGGAATGAAGAGGTTTCTCGATTTTCTGGCATCTTCGTCGATCGCCGTGGTGTTTTTGGCGGTGTCGCTTTTTACTACAGGGATTGCTCACGCTGACGAAGCGATATTGTCCGGTCGTGCAGCTCAAATCCCCCGTACATCCGACGTCTCGCTGACGGCAGACAGCGGCGCCGCCACGTCCTTTTTTACGTGGAGAACGGCAGAGCGTCTTCATCCACTTTTCCAAGTAGCAAAAGCCGATGTCGATCGTCACCAAACCGTTGCCGTAGATGTGAGACCGGTTCTTTCCTGGGAGACCGGCGAAGGAAAAAACTACCTTATCCCAGCACTCGAGATACCTGGCTTCATAATCGCCCTCAACGCCTTCGACAGAACCTTTCTCAACAACGATAGAACGGAAGAGGGAAGGAAAACTTACTCAACCAACCCTTCTTCGTTCTGGCGCCAGCTGACGCACCAAGACTGGACCTTCGATCAGGATACCTTCCAGGTCAACCAGTTCGGCCACCCTTACGAAGGTGCGACCATGTACGGGCTTGCCCGTTCGTCCGGCCTGAACTTTTGGCAATCACTTGTCTACAGCAACGCCGGAAGCTTTCTCTGGGAAATGGCTGGCGAGAATTCCAGGCCGTCCGTGAACGACCTCATCACCACCGGAAATGCGGGTAGCCTTCTGGGCGAGGCCCTTTTCCGAATGGCCGAACTCGTGCTTGAGGAGGGTGGGAGCAGTCCGTCTTTCGGGTACGAATTGGCCGCAGCCGCGATTTCTCCGCCGACAGCCTTTAACCGGGCGGCTTTCGGCAAGCGCTTTGATGTAATCTTCCCGAATCACAAACCGGCGACGCTTTGGATGTTCAGGGCCGGGGCTAGTGTCGACACGCACTCGAACAACATCAGTGCCAAGGTCGCAGAGCGCTCGCACGAGGGAATAGGCATCCTCGAGTTTTCCATGAGCTACGGGCTTCCTGGCAAACCCGGCTACACCTATCACCGTCCCTTTGATTACTTCAACTTTGAAGTCTCCGCCAGGCCCACATCCAACAACCTGGTCGATACCCTGACCGTGCACGGCCTCCTGAAAGGAAAACGGTACGGACTGGGAGACAATTACCGGGGCATCTGGGGACTTTACGGGAGTTATGACTACATCTCCCCGTACCTCTTCCGTGTCTCGAGTACCGCACTCTCCCTGGGAACGACCGGGCAGCTTTGGTTGGGGCAAAACGTAGCCCTGCAGGGCTCGATACTTGGAGGCGTCGGTTTCGGAGCCACGGGACTGGAGACCGACGTGGTCGAGGAACGCGGTTATCACTTTGGAGCAACGCCGCAAATGTATATCGGCCTGAGGGGACTCTTTGGGGAGAGGGCGATGCTGGACGTGACAGGGAGAGGGTATTACGTCAGCAGCTTAGGGCCTGATCATGACGGCTCGGAGTCTGTTTTCAGGGGGCACGCGCTTTTCACCTTGAGAGTTTATGGAAACCATGCCCTCGGCATACAATATTCCGAGTCGATACGCCAGACGAACTATGCTAATATAAGCAGCAAATCGCGCTCTGAAGGGACTATAAGTCTTGTGTATAGCTTCGTGAGTGACAGAACGTACGGTGCGGTTGAGTGGCGGGATTCACCGGAACAGTAAGTGCAGCTGCTGAATTGTCAGTGTTGTCATAAAAAGAAAGAGAGGTGTGTTGATGAAATACTTGAAGAGGCTTTTGTTGCCCGTCCTGGTCAGCCTTTCCATCATTTCCGGCTGCGCCGTCAACAAGTCATCGGTCGGGGGCTTCAACCTCATCTCCGTCTCGGAAGAGCAGCAACTCGGGGACAAGTTTGCCGTGGAAGTGGAAAAGCAGCACAAGGTCATAAGAGACCCGGAGGTGCAAGCTTACATCGATGGTGTCGGCAAAAGGCTCCTGACTGGGGTGCGCAAGCAGGACTTCCCCTTCACCTTCCAGGTGGTGCAGGACGAGAGCGTCAACGCCTTCGCCATCCCGGGGGGGCACACCTACGTGAACACCGGACTCATCAAGGCGGCATCCAGCGAAACCGAGCTCGCCGCAGTCATGGCCCACGAAATGAACCATGTCGTGGCCCGGCACTCGACGAGGCAGATGACCCAGCAGTACGGTTACAGCCTCATCGTCAGCCTCCTCCTTGGGGGGCAAAGCGGGGAGCTCTCGAAGCTTGCGGCCGACCTTTTCGGCAAGGCGGGCGGGATGTATTACAGCAGGGAGATGGAGAGCCAGGCCGACTACCTGGGCGTCGAGACCATGTACAAGGCTGGGTACAACCCAGAGGGGATGGTGAGCTTTTTCAAGAAGCTCGACGCGGCGGAGGAACGGCAACCCAGCACGATCGCCAAGTATTTCTCATCCCACCCGGAGACCATCGACCGCATAAAGGACATCCAGAAGGAAATCGCCCAACTGCCGCCGAAGAGCTGGCCCCCCGAGTCCAACTCGCAGTTCAACCGCATAAAGGCGAAGGTGCAAAAGCTCTGAACGACCGTGGATAGTGACAAAGAGGAAATATCATCCCCTGCGGCAGCACCGCAGGGGCATCTTTATTTATGGGAGCAGTCATGACGGAAGCGATACGAGGTCTTGAACCCCAGATATTCTGGCGCTGTTTTGCGGCTCTTGCCGCCATTCCCAGGCCCTCAGGGCACGAGGAGAGACTCGCTGACTACATCCTGAAGCGTGCCGGTGCACTCGGGCTGGAAGGGGCGAAGGATGATTGCGGCAACGTTGTGGTGCGGCTGCCGGCCACGCCTGGAAGGGAGGGTGTCCCTTCGGTCTGCCTGCAGTCCCACCTGGACATGGTCTGCGAGAAGAACGCGGACAAGGTGCACGACTTCATGAGCGATCCCATCGAGCTGGTGCGCCGGGGGGATGTGCTCACCGCGAACGGTACCACGCTCGGCGCCGACAACGGCATCGGTGTGGCCACCTCGCTGGCCATCATGGAAGGTGGAAGCGCCGAGCACGGACCACTGGAGCTCCTCTTCACCGTTGAGGAGGAGACCGGCCTCAGGGGGGCGAAAAACCTGAGCCCGGCCCTGGTCAGAAGCTGGACGATGCTGAACCTTGACTCTGAGGAGGAAGGGGCCCTCTACATCGGATGCGCCGGCGGCAAGGACACCGTAGGGCGCTGGCGCCTTGCGACCGAACCCGCGCCGGACGAGGCGGTTGCATTTCGCCTTTCGTTGAAAGGGCTGAAGGGGGGGCACTCGGGGCTTGAGATAGACAAGGGGCTCGGCAACGCCATCAAGCTCCTGAACCGGGCGCTGCTTAGGATGGCTGAACTGGGTGCGCGCCTGGCCGCCATCGACGGCGGCAACATGAGAAACGCGATCCCGCGCGAGTGCGCCGCCGTCCTGTACCTGCCGTCCGAGCAGCAGGGGAGGGGCGAGGAACTGGTGGCGAAGCTCGAGGAGACCTTCAAGGCGGAGTTGGCCGGGGTGGATCCGGGCGCGCGGCTCACTATCGCACGGGAGGTTGCGCCGCCCAAACAAGTGCTGGAAGGGGACCTGCAGCTACGCGTCATGCGAGCCATCGCGGCGCTTCCCAGCGGCGTCCAGCGCATGAGCAGCGACATTCCGGGGCTGGTGGAAACCTCCACCAACGTCTCGGTGGTCAGCACCACCGGCGATGCGGTTGACCTCATCACGAGCCAGCGCAGCTCCAGCGCGTCGCGCCTTGCCGAGATCGTGGAGACGGTCGAATCGACCCTGCGGCTTTCCGGCGCCGAGCTCGAGGTGAGCGAAGGGTACCCGGGGTGGCAGCCCAACATGGACTCGCATGTCCTGAAGGTCGCCAAAGGGTGCTACCGGCACCTATACGGCAGGGATCCCGAAGTGAAGGCGGTGCATGCCGGCCTCGAGTGCGGCATCATCGGTGAGCGCATCCCGGGGATCGACATGATCTCTTTCGGCCCCAACATGGAAAAGGTGCACTCCCCGGACGAGCGGGTCTACATCGAAAGCGTGGGCAACTACTGGAAGTTTCTGCTCGAGGTGCTGAAGACGGTGTAGCGGCACTACTGCTGCAGTTCGCAGAAAAAGCGGATCACCATGGGGACGATGGCGTTGGTTCGGGAGATGAGCACCCTCTGGGTCATCTCCCGGCACCGTTGCCCGAGCCGGCACTCAAGCGAGATGTCGTGCAGACCTGCGCTGCACTGGAAGACCCGGAGCGTGTCGCCGTTGGTGTTCTCGCCCTGGTAGAGCCTGTCTACGCTGACGCTGCCCCGGCGCTGGCAGGAAACGGTGAAGTATTCCATGCTCCCCCCTTCCGGTCCTGGATTGGAGACGATTAAGTATCGCCCGCGGCGCCGGGACTGCAAGGGGATGGGAATGGAGATGGGCTAGAGGACCTGCACCTTGAGTCCTTCCCCCGGTGCGGAGCGGTAGACGAAGGTGATTTCCGTAGTCTCCTCGCGCCATGGGAAGGTGCGGTAATCCCGTGCGAAGCTGCGGCGATACTGCCTGATCCGCTCGCCGGGGGTGGAGGCCGGGCGAGCCGGTACGGGGGTATCCACTGTTTGCCTTCTCCTGTCGAAGAAGGGCGGGGTGTTGCCGCTCGGGTAGCCGGTGAGGCAGAAGTCGTAGCAGAGGGCGTCGCGCAGGCGCTCGAGCCGCTCACCCGTAAGGGCGTCTCCGGCAAAGCGCCATACCGCCTCGAAGAGCGCCGCGAGGGAGAGGTTGCCGCTCACCCCTTCCCCCTCCAGGAACTCCGCCGCCATCGAGAATAACTGCGACAGCGGGAAGTGCGAGGCGAACTCGTGCAGGCTCGCCGTGAATCTGCCGCTGTTGTAGACCTGATCGAGCAGGCGGCTGATCCCCTCGATGCGACGGATGTCGTCAAAGGAAAGCCAGGGGGTGCGCAGTATCTTGTACGGCGCCGCTACCGAGTAGGCGTAGCCTTCCTTCCTGGCGATGCCGCGCATGGCGGTTCCCTTGAGCACCTTCAACGGCTCAACCTGGATGTGGTCGGCACCGATGGCGAAGAGCCCCTGCACCGAGGCGAGAAAGCCTTCCAGCGACTCGCCGGGAAGTCCCGCCACCAGGTCGAGATGGATTGTCACACCCGTCGTCGCCTTGAGCCTCACCACGTTGCTGTACAGCTTCTCAAGGCTCGATTTCCGCTCCACCTTGGCAAGCGTCTCCTCTCCCCCCGACTGCACCCCTATCTCAAAACGGAACACGCCGGCGGGAACCTGCGCCAGGAGAGCCAGGTTATCCTCGGTGAGCAGCTCCGCCGCGATCTCGAAGTGAAACTTGCTGCCGCGGTTGTGTTCGCGGATGAAGCGCCAGATCTCGTTGGCCCGGCCCGCGTCGTAGTTGAAGGTACGGTCGGCAAGCTTCACCGTCTGGGCTCCCCCCTCGATGAGGATGCTGAGGTCCTTTTTGATCCTCTCCATGGAGAAGGAGCGCACCCCTTGTTCGATGGACGACATACAGAAGGCGCAGGAGAATGGACAGCCGCGCGAGGTCTCGTAATAGACAAGCGGCTTTTTGAGGTCGACGAGGGCCGCGACGAAAGGGGAGGGGATGTCGTCCAGATGCGCCATGGCACCTCGCTCCGGATTGGCGATCACCTCTTCCCCTTCGCGGTAGGTGAGGCCGGCGATCTCGTCAAGGGGCTGCCCCCGGTGCAGGGCGCCGATCAGCTCCCGGCAGGTCGCTTCACCTTCGCCCCGGACGATGCAGTCCACCGAAGGGTTCCGCACCATGAGGTCAAAGGCTCCGAAGGAGACCTCGGGTCCCCCAAGGGCGATGAAGGCCTGAGGCTGCAGCTGTTTCAGGTCCGAGGCGAGCTTGAGCGTAAGTTCGGCGTTCCAGATGTAGCAGGAGAAAAGAACGACGTCCGCCTGCTCCGCGTGGAGTTTCGCCAAAAGCACGTCCGGGTGCTCGTTTATGGTGAGCTCCAGAATGCGGTACTCGGCCCCGGAAAGCTGAGGGGCCGATACGGCGAGATACGGGAGGGCCAGGGAGGCGTGGACGTACTTGGCGTGCAGTGTGGTGAACAGTATCTTCATGGGCGGGGATTGTAGCCCATTTATGTGCGGTGGTGCCAGAAAAATGGTGGTGCCTTTTCTTGCCCGCCGCACGCTTTTTTGCTACTGTAAGCGGCTGTTGGCGGCGCCTGGCAACGGCCGCCCACGCAGACCGAAACCGGGAACACCCACAGGGAAGACATGAAAAGAAAGAAACTGCCGAAACTGCTCTACGCCGATAGCCAGGGCAACATCTACGACCACCCGTACCTCACCATGGCCGGCATGAGCGCCAACGAAGCCGTGCTCCCCGAGTCGGTGGAGCTGATTCCGCTCCCCGAGGACAGCCGCCTCTTCACCATACCCGACACCCCGCCCGTCGCCTGGGACGAGCGCGAGGGGCGCTTTCGCACCGTAAGCCACGTCAAGGAGGGGCGGCGCAGCATGAAGGTTCAGGCCGTTTCCGCCTTCATGGCCCCCGGCTACATGCGCACCCTGCTCCCCGCCTGCGAATACGCGAAGAAGAGGGTGCACCTGCCGCTTTGGTCCTACACCGCCGTGGGATGGGACGAGGAGACGGAGCGCTTCGTGGTGGCGGCGACCCGCGTGGACGCCAACGAGAACTGGCTGCCGAAAAACTACGATGACAGAAAGCTCGATCCCCTGGTGCGCAAGATGCTCGCCGAGTTCCCGAAGAACAGACTCATCGAGCAGCTCTCCCGCTGCGCTGTCGACTACCACTGCTTCGCGGCGAAGAACCTATTCTTCCGCAGGTGGGAAGCGCCCATCCCGACCTCGCCTGTCTGCAACTCGCGCTGCCTCGGGTGCATCAGCCTGCAGCCGTCCGATTGCTGCCCCTCGAACCACGAGCGCATCCCGTTCGTGCCGACACCGGAGGAGATCGTTGAGCTCATGCTGCCGCACCTTTTGCAGGCGCCGGAGCCGATCGTCTCTTACGGCCAGGGGTGCGAAGGGGATCCGATCATGCAGGCGGACACCGTTGCCGAGGCGACCAGAAGGCTCAAAGCCGGCAGCTCACGCGGCACGGTGAACTTCAACTCGAACGGCTCCATGCCGGACAGGATCCGCATGCTCTGCGACGCGGGCATGGACTCCATGCGCTTTTCCATGAACTCGGTGCAGGAGGGGTTCTACAACAACTACTACCGTCCCAAGGGGTACCGCTTCGCCGACGTGGTGGAGTCTGTGAAGACGGCCAAGGAGCGCGGGCTCTTCACCATGATCAACTACCTCGTCTCGCCGGGCGTGACGGACAGCCCTTCCGAAGTCGAGGCGCTTCTCAAGTTCATCGACAAGACCGGTGTGGACATGCTGCAGATGCGCAACCTCTCCATCGATCCCGCCTTCTACAACGAGAGGATGGGGATGGAAAAGAGGGGGGTCGGGATGTACCGGATGCTGCAGGAGGTGAAGCGGGCGTTCCCGAAGATCCAGTATGGCTACTTTAACCGGACGCGCGAGAACTTCTTCCCGGAGGGATATGAGAAAGGGTGGCCGATCAAAGGCAATTGACAGTTGACGACAATTGACAGTGAACGGCCTTTCCATACGTTGAATAACGACCGCTGATAGATTTAGTCGCGGCTATTTCAGCAACTGCTCCAGCTTCTTAAGGTCGAAGCCCTCGACGATCCTGCCGTAGATCATGAAGGTGGGGGTGGCGTTCATCTTGTTCGCCTTCGCGATCTCTTCGTGCTCCTTCTGAAGCTTGACCCCGGCAGGGGTGATCTCGGAGAGCTTTCTCTTGTCGAAGGTGTCGGAAGCCGCCTCGTGGAACGCCTTCGCCTTGTCCTTCGCGGACAGGATGTACTGGACCTTTTCCTTGGACTTCGGATGCGTTTTCAGCGGGATGAAGAAGACGTAGCGTGTAACGTCGGTCCGGTTCTGGAAATAGGCCTCCGCCTTGCGGCAATAGGGGCAGTCCGGGTCGGTGAATTCGATCACCGTGGTCTTGCCGTTACCGATCTTGACCGCCTTGTCCAGATCGAGGTTCTCCTTCGCCGCAAATGCCGATGCCGCGATGAGTAACGTGAGCAGGACCACAAGCAGCGTCATCCATCTATTCATTGCGTCTCTCCTGTGACTATTCATCGCCGTACCTGATGCTGAAACCGGCGCACTCACCGGCGTACTCACCCGCCTTCTCGATCAACTCGTCCACGCGTGCGGCATCCGGACCCCGCCGGCACCACTGCACCATGGCCCGAACATCGTCTTCCTCCCCTTCGAAACACGCCTCGACGGAGCCGTCGGCCAGGTTGCGCACCCAGCCGGAGACGTTGTGCCGGGCCGCAGTCCGGGCGGTGTGGTGCCTGAAGGCGACCCCCTGCACCCGGCCGCGCACGAGTACCATCGTCCTTACTTTCACTTTTCCCCCAGCTCCTTGGAGCGCGCCACGCAGACGTCCACCGCGTTGATGGTGGCGGCGCGGAAGCCGTCGCGGTCGAGGGAGTGCATCGCGGCGATGGTGGTCCCCCCGGGGGAGGCGACGTTGCTTTTCAGGACCGCGGGGTGTTCGTGGCTCTGGAGGAGGAGCTTTGCGGTGCCGTACACGGTCTGGGCGGCGAGGGCGGTCGCAATGTCCCTGGTGAGACCGTGCTTCACGCCGGCATCGCTCAATGCCTCGATGAAGGTGAGCACGTAGGCCGGGCCGCTGCCGGAGACACCGGTCACCGCGTCGAGGAGCTTCTCTTCCACGACGCAGGTGGTCCCGACCATGTCGAAGATCCTGCGGGTGAGCACCAGGTCGTCCTCGGTTGCGTTGTAGCCGCGGGCGATCGCCGATGCCCCTTCGAGCACGAGCGCCGGCGTGTTGGGCATGACCCTTACCACGCGGGCACCGGCCCCCAGCATCCCTTCGATGGCGGCGCTTTTGACCCCGGCCATTATAGATATGAAGAGCTTGTCCGGCGTCGCGTCAAGGTGGGAGAGCACCTGGGAGGCGACCTGTGGTTTCACGGCGAGGATCACGGTGTCGCTCATCCGGCAAAGGGCGAGGTTGTCCGAAAGCACCTGCACGCCGTAACGCTCGGCGAGCTGCTTGCGGCGCGGCTCGGAGGGTTCGGAGACCGCCAGCTCGGCGGCAGGAACGCCACCCGCCAAAAGCCCCTTGATGATCGCCTCGGCCATGTTGCCGCCGCCGATGAAACCTGTTCTCTTCTCCATGCCTTGCCTCCCGCCTCAGTAAGGATTTAGTTCCAGTGATACGTAATAAATCCGACCCCAAATGTCAACAGAATTGATTAGATTTAATTATTGTTGGTGCGGTGGCTGAGGCGGTTGTCACAGTGACCCGATAGGCTAGACTGAAACCCTGGAGGTGCGCAGTGTTCAAAGGCATTACCGGCAACGTTCTCATCCTGGGTCTCGTCAGTTTCTTTACCGACGTCTCAAGCGAGATGATCTACCCGCTTTTGCCGTTGTTTCTGACCGGAGTGCTCGGGGCTGGTCCTGTATTCCTAGGGGCCATTGAGGGAGTGGCGGAATCCACCGCTTCGTTTCTGAAGCTTATCTCCGGCATCGTGTCTGACCGTGTGCGCAGCAGGAAAGGACTGGTACTTTCCGGGTATGCGATCTCCTCGCTGATGCGGCCTCTGATTGGGAGCGCCGGCACACCGCTCACCGTGCTGCTCATCCGGACCGGCGACCGGGTAGGGAAGGGGATCCGCACCTCGCCGCGCGACGCCTTGATCGCCGATTCCGTTGAGCCTTCCATGCGCGGAAAGGCGTACGGGTTCCACAGGTCGATGGACCACGCCGGGGCTTTGGTCGGGCCTCTCATCGCGACCTTTCTGCTTGCCTACTTCATAAGCGACCTGCGGCTGCTTTTCTGGCTTGCAGGCATCCCGGGGATCGCGGCGGTCCTTCTCATCATCTGGAAGGTGCAGGAAACTCGGCAGGTCCTCCAACCCCGGCGGCGGTTGCACCTGACCGCGCTTCCGCCAGGTCCGCTCAGAAGATACCTGCTGATCCTCTTTCTTTTCACCCTCGGCAATTCCTCAGACGCCTTTCTCCTTTTGAAGGCAGGAGCGGTCGGGACTCCGGCATACCGCCTGCCGCTTCTGTGGGCCTTCTTTCACTTGGTGAAAATGCTCTCGGCGATGCCCTTTGGCGCCCTCTCCGACCGTATCGGCAGGAAAGGTGTTATTGTTTCCGGCTGGCTTGTCTACGCCCTTTCTTACTTTGGTTTTGGCTTTGTCGGGACGGAAGAGGGTGTGTGGCTTTTGTTCGGCATTTACGGGCTTTTCTTTGGGCTGACCGAAGGGGTGGAGAAGGCTTACCTTGCCGATATGACTGATGCGCCGTTACGAGGGAGCGCCTTTGGCTGGTACCATTTCACTGTTGGTGCTGGAGCTTTTCCTGCTAGCCTGCTGTTCGGTCTGCTCTGGCAGCGGTTCGGCTCTGTAGCCCCGTTCCTCTACGGGGCCTGTCTGGCAGCCGTATCCTCAACCCTTCTACTTTTGCTGGTGCAAGTTCCCACCCCTTCCGGCGAAGCGCGCCGCTGATCCGCTCACTTCAATCTTTCGCCTCCCGCTACGTTTACGGCACCGAATATGACATCCTCTGCTGTGTAACCTGGTGTTTTGTCGTTATTACACTCTCAGGGTGACATGGCTCTGTATAAGTAAAACTACTTCCCCTTGCGATTTTTCCTAAAGTTGTCACTATGACTGCCGAGAAGCACCCTGTGTCACAAAAAAAATGGTGGTATAGGCAGCATGGACACAATCCTGTTAAAAGCTATGGCTTTGACGAAATCCTGACACTTCGCAAGTCATCATTTTGTCAGTCGGTGCCATAAACCTCACTTATCTGCCGATAACTATAACTACGATAACAAGTTTGTGTCATGGCGCGATGGTTGCAGCACTGAGGATAATCCTGTGAGAGGCTGGCGAATAAGTACCTGAGAACATATCGGAGCTTTATGCACTGTCACAGTGGGGTGGATCGTGTCATTGGTAAAATTTAACAAATCTATTTTTTGTATCAAAATTTGACATAGGGGCAAAAAAAAAATTAATGTGCATCTTGCACAACAATTAAAACTATTGTAACTTTACGTTCAGTACCACCTATGCCAGTGTCAGAAAAATTAACTTTTTTGAATAATTGTTAATGTGGCAGTGGCTGTAGTTGCTGCTCTCACCAAATACTCCGTCCAAAGCTTTTTCTAAATATATGCAGTAGTTAGTTTCACCAAATGGCAAAAAAGAGAACGCAGCAAAGGTGTATCCGCGTGCTCACAGTGTGAGCGGCTGCATGTTTTGCGCGTGCTTGCCGAAAACATCGAACGAGGAGGTGCCGCAGCTTTTCCCAGACCAAGGACCGATAAACCGTTGGAGATGCAATAACGAAAGAAAGGAGGTTGAATTAATGGGGATCAAACAGGTTCCACTTGTACTTCTGTGTATCTCCCTGCTCCCTGCTGCCGGCAGTTGGGCTGCTGAGATCCACGGCAGAAGTTCCACCCAGTTCCATTCATTCAATAACGAGTTGTTGGATGACAAACGTCAGATCGAACTGGCCGAATATCTGCGATTCTCCATCACCAACATTGACAAGGAAGGTAAGTTCTCCATCTACGGCTATGGGCGTGGATCGCAGGACTTCACCAACGACGAGGGGCTGAACGGAAGGCTCTATTACCTCTACGGCGAATACCGTGACCTGTTCGACAAAGTCGATCTGCGTCTGGGGCGCCAGTTCGTCAACTATGCCGCTGGCAGCGCCATCGTGGACGGCCTGAAGGTCGACCTGAAGAACGTGGGGCCGGTGGCGTTCTCCGCCTTCGGAGGCCATGATGTGGTCTACGGGCTAAACGGTGAGACCGGAGATGTTGGCAACACGGTCTACGGCCTGGCAGCGAATCTGGCCGGCTTCAAGAGCACCGACGCCGAAATCAGTTGGTTCCGCAAGGCTGACGGCGACGCCGTAACCAGGGACATTCTGGGCGGCTCCTTCAAACAGTATCTATTGAGCAGCTTGAAGGTTTACGGCGACGCCAAGTACGACCTAACCGCCGAGGCATTCAACGAGGTGCTTGGCGGTGTTAAGTATTTCCCGATCTCAAACCTGATCCTCACCGGCGAATACTACAAAAGCTATGCTACCTTTGACACCACCTCAATCTATTCAGTCTTCGCGGTGAACGACTACAAGGAGGCGCTCTTCAGGGCCGACTACACCTTGAACAGCATGCTCTCCCTGAATGCCGGTTACAACCGCCAGTGGTACGGCGACGGCGCCCACGCGAACGTCTACCACGTAGGTGCAGGCGTGCGACCCATCGAGCCTCTCAGGGTCAACGTGGAATTGGATAAGCGCAACGGCTACTACGGCGACACCGATGGTGTGATCATCGATGCGGCGTACGACATCAACAAGGTTTCCCAAGTCGCGGCTGGCTTCGCATATGACGTCTACCAACGCGATTCTCTGACCGGCGAGGAAACCGCACGCAGATACTGGCTTGGTGGTTCTTACAAACTCGCGAGCAACATGGGGGTCTCCGGACGGATCCAGGATGATGTGAACGCCCGCTACGAGAACAACGTCTCGGGGAGGATGAGTCTTGATATCGACTTTTAGAAAGGGGGTGCTACTGTGAGGAATCTGTTGTTTATGTGCATGCTGTGCCTCATGTCAGCCCTGTATGCCCAACAGGCATTGGCTGAAAAGCAGCAGCACAAGGAATATGCCCAGATGAAAATCTCGGAGTGCAACGACTGCCACAAAGGCGAAGGCGTCGCACCCAACCACGACGGCGACTGGGGCCGCAGCCACCGTACCATGGCCAGCAAGGCCAACAACAACTGTGGGCAATGCCATACCCAGTCCTACTGCCTTGACTGCCATCAGGGGGGCGGTATCAACGCGGACTTGACCAAGTCCAACTACGGCCGTGACTACGTCCCCAAGACCCACAGAAGCGATTTCGTTAACCTGCACCCGATCAAGGCCCAGGATAACCCGCAGACCTGCTATCGCTGCCACGATCAGAAGTACTGCAACGCCTGCCATGCGCGCTTCCCAAAAGGGAGCATGAGGATCAAGTCGCACCTGATGCTCGGCCCCAACAATCAGCGGTACGCCCCGGCGATCAACGAGCACGCCCTCGAGGCAAGGCGTAACCTGCAGTCCTGCCAGGCGTGTCACCCAGACGGGGACGTCTGCATCCAGTGCCATGCGAGTGGCAAGACCAACCCGCACCCGCGCAACTGGAAGGGGATCAGCTCCAACTTCAAGGACAAGGCCGGCGACAAGGTATGCCGTAAGTGCCACCTGCCGGGAGATTTTTAATCGCCAGTCGAACATCAACAAGGAGGATCGAGCATGAGTAAAAAGGTATTCAAGTATTCGGCATTAGTCGCCTCACTACTGATGACCGCAGTCTTTGCCGGCTGTGGCACGAGCCACAAGGAAGGGGCATTAAACCTCGACAGCATTGGTAACGTGGGCGACACCGCGTGCATCCAATGTCACAGCGCAGTCCAAGACGAGCTTACCGGTGAGAGCATCATCACCCAGTATGAGGCAACTTCCCCGCACAAGGATTCGGCACACGCAAACAACGGCAATGGCTGCGAAGCGTGCCACGGTGGCGGCGCTCAGCACAACGGTGTTGGTCCGATCCCCTACGTGAACCCGTACGACGGCAATGGCACCCGCTGCGCCACCTGTCACAAAGGCGTCTATGCAACCAACGCCCCGACCGCGTTCGCTGATTCAAAGCACGCCAACGTAGAAGTTGAAGAAGGTGGCTCCTGCCGTCGTTGCCACAGCCACGAAGGCGCCGTCCTCGGTGCGCTCTACGGCCTGACCGGCACCAAGGCCCTTATGGACAACACGAGCTACCAGGGCGCCGTACCTCTTGCCAAGGAGTACACCCAGTTCCAGTGCGCTACCTGCCACGTGCATGGTGCGGGGCTCCGCACGGTTAAGACACGCGATGCATCTGGCAACCTGGTTAACTGGAACCCGAGCAAGACCAACAAGATCAACGATCAGTTCAACCTCTGCACCAGCTGCCACGGCCTGAAAGACAATGACGGCACCACTGTCCTTGGCTCCTCTACTAAGGCTGCCACTGCAACGATGCCTGCCATGAATCCAGTTGGTCACCATGAGACCAGCTGGTACCGCGTCATCGGCACCACCCACTTCAACAACCTCGATAACCCGACTGCCGGCGGCATCTCCGGTTACGTGATCCGCACCAAGGGTGAAACCCCCTGCTTCGACTGCCACGCTCACGAGGCGAAAACCAACACCCGGACCGCAAATGACCCGGCAAACGATACCATTTACACCGAGTGGGCCAAGTCCGGCCATGCAGGTGGACTGCTGCAAAAGAAATATGACGCAGCAGGTACCACCGCCAATAGCGTTGCACTGGTCGACACCGTCATGAACGCGACGACTTCCAACCCCGCCTGGACTGAGGATGACTGGAGCGCCACCGGCCAACAGGCCTGCCAGCGCTGCCACACCGCCACCGGTGCATCTAACTTCCTCAACGGACCGGCTGCCTACGATCCGACCAAGAACGACTTCAGCCACCTCTACAACGCAGCGAACAGCAAGTCTTGGAGCACTACCACTCCGGCCTCCACCCAGCGTGAAGTTCTTTACTGCTGGGGCTGCCACAAAAACTCCGGTGCAGGTGTGCTGCGCACCCCTGGCGCCATCACTGCGACCTACAAGCGTAATGGAGCTACCGTCACCTTCCCGGATACCGGGGCATCCAGCGTCTGCATCGCCTGCCATATCGGCAGGGCCGGTGGCGATGACATCGTTGCTCTCACCACCGCCAATAACACATTCACCAACGTAGGGTTCAAGAACTCGCACTACATGGCAGCCGCAGGCCTCATGTATGTGAAGATCGGCTACACCAACTTCGTTCCGGCACAAACCGCGATCGGCGCCAGCACCACTTCCTACGGCCAGAGCCTTACCTCTGACGCGGATATGACCGTCGACGTAAATGGTGCGGCTGTGGCTGGTAAGGTCACCTCCACCCACCGCAAACTCGGCACCGCTGCAATCGTCGGCGACCATGGCATTACCGCTGACATGAACCTTAGCAGCAACGGTCCGTGCGCTACCTGCCACTACGCTGCAGGCGATCACTCTCTTGAGTTGGGGCAGAAGGCGCTCGACAACGTCTGCTCTAAGTGCCATGATGTGACGACCACCGCCGATCTTGAGGCCTTCATTGACGAGGAAGGTGCTGCTCCCTTCCAGGATGCTCTCCGCCTTGCTGTGAAGGAACTCAAGGACAACTTCGCCATCACCTATGATTCCTCGGCATACCCGTACTTCTTCGACGACAAACTCGGGACAGACCATACCAGTGCGAACCAGGTGAAAGACTGGACCCGTGGTACCCTCACCGCAGCGAAGGCTGAAAACCTGATGGGTGCCTGCTTCAACATCAACGTGCTTACCCGCGAGCCGGCCGCCTACGCCCACGCCCGCACCTATGCACGCAGGCTGCTCTATGACAGCATCGACTTCCTCGATGACAAAACTATCAACCTCTCCGTCAGTGCCACTGCACTCGCTTCCGGCCTGGTTGATGGGTCGAGCAACCCGATCTACGTGAAAGGCACCACCGCAGCCGCTGCCGACGGCACTACGGAAAGCATGAAGTACCTCCTCGGGTACAACCGTACCAGCAACGTCTGGAACACTCCCGAGCGTCCGTAACCGGCAGGACCTGCTGATTGTTGGACCCGCCCCGCCTCGCAAGAGGCGGGGCTTTTTCATAGGCACCTTTATTTGCGCGAGTGAACGCTTTGACTGAATACGCACAACAAGAAAAAAACAGGGTGCTGCAGCTTTCCATCGGCGTCTCCATAGTCGCTCACCTGCTGTTTCTCTTCCCGCTGGGGTGGCATGGCTCCTATCACTTTGCCAAGCCGGTGGACCCGCTGCATGCGGTGATGGTGGATCTCGCCAGCCCCAAACAGGTTAAGAAGGAAGCTTCTCCTTCGCATCCGGCTGTCAAGACATCAAAAAAACTTTCTGCGGCTGCGGTCACGCACGAGGTCCTCCCCTCTATAACAGGCCCTTCTGTAGTGCGACCGGCGGATGCCGTGCAACCCGATCCTGTCGCGGCGAAGCTCTCCGAACCTGCAGCCAATGCACCCGCTTCTCAACCGGTAGCCCCGGCAGTCGCCCCAACTGGTGCCCCCGTCCTTGTGAAAACAAAACTGACCGACGTGCCGCCTCCGTTGCGGCGGGCGGCCGAATTTATTGGCACTCCGTGGGAGCGGCTCACTTACCGTCTCACCGTCGTCGGTCTCCCTGTCGGCGTGGCGGTGCTCGAGGCGAAAAACGAGCGGGGCGAGGTTAGGCTGTCCCTCTCGGTGAAATCGAGACCCCCCTTCTCCGGTATCTACCCGGTTGACGACCTGATCGAGACCAGGCACGCCGCCGGCAATTTCATCATCACCAAGATCCGCCAGCGGGAAGGTGACTTCCGTAGCAACAGGGGGTTCACCCTGTTTTTACGCGACAAGAAGGTGTTCTGGATGGACCTCCTCACGCAGCGCAGCCTGAACGAGACGGTCCCCAGCAGCGATGTGCTCGATCTTCTATCCGCCCTATACTACCTGAGGAACCGCCCCCTAAAGGTGGGAGAGACTGAAACGCTCCACGTCTACGACAGCGATGTCTATGCAGAACTTCCCATCCAGATCCTGCGCAGGGAAGAGGTGGATCTTCCTGGGTTGAAATCGGTGCGGACCTTGGTGGTAAAACCGCTTCTTTCCACCGGCGGTATCTTCAAAAGAACCGGGGATATCACGATCTGGCTCACGGACGACGCTTTCAAAGCGCCGGTCCGGGTGCAGACTGAGATCGCGTTGGGGACGGTCACCGCCGACCTGGTTTCGGCCGAGACGAAGGATGATGGGAGCGAAAGCAGTAAAACAACAGGAATTAAGCAGGCCGCAGCTACCAAGTCAGAATAAAAAGCTACGGCAGAGGATGACTGAAGGAGACCCCTTATCAAAAAGCTGTAATACGACCGCACTCTCTGATACATTGTGGCATCCGACCAAGCTTTTGCTACAGTGATCCAATGACAGCAATCTTCGCCACAGTCGTTATTCTCATATTCTCCTCGCTGCCCGTCCTTGCTGCGGACGCTGGGCTGTCCCGGCTCGTCGATCCTCTGGTGACGCCGAAACTCTCCGCCCCGATATCCACGACTGCCTTCTTCGCAACCGACCGTTTACTCACCAACGCAGGCGTCAGTTTTCCAGCCTCTGATGAGCTTGTCTTCGAGCCCGAGTTAGGCATAGGCTATCGCGGTGCCGGCCAGGAACTGCACGGAGGCATCGAACAGTCCACGCACCGGCTGCACGCCCAGGCGGGCTGGCGCCTGTCGCTTTCCCGAGCGCTTTATCTTTCAGCCGGGGCGAAGTTCTCCATGCTTTCCGTGGAAACACGGGGCCTCACCGCTGGCGAGGAGTTCGGCATCCGTCCCGAGTCGGGCTACCGCAACGTCTACGAGTTCACCCCGAACCGCACACCGAGGTGGACCGGCGAGCTCGGCCTGCACCTCACCCCGCGCACCGACCTCATGCTTTACTACGACCAGGAGCCGGTCATCGGGTGGTCCTACAGCGGCCAGCACCTGGAGGATAGGCTCGGCACCAGGTTCATCTTCAGGTTCAAATAGCGAAAAGGAGGACGTGTGGCATACCTGATTTCCATCGACCAGGGGACCACCAGCAGCCGGGCGACGCTGTACGGTCCGCAAGGGGAGGCGCTGGCTACCGCCTCGGCCCCGCTCACCCAGCACTACCCGGAGCCCG
>MTLC01000662.1_pt1 | contig 19821 bp, 11 predicted proteins | sample 1982451 | NCBI WGS metagenome assembly MTLC01 (sample SAMN05710165, study PRJNA340218) | biofilm metagenome | isolation source: sample SPH anode biofilm adapted to +100 mV | place: USA | collected 2012-02-03 | reverse complement strand
AAACGGGCCCCGGGTTCCCGCCATGCCTTGAGTTTGCGCGGAATGCTCCGCTCCAAATCCGTTTTGCCTTGGTGGGGGATGCAGATGAAATGGACTTCTGGAACCAGTCCCGGGAGGAGCCGCGGCACCAAACGGTAGAGCAGTTCCTTCATGGATGGCTCTTCTAGCATGAAGATGATTCGTCCCGTCATTGGCCGAGCCCCTTCATGAGGCCCTGGGTCCATAGCCAGCCAGGCAGATCGCCTGCTTCGATCAGGGCGCGCGTCTGCTCGGAATCCGCGGCTCGGACGATACTGGTAAATCCGTCCACCTTTTGCAGACAATAAATCTCATCAATCCTCACCGCGTTCAAGAAATCAGGGGAATGGGTCGATGCGAAAACTTGTCCACCCGCATTGGCATAGATGCGGAACTCTTCCACCAATTCCGACAACAATTCGGGGTAGAGCTGGTTCTCGGGTTCCTCAATGGCCAATAGGGGGAAGGGGTGCGGGTCATTCAACATAACCAGGTAGGCGAACATCTTAATGGTGCCGTCGGAAACGAAGCGGGAAATGAAAGGGTCCTTAAAAGTGCCATCCTGAAAACGTAGAACCAAACGACCATCTTCGGTGGGCTTGGCCTCAACATTCTGCACCCCAGGTACCCTTCGCTTCATGGCCTCCAAGACCCGCTGGAACCGCTCCGGGTGGTATGCGTGCAGGTATTGGGCGACCTGGGCGATGTTGTCGCCTTGCTTACTCAAATGCTCTGCAAAGCCTTCCTCGGCGCTGGGGCGGGCCTCGGCAATATGGAAATCCGAGATGTGCCAATTCTCAATCAGGCTGCGGAACTCGGAAACGATCCGGAATTCCTTGAACTGGCCCAGGCCCTTGATGGCCAGGATGTCGGGCGCGTCCAGGATGTATTCTTTTCGCTCCTCCTTAGCCTTAGGATTTTTGTAATTGGCTTCGTTGGTAATGGCGGTGCCTCGGCCCCGGGTGAAATCGACAAAATGCCAAGGTTTGCCCCGCTGACCCCGGCGGAATTTCAGTACCTCCCGCGCCACCACTGATTTCCCACCCTCCTGGTCAATGGCCAGCTCGTAGGTGGCCAGGCGCCCGCCTGACTCCCGGAATTTCAAGGTGATGCGAATCGGATCTGAGCTGCCTCGGCTCACCAGTTCCTTGAACCCCCCCCGTTTCAGGACGGCTTTGCTCACATTCATGGTTAATGCGTCCTTGAGGAATGTAAACACATCAAAGACTGTGGACTTGCCGGTGCCATTGGCCCCCACAAGGACCACCATGCGCCGGAGATCGTCCAAATTGACGTGCTTCAACGCTCGATAGTTCTGGATCTCGATAGATTCAATTTGCATGTCCATGTCATGAACTCCGTGACTTTAGTCGAACAAACTCTTCTGTAACTGCTCATTGATGGAAACGGCAGCTTCGATACCGTTCCAGGCAGTGATCAACTCATTGTAGGCCCGGGCGCCCTCGGCCCAGCCCTGGCGTTCGCACAAGGTGTAGAGACGGAAAGCCAACTGGCGGATGGCCTCCACTTTCCCACCCAGGGCACCAACTAGGGCCCCGGCCGAGGCATCGCCGCCCTGGCGGTGGGTCCGGATCAGGTGGTGGAGCGCCTCCCAGATGGGGAGGCGGGTGTCCTTGGCGGGGTCCCATTCGGTGGGGTACTCCGCCCAGCGGAGCAGGCGCGCGGTGCCTCCAGAACTGGCGAGAACGCCCGCCTCCACTAGGCCCTGAACGCTGGTGGCCTTGGCCCGGGCTAGCACGTCGGCCTCGCCGAAGCGGCCCTCGCCCCAGCCATACTGCTCGAACCAGTGCAGGCAGAACTGCGTGTCGTGGTCGAAGTCATCCTCTGCCAGGAAGCGGTTAATGAGTTGTAGGGCGGTGCGCACGGACATGGGGGTGCCGTCCGCCTCCAGCACGGCCGCGTACCAGCTGAAAATTGCCATGCCGGGGCCGATGATGGCCTGGCTCAGATCCACCGGGGTGACGGGGGAACTGCCCTCTGCCGTGCCCCGGGTCATTTCGTCTAGGGCCACGGGCAGCACGGCGTTGAGGTCGCGTATGAACTCCCGGCGCGAGGCCGTGGGTGCATCCTCAGGGCGCTTATTGCAGACTAGGACGATGCTGGAGGCCAGGGCATTGGTGCCGATACCGATGGATCTGGATTCCCGTTCCGTCCGAATGGGCCAAGTACCTGAGATGGCGAAACCCGCTTTAAGCACCGCTTCCAGGAAGGTCTCCCAGCCGGTACTGCTGGTGCCCACCTCCCCGGTGGTTTCGCTTTGCTTGAAGGCGTAGTAGATGGTGACCGGGAAGGCCGGATGGGCCTGGGTCGCCAGATTGGCCAGGGCCCGAGTCATCCCCTCAAGGAAGAAAATTTCCGCCTGGCCCGCCCCTCCGTGGCGGTATGGGGCCGCCACCAATTCTTCTGCCTTAGGCACTGCCAGGGTAGCGAAAAGCCCTGGATAGATGGGCTTTAGGGTGCGGCGCAGCCAGACATAGAAAAAGTCGGATAGGTCCGCATAGGCAATGTTGTCGTAATAGGGCGGATCAGTAGACACCATGCATCCGCCAGATAGTTGCTGAAACTGTGCATCAGCTTGATGGACAGTTCCTTGAACAGAATCAGCTGAGATAGCGGATAAAAACCGCTGAGATCCACCTGTCGAGGTTACAAAATCACCAGCGGCCCCGCAAAACACATTGACCTCTGTGAAATCCCAGACCATTGGCAAGGCCTGCCTACCAAAGGTGGTTTTGGCTTGGTCCCGACCAGGGCTCCATGCGACCAGCGTGCTGTTGTAGTCAACCATCTTGTTGATGCCGATACCGAGATAGACGCCCACCGCCTCCCCATACGCGGTCGATCCAGCCCCGCCCGCTTCCAGTCCGCGGCCATCATCGTCCATGCCTGTGGCCAGGGCATCGACCTTGGCCCTGGCCATGGCCTCGGTGGCGAGGTCTGAGAAGGTGGTCAGGGCCGCCAATTGGCGTGGTGTGAAAAGGTCACCCCACTCCGTCATGCCGTAGGGCACGCATGTCCCGCCCGTGAGCCTTGCCGGCACGTTTCCATTGGGTTTCCAGGTGGGCTCTGCCTTTAACGCCGCCTTCTCCATAAATTCCGTGGGCGCGAGGTAAACTCGGCCTCGTCTGCCCTCCGCTACGATGGCCATGAGGCGCTGGCCTATCCGTCCTGCCTGCCCTTCGGCTTTGATATAATCACCGCCGATGGGGCTGTTGCTGAGGATGCAGAGGAAGTTCGCTCCACGACCGACAGCTTTGGTCCCCGCCTCCGCCTGGGCTGTCAATTCCCCCACCTTCACGGTGAAGCGGTATCGGTCCCCTTCAACCACGGGCTCGATATAGGCTTCCTTGCCGGCCTTCTTGGAAAGGACGAAGGTGCTGACCAGGGGAACCTCTAAATTGTTGAAGGCGGGGTTGGGGCTCTTGACCGTGCGGGCCCAGAGCCAGGCGATGACCGTGAGGGATTCGCCCACGTAGGGCTGGAGATCCGGCCGGCCCTGGGCCATCTCGGCAGTGACGGTGATGGGCGGGTAAAGGTGGCCGATGCGCTTCCATGCCTCCTCGCGCATCCAGGCTCCGTAGCGCCGAACATCCTCGGCCAGGCCGCGGGCGCCGGTCCAGGTTTCACCCAGCAGCCGGCCCGCCCTTTCTCCACCAGGCAGGGGCCCCACCGGGGCACGACCCGCGAAGCGCGGCGGAATCTCGATCATGGCCTTGTTGATGGTGACGGCAACGGGATTCAGGTCGCTGGCGAAGGCCTCCAGGCCCAGGCGCTGGGCTTCCAGGGGGATCGCCCCGCCCCCGGCGAAGGGGTCATGCAGGCCCGGGAGCTTGTCAGGATTGAACAGCTCCGCCGCCTGGGGGTGGTCGCGGTTCAGGTCGCAGACTTCGCGCCAGGAACGCCGAATCTCGGCACGGGCTTCCTCCAGCACCCGTTCGTTGGTGGTGCTCTCCCACTGCACCAGCTCCTCTAGGATCCGGAACAGCCGGGCCCGCTCTTTGGCGGCCTCCGCCTTGTTCTTGCCATATTTGAAACCGCCGCCCTGCTGGTAGCCCGGGTCGTTCACCATCTGAGCGAATATCACCGCCCGCGCCGCCGCCAGTGGGCGCCGGGCCCACCACAGGTGCAATGTGCTGGGGTGGCCGTGGCGGATGGATTTCTCCCGGGCCGCGGCCTCGTTGATTTTATCCAGGGGCAGCGCCACCTCGATGAGTTTCCTGGGCACTTTGACGGGATGGGTCATAGGGTCATTCCTTGCGGCTCAGGAGGGCGGCCAAATCGAAGTTGACCGAGGCCACGCCCCACCCGGGTTCGGTGTCGAAGGGCTCGCGCAGGTAGAAGGGCCCTTCGGCCTGGTCACGCTCGTCTACCAGGACGATGGCCAGGCGGAACTTGTCGGCCTGGTTCAAGGCATAGAGGATTTCGTTGCGGGTCACGGTAAGGGTGGTGGCGCCCTTGGCCCTTCCCTTGACCTCAATGTGCCGGGGCATGGGCTGCCGTCCCGCCTGGGCCGGCGGGGTGGAAGTAAGGTCCCAGCCGCACTTGTCTTTAGAAACGTCCATGACGGCGCAACCCTGAGCCTCCTCGGCCATGGTGACCGCGCGCATGGCGATGGCCTCGATCCGAGCCCGTTCTTCGGCGTCGGCGCTGAATGCCGGGGTATCTGGTGCCACCCCTTGCCTCCGGTCCAGCAGGCCTTGGGGCACCACCAGGGCGGCGCCCAGGACCACGGGGGTGCTGGACATGACCTTGCGCTGGGCAAGGAGTTCATTCTTCCGGGCGTCCAGGCGGTCCTGGAGTTCCTCCACCCGGCGCCGGGCATTATCCAGGTTAAGGCGGACGTCCTTCCCGGCGGCCTTGTCGTCCATCAGGCGCTGGAACCGATCGGTCCAGAAATCGATCTCCTTGGTGAGCCGCTCATGGACTGCCGCCAGGGTTTTGTCCACCTGGGCGACGCGTCGGTCGGAGATCTCATGAACATGGGAGGGGACCAGGTTGGCGGCGGCCAGGGCCAGGGCCTGCTGCTCCAGGTTGCGATCCAGCCAGGGCGATTCCAGGAGGTCGGTGAGAGAGGCCCGCGCCGTTTCGGCGAGGGGCTGGAGGTCCAGGTGGGGGGCCCAGCCGGCGAAGGCGGTCTGGCCTTGGGGATCGGCCCGGACAAACTGGAGCCGCTGGGAGATGACCGAGCCGTCCCCGGCCTTGATCTCGTGGGTGAGTAGGAGCAGCAGCCACGGCTGGTCGCCTGGGTCGGCCGGATCCACCAGGACGGTGCCCTGGCGTAACAGGTTGGCGTGCTGGTCCAGGATCAGGTCCGTGATGGCGAGCATTAGCGGATGTCCGGGATGCATGAGATCGGCCCTGGCATAGCCGGGCTTATCGGCGGGCTGGATGCCCTCCCTCTCGAAACAGATGCGCTCATAGCGGCGGACCACGGGAGAAACGTCCCGGCGGTTACGGCCGGTGATGCGCCGGTCCCGTTCCCGGATGCGCTCAGGCACCCAGTTGATCTCGAAGCGCCCTGCCTCGCGCTTCTGGCAGGTGCCGCCCAGGGCCTCGAAAGCCCGAAGGAAGAAGGAGCGCACGAAGAACGGCTGGAGGCGCCGGGCCTCAGCCTTCTCCATCTCCTCCTTGACCCGGAACAGCCGCTCGGTCCCCAGGGTCTCCTGGGCCAGGGCGTTCCGTTCCAGGAGCTCCTGCAAGTGCTCCCGGTCCATGAGACCCTCGATGCGCCGCCGGATCCGCTCCCTCACCTCCGGCGCATCTCCCTGTCGGATGGCCTCGATCAGCAGGTCCTTGAGGCTGACTTCCTCGAACACCTCGCCAAGGATGTCGAATACCCGCCCTTGGAGCGCCTCGCATTCGACGCGGATCTTTTCCAGCAGGCGGTGGTAGACGTCACCTTCCCGGGTTTCCCGCGCCACCAGGTTCCAGAGGTGACAGACCTCGGTCTGGCCGATGCGGTGAATCCGGCCGAAGCGCTGTTCAAGACGGTTGGGGTTCCAGGGCAGGTCGTAGTTGACCATGAGGCTGGCCTTCTGGAGGTTCACGCCCTCGCCCGCAGCATCGGTTGCGACCAGCACCCGGATGCCCTTGTCGTTGCAGAACAGGGCCTGAGCTTTGCGCCTATCATCCCTGTGGGTTCCGCCGTGGATAGTGACCACGGCGCCCGGGTTGCCCAGGACGCCGGCGATCCTGCGCTCCAGGTAGGCCAGAGTGTCCCGGTGCTCGGTAAACACGATCAGCTTCCGCTGGTGACCGTCCGGGCCATGCATGGCCGGATGGTTCTGGAGGATGCCGGAGAGCTCCTCCCATTTGCGGTCCTCTCCGGAGGCCACCAGGGCCCGGGCCTGGGCCTCCAGTCGGACCAGGGTGGCGATCTCGGCCTCCAGCTCCTGGATGGTGCGGGCGGCGGTGGCCTCGTCCAGCAGGATCTCCTCCAGGGCCTCCTGGTCCTCGGCGGTGAGTTCATCCTCGTCCAGGGGCAGGGTGGCGCCGGCGGGTTCCGTCGCCAGGGTGCGCTGATCCTGGCGGGCTTTGTGCAGGCGGCCTTCGAGCCGGTGGCGGCGCCGGGAGAGGCTGTTGTTGATGGCCGCGGGGCTCGAGGCCAGGCGCCGCTGGAGGGTTGTTAGGGCGAACCCCACCGAGCCCTTGCGCTGGCCGTCCAGTTCGTCGGCCTTGCCCATCTCGGTCTTGACGTAGGCGGTGACTGCCTCGTAGAGGTCCTTCTCGGCCTGGGAGAGCTCATAGTTGGCGGTGTAGGCGAAGCGGGGCGGGAACAGGGGCGTCCCGTCGAACTTGAGGAGATCCTCCTTGACCATCCGCCGCATGAGATCGGAGACGTCCACCTTGTGGACCCCATCCCGGAACTTCCCGAAGAACCGGTCAGAGTCCAGCAGGGCCATGAAGAGTTGGAAATCTGCTTCCTTGCCGCTATGGGGGGTGGCCGTCATCAGCAGAAGGTGGCGGGTATGGGCGCCCAGGGCCTGGCCCAGCTGGTAGCGGGCGGTTGGGTCGAATTTCTGGCCGGAATAGTGGGCGGAGAGCTTGTGGGCCTCGTCAAACACCACTAAGTCCCAGCCGGCCTGGCAGAGCTTGCCCTGGAGCTCCGTGTTGCGGGCCATCTGATCCAGCCGGACGATGAGTTGGGGGTTGTCCTCGAAGGCATTGCCGGAGGGGGAGGCCAAGTCCAAGTCCGGGCTGTAAACCTGGAAGCCCAGGCCAAATTTCTCCCAGAGTTCCTCCTTCCACTGCTCCACCAGGCTGCCTGGAGCGACGATGAGGATGCGCCGGGAGTCGGCCCGCATGAGGAGCTCGCGGATATAAAGGCCCGCCATGATGGTCTTGCCGGCGCCGGGGTCGTCTGCCAGGACGAAGCGAAGGGGCTGGCGGGGCAGCATGGACTCATAGACGGCGGTGATCTGGTGGGGCAGGGGTTCCACGTTGCTGGTGTGGACCGCCATCATGGGATCGAACAGGAAGGCCAGGTCGATGCGCTTGGCCTCCACGGCGAGCTTGAAGGCCTCGCCATCGCCCTCGAAGGACCAAGGCCGCTGGGTGGTGGCCAAGGTGAGCTCTGGCTCGTTGAGTCGGCTCAGGTGGCATTCCCGGATGGCCCCGTCGGGTAGGCGGTAGATGACCTGGACCGAGTCCGGTCCCAGGGGCACCGTGGCCACCACGGTCACCACCTGGCCAACGGCCAGGCCTTCCAGGGCCTGGTTGGGGCGAATGTCTTCAAGCTGGATCATGGGCACGCTGGAGTATGAGGGGAGGTTGAAATCCAAGGCGCCCAAGGGTCGCCTTCGCGGTCCGTCGGAGGGTTAGTCCTATTATTGACCAGGAAGCGTGTTAATAACCGCCAAGATACGACCGAGCAAGAACGACCGCGGACAGGCGGACAGAAAATGACGCTCGGGGGGACCGGCCCGGGCATTTCATGTGCCATGACCTCTACGACCATGCCCCGGAGTATGTCCGGAAGCGGTTTGACCGGGAGGCCGTCCGGAAGTCCATGGGGACCAACCTGCGGGAACAAATGGCCGCCGCGGGCCTGGCGTCCGGAGCCGCTAGGCGGAAAACGGCGGACACCGGCGAACAATCGGGAACACTTGGCGAACAAGTGGCGGACAGGTGTTCAACAAACGGTACTACTCCCTCACCCTCAGCGTATCAGACGCAGTTGGACCAGCTTGGAGTTCGGGTCAGGTGGCGCTCGCGACTACCTTGACCCCGGCCCTGGGATTCTCTCCGGCCATGGCGGCGGCGGTCCAATCGGCCGTGGTCTGGCTGGCCTGGGCGAGGATGCCGTCCATGCTGAAGTTCGTGTAAGTGTCCCTGATGCGTCCCAGGCTATGGCCGAGGAGGCTGTCGGCGATCGCCGCCGGGTAGCCCAGCTCCATGCATGCCGTCTGGAAGGTATGGCGAAAATCGTGGGGTGTGAGCCCTTCCAGGCCGGCGAAGGCCTGGATTCGCAGCCATACCTTGCTGAACCCGTTGAAGGGCCTGCCCAGGGAGCGGCCGGGAAACACGTAGGCGCTGATCTTCAAAGCCGCCAAACGAGAATGAATGGTTCGGAGGCGGTAGCCGAGCCGATTGTCACCGAGAACTTTCGGCCAGGGGAAGGCTTTCGATTGGTGGTGGGCGGGCGAAAACGCTATCGTTAGAAATGGGCTCCCGCTCGCCTGGAATATGCCGTGACTGGACGGGCGCGTGGGCCGGGATGGAGGTTAACCCTTCGCCCGGCCCTCCCTTTTCTCCTGCCACCCTCTGTCCTGGAGTGCCATGCCTGCGCGCGTGTTCGAGTATTTCGACGACTGGAGGAACGAGATTCTAGTCTGCCCATCCTGTGGGTGGAGAGGGACCTTCGAGGAGGGCCTGAGGGAATACTGGGAGGCTGTCGTTGATTCCTCCTGCCCGAATTGTCCGGAGAGCCCCATGCTTGCGGTGGTTTCGGCCACGTATTCCGTCGACGAGTATCTTGAAAACCGGGCGACCTTGAGCCCAGAGGAACAGGCATGCGGTGATACCCAGGTCGGGGCAATCAGAACCAGGTCCTGACCGGGCGCGGACACCTACGCTCTGGCCCTGACCAGAGACCTAGGCCCATTCTCAAACCGAAATTGACCGGAATCAGGCCGAAGGATTTCCCAGGGGATGGGGGGCAGTTCGGCGCCGCCGAAACGGCTTTTTGCCTGGGTGTTCTCAAGCTTGAACATGTGTTGAACAAACGGCGCCGTTTGTTCGTGCCGCGCTCGTCCGCGTACGGAACCGATGCCTCCGTCGCAGGTTACCTGGGTGAGGTTGAAATTCAAGGCGTCCAAGGGTCGCCTTCGCGGTCCGTCGGAGGGCTAGTCCTATTATTGACCAGGAAACGTGTTAATTACCGCCAAGATACGACGGAGCAAGAACGACCGCGGGCAGGCGGACAGAAAATGACGCTCGGGGGGACCGGCCCGGGCATTTCATGTGCCATGACCTCTACGACCATGCCCCGGAGTATGTCCGGAAGCGGTTTGACCGGAAGGCCGAGCGCCAGGCCCGCGGCGTCACCTTCAAAGAAATCCGCTCTGCCAAAGGGAAGGCGGCGGCGGCCGCCAGGTGGGGAAAGGATGACGCGGGGCAGAACCTGGCTCCCGCCGGGGAAGAGGTGGATGCCAACGGATGCCTTGCGGATGCCAAACGGATGCCGCCAGGCACTACTCCCTCACCCTCAGCGTAACAGACGCAGTTGGATCAGCTTGGTATTCGGGTCAGGTGGCGGTCGCGACCACCTTGACCCCGGCCCTGGGATTCTCTCCGGCCATGGCGGCGGCGATCCAATCGGCTGTGGTCTGGCTGGCCTGGGCGAGGATGCCGTCCATGCTGAGGTTCGTGTAAGTGTCCCGGATGCGCCCCAGGCTATGGCCGAGGAGGCTGTCCGCGATGGCCGCCGGATAGCCCAGCTCCATGCAGGCCGTCTGGAAGGTGTGCCGGAAATCGTGCGGGGTTAGGCCCTCCAGCCCGGCGAAGGCCTGGATGCGCAACCACACTTTCCCGAATCCGTTGAATGCTTTGTCCAGGGTTCGCCCTGGAAACACGAAAGGGCTGATCTTTTCGGCGGCGCGGCGCGCGAGGACGACACGGAGGTGGCCATTGAGCGGGAGTCTTTTGGTGCCTTCCCAGTCGGTCTTATGGTCTTCGAAGGCCATCCAGCCCTGGTCCAGGTTGACATCCTTCCACCGGAGGCCGAGCGCCTCGCCGCGGCGCAGGCCGGAGAGAGCCAGAAAACGGACCAAGTCGGCATGGCCCGCCTCCAGCTTGTTGCCCTTGGCGAGGGCCTGGAGGCCAAGCTCAAGGGTCTCCAGGTCCTCGGCGCTGAACACGCGGTCTCTGGGCCGTTCCCGGGCGCGTTCTAGCTTGTGACAGGGGTTGGTGCGGTCGGGCCTGAGTCCTTCCTTTTCAGCGACGGCGAACAATTTGGACAGCACGGCGACGGCCCGGTTGGCCTGGATGGGGGTGGCCCGGGAGACCTTGCGGTAGAGGGCCTTCACGTCCTCGTAGGTCAGATCCTTCACCAGGCGGTTGCCCAGGCCAGGGAGGATCGTGGTGCGCAGGATGCTCTCATAGCTCTTCCGGGTGGATTCCTTTAGCCGAGGGGCGTAGTCCACCCGCCATACCTCGGCCAACTGGGCGAGGTCGCTGCACTGGCGCTCGGCCAGGACCGTGGCCCTGGCATCCCGGCCCTCCTCGTGCAGGCGGCGCAGCTCCCGCGCCTTGTCCCGGGCGGCGTCCACGGTCCAGGCGGAGGCGGAGCCGATGGTGACCGAAACCTTGCGGCCGTCAGGACGCTGGAACTGGATCCGGAACGATTTAGTGCCCCCGCGGGTCACCTGGAGGTGGAACCCGGGCACGTGGCTATCCCAGACCCGGAGGAGGCCGACGCGCGGTTTGATGGTCTTGACCCGGGTGTCCGTCAGGTTCTGATTGGTCCGTGTCCGTCGCGTTGCACTACCTGATTTCATAGTTCCCCGTTGCTCTAGCGTTGCTCTACGAAATAGCCTCCGGGATTGTTCGCGATGGGTCAATCTTGTTTTAACTAGTAGAAAAAATAATAGGTTGTGAACATTGGCGAACAACGGCGAACTCATTAAATTTGGACTGAAAATCCATGTGTCGGCGGTTCAAATCCGTCTCCGGGCACCAAAGAAGCCCCGATCCTGAAGGATCGGGGCTTTTCCCTTTCGGGTCGCACGTCCTCAAAGAGCCTTGTTGAGATATCCAAAATCCTACCCTTGCGGCGGGTCATTCCCTACAGGAATCACTACACCCAGGATCTGCTGGACCCGCACCAGATAACGGTTTTCGTCACGCAGTACCCACCTGGGAGGGTATTTGCCTGGGAACGGGTTTCCCTGAACACCAGCTTTGCCAGCCATGAGGCTACGGGCGGCAGACCTATGAACCGGTGTCCCAATGGCCTGAGACGGGTTGTGGCTTTGCCCGAGGGGGATGTTAAAAGGCGAGGGCACTATTGCTCGGGCGTTGGCAGTTGACCATCGGGGAAGAATCCATCAGGGAGATCCAGCGTCATGGGCAGGGTCTTCTTGTCCGGGAGATTGATCACCACGCCCCTCTTCCAGTCAATCCGCCGCTCGCGATAGGAGTCCTTGGCATTGGGATCATTTTGGGCAACAGCTGGGATTAACTCCTTGGTGATGAATTCCCCGACCTTCTTGCAGGTCGCCCGGTCAAACACAATGCAACGTTCCTGATAGCAGGGCACCCCGCAGGGTCCATCCACGATGAATGCAACGATGGCAAGGCGCTTATAGTTGTTTACCCTTGTCGCTTTGATGCGACGGCACTCGATAACCTTGGTTTCGCCGATCCATGCGTCCCAATAATGCGTGAACTCGGGATCATATCCAATATCACCAAGGTCAACGGTTCTAACGGTGTTGGGTCTAGCGGAAGGCACCCTCTGTGATGCCCAGGCAGGGCAACTACCAATGCTCAGGGCAAAAACTACACCTGCAAAGGCGCTGCTGAATGCTGTTGGATGCATGAGAGCAGTTTACCCACATTCATCAACGTGCCTTTGGAAGACCATGCCTGCGGGAATACCCAGATCCGGAAGGTCCCGTGAGGGGTTCCGTCCGATGGGCCAGGGTGGGAGACTGGAGGCAAACCCAACCTGATCCGAGGCATTGATGAAAACGGCTGCCCTGCTGCTCCTGCCTTTCCTCGCCCTGCCCCTCCTGGCGGCGAAATGGCCAGCCATTCCGAAGGAGGTGTGGGCGATGCGGGACGACCAGGCCCTCGTGGCGGGGGGGGCCGTCATCCTGGAGCGCAAGCTGGATTTCCAGCCCAACTACCTGGAGGAGTCCGTGCGGGTCCGGGTTCTCAGCCAGGCGGGAATGGCGGCGGTGGAATTCACCGACCTGCCGCCGAATCTGACGTCGCTCGAAGGCCAGGTGACGCAGGCGGACGGCAAAGTGCAGGCCATCGGCCGGCGGGAGGATTTCCTGGTGCGCAAGGTCGTGTCCACGGTGGACGGCTCCGTGAACGAAGGGGTGCTGATTCCCCCGGGGGTCACCACCGACTGCGTCGTGGAGGTGCGGTGGCGCGAAGCGACGGAACGGGGGAAGGCCGAGCTCAGCCGGATGTCGCTCCGGGACAAGGGGCACCTGCCCGAGCGGTACGGGGATTTCCATTTCTGGAGCCTGGGTTCGGCATACCCCACGAAGGTCGCCCTGGTGCAGCGCGCCAAGGATCTGGAATGGCCCTTCCTGTTCTTTTCCACCGGCGGCCATCCCATGCAGGAGGGTTCGGGGTCCATGGGTTCGACGTACCAGTTCCGGGATCTGCCGGCCCTGCCCCCCGCCCCCTTTTCCCTGGAGGTGCACCGCCCTGTGCCCAAGGTGCTCTTCTACCGGCCCATCGATGGCCTGTCCTACCTGGCCAAGGCGCCCGCGATGGACTATTGGCAGAAGGTCGTGGACCTGGCCTACAAGCATTGGTTCATGGTTAAGGTGGCCAAAGGCGAGGCCTACCGGACATTTTCCGCCGGGATCCGAAAGGACCTGACCGGCGGTCCCCGCGAACGGGCCCGGCTCATCGCCGAGCGCCTCCAGCGGCGCACCGTTGACCTGGACCAGCTTCTGTACGATGAGAAACCCGACCCCCTGGCCCGCCACGCGGTCTCCGAGGACGGGGTCTCCAACCTGGATTACGCGGCCAAGACGGGTTTCGTGGACAGCCCAGGCATGGTCAAGCTCCTCTTCCACGTGCTTCTGGACGAAGGCCTCCAGCCCAAGGTGGCCATGGTGGCTGACCGTCGGCAATGGGTGGTGAACCCCGAGGTCCGCACGCCCTTCCAGTTCACCCACCACCTCCTGGGGGTGGAGGAACCGGGGCAGCCGGTCCTGTGGCTGGATCCCCTGGGCCGCGTCGTGCCGCCTTCGGAAGTGCCCTACTACTTCCAGGGCACCAAGGCCCTCACCTTCGACGGCGTCACCTGGAAGGCGGCGTTCCAGGAGGTGCGGGTCGCCCCGGCCAGCGCCAATGAACGGAAGTTCACCTACGACCTGGATCTCACGGACGAGGTGGCCAAGGTGCGGGTCGAGGCGACCTTCACGGGCGCTTCGGCCCTCCAGGCGCGAAGGACGATCTGCACCCAGTCACCAACCCAGAGGGATGCCTGGTTCAAGAGCCCGCTGGAAAAGCGCGGGCTCGCCGTCTCCCGGGTGGAGGTGGCCAACGCCATGGATGTGACAAAGCCCCTGGCCTGCACGGCCGAGGCCACCCTGCCCGTGGAACCGGGGCGGATCCTCAAGGTCAACCCCTTCCCCGGCATGGATGCGGGGATTTATCTCCCTCCCTCGCTGCCCGTCCAGCGCATGGATCCCATCATCATGCCCTTCCTGGGCATCCAGGAGGCCCAGAGCACGATCAAGGTGCCGTCCGGCTACGTCCTGCCCGCGCCCGTCATCCTGGTGAAGTCCACCCAGTGGGGCACGGTGCTCCTGGAGGTCCGCCAGGACCCGAGCAGCGGCAACCTCTCGGCGCGCATGAGGGCCAGCACCCTCTCCTCGTACAATTTCCCGGCGGCCTACGGCTCCCTCAAGGACTACCTGCAGGCGGTCCGGGCGGTGGTCTATCCGGAGGTCACCCTGGAGAAGTCGGCGGAACCCGCGAAATGAAGGCCGTGGCGCTGGCGGCGCTCTTTCTCTTCCAGGGCGCGGCGGAGGTGCCCGGTCTGGGCCGGCTGCCGGCGTGGGCCCAGGGGCCCGCCCGGGAGGCCGCCCAGGAAACCCCGCCTGCGGGGGCCGATGCATGGGTGCTTCTTTCGCGCCGGGAGATCGGGTACGGGGGGGATGGGGTGGTGCGCGTCCGGGAATTCCGCCTGGTGAAGCTCATCCGGGGGCGGGGCCTGGAGGAGGCGGGCTACGTGCGGCGAGGCCTGCTGGACGGCGCGGAGCGGATCCGGGACCTGAAGGGCTGGAACCTAAGGCCCGACGGGGAGATGGTCAAGCTGGAAGCCCGGGACAAGGCCACGTTCGGGGACGTCAGCCAGGCCTCCTTCGACCGGCGGACCGCCCAGGTAGCGCAACTGCGCCGGGCCACGGAGGGAAGCCTGGTGGCCTTCGAAGTGGAGGAGGAGGTGGGACCCCTGAAGGACCCCTGGACCTGCCCGGTGATGGAGGTCCACCCCGTGCGGCGGTGGGAACTGGACGCCTCGGCCAGGGACGGCGGCACAGCCGTCCAGGTGAGGCGGCTGCGCTTCCGGCCCTGGGTTTCCGGCGGCGGGGAGGAAGGCCCGGTCCAGTTGGCCCAGGTGCCGCCCCAGCCCCTGGCGGAGCCCGCCTGCCCCTTCCCCCACCGCCAGTTGCCGGCGGTGGAGGTGCGCTTCCTCGATCCCCGCTGGACCGGAACGGCCATCCTGGCTTCCTGGGACAACCTGGGGGGGTGGTACCACGGGATCTTCGCACCCAAGGTGCAGCCCGTGGCGGGGGAGGGCCAGGGCCTGGCCGGACTGCGGGCCATCTGGCGCCGCCTGGGGCGGGACCTCGTGTACAAGCAGGTCTACCTTTCTCCAGCGAGGTCCAATGTGCCCGAGACCTCCGTGGAGGTGGCGCGCAAGGGATACGGAGACTGCAAGGACCTGACGTGCCTGTTCCTGGCCCAGGCCCGGGCGGCGGGTTTCGAAGGCTATCCCGTGCTGGCGCGCATGCAGGTTGGGCCCATCCTCGAGTCGGAGATCGCGGGGCCGCCCCGGGACACCTTCGATCACGTCTTGGCGGCGCTTCGCCTGGAAGCGCCGCTGGGCCTGGAGGCGGAGGTGGTCACTCCCAAGGGCCGGTTCCTGCTGGTGGACCCGACGGATCCCTTCACGCCCCTGGGGCGGCTGGGAACCGCCCACCGCGATGGCAGGCTGCTCATCTGCCTTCCCGGGGGCGGGCAGTGGGTGGCGGTACCGCAGGGGGCCGTGGCCCCGGGCTCGGTGGAGATCAGCTTGAAGGGGAAGGTGGACGCCGGTGGTGGTCTGGAAGCCGAGGCGCGCCTCGTGGAGGCCGGCGGGCTGTGGGGCCTGAGGAGCCGGGCCAAGGCGCTCACCCGTGATGATTTCAGGGCCTACGTGGAGGCCGAAGTGCTGGACCAAGCCATCAATGGGAAGGTGGAGGTGCTTGCCCTGGGCGATCCCCTCGACCTGGAGCGCCCGTTCGCGGTGACCCTGAAGCTGGCGGGCCCCGGCGCGCTGGGCCGGCAAGGGGCCGCCTGGGTGCTTCGCACGCCCCTGGGATTGCCGGGGATGCCCCCGGCCTTCGCGCCGATGGGGCGGAAGCGCCAGTTGCCGGTGGTTTCACGACGCACCGGGCGGGTCGTGCTGGATGCGACCCTGGAGCTGCCGGGGGAGGCCCGGCCCATCCTGGCCGAATCCTCGGGGGAAACCCCTTTCAGGGCGCTGGCCTGGAAAGCCTCGCTGGAGCCCGGAGGGCGCCTGCTCCGGCTCCGGGTCGAGGAGAGCCGGAAGGATGCAGCCTTCGGCCTGGCGGATCTGGCGGCGGCGGAGGTGGCCTGGCGGAAGGACCGCGCCCTGGTGCGCTCCCTCCTGGAGGACGGGATGGCGTTCCGGCCCTGAGTGTTAGGATTGGGATTTCCGGGTCAGGAGGGCCGATGATGCTCGCAATGCTAGTTAACGATCCCTTCGCCGGTACGCTGGCCCTCCTGGCGCTCGTGTGGATCGCGGCCAAGCTGGGCGGTGAGGTGGCCGTGCGGCTGGGGCTCCCCTCGGTGGCGGGGGAGCTCACGGCGGGGCTGGGGCTGGCGGCGGTGCACCAGGCGCTTCCGGGGTTTCCGGATGTGGCGGCTTCGCCGGGGGCCGAAGTGCTGGCGAACCTGGGAGTGATCCTGCTGATGTTCGCGGTGGGGCTGGAATCGACGGTGTCGCAGATGCTCAAGGTGGGGGCGGCCTCCCTGCGGGTGGCCGTGCTGGGGGTGGTCCTGCCCATGGCGGCAGGGCTCCTGGGCGCCAAGGCGCTGCTGCCCGCGGGTACGCCTTTCATGGTGGACCTGTTCATCGGGGCTTGTCTTTGCGCCACCAGCATCGGCATCAGCGCCCAGGTGCTGCGGGAGCGGGGGGCGGCGGGCTCGGCGGAAGGCCGGGTCATCGTGGGCGCGGCGGTCATCGACGACGTGCTTGGCCTGCTGGTCCTGGTGATGGTGAGCGGCCTCGTGGCGGCCTCAGGGGGTGGCGGCCTGCCCTGGGCCAGTCTGGGACGGACCCTGGCCCTGGCCATGGCCTTCCTGGTGGCGGCCCTCACCGCGGGGCGCCTGGCCACGCCGCAGCTGTTCCGCCTGGCCAGCCGGCTTCGCAGCGAGCAGCTCCTGCTGCCCCTGGGGCTGGCTTTCGCGTTCCTCCTGGCGTGGCTGAGCGGGCTGGCGGGGCTGGCGCCCATCGTGGGCGCCTACGCGGCCGGGTTGATCCTGGAGCCTGCGCATGTGGAACTTCTGGAGGAGCGGGAGGCCCATTCCCTGGAGTCCCTGCTCCATCCCCTGGTCATGGTCATGGCGCCGGTCTTCTTCGTGCTCATGGGGGCACGGGTGGACGTACGGGCCCTGGTGGAACCGTCGACCCTCCTGTTCGCAGGGGTGCTGGGGGCCCTGGGAATCGCCGGCAAGCTCCTGGCGGGCTACGGGGCCGGAGGTGGACTCCGGGCGCCGGTGGTGGGTTGGGGCATGGTGCCCCGGGGGGAAGTGGGTCTGATCTTCGTGGCGGTGGGAGCCCAGAGCACGATACAGGGCGCGCCCCTGCTCTCCCCCGGGGTCCAGGCTGGGATCGTGGGGGCCATCCTCCTCACGACGGTGGCCGGCCCCATGGCCCTGGGACGCCTGCTCAAGCGAGAAGATCCCGCAGACAGTCCGGACAGACTGTGAAGGCGGCCTGGGGCTGGACGGGCGCAAGCTCCCAGCCCTTCCCGCCGGTGTCCACCCGGTGGCACCAGGCGCACTGGGTGGGATGCCGGGGGCGGGCCCGGGCGCCCAGCGCCCGGCGGAACTCGAGCACCAGGGCGCACTGCTGCTCGTAGAGGGCCTTGAGCCGCAGGTGGTTCCGCACCCGGGCCTCGATAAGGGCGGGAGGCGTGGACTTGGCCAGGTAGTCCACGGCGCCCAGGCCGAGGCCGGCGCATTCGTCCCCCTCGCCGGATTGGACCGTGAGGAAGATGACGGGGATGGGGGCGAGGCGGGGGTCGCCCTTGAGGCCGCGGCAGACCTCGAAGCCGTCCATTCCGGGCATGACCACGTCCAGGATCACCAGGTCCGGCTGGGTCCGGCGGGCCAGGTCCAGGGCCTCGGCCCCGCTGGTGGCGAAGAGCACCTCGCACTGGCGGACCAGGACCTCGCCCAGGACCACCACCTCGCTGGGGACGTCGTCGACGATCAGGACGGCGGGGCGTCGGGTCATGGGTTCCTCCCGGATTCGGACAGGGTGTCGAGGATGGCGAGGGCCCGGGGGAAGTCCAGGCTCTCCACCGCCTCCTCCAGGTCGCCCAGGGCCCCGGGGGGGCCGGAGCGCAGGAGCGCCTCGCGAAGGCGCGGGAGATGCTCGAGCGCGTCCAGGCTCTTGCGTTCCAGGAGGGCGCGCAGGGACGGGAGGTCCCCGGGGGCGGCGGGTGAAGGACTGGGCATGCGGACAGGCGTGAGGTATTCAGAAGCGGACAGTTCGGCCTCCAGCCTCCCCAGGGCCTGCTCCAGGATCGCCAGGTTGGCGGCGGAGGGCATCCGGTGGAGGCGCCGGGCGGCTTGGCCCACCGGGTCGGCGCCGATGTTGCCGGCGGCGCCCGCGAGGGAATGGGCGAGGGGGACAAGGGCGGCCAGGTCGCCGTGCTCCATGGCGTCCCGCATGGACGCGCGGAAGGAGGCGGCTTCCCGGCGGAACTGGCTCAGCACGCGCCGGAGGAGGTCCGGGTTGCCCTTGATGCGGTCGTGGAGGTACGCCCACCGGATGGAAGGCTGGCCGGCGGGAGCACGGGGCGCCTGGGGGGCGTGGAATTCCGGCAGGTGATGGCCCAGGGTCCGGTACAGCAGGTCGGGTTCCACGGGCTTGGCCAGGAAGCCGTCCATGCCCGCCAGGGCGCACTGGCGGCGCTCGTCCTGGAGCAGGCGGGCCGTGAGGGCCAGGATGGGGATGTGGGGGCCGCGCAGGCTCCGGATGTTCCGGGTGGCCTCCAGGCCGTCCATGTCGGGAAGTTCCAGGTCCATGAGGATGCAGGCGGGGGGATCGCCGGGGGCCATGGCGGCCCGCAGGCCGCTCCGGCCGTCCGCGGCCTCGACGACCGAGAACCCCACCTGCTCCAGCAGGTCCCGGGTGACCATGCGGCTCACCGCGTTGTCCTCCACCAGGAGGATCCGGGGGCGCCCCCGCACACGGATGGCGGCCGGTTCCAGGGCATCGGGGGCGGCGTCCCGGACCAGGTCCAGGATGCGGGCGCTGTCCGTGGGCACCAGAAGGAAGTCGAACACCCAGCCCAGGTCCACGGCCTTCTGGGCCCGGCGCACGGACCGGGCCGGCACCCGGTACACCAGGCTCCGCGCGGGCAGGCCGTGGCGGCGCTGGAGCCGGGGGGCCCCGTGGGGGATGAACAGCAGGTCCGGCACGTCCCCGGAGGTGAGGCGGGCCTCGGCGTCCGCCAGGGTCGGCAGGATCGACACGGATCCCACGAACGGGCGCAGGCCCGAGGCGAAGGCGTTGGCCAGGGCGGCGTCGCCGTCCACCACCAGGGCGGTGGCCAGGGGGGCTCCGGGGCCCTGGCTCCCGGCGGCGGGGAGGGTGAACCGGAAGGCGGACCCCTGGCCGGGAAGGCTTTCCACCGCCATGTCGCCGCCCATGAGATGCACCAGGCGCCGGCTCAGGGCCAGGCCGAGGCCGGAGCCTTCCCGCAGGGGGATGGGCCTGGAGAATGGGGTGAAGAGGGTGGCCAGCTGGCTTTCGTCGAGGCCGGGGCCGGTGTCCCGCACCCGGAATTCCAGGCCGGCGGGGATCCGCTCCACGAAGAGCCGGACCTCGCCTTCGGGGGTGAACTTCAGGGCGTTGTCCACCAGGTTCACCAGGACCTGCTTGAGGCGGTCGGGGTCGCCCAGGACGTGGCGGGGCACGTCCTGGCCCCACTGGATGCGGAAGAACAGGCCCTTCTCGTCGGCGCGGCGGCGCACCAGCGTGATCAGGTCCCGGCAGAGGGCGCCCAGGTCCAGGGGTTCCCGGGCGGGCTGGAGGGCCCCCGCCTCGATCCTGGACAAGTCCAGATT